>QLAH01000797.1_pt1 | contig 11616 bp, 8 predicted proteins | sample 4693081 | NCBI WGS metagenome assembly QLAH01 (sample SAMN09425401, study PRJNA476045) | Lake water metagenome, whole genome shotgun sequencing project.
AATACTTCTCTCCTGATGGAGATGTGGAAGGTATGCTTCGCACCATTGAAGTGTTAACAGGCTTCTCATTAGGTGCTGAAAGTATTGCCTTATTTGCACGTGTTGGTGGTGGTATTTATACCAAAGCTGCTGACGTAGGTGCAGACTTAGTAGGTAAAGTTGAAGCAGGAATTCCTGAAGATGATCCTCGTAACCCTGCTACTATTGCAGATAACGTGGGTGATAATGTGGGTGACGTTGCAGGTATGGGAGCCGATTTATTTGGTTCTTATGTGGCAACTGTATTAGCTACAATGGTATTGGGTAATGAAGTAACTGCTGCTGATGGATCAAGATTGGTTGATGCATTTGGTGGATTGTCTCCAATCCTTTTACCAATGTTAATTGCTGGTATTGGTATCATCTTATCGATTATAGGAACGCTATTTGTTCGCATTGGTGAAAACGCTGGTTTAAATACTGCAGTTGTTCAAAAAGCCTTGAACATGGGTAACTATGGTTCAATGATTTTAACTGCGATTGTTTGTTATTTCTTAGTTGGGAATGTATTGCCTGAATCAATGACTTTAAGAGGTGCTGAATTCACTAGAAATGGTGTTTATGGTGCGATTGTGGTTGGTTTAGTAGTTGGTACTTTAATGAGCATTATTACAGAGTATTACACCGCAATGGGTAAGCGTCCGGTAATGAGCATTATCCGTCAATCTGCTACTGGTCATGCTACTAATATTATTGGTGGATTAGCAATTGGTATGGAAAGTACTTTCTTACCAATTCTTGTTTTAGCGGGTGGTATTTATGGCTCATTCCTTTGTGCTGGTTTATATGGAGTAGCCATTGCTGCAGCTGGTATGATGGCCACCACTGGTATGCAATTAGCCATTGATGCATTTGGACCAATTGCGGATAACGCTGGTGGTATTGCTGAAATGAGTGAATTGCCTAGTGAAGTTCGTGAAAAGACAGATATTTTAGATGCGGTGGGTAATACCACAGCTGCTAGTGGTAAAGGATTTGCCATTGCATCTGCTGCATTAACTGCATTAGCTTTATTTGCTGCTTTTGTGGGTGTTGCAATGCCAGATAATCAACATATTGATATTTACAAGGCGGATGTTTTAGCTGCTTTATTTATTGGTGGAATGATCCCATTCATCTTCTCTTCACTCGCTATTAGAGCGGTAGGTGAAGCGGCCATGGCAATGGTAGAAGAAGTTCGTCGCCAGTTTAGAACCATTCCTGGAATCATGGAAGGTACTGGTAAGCCAGAGTATGATAAGTGTGTGGCAATTTCTACTGAAGCTTCTTTAAAGAAGATGATGTTGCCAGGTGCTATCACGATTATCTCTCCTATTTTAATTGGTTTCTTATTAGGACCAGAAGCATTAGGTGGATTTTTAGCTGGTGCAACCGTTAGCGGTGTATTGATGGGAATTTTCCAAAATAATGCAGGTGGTGCTTGGGATAATGCCAAGAAATCATTTGAGAAAGGTGTTGAAATTAATGGTGAAATGTATTACAAGAAATCAGAACCACATAAGGCTTCTGTAACTGGTGATACAGTGGGTGATCCATTTAAAGATACTTCAGGTCCTTCAATGAATATCTTGATTAAATTAATGTCTATCGTTTCATTAGTTATTGCACCTACTTTGGCGCATTTGCACCCAACAGGTACACCTGCTGAAAGCAAAGTAGAAAAGAAAATCGAGATCAGGGTAAATACTCAAGATTCTACAATGAACATGAATGCTCAGACGAATGCAGATGGTTTAACTGGTTTAATTGAAGCCTTGAAAACAGATGGTGTGATTGAATCTGCTGAAAATGTTTCTATTAAAATTGAAGCCGGTAAATTGTTAATTAACGGCACTGCAGTTACAGATGATGTATATAAGAAATACGAAAAGTTCTATATGAGTATGAGTGATAAAGGCATTGAAATTAAAGCCTCAGAAATCAGAAAATAAAAACAGATTGATATGCAAAAACCCCCGAAATTTCGGGGGTTTTTTTATTCAAGCAAGCAATCGTAAATTTTTATTACCACTTATCTACTTCTTCTGTAGCTGTGGTATTAACAACTGGTGTTTCTGCACTAGTTGTATTTGTAGAAGCTGAAATATATTCTGGAGCTTGGTCTGCAACAGCTGAAACTGCTGTTTCTGTTTGTTCTGGTGCATATTGTTCACCTTCACCCTCGCCCTCTGGATATTCATGGTTGAATGCATCAAAATCGAAGTCTGGCATTAAGTCTGTTTTCACAAAGTCTACCGCTTCGCCTAAAGCTTTAATAAACTTGTTAAAATCTTCTTTGTACAGAAAAATCTTGTGACGGTCATAACCATTGTTATCAAAGCGCTTGCGGCTCTCAGTAATGGTTAAGAAATAATCATTGCCACGTGTTGCCCTTACATCAAAAAAGTAAGTTCTTCTCTTTCCTGCACGGATGCGGGTGCTATACACACTCTCCATTTTTTTTTCGTTGTTCTCGTACGCCACAGTTTATTTATTTGGTTAACAGTTTGTTAATGAATAAAAATAGGAGTTGTTTCCGAATTACCAAAAAAAATGAACAAATAATCAAACAAAATAATTAGCTTTTATTAAAGTTTGAACGCTGAGTTTTAGTGTGGAGTGGATTGCAATTGCATTTTGTACAGCTCAGCATAGTACCCATTTGTTTCCATCAGTTGTTCATGGGTTCCTTGTTCAATAATCATTCCATCTTCAAGAACAATAATCTGATCAAATTTAAACCCAGCAAATATCCTATGAGTAATGATTAATGCTGTTTTTGCTTTTAAATATTCGTATAAATGTCCAATAATATGTTTTTCTGTTTTAGCATCTACTGCACTTAAACAATCGTCGAATAAAACAATTTCTGGTTCTTTGATTAAGGCACGTGCTATGGAAATTCTTTGCTTCTGTCCACCACTTAAAGTAACCCCTCTTTCCCCTATCAATGTTTCATATCCATTTTCAAAACCTATGATTTCTTCATGAATACTAGCGCTTTTAGCCGCTTCTTGAACTCGTTCCATGGTAGTATGCTCACTTACGCCAAAACGAATATTATTGGCTACCGTATCGCTAAATAAAAATACGTCTTGCTGCACATAACTGATATTGCTTCGAAGTTGTTTTAAACTAAATGTATGTAGCGGTTTTGATCCAACAGTAATAGTTCCCTTATCTGGTTCATAAAATCGCAATAACAATTGCGCTAGAGTAGATTTTCCACTTCCAGTTTTACCCAATATCAATACTTTTTCTCCTCTAGGAATAGTCAAATTCAATCCCTGTATGGCTTTGATGCCTGTATGTGGATACGTAAAGCTTACCTCCTTAAATTCGATGGTTCCAGAAACCTGTTCATCATTTAATACTGAAGGATGATCTTTTATTGCAGGTTCCATTTTCAAAAATTCATTCAATCTTTTTTGAGAAGCTGCTGCACGTTGAATCATACTAGCCGTCCATCCGATTGCACTTACAGGAAACGTAAGCATATTGATATAAATGACAAACTCTACAATGGTGCCCACTTTTGTAGGATCTTCCATTGCTTGCATTCCCCCCACTAAAATGGTAATTAGAGTACTAATCCCAATCATCAACGCCATACTGGGAAAATACAATGCTTCTACTTTGGCCAAGCTAATGGCATTGGCTTTATATTTTTCGCTATTCTCGTTAAAAAAGCCCAACATGGCTTTTTCTTGAACAAATGATTTGATTACTCGTATTCCCGAATAAGATTCTTGCGCATTCGTTGTTAAATTGGATAAATGCGCTTGAATGGATTCACTTTTTTTATTAATAATACTATTGACTTTATATATAGTGATGGCTAATAGGGGGAGCGGAGCTAATACCAACAAAGTCAGGTTTACATCTTTGCTCAACATATTCACAATACAAAAACCAATTAATGTAACCAGGTTAATCAAGTACATCACTGCAGGCCCTGTATACATTCTAACCCTACTAACGTCTTCCGAAATACGGTTCATTAAATCGCCCGTACTATTTTGTTTGTAAAAACTAGTATTCAAGCGCTGATACTGATTAAAAACTTCATTTTTTTGGTCAAATTCAATATGCCTGCTCATTACAATAATAGTCTGACGCATAAAAAACATAAGAATTCCCCTAACAATAGCGATAAATAAAATACATAAGCTGCAAATGGCAATCAACCATCCAAAACTAAATTCATTGCCATTTATTAATTGAATAAAGCGGTTAACTATTCCATCATGTGCGTTATAAGTCAATCCTGGCTTAGCTCCTGGTAGCTTTTGTTGCACCAAACTTATCACGTACCCTGTGATTTGCGGTGCTAATACTGCAAAATAAATGGAGGCAATAACAAAGAAGATCCCAATAAAGAAACGCTTACGATACTTCCAGAAATAATGATTTAATGAGGCCAGTTCTTTCAATCCACTCAAAATTATTTTGCAAATATAACCTTGTATTAAAATAAGTTTTGGATAAAAAAAATTCAGCCCTTACTTTTGCCGCGGAGAGCTGGCAGAGTGGTCGATTGCGGCAGTCTTGAAAACTGTTGACTGTAACAGGTCCGGGGGTTCGAATCCCTCGCTCTCCGCCAAAACAAACAGATGTCCAGCCATAGGCTGGCATTTTTGTTTTAGGGAGCGAGCAAAGCTTGCTTTGCAGAGCGAACTAAATAAAAATGAAAGAGAGCGAAGCGAACGGACATCTGTTTGTTTTGAGCCTCCCCCATTTAGGATCAGCGAAGCTAATCCCACCGAAGGTGTAGCGAAGCTAATCCTCTAATTCCATTAACTTACTGGCTTCCATATCCTCATACTGATCAATTAACTGAGCTAATTGCTTTTTTAAATCAGTAGTAATTTTCTCATACCCCTTTAACCCATAAATATTTTTCATTTCACTTGGGTCTTTCGCTAAATCAAATAATTCCCAACTATTAACACGGGTATAAAACCGAATTAATTTATATCGACCAGTACTAATACCAAAATGAGGCGATACGGCATGTTCCCCATTTTCATAATAATGATAATACATAGCATTTCTTCCCTTTTTGGAACTGCCTTTCAATAGAGGCAAAAATGATTTACCCTGCATATCGTTAGGTGCTTTAATACCTGCGGCGTCTAGTAATGTAGGGCCAAGGTCTAAGTTCATAACCATCTGGTTATTTATCGTTCCCGATTTTATAACACCTGGATAACGCATGACCATGGGTGTTCTAAAAGATTCTTCATACATAAATCTTTTATCGAACCATCCATGTTCGCCCATATAAAATCCTTGATCGCTAACATAAATAACAATAGTATTTTTAGACAACTGATGCTTGTCTAAATAATCCAACGTGCGGCCAATATTTCTATCTAAAGAAGCTGCAGTAGCTAAATAATCTTGCATATAGCGTTGGTATTTCCATTCTATCAAAGCTTTGCCACTTAATTTTTTTGATTGGAGGTCTGCATGAATGGAATCATAAAAAGCCATATAAGCTTGCCTTTGAGTTGAAGTCATTCTTTTGATAGACAATTCTTTGTCTTCGGCTTCTTTGCTATCAAACATTTTCAAATCATAACCCATTAGCATTGTTTTGTTAATCGTCATGTCTTGAACAGCTGCAGCAGCACGTGTTTCGTAACTGTCGTAAAAGTTAGCCGGAATGGGAAATGTAGATTGATTAAACAAACGTAAATCCTTGATGTCTGGCATCCAAGTACGATGTGTATTTTTATGTCCAATAACTAAGCAAAAAGGTTGACTGGTATCTCTTTGGTTCAACCACTTTTCAGCTGCATCTTCTACTATATCGGACACGTACCCCTCTACCCTTTTTCTTTCTCCATTCATCATTAAAAAATCTGGGTTGTAATAACTGCCTTGACCAGGTAAAACTTGCCAATATGAAAATCCTTGAGGGTTTGATTGCAAATGCCATTTACCTATCCATGCAGTTTGATAACCCGTTTTTGTTAACTCTTTAATGAAAGTATTTTGTGTTCCATCAAAACTCGAATTGGCGTTGTCTTTGAATCCGTTTTTGTGACTGTATTTGCCAGTTAAAATAACTGCTCTGCTGGGGCCACAAATACTGTTCGTAACATAGGCTTTATCAAAACGAATTCCTTCTTTTGCGATGCGATCAATATTGGGGGTTTGCATGAACTTGCTGCCGTAAGCACTAATTGTTTGATAAGAATGGTCATCAGAAACAATCAATAAGATATTGGGGCGTTGAGCCTGAATTGTTAAAAAGAATATGGTCAATAATACTAATAGAATAGGATATTTCATAAGCATTTGTTATTACACCCTTACTTTAACAACCAATTTTTTAATTGTCCCTTCTCCAATCATTGGTGCATGCACATCATCAGGAAAATAGATTGCGAAGTGGGCAGGCTTTAATTCAAAAAATAATTCGGGTAAGTCTTCGTAAAATAGTACATCTTTTTCTGCACTGTATTCACCCCGAGGCATCAAACAATTAGAACGAGACTTCCATCCTACTCGCTCCACCCCTTCATACACAATTTGAATATCTATATACGTATTATGGCATTCGAAATAGTCGGTAGATTCTTTTTCATTTACTAATTGATCATGGATTACAATGGCTCGAATATCTTCCCCATCCCATTTAATTTCACCAGTTTGTAAATCTTTATAATTGGCTTCTTTAATGCATTCTATCGCTTTTGCAAATCTTGGATGTAGCGATTCATACGCATGTAAATGATTAATGGAATCTAAGATCATAGCTTATCTAATTAAATAAATACTTCCCGACAATAAGGGTTCCCCATTTCCTCTATTGATGATATAATAATACACCCCAATGGGTACATTTTTACCTTGGAATTTTCCATCCCAACCTTCAAAATAAGGCTTTGATTGGTACATGATTTGACCGGCTCTATTAAAAATCGTTAACTCCGAATTAGGATAGGTTTCTAATCCCCCAACCAGCCAAATATCGTGGATGCCATCTCCATTAGGTGAGAAGGAATTGGGGGTATTTAAACTAACAAATACCCTAACCTGAACTGTATCTTGTACAATTGAGCATCCATTAATACCAAAAGCCATCAATGAATAGGTTGTATTAATGATTGGATTGACCAAAGGGGTTAAACTACTCGGGTTTTGCATATTGAATACAGGAAACCAAGTAAACCCACTGTTTTGTCCGCTTATACTCCCCAATAAAGTGGTATTGCTTCCTATTAAGATATTCCTATTAGGACCCGCATCCACTATTGGGGGTTTAATTACAAAAACTGGAATATTAATTGAATCAAAACAACCTGCAATATCTCTAAATACTAGTTGATATTGAGTTGTATCAGTTGGTTTAGTTCTTAATACACTATTCGTGCTCAATATTGCTCTTGTATTATTATACCATTCAAATTGATAACTTCCAAGCGCTCTTAAAAGCAAACTATCTCCCAAACAAATAATACTATTTCCATTGTACGATCCGCTGATTGCTTTGAAGGTTTTCACCAATATTGTATCGCTTGCAGAGCATCCTTCTGTGGTTATAGCTTTGACAATATAAGTACCTGAATCTCCAGATCGAATACTAGGTAGCGTTGGATTTTTTACATTCGATGAAAATCCATTTGGTCCAGTCCATTGATAAGTAAGATTTCCACCAGATCCGGATGCACTTATTAAATCAACTTTGCCCCCAATACATTGATTGATTGTTTGGTTGCCAATTCTTGGTGCGCTATTATTTATTTGAATTGTGATAGGTAGGGATGCCGTTTTACATGAAGCTACTCCTGCATATATTGATTCACTAGCTAATAATCGGTATTGAAACCTTCCTACTGCAGTAGGAATTCTAGTATAGCTCGTGCTATTGGCTCCAGTGATATCTGACCAAGTAGCTCCCAAATTAGTACTGATTTGCCATTGATAGCTTGGATTGATATAGCCTGAACCAATAGTCATATTTAAAAGAAGATTGGATTGGCTATCAAAGCAGCTACTATTTGAAAATCCGAGTACACCATTAATACTGGCACTCATTGATGGACCACATTGTCTAAAGGTAATATCATCAATCGCCAAATCATTTCCACAACCGGTTCCAGCATTGTTGGTGATTTTGAGTACAACAGATGAAGCGGTTATAGGTGGCTTAAATGAGAAACCATACTGTTTAAAAGTTAATTGGGCATCTTCTATAATATTACCCGTATTGTAAGTTGCCAGAACTACTCCATTGGTTGTTTCAATGGTAAAAGTTAAATTAGGCTTCGTGCCAGTTCCACTACAACTAGAGGGCTTTAATACATTAGCTACCCATGCCCCAAACTCATAAGTGGTATTGCCGCAAAGTCCGGTGATGGTTTCAACATAAAATACACTGGGTGCATTGGTTGCATTCACCAACATGAATCTTCCTTCATCGTCTCCAGTATGGTCTTTGGTAATATCATGCCAAGTGCTGCCCCAACAACCAAATGCGGCATTGGTTATTGAGTAATTCCCATCTATGGGACATCCTGTAACATATCCTAAATTAGTAATCCCTGGTCTTAAAGGACCAGCAGTGGTATTTTTATTGCCGAATGTGATATTTACCACAGGGTCGCCAAGTGTGCCTGTGCAAAGTTGAGATTGCGCACTAGATAAAATGAATAACAATAAAAAAAGGAAAAAATATCTCACACTTAAAACTTCAGTCTGTAAAATACAGAATCATTTTTACTATTAGCTAGCTGGTTCGGGTAATTTCTCAACAGGGATTAAATCGGCTAATTCAACGTTAATAGGTAAAGCACCAATCTGCACTATTGCACGTTTTCCTCGGATTTCTTTTACTTCTCCTACCTGGTAATTCTTTTTTAATTTAACCAACGTACCTATTCCTACCAGGGTATTCAACTCTTTATACTTTTTGTCTACTTTTTTGGCTAATTTATTTACTACAATGGTCTCTTTTTGTTTGAATAACAAATTTTGTAAGTTCTTTACCACTTCATTTTTATTCTCTGACTTTTTCCAATCAAGTACAACCTGCTTTAGTTTGCGCTCCATATCTTTTAAATACTGCAAACGCTCTTCTGTAATTTTATTCTGGTTTTTAAGTAATTCTACTTGTTGCAAATGGCGCTCCTTATTCATCACCAGCTCCATTTCTTTTTTCAATCGTTCATTTTCTTTCATTAATCGATTGAGTTCCTTCTTTTCTTTTTCTAAATGTTGCAAATCTTGCTCTGTCCTATTGAGCAACCTGTCTAATTTAAAATGATCTTCTTCAACCAATTTCCTGGCACGACTAATCAAGTGTTTAGGTAAGCCAATTCTTTCTGCAATCGCAAATGTATAAGAGCTACCAGGTTTTCCAATGATTAATTTATACATCGGCTGCAGGTTGATTTCGTCGAACTGCATGGCGCCATTTAAAATTCCTTGTGTATGGTTCGCCATTACTTTTAAGTTCAGATAGTGTGTAGTAACCACACCAAATGAATGCTTACGCCCCAGTTCTTCCATAATAACTTCGGCAAAAGCTCCTCCCAAATTAGGGTCTGAGCCACTTCCTAATTCATCAATAAAGAAAAGGGTTTTACCATTTGCATTTTCCATGAAATGCTTCATATGCATTAAGTGACTAGAGTAAGTACTTAATTCAAATTGTAAACTTTGCGTATCGCCAATATGTATATAAAGTTGCTTAAATATACCCATTTGAGAATCAGGATGTACAGGAACTAACAATCCACTTTGTAACATCATTTGATTTAGCCCGATGGTTTTCATGGTTACTGTTTTACCACCAGCATTCGGGCCACTAATTACGAGTATTCTATTTTTATCGTCTAAATGAATTGAAACAGGAATGGTTTTTTTACCCGACTCCTTGTTGTATAAGAATAGTAAAGGGTGATATGCTTCAATCAATTGGACCACTGCTTTGTCAATTACATTGGGTAATTGTGCATTCATATTAATTGCCAGCTTTGCTTTGGCTCGTATAAAATCATATTCTCCTATAATGTGAATATATTGTTGTAGCAGTGGAGCGTATACCGATAATCTAGCAGTTAGTGCACGTAATATTTTCTGTACTTCTTTGATTTCTTCGTTTTCTAAAGCAAATACATCGTTATTCAGTTCTATTGTTTCTTCTGGTTCTATAAATGCTGTTTTACGACTATCACTCTCTCCATGTAAAATTCCTTTTACCTGTCTTTTGTACTCAGAGAAAACAGCTACTACCCTTCTCCCGTTGCTAAAACTTTCGTCAATGTCTGCAGTGTATCCTGCTTTGGCCATTTTTTGAACCATTTTTTCAAAAACCCGCCTAAGCTCATTTCTTTTCTTATAAAGGCTCATCCGAATTTTTTGTAATTCGGGGGATGCATTATCTAGCACTACTCCTGAATCGTCTAAAACTTCATTAATTAATTCTACTATGAGCTTTTCGTAATAGCTATCGCTTAAAACCTGTGTTAGTGCTGGAAAAGCCATTCGGCGTTCATTATCAAACCAACGAAAAATGGTTCCCATATTTTCTGTTAGTTTTTTAATCATCATCCATTGCTCTCCTACCAATAATGCACCTGGTATAGACAATAGTTTGATGTCTTTACTAATATTTGCTGTAAAGTCTGAAGGGAAATATTGTTGTTGTAAAAGAATTAGTTTGTACTCATAAGCCTGCCTTAGCTCTCTGTCTATGAAATCTTTGCGGGTATGAATGCGCAATTGACTGGCTTTGTTTTTAGAATAATCGGTATTGCATAGGGCTGCCAACAATTCTTTTATCTTGTCAAATTCTAATTGTGTTAAAGCCGATTCGGGGTATAATCGCATCATAAAAGCCAGTTTCTGAGGGCAAAGTTACAATGTGCCCATTAATTAGTAGGAATAACTCGGAACTGGCTCATTTTGTTTAGATGGAAACATTACATTGATAGAATAAAAAACAAAAGCAATTTGCATAAATACCTGTGCACTCAAAATGATATAAGTGGCCATTGTAGCTTCCATCCATAGTTTACTAGCTGGTACATCAAATACGGATTCACTTCTTTTTGGAGATGCCCCTTGAATTACTTGGTAGGTAAACATTAATGCAATTAAAAGAAATATTGATAATGCAACGTGTAGCGTGTTCACCAAAATATGCCCCTTGTCTTGATCTCGCATGAAACGGTGCATTAGATAAGGTATCAAGAAAATTGGAATATGAAAAACAAGAATATTAGTGCTAAGGATAAAAGGAACAGAAACTCCAAAATAAGGATCAATGCTGAGCGCATCATAGAAATGATATAATGCAAAGAAAAGCAGCAACGGCATTGCCAGTAGCAGCGACTCTAAGCGGAGAGACATATATTTCCAGAATTGGGATTGAAAGCTCATATCAATTAGGGTATCACAAATTTTGCTCAAATTATCAATTTTTAATCTATATATGCTAAATAATAGAGCAATTTGTCTTTAAAAGCCTTTTTTTCAACAAAAATACCAATCGGTTTGTAGTATAAATTAATTGCTAATTATTAAATAATGAAAAAATATTATTCAATTGCATTTGCTTTTTCAATTCTGTTATTTTCTTGT
>QLAH01000798.1_pt1 | contig 11599 bp, 9 predicted proteins | sample 4693081 | NCBI WGS metagenome assembly QLAH01 (sample SAMN09425401, study PRJNA476045) | Lake water metagenome, whole genome shotgun sequencing project.
GGGATTGTGGGGATGCAGCACCATTGAGGTACCGGTCGCATAAAAGCCATGACCCGCAGCTTCGGGTCGCTGCACCAAAATCGAGGGTGGCAGATCCTTGCCCCAGACTTCTGAAAAGTTGACGCCACCCTGCTCAAACAGATTGCCCTGCTTCATCACCCGCGAGCGACCGCCGCCGCCTTCTTCGCGTTCCCAGCTATCTTCATGAAAGCTGCTGCCGCCATCGAGCTGTTCTAGCCCCTGGCAAATACTGTCTTGGAGTCCTTTTAGAAAACTGCCAACGCGCTGGCGGGAATCGGCGGGCGGTAGAGCATCAACAGCGGCGTTGGGATTAGGAGCGGTGTTTACCATAGTCTAAAATCGTCTCTCTCAAAGTCGTCTCAAAGGCGGTCAGGATTAATTTGGAGTCTAAACGAGGTCTATTAAGATTTACAAGGCGCTCACGAGCCAGTGCTTTAGCAGCAGCGCGGCTTGGACGCAGTCTTCTACCATGCACTCGGATCTAGCCTATACCGAATTGCACTCCGCTTACCGTTAACGAATGTAACGGATTTGGCCTCAAAACCAGGGCATTCTCAAAAGTCCTGTGAAAGCTCTGTGAATGGCTTACAGGAGCACCCACAGAACTGATTCTGTCTGCCAAAATTTTGACATTTAATTTTACCAACGCTCTGCCAAACGGCCTGCTGATGCTGAAATATGGTGCTAAAAGTGATTGCCTACATCATGCGTCCACGACCAGATGCACCGCATCAGCTTCTGGTCTTTGCCCATCTGGATCAGCCAGAAGTGCCGTTGCAGGTACCAGCCGGTACGGTCGAGGTGGACGAAACAGCGGAGGCTGCCCTAGAGCGAGAAATCACCGAAGAGTCTGGCCTGACGAGTCTGCGCCTGATCCGCAAGCTGGGCGTGCATCACCTGCCCCAAACCCGGCCCGTCGAACAACATTACTATTTGCTGGCAGCCCCGCCAGATTTGCCCGATCGCTGGTTGCATCAGGTCCAGGGCGAGGGGCTGGATGCAGGACTGGTCTTCGCCTACAACTGGGTCGAGGCTAGCTCCGTGGCGCTTCTGGCCAGCCAGATCTTTTACTTAAACGCAACCGCTGTGCCAGAGCTGTTCTAGCGGCTGTTCTAGCCTGAAACAACGGGTAAGCGCGGCCCAGTTAATGCATTGGAATTCCCCTGAACTGCATTGGCTGCTATTGTTGAAACCGCTGTTGCTAAACCCGGCTTTCCGGTTTCAACCTGACGCCCCACCTCAAAAAACAGCATCCAAACATCAGCATGAAAGACCTGTTTGCCCGTGAAGCCCTCGCCCAGATTCCCAAAATCCTGACGCTGCTGGATCGCAATCCCCACAGCCCTACCTACGGCTGCTTCGACCGCAACTTCTGGCACTACAAAATTATCGATTTTCCGAGCGGCATGGCCCAGGAGTTCGTTCTGCCCCTGACCCTGGCCTACAGTACCAACTTGGCTGGAAACTGCTTCTACCGCCAGGCCATTCTCAAACAGTGGGTGGTCGCTGGAATGCGCTATGCGGCCCAGAGCAGCCATCCTGACGGCTCCTGCGATGACTACTTTCCGTTCGAGCGAGCCGGTGGGGCCGCGGCCTTCTCGCTGCTGGCCTGCATCGAAAGCTATCTCAGGCTGGGCCTGCACGAGCCTGCCCTGCTCCAGTTTTTTACCAAACGAGCCGACTGGCTGGCCCACCACCAGGAAAGTGGACGGCTGACCAATCATCAGGCGCTGATTGTTTTATGTCTGGAGCAACTGTCGCGACTGTTGAACACCAATCGCTGGGACAAGGCCAAAATCCAGCGGCTAGAGCAGGTGTTGGACTGGCAGAATCCAGAGGGCTGGTTTCAGGAATACGAAGGCTGTGATCCGGGCTACCAGACGCTGACCATTTCCTGTCTGGCCCGGATTTATCAGCTCACCGCCGATCAGCAGCTCCAGGCTAAATTTCTGCAAGAGTCGCTGATCAAAGCGGTGCGATTGGCCAGCCAGTTTGTCCATCCCGACGGATCGTTTGGGGGCGAATATACCAGCCGCAACACTTATAACTTTTTTCCCCACGGGTTTGAGCTGGTGGGGCAGTGGTTGCCGGAGGCGCTAGCCGTCAACGACCGATTCCTGCTTGGGCTGGCCAATGGCAAAGCCCCCTGCTATGCCGACGACCACATCATTGGCCACCACACCTGGAACTACCTGCTGGCCTGGGAAGATTTTGTGGCCCAACGTCCGCCGCTGGCTTCCCGTCCCGATGGTCAGATCTGGTTCAAGCAGGCCCGCGTCTTGATTGACCGGCGGCAGGGCTGCGAACTCTACCTGGCTCTAAACAAGGGTGGAGTGTTCAAGCTGTTTCGGGATGGAGAGCTGGTCAGCTCCGACAGTCAGTTTTCGCTGCAGGTCAACCAAAACGGCAAGCGCCAAAATGCCGTGGGGCATCTGGTCAGCGACTACACCGTCACGGTAGAGCCGGATGAAATTGTGGTTCGGGGTCAGCTAGGCTGGGCCAAACAAAAGCAAATGACGCCCCTGAATCTGATGATTTTGCGGCTGGTGATGCTGGGGTTCGGGCGTTTCTATCCCAATCTGATCCGGCGACTGCTGCAAAAGGTGCTGATTGTTGGCAAGCGCGACGCTCCGTTTCAATTTACGCGCCGTCTGCAATGGCAGAATTCTACTTGGCAGGTAGTTGACGAACTGCGAGCCCAGCGCTGGGACAACATCACTTCAATTGGAATTGGAGCCGACCAAACTTCGATCTATGTGGTGATGAGCCGCACCTACCAGGCGGGCCAACTTCAGGAATGGCAGGACTTGACCGAGCAGATCCGCCAGCTCCAACCCCACGAACCGCTGCGGATTGAGCGCAGGCTGTAGGAGCGCATGTAAGAGCACCTAGGCTAAAGGCTACTCAGCCCAGGTTTCGGCCAAACGATCGGCCTGCTGCTGGTCGGCTTCGGCCCCTGGCAAATCGCCTAAACTGCGGCGGGCCTCGCTGCGGAGCTGATAGGCATCTGGGTGAGCAGGCTCCAACCGCAAAACCGCATTGGCATCGGCCAGCGCCCCCTGGTAGTCCCGCAGCTCTTGCCGGACCTGGCCCCGCTCTAGATACAGCCAGCTATCCGCCGGGGCGAGTTGGATTAGAGTACTGTAGTCGGCCAGCGCCTTACGGTAGTTTTGCAGCAGCATGTAGCTCTGGGCGCGAGCATGCAAAGCCTCCTGGTTTTGGGCATCCTGGTGCAGAATCAGGTCGTAATCCTGAATTGCTGCCAGATGATCGCCTGTGAGCGAGCGGTACATGGCCCGCCGCAGCCGCGCTTCGGTATCCTGGGGAGCAAGCTGCAAAATCTGGTTGTAGTCGGCCAAGGCACCCTGCTGGTCTTGTAGGTTGGTGCGGGCTAGGGCGCGCTGCTTGTAGGCGTCCAGGTTATGGGGATTGGCAGCCAGGGCCTCAGTGGCCTGGTCAATCTGACGCTGTTGTTCCAATTGGTAGCGGCTGAGCAAAGCCTGACCCGGATCTCCCCAGGGCAAGCCCAGTGGCAGCAAGGCAGCCGCAGCGCCAACCAGTCCAACCCCCAGACTGAAGCTGTAGACCAAGCCCAAACCCAGACGAGCCAGTCCAGTTGCCTCCAGCTCGCGACGGCTGAGCAGCAAATTTTTGGCCAGACTGTAGCGCTGGGCAAACGGGAGACGGCCATGCCCCTGTTGTTTCAGGGTTTGAAAAATCAGCCGTAGCGCCTCCGGATCTGCTGGGGCAGTGCTGAGCGGTTGGCGTAGCTTCAGCGTCAGTTTGGCCGCCCGAAAGCTGGTGGGAATGCTCAGGGCAATTAGGCCAGCAAACAGCAGCAGCATGGGTTGCCCCAGTCCCAGCAGGCCCAGCAGCAGCACACCCAATCCCTTAAAGCCAACTCCAACATAGGGATGACGCGAGAACAACAGCAAGTCGGCAATCTGGCCGCCGTCCAGCGGGTAAATCGGCAGCAAATTGAACAGATTGAGGCCGATCAGAATCCAGCCAGCTTCAATCAGCCAGCCCGAATCAAGCTGCTGCTGGGTTGTAAATGCCAGCAGGGCCAGCCCCAGGAGTAAACCAGGTAAGGGACCAGCCAGGGAAATCCAGAATTTTTGGCTGAGGCTGGCGTCCTGCTTGTGGGCCGTGGCCAGTGCCCCCAGGAACGGCAAAAACAGCAGGGCCAGATCGCGATAGCCAAACAGCTTCATGGCCAGCAGGTGGCCGCCTTCGTGCAGCAGCAGGGCAGCAATGAACAGCCCAAAAGTCTGGGAATTGAAGAGCTGGGTATAGGTAATCAAAAACAGGGCCAGGCTGATCCAGAGCATCCAACTGCGAAATTTCCGACCCAGCAAATCTCGCTGCAGAAACTCCATGCGCTGATAGCTCTGCACTTCGATCTCAACCGGAATTTCAATCGGTGCGGCAGCAGGGCCAGCAGCAGGGCTGGGAACAGGGCCAGAACTCGCCCGTCGCCGTCGTTGCAACAGCTGGTTATATTTCGACATTCCCCGCAGGCTCTGGCCGGTCTGCCTCCAAATCGCGGGCAGCGTCAGCCGCAGCAAGCCTGGTTCGGCCTTGCAGGCCAGTTTGGTTTGCAGCAAATGGTCGATGTACTGGTGCAGGCGAGCTTGCAGAACTGCCACAAACCGATCGGGAGCCAAGCCGCAGGCGGTTTTGTCAAGCTGGCCCAGGGTTTGCTCGTGCATTTGCCACTGGGTTGCCGTGTCTACCGCGTAGGGATCTTGCAGGATCACCTGGGGAATCTGGCCCACCACACCATAGGCCCTGCCGTTCAGGGTGAGCAGCAGCGTTTGGTCGGTAAACAGGGTGTAGAAATCAATTTCAAACAGATCGGCAGTCTCGGCCAGCAGCTTGACGCCGAGGATGGCGTAGGTTTTGTGACCCGGATGGTAAAGCAACAGACCGATCAGGCTAGCCGGTTCAGTTTTAGCCAATCCCCGAATTTGGACATAGCAGCAGGGCTTAAAGCCAAAGCTTTTGAGTTCAGCCAGCGGAGTTTGAAACAGCGTCTTCAGGTAGGCGGGCACCTGCGAGGCCACAATCAAACGGTATTCCGGAGATTGAATCCTCAGCTTTCGCAAATGCAAAAACGTCAGCAGATAGCGCAAACCCAAGGTGAGACCGTAAAGCGCCAGAGGGACAAGCAGTAGATAAAGCATCGAGGCCAACCGATCAACAAGTGAATAGAATGCGGGGCAGGTAAGGACTCCGTCGAGCGCTGTCCCGGCCCAATTTTGGCCTAGTTGCTTTCAGCTTCGCCATCGGCAATTTTTCTGAGTTTTGGTCTGAGCTTTGGAGCCTGCAACGTTTAGCCTCATCGGCCTTCCAGGTAGAGCTTTAGCTCACGAGCCATGCGGCGAATGCCCTGCTGCTCGTCCTTCCGTAAAAAAGACAGGAAAAAAGGCGTCACTAACCCGGAAAACAGCTCTCTGTGAATATACTTGACCCGATTTCGGCCCACGTCCTGGAGTTCAAACAAATGCTCGCTGCGAAACCCCGGCGCAGTTGAAACCCAGCGCAGGCAGGTTTGGGGTTGAAGCAGCAGCACCCGCGCCTCAAATTCGGTTTCCGTTTCCTCCCGCAGGCGGCGCAGAGAAAGCTGAACCGTGCGGCCCTGCTGAAAAGCCAGATCAGGATTGCGATCGTAGAGAAACGTATTCCAGCGCAGCCAGGTTTCCTTGTGGAGCAGGGTATGCCAGACGGCGGCCCGGGGCGCATTGATTTCGATTTCGGTGTAGAGGGTGGGCATAGGCCAGCAGGAAACGCTACTAAATACCTTACCCTTCTCAGCCCGCTGGCTTAACGGGTTCTACATTCTGGTTCTGCCCAGAGTGTTACCCAGTCGTTTTACTGTTATGAGTTGGACCTACAGCAGACCCACAAAATGTAGAGGTCCCTGGCCGCTAAACAGTTCGATCAGCAAAGCAAGAAAGCCAATCATGGCGATTCGGCCATTCCAGACTTCCGCCGAAGTCGTCAGCCCCCACTCCCAGTTTTCCTGGGGGTACATCTTCACCTGCTTGCTCATCTGAGGCACCTCATCCAGCTTCAGGCTAGGTGAATTGACGGCGCTAATCACCAGATCGCTCAAGTCCTCAATAAACACCGGATGGGAGTTGAGGGCCGGAACCCGCTGGAAGTGATGAATTCCTGCTTCTTCAGCCAACTCCCGGTTTTCGATATCGATCTCCTCCAGGGTTTCGATATGCTCTGAAACAAAGCTAATGGGCACGACCAGCAAATTCTGCACCCCCTGGTCCGCCAAATCCTGAATCGCTTCCTCGGTGTAGGGCTTGAGCCACTCGACCGGACCCACCCGGCTCTGGTAGGCCAGCGTATGGGGGTTAGAGCGGTTCAAGGTTCGCATGATCAGCTCGGTGCATTCCTCAATTTCCTGCTGGTAAGGGTCGCCCGCTTCTTCAACGTAGCTGAGCGGAACCCCATGGGCACTGAAGAAAATATGCACCTGGTCAGGGTTGGGAGATTGATCCAGCTCCTGAGCAATTAGCTGGGCCATGGCCTTCAGGTAGCCAGAGCGCTTATACCAGGACGGAACGACCGTATAGTCAATGCTTTGCAGGCTGGGATCTTCTTGCCAGAGCTTTTCTAGCAGCCGAAAGCTAGAGCCGCTGGTGCTGATCGAAAACTGGGGGTAGAGCGGCAAGATCACCAGCCGTTCAACGCCGTCGCGCTTGATCCGGGCAATCGCCTCTTCCGTAAAGGGGTGCCAGTAGCGCATTCCAATGTAGACCTGAGCTTCCTGACCTTTATTTTGCAGCGAAGTCTGGAGCGCCTGGGCCTGCTCTTCTGTAATTCGCCGCAGGGGAGAGCCGCCGCCAATCAGCTTATAGTTTTCCTGGGATTTTCTGGCCCGACTGGTAGAGATCAGCCAAGCCAAAGGCTTTTGCAGCCAGGTAAAAGGCAGCCGAATGATTTCGGGGTCAGAAAATAGATTAAACAGAAAAGGGCGAACGTCTTCAAGCTGGTCTGGCCCGCCCAGGTTGAGTAATAAGACACCAACACGACCCATAGTCACTACAGTTCCTTGCCCTTCACATTTGTTACCGATTTTAACAATAAACTTCGATGAGTTTTCCACCCGCCGTCAGCAGCTTTACCGAACTTAATGGTTGCACCGGCCAGAATCCGAAAACTGGCGCTTTACTTTATATAAATGATCAGGCTAATTAATAAAGCTCTGCTCTACCCCAAGATAGAGACCTCAAGCTCGATTGGCCTGAGCCAGCCTGACTTCCACTGCAACCCTGCCATTTCAGCCCAATTCCAGCCTATGCCTAAGTCTGCTTCCCAGCTCACGGGTGCCGCTTTAGATGACCAAATTGCCCAGGCGAACCAGCGGCTGAAAATAGCCCAGTTTGGACTGCAAATTGAACGCCGGGGCCAGAAACTGAGCCTGAGAGGTACCCTGCCGCCCCGTCCGGGCAGTACAAGATTACGCCCTCACCAGCAGCGCCTGAGCCTGAATTTGCCCACCACCGCCGCTGGCCTGAAGCAAGCCGAGCAGACCGCTAAAATTATTGCCGTGCAGTTGATGCAGCAGAATTTTGACTGGCGGCCCTATTTACCCACCGCAGACGGTGGCTTGCTCCACCAGATGGATCTGGTCGAAAAGCTGACCGCCTTTAAAGCTGATTTTTTTGCAGCGACTGGGCAAGTGGCTGGGCAAGTGGCTGGACAAGTGGCTGGGCAAGTGGCTGGGCAAGTGGCTGGACAAGTGGCTGGACAAGTGGCGGCCTCTCGCCGCACCACCTGGGAGTCGGCCTACAGTCCCTATCTACGTCAGCTCGCCGCACTGGCCGAGGCGCGGCCCAACTTGAGTTTGGCAGAAGCTATCTACAGCACCGTTCAGGCCACCCCGGCCAACAGCCGCAGTCGGCAGATTTGCTGTACCGCCCTACAAGCCTTTGCTGACTTTCTGCATTTGGAGTTACCTATTCCCCTGAAAACCTATTGGGGCAGCTATGGCCCCAGCCGCACCCAGGCCCGGCGTCTGCCGTCAGATCAAGAGATTGTCAGCAGCTTCGCCCAGATTCCTAATCCCGCCTGGCGGTTTGTCTATGGGGTTCTGGCAACCTATGGCCTCCGCAATCACGAGGTGTTTTTCTGTGACTACAGTGCTCTGGCTAATCCAGAAACCCCGCTTTTGCAGGCCAAAATCGAAGTGCTTGATACCACCAAAACCGGCAATCACACCGTCTGGCCCTTCTATCCCGATTGGGTCGAGCAGTTTGAACTGGGGCAGGTGCAGCTTCCCGACATCACCACCGACCTGAGCCAGACCACGCTGCGTCGGATTGGTCAGCTCGTAAACAGCCAGTTTCGCCGCTACCAAATTCCGTTTTCGCCCTACGATCTTCGCCATGCCTGGGCGGTGCGCACCATCCACTTCGGCCTGCCCGACACCGTGGCCGCCCGGATGATGGGCCATTCGGTCACAATCCACACTCGCACCTACCACCGTTGGATCAGCCAGCGCGACCAGCAGCAGGCGGTGGAGAATGCCTTGAGTCGGAGTGAGTTGCGGGCACCGGGGTGGAAGATGGGGGAGTAGGGGGAGTAATGCTCTGGACTCTGCTTCGGCCAGATTCAGCCGGTTCGCCGGTATGTTTTCGGTAAAACGGCGCTCGTGCTCCTCTATCCGCTCTATTTCGCCAATTCTGCCCTGAAATTCTATCTCCGGTCTCCGGTCTGGAAACTAGGGGTGCGCATGAACAGAATGCTGAAAAACTACTAAATTGGTTATAACGCAGCGCATTATCTAGGATTTCTAACCGTGGCAACAATTCTCAGGGAGTGGAGCTACCGCTATTCATGGCTCTACGGCGGTATCGCTTGGTTAGCAACAGCGGGCGTGGGCGGGCGAACTAAATTTTGCCAGCTTGCGCTTCAGCAGCTAGAAATTACGCCTGAAATGCAGGTGTTGGATTTGTGCTGTGGCGGGGGAGAAGTGACCCGGTTTCTGGTTGCACGGTCGCCAAACGTGGTGGGGTTAGATGCTTCTCCTGCCGCGATTGAACAGGCGATGCAGAAAGTGCCAGAGGCGAAATATGTGCAGGGCTGGGCTGAAGCAATGCCGTTCGGCAATGACCAGTTTGATCTGGTTCATGCTAGCGTTGCGCTCCACGAAATGCGTCCCGTGCAGCTTTGGCGGGTGCTCCAAGAGGTGCATCGAATTTTAAAACCAGGCGGGACGTTTACGTTTGTAGATTTCCACTCACCGTTTCACTGGTTTTATGTTCTAAGCTTGGATCTGTTCCTGTGGCTGTTTGAAAATGATACGGCCTGGCAGTTTATTAAAACCGATTTGCTAGATCTGCTGGCCAGGGTTGGTTTTCAGCAGGCTAACCGCCAGTTCTATATTCAGGGCAGTTTGCAGGTAGTGCAAGCTTACAAGGGGGAACTCTAGTGCAAAATACGGCAGAATATGGCTGTGCCTATTGCGGCGAAACTAACCTGACGTTTGTAGATTTGAGTGCAGGCGGGTTTCAGTCCTACGTTGAGGATTGCCAAGTCTGCTGTCGGCCCAACATTTTGTATATCCAGATTGATGTGGAAACACTGGATATCGAGATCAGCAGTGAATATGAGGGATAGTTGCTGTGTCTGTTCTCCTATTCGCAGTGATCTTAGCTCTGGGTCTATTCACGGTTCAAGTATTCCTGCTCGTTCCGATTCATCTGCTATTCTCGCTGCACCTACCCGGTAATTTACTGTTGGTAGGTGGTTTATTAGTTCTGGCTTGGCTGTTGGCCGAATAGGGCCAATTCCTGAGAGAATTTGGTTGACGAGTAGATCTGGAATTCCAAGTCCCAGCTAGCTTGTAAACTGCCTCCAGGTTCACCCTGTTTCCCCGTGAATCTTTATGTGAATACCATGGAAAGTCAATCAGCTCCTGATTCTGCTCCAACTACGGCTCAGCCGATGCTGCGGCTGCTAGTCGTGGAAGACAACCCAACTAATCAGAAGGTGATTTTACGGCAGCTTCAGTCGCTGGGCTATGAGGCGGATTTGGCGGCCCATGGTCAGGCGGCCCTGGATCAAATGACCCAAACTTTCTACGCCATTGTGTTGATGGACTGCCGCCTGCCCGGAATTGATGGTTATGCTGCTGCTCGTCTGATTCGCCAGCGCGAGCAAGAGTGCCTCCAGTCCGGTCATCCAGGCTCCGCTCGCTCGGTAATTATTGCCCTGACGGCCAGCGACGAACCTCAGGATCAGGCGGCAGCCATGGCCGCAGGCATGGATGATTTTCTGATGAAACCGCTGCGGCGCGAAACTCTGGCCGCAACGCTAAACCACTGGCATCAGGTGGTGTTGTCCCAGATGACTGCTCGCCAGCCTGTTGTAGCAGAACCGGAAACGGAGCGACTTGTGGCCCTGACCGCCAAGCTAACCGACCTCCAGTTTGATCTAGAGCAGTTACACCAGCTCTCGGATCACAATTTCGAGTTTGAGCAGGAGCTGTTGCAGCTCTACCTAGACGATGCTCAATTCCAGCTTCAGCAGCTTCAACAGGCCCACCACCAGCAAAATTTGACGGCGATGGAGCAAATTGCCCACTATTTGAAAGGCGCAAGTGCCAGCATTGGGGCAAAGTCGCTGGAATTGTTGGCTGACGGGTTAGAACAACAGGCCAAACAGGGACATTGGTCTGCCGCTGCTGAATTAGCGGTGAATCTGGGGCAGGAATTCGAACGGGTACAGACCTATATTAGGCCAGTGCTGTAAGTCCAGACTTGGGCACAGTTCTACTCATGACTATCAGCAAGCTCTAACGGTGATCACATCAAGTGCGATGCCCATCAACTGATGCATCAAGCTACGGCACAGCTCTGTTGACCTAAACTCTAAACCGAAACTGACTCTCCATTCTCGGCAGGATGAGTTGAGGTACTGTAGCTCCAATCCGGCAGAAGCGTTCCAGTCGTAGATGGGCGGTTGTGCAACCTGTTTGATCCGGGCGCTGGCAGGTGATTTGCAGTCCGCATGGTTTGTTTGGTCAGGCTGGTGATTAGCGGAAAGAAATCATTCGGCTCTGTGGCTGGATCGTTTGCTAATGGGTTTTGGCAATCTGCAAAGAGGTGGATGGCGTAGAAATAGGACTGGATAGCCCGAATTTGCTCAGGCTCAAACTGAAGTCGCGGATCTAGATCAAAGCAGTTTTGGACGATCTGATTCAGGCAGAGCAGCCATTTGATCTGATCGGTCTGCTGATCAGTCTGCTGATTGGTCTGATGATTGGCGGCATGATTAAGGGCAATGTCGTTCCAATCGCAGCGGAACAGCTGTTCTTTGAGATGCAGCAGGGCAGTCGTGAGCCTTTGACTGCGGCAAGAAACAGCCAATTCTACGGCCTGGGTTAATAGCGGTTGGGCAACCCGATAGGTTTGGAACTCTCCGCGATTGGCTGTGATTAAACCCAGCACCAGTTCGGTCAACAGGGCCTCCAATAACAGCGTTTGAGCCAAGTGATTCACGTAGGCGAGAGGAACTGCAAACTGGAGAATCAAATCTGGCTTTAAGACTGACT
>QLAH01000799.1_pt1 | contig 11595 bp, 16 predicted proteins | sample 4693081 | NCBI WGS metagenome assembly QLAH01 (sample SAMN09425401, study PRJNA476045) | Lake water metagenome, whole genome shotgun sequencing project.
AACAGGTCGACGCTCTCCCCGTAAGTCACCGGATTGTCGATCTCGATGTCGAGAGCCCGAATGGTGAGATCCCGCAACGCCTGAACTTCCGCTGGGTCCCCTGTCGTTCCAGCAGCCGTACCGTTGACCGCCGCATGGCGCAGTGCTTGGAGTTCAGAGTCCGGCACTGGCCGCGACAGATCATACAACTCCTTCAGCGATCGACGCTCGAAGACATGCGCGAACAAGGTATCGCGCGGTACCGAGCTATCCCGCTGGAACTGGACACGCGCTACCGGCCGAGTGTCGAGCGCAGCATCGTCATAGCCAAGCGGAAACGCTTCTATCTCTGCGCGATACCCGTCCTCCGCCGCCGCCATGCGCAGCAGTTCGAGAAAGCACCCCAGGCCGATGGTGATCTGGCGATTGAATGGATCGGTCTGCGGCAACAGCCGCTCGGTATCGACGTAAAGCGATATCTCGTCATCGACGGAGAGGTCGACAAGCCATGGCTGGCGGTTGTGTGGATTGGGAGCCAGGATGGCAAAGGACAACGCCCGCAGGCGTGGTTCGTCATAAAGCGATGAGCCAGCAAGGGTCCACGGGCGCAGGGCGGCTTCAGGACTGCGGGTTGCAACAAAGGCTCCGGCTGACGCCGTTGCGGCGAGCACGATGCCGCCACCGGCCAGCATCAGAAAGTTCCGTCGTCTCATGTCGGCGCTCCATTTGGTATGATGTCAAACTATATAGTTCGACGTCGTACCACTGTCAAGAGCTGCCTGCCGGCCCTGGCCTGGTGGCCGGCACAGCAAACGTCGCATTGACCGCTGACATGTGAGGGCGCCCTGCGCGGCGCGTGCTTCGGGCTATGCAGTCACGACCACATCAGCCTCAGCCTGTGGTCGCTGCTGCTCTTCCCAATGCTGGCCCACTAACCTCTCAACTGGCTAACCGTGTGCATCGACGGGCGTGCGTCCTGCAAATCCCATGGCTCGCAAGTCGCCAATGTCAATCTGCCGCGTTGGCGGCATTACGCTGCCCCACACCCCAACCAAGGGCGTTGCCGCCCCTCACAACGCCCGCGCCTCCACCACGATCTGCCACTTGTGGCCGATGGCCACCTGCAGCTCCGAGATCACGAACGGGAGGAGCGCGTTGAACTCCTTGCGGTCGCGGTCGGAGATGCGCCAGGTGCGGTCGGATGGGTTGTCCCAGTTGACCTGGCGGTCGTAGAGCTCGTTGAGGCGGGCGAGGCGGCGGAGGATGTCGTTGGAGAAGCCCCAGAACCGCAGTTCGGTGGCAACTCCATCGACGTAGAGCGGCGCGAGGCCGTGGCTGACCATGCCGTAGTCGAGCTGGAAGATGACCTGTTTCATGGCCCGCGCCTCAGCGCGCTGCGTCCGCCCCCGGTTGCGCGGCGCGGCCGCCGCCCATCCACTGGCCGGCCTTGTCCTTGAGCTCGGTGAACTTCTTCGAGACGCCGGAGATCCGCGCATCCCACTCTGGATCGGGCCGCTGGCCGGCCGTGGTACGGAAGAACACCTGCAGCAGGCAGGCGATGGCGAAGGGCTCGATCAGCGCCGCCTTCACCGCCCAGGCGAAGATGAGCGCGAACACCACGCCCGCCGCCGACCAGCCGCCCGGCATGAACCAGACGATGGCCGCCGCAGGCGCCAGCATGACGAGGAAGACGATGAAGGCGAGGCCGTAGGTGATGACGGTGAGCCACGCCGCGTTCTTCAGCATGGTCGGGTAGTTCTGCGCATAGAGCACCAGCGCCGTCTGCGCCGAGGCCCAGGGGTTGGTGGCATTGGTGCGGATGGCGTGGGCGAGGATCACCTCGTCGACGAGGCCGACGGCGATCTTGAGGAAGGCGCGGACCACCTGCACGAGATTGGTGAGGCCGGGGATCGGCAGGAACGACGCCACGCCCTGCACGAGGCCGACAATGGCGTTGAGCACGCCCTTGACCAGCTGGTCGATGGCGAACAGCACGTTGGCCTCGACGAACCGCTCCTTGACGATGGCGGTGGCGTAGCTGACCTGGTTCTGCCCATCGGGCACGGCCTCGCCGTCGATCAGCTTCACCAGCACCGCGATGTGGCCGGCCTTGACGATGTAGAGGATGTACTCGCGGGCGAAGTAGAGCACGCCGGCCGTCAGCGCAAAGCCGATGCCGCCGCCCCAGATGGTGGAACCGGCGCGAAACTCCTCGTCGCCGAAGGCCCCGATGCCCCAGCCGACGCCGGCTCCGACACCAGTGACGAATACATAAGCGATGGCAATGCCGGCATAGACGAGCACGCGCAGGACGATGAAGGGCATGGTCCGCCCCATCAGTCCAAGTGCCTGCCCGATGGAGAAATCCCACATCGGTTGTTCACCCCAAGTCACGCCGCCCGCGTGCCCTGACGTTAGCGGTTACGCAGTGCTACGGCAATTTGGCTTGGGCGCAGAGTTTCTCACCTGTGAACAACCCTCATGCAAACCACACGCCGATGATGGCAATGACGGCCGGAATGGTCTGCACGAACAGGATCTTGCGGCCGGCGGTGGCGGCACCGTAAAGCCCGGCGACGGCGACACAGCCGAGGAAGAACAGCTTGATCGGATCGCCCGCTTCACCCAGCCAGATGCCCCAGATCAGGCCCGCCGCGAGGAAGCCGTTATAGAGGCCCTGGTTGGCGGCGAGCACCTTGGTTCGCGCGGCGAACTCGGGCGTGGTGCCGAACGCCTTCATGCCCGCCGGCTTGTCCCACAGGACCATCTCGAGCACGACAATGTAGAGATGGATGAGGGCGACGACGCCCGCAAGGATGCTGCCGATCATCTGCCCGACTCCGCTGCTGGAGCGCACAGCATAGCAAAAGGCCGCCCGGTGGGCGGCCTTTCAGATGGCGCTGCAGCGCTTCCGCGTTTTGCTGGATCGGCGTGGTCTCCGTGCCAATCCGGGCGTTGTGCCCTGCCAGCCCGGTTCCCATGCCGGCGAGGCAATCGCGGTGCCGCGCCGAGCGCGGCTTTGGCTATTTCTTCAGCGCGTCGGCAGCGGCGTCATTCAGCTTGCCAACGTTCTTCTGCACGTTGCCTTCGACCTTGTCGGCGGCACCATCGACGCGCAGCTTGTCGTCGCCGGTCATCTTGCCGATCGCGTCCTTGACGTGACCACGGGCTTCCTTGGCGGCGCCTTTGACTTCGTCCTTGTGCATCTGAGGTCTCCCTGTTGGTTATGGCAGGGAAACGCACGACCCGGCAGAAGCGTTCCGACGACGAGGAGATTCAGGCGACACGAGTTGGTGTAAGGGCGTCAGCTGCACCCAGCCACGAGCCCGCCGAGCGCCTTGGCCGAGCCCTTGAGCGAGAAGGTCCTGACCGGGTAGCGGCCCGCCTCATCCTTGATTGTCACGGTTTCTCCGGCCTTGAGTAGGTGGATGAGCGGGTCGTCGAGGTTGGCGTCGGCGGCGTGCGTGCCATCCATTGCCTGGTAGGCCATGCTCAGGGTGACGGCATCGGTGCCGGTGGAGAAGGTCACGTCGGTCGTCTCGTCCAGCTCCGGCTCGGTTTCCCCGCCGAGCCCGAGGTCGTAGCGGACGAAAACGCTGCCCGCAAAGCAACTGAGCCCCAGATAGGCATCAGGGCGATCAGTCGAGCAGGCCTGCGCGGTGAGGACTTCGCCGCCCTCATCTTCGACCATGCCGACGGTCCAGATGGTACAAGCCGCCTCTTCGGCGAGAACGGCTGAGGCGGGCGCGGCCATGCCGAGGGCCAGGGTGGCGAGGGCGATCAACTGGCACTTCATGCGGCGTCTCCAAGGTAGCTGACTTCGATGCGTTGAAAGATCGGGCCTTCCTTCATGGTGGCCAGCCACTTTCGGAAGGCCGGGACATCGGCAAATCCCGCCGCCTTCGCATCGGCATCGGTGACGTCGTCGGGCGACATCTCGTCGACGCGGCCGATCTGCAGCAGTCCGATTTTGGTCTTCAGCGTGCCGCCCGGCTTTACCGTCGGACGCGACCAGCGACGGAACTGCAGCGTGATCTCGCCGCACCTGATGGCCTCCAGTACTTCAAGCTTCAGCAGCATGATGTCTCCCTCGATTCCCGATTTGAGCCTACCCCCGGAGCGATGAAAAGCAGAAACCGGGCCGGCGTGTGGCCGACCCGGTCGATAGTGATCAACAGCCAGGGGCTGGCGACGATCAGTGCTGGGCGACGCTCTGGCCGCGCACGTCGTCATAGACCTGCGCCGCGCCATCCTTGCCCTTTTCGTAGAGCTCGGCGGCCTTGGCCTTGCCATCCTCGTAGACCTCGGAGGCGGCCTCGACGGCCTTGCCCTTCACCTTGTCGGCCACCTTGCCGATGGCCTGGTCTTCCTGGTCGGTATGCGGCAGGGCCGCGCCGATCGCCGCACCCGCCGCGAAGGCGAGCGCACCGGCCACCAGCGGCTGGTCGCGGAACATGTCCATCGCCATGCGGGTGGTGCGATCCATCTGGTGCTGCGCTTCGCCACCCATCTTCTGGGCCTGGTGGGTCACGTTGTCGATGGCTTCTCCGACGCCGTGCTGCATGTCGTGGAGGGTGTGCGAGGCCCAGCCCATGGCATCTTCGAAGCGGTTGCCCGCCTCGTCCTGGAAATCGCGGACGCGGTGGCCGGTATCGTCGATGAGGCCGCCAAACTTGCGGCCGGTGTCATCCATGAACTCGCTGACGCGGTGGCCGAGTTCGTTCGACTCCGCCTTGTAGCGCTTGCCCCCGGTATCCTCCCACTCGGAGTACCACTTGCCCGACGGGTCCGCCGCATGGCTGACGCGGCGCATGCCGCCCGACACCGTGGCGTAGGGGTATTCGCTGGCGCGCGAGTAGTCGTTGCGGGGGCGGGCCGGCTCGGAGTGACCGGCAGACAGTTTCGGCCCCTGCCCTGACATTAGCCAGACGAGGCTGATGCCCAGCAGCGCGGCCGGCATCGGGTTGTTCGAGACGGTCTGGCCGAGATTGGCGGCAAAGTTCAGGCCGCCATTCTTGGTATAGCTAAGCAATTCGTCGACGATCTGACCGGGCGACAGGCGCTCGCGGATTTCGTCGATGCGGCTTTCGACCTTCTGGCGCTGGGCCTCGACCTCACGCTCGAGTTCCGCGGAATCCTTGGAATAGGTGCTCATCAGAAGCTCTCCTTTGCGACCTCGGCGTCGCGCGCCAGGGAATGGGTGGTCTTGTCGAGATTGAGGTTGGATTTCTTCCAGGCTTCGAGACTGGCGGAGATGAAGCTCCAGGCGATGCCGCCGACCACCAGCGCCACCACCAGCGACGAAACGAAGCTCGCGGCAGGCTCGGAGAAGCCCATCGCCATCAGCAGCCAGCCGAGGCCGGTCACCATCGCGGTGAGGAAGACGCCCACGGCGCCGATCGCGAGGACGCCGCCGATGGCGAGGCCCTTCGACGAGCCGACCGCATGGTCGACTTTTTCGGACACTTCGGCCTTGGCGAGCTGGATTTCCTTGCGGAACAGCCCGGAAATGTCGCCGACGAGGCCGCCGACCAGATCAGTGATCGAGCGAGGCTGTTCAGATGCCGACATCATTGCCTCCAACCGGACGGTTGTACGACGGCGTGTTGCTCGGGCTCACGGTGCCGGCGGCATAGGAGTTGTTCGCCACCGGCGGCTGGTACTGGCCGGTCGCCTTTGCCTGCGTGGAACGGCGCGAGGCGCTTGCCACCATGAAGCGGCTGGCGACGAAGCCGAGCAGGGCTGCGGCGCCCATGAAGGCGACGGGCTGCTTGCGGCCGAAATCCTCGGCCATCGCCATGATCTCATCGACATTGTTGTCGCGGACGGTAGAGGTCAGCTTGCTCGCACCATCGGCGACCATGCGAACATAATGGGCGGTGCTTTCGCCCTTCTCCTCGAGCTCGCCGGCGACCTTGTCGAGCGAGCTGGAAACGCCGTCGAGCTGGTTGACGATGACCTCTTTCTGGTCCTCCGCCATGCCCTTGGCCTTGTCGGCGACATCGGCGAGCTGGGACTTGGCTTCCTCGCCGAGCGCGGCTGCCTCGTGTTTTACCGTGTCAGCCACATCGGAAAGATCGTGGCGGGCGGTATCGGCGAGGTCGGCTGCGTCGCGGCGGACGCGGTCCTCCGCTTCGGTGCCGGTTAGCGATTGCGAGGGAAAATCAGGGGCGCTCATCGCACAACTCCATATGGGTTGGGGTGACGGCTGCACGACTGACGCTCTGTCGGTGCCGGTTGCAAACTCAATGAGCGGCAGCGGCAGCGGTTCCCCACTTTGCGGCGATGCTGTGACAAAAGACGTGGGGCGCCATACCTGCGCGACGCGACGGCAGGACTGGTGCGGGCGGCGGGACTCGAACCCGCACGGGTGTACACCCTCCGGATTTTAAGTCCGGTATGTCTACCATTCCATCACGCCCGCGACGGGGGTTCGTTTGCCATGGCGGGGCGGTGCTGTCCATGACGGGATGGCACCGGCTGGAGCCATCCCGCCGGTTGGATCAGGTTGCGGCGAAGTGCATCGCGTCGCCGTGGAGGAAGCACGTGCGCGTGAACAGCGTCAGGTCGAGCGGGTTGGGCAGGCGGATGTCGGCGAGGTCTGGGACGGGTTTCACGGCCGGATCGTAGCTGCGGGCGATCTGGCTGATGAACACAAGCGTGATGGCGGAGCGCCGCCCGAACGCCGCGAGTGCCCGCACCTGATCGTCGAGCGGTGGCGTGTCGCGGCGCTGGTCGAGCAGTTGCAGGTAGTCAATCACCGCGAGGCTGCCCCGCGGCGCGTCCGCCAGCCGCGCGATTATGTGCGGCGCGCTGATGGCGTCGGAGCAGTCGAGGCTGAACAGCGCATCGAAACCAGCCGGCAGGACGCCGAGACGGCCCAGTCGCTGCCGGGCCTCGTCCTCGGTGTACTCGAGGCTGAAGAAGGCGCTGTGCCGCCCGGCGCGGGTCGCCTCGATGGCCAGTTCGAGCGCGACGAGGGTCTTGCCCTGCCCCGGCCGCGCGCCGATGAGCACGAGATCGCCGTCGCCGAGCGTGGCATAGAGCTTTGCCGCCAGCGAGAGTTCGCCGTGTTGGGCGGCGAGCAGGCTCCAACTCGCGAGCCCCTCGTCAGCGGCGATGCCGTTAAGAGCGGCGTGCAGCGGCACGCCCTGCTCGCGCGAGCGCAGCTTCGCCCGGCGCTTCAGCTGGTGGATAGGTGCAGACAGTCTCATTGCAGAACCTCCTGATGCGAGCAGTGATCGCAGCCCCTCCTTGTGCGTCCGCTCGAAACAGGCGGTTGGGTTCAGGAAAGGTCCGGCATGAGGTGTACTTTCCCGTCGGAGGGGGGAGGCGTGGACCGCGCCTGAGCGGAAGCTAGGCGATTCCACGGGCGGTATGGAAGGGGCTCGTGGTGCGAACCCTGACGTCCGGTGGCAGGGAGTCCGGTGTATCCGAAGGCATCGCAACACGGAGGCCCCGATGCAGTATCTTGACCGCTACCCGATCATCGTCACCGAAAAACGGACCGAGTGCCGGGATTTCTGGACGCGGCACCTGGGTTTTGCCGTCGTCTTCGAGAACGACTGGTTCGTCTACATGCAGGCCGACGGTGCCAGCGTCGCCTTCATGTCGCCCGAGCATCCAAGCTGGCCGCCGGGGCCGGAAGCATACGTCGCTGGCACCAGTTTCGAGCTGGAGGTTGCCGACGCCGCGGCTGCGCTGGCCGAGGTGCAGGCGAGCGGGGCCGTGCCGGACTACCCCCTCACCGATGAACCCTTCGGGCAGCGGCGCTTCAGCCTTCGCGACCCGTCGGGGCTCTGGATCAACGTCGTGCAGCAGCTATAGCGTCACCCGTCCTCGAGCACGAAGCTCGCGATGAGGAACAGCGCGTAGCTGGCGCCGCCCGCCAGGGCCAGCGGGCGGGCAAGGTTGGGATCGATCGGCAGCAGCCGCGTCATCACCAGCGCGGCTGCGGCGAGGAAGAGCCAGCAGATGCCGTGCAGCCATCGCCGCCCCAGCCAGGCCAGACCGCTGCCGCCACCCGACAGGTCGAGCATCAGGAACACCACCGCAATCGCCAGCGCCAAGACGGAGACAACGATCCACGGAACGCCGAAGATCTTCTCGGCGAACATCGCAGTGCTCTCAGTCCGTGCCGCCGGAGATCGGCGGGACGTAGGCGACGTCGAGATCCCAGGGAAAGAAGATCCAGGTGTCCTGGCTGACTTCGGTGATGAAGGTGTCGACCATCTCGCGGCCCTTGGGCTTGGCGTAGACGGTGGCGAAGTGCGCGCCCGGCAGCATGTCACGCACGACCCGGGCTGTGGCGCCGGTATCGACCAGATCGTCGACGATCAGGATCTTGCCGCCGGCCTTGGCCTTGTCGAGGATATCCTGCGTGATCGACTTCAGCACCTTGATGCCGGCCTGGCTCTGGTGGTCGTAGCTCTTGACCGCGACGCTCTCGACGACGCGGATGTTGAGCTCACGCGCCACGATCGCCGCCGGCACGAGGCCGCCACGGGTGATGGCGACGAGCGCATCGAACGGGCCGAGGGCCTGCAGCCGCCAGGCAAGCGCCCGGCTGTCGCGGTGGAACTGGTCCCAGGTGACGGGGAAGGATTTCTGTGCGGACTGGTTCATTTCGGGTCTCCTTGCGGCCCCGCCCAAGGGGAAGCGATGTTGGGCCGGACGAAAATCAGTAGGCCTCGACCTCTTCGGCGAGACCGGCATTGGCGTGAGCGATGGCTACCATGGCCCGCACGCGCTCGGCGGCTAGCGCAAGGCGGTCTTCATCGGGGGAGCGGAGGACCAGTTCGGTCATCACGCTGGTCGACCCCATGCGGGGGTAGCTGCCCATCTTCACATCGGGAAACTCGGCCTGGATGCTACCGAAGGCGGAGCCGATCGAGCCCTCGCCCACCCGGCAGCGGATGGTGAGAGACTTCACCTTGGCGCCGCCTTCGAGCGTCGGGGCGATCGCCTCAAGCATCGCCTGCATAATCTTGGGCACGCCGGCCATGACGTGGACGTTGCCGATGCGGAAGCCGGGCGCGGCGCTGACCGAATTGACGATGAGGGTGCCGCCCTCCGGGATGCGCGCCATGCGCAGGCGCGCCTCGTTGACCTCGGTGCCGTTGGCCTTCCAGCGCTCTTCGAGCATGGCGCGGGCCTCGGGGTTGACCGGCAGCGCCACACCGAAGGCCTTGGCCACGGCATCGGCGGTGATGTCGTCATGGGTGGGGCCGATGCCGCCGGTGGTGAAGACATAGGTGTAGCGGGCGCGGACGGCGTTGATCGCGGCGACGATATCGTCCTCGACGTCGGAGACGACGCGAACTTCGGAGAGCGCGATGCCGAGATCGGTGCAAAAATCGGCGACCGTGCCGATGTTCACGTCCTTGGTGCGGCCGGAGAGGATTTCGTCGCCGATGACGACGAGGGCGGCGGTGACGGTGTCAGGCATGGCGGGGTCCGGGGGACTGCAAGGCCGATGCATTGCCTCAGGCCGGGCAGAGCGTCAAGCAATTGCCGTCGCTGGTCACAGGAGCGCAGGTATTCAGCAGCGTTACGGTCTTTATTCCTGCGCCAAGCCCGCTTACCTTGCGTCGCCGAACGGAGCGCCGCCAATGATTACCTACGTCGAAGCCGAAGCCAAAAGCCGCCGCACCTCGGGGGTGATCCCCCTGCATGGCGAGGCAGGCTTCTCCGGCATGCGCAAGGCCGGGCAGCTGACGGCGCAGGCGCTCGACCTGCTGGTCGATGCGGTGAAGCCCGGCGTGACCACACTGGAGCTCGACCGGCTGGCCTACAGCTTCGCCCGCGACCACAACGCCATCCCGGCAACGCTGTTCTACAAGGGCTACCGGCACTCGATCTGCACCTCCATCAACCACGTCGTCTGTCACGGTATTCCCGATGAGCGGCCGCTGCGCGAGGGCGACATCGTCAACATCGACATCACGCTGATCGTCGATGGCTGGTACGGCGACAGCTCGCGCATGTATCCGGTGGGCGAGATCAGCCGGAAATCGGAGCGGCTGATCGAGGTGACCTATGAAAGCCTTGAGGCCGGCCTCGCCGCCGCCAAGCCCGGCAACACCACCGGCGATATCGGCGCAGCGATCCAGGCGCATGCCGAAGCCGAGCGGACCAGCGTGGTGCGCGACTTCGTCGGCCACGGCGTCGGCCAGCTGTTCCACGACGAGCCCAACATCATGCATTTCGGCATTCCGGGCACCGGCGCCCTGCTGAAGCCGGGGATGATCTTCACCATCGAGCCGATGATCAACCTCGGCCGCCCGCATGTCAAAATCCTCGCGGACGGCTGGACCGCAGTGACGCGCGACCGGACGCTGTCGGCGCAGGCGGAGCACTCGATCGGCATCACGGCAACCGGCAACGAGATCTTCACCAGCTCGCCAAAGGGCTGGTTCAACCCGCTCGACGCCCGCCGCTAGCCGTGGCCAAGGGGGGCGACGAAAGCGAGAGCGGCAACGGCCTGGGCGAGGCCCCTGCCCCCATTGATCGCAATTCCGGCCACCGCGAGCGCGCCCGCCAGCGCTTCCTCCGCATCGGCGAGGAAGCGCTCGACGACTACGAGCTGCTCGAGCTGATCCTGTTCCTCGCCATTCCGCGGGTCGATACCAAGGGGCTGGCCAAGGAGTTGCTGGCGCGGTTCGGCACCTATTCGAACGTGCTCAGCGCCTCGACCGAACGGCTGGCAGAGGTGAAGGGCATCAGCGAGGCAACGGCCACCAACCTCAAGATCGTGCAGGCCGCGGCACAGCGCTTCGCCCGCGACCGGGTGCCGCGCGACATGCCGATCCTCGGCTCGTGGCAGGCGCTGATCGACTATGTGCGCACCCAGATGGCGTTCAACGACATCGAGCAGTTTCGCATCCTGTTCCTCGACAAGAAGAACCGGCTGATCGCCGACGAGGTGCAACAGGCCGGCACCGTGGACCACACGCCGGTCTACCCTCGCGAGGTGATCAAGCGGACGCTGGAACTGTCAGCGACGGCGATCATCCTCGTCCACAACCATCCCTCCGGTGATCCCACCCCCAGCGATGCAGATTTCCGCATGACCCGCCGCATCCGCGAGGCCGCCGACGTTGTCGGCATCAAGTTCCTCGACCACGTCATCATCGGCTGCCATTCTGACAGTCGCGCCCACCCTTACTTCAGCTTCCGGGAAGCCGGTGTTCTCTAGCCCTGCGATCTCGGCCCCTTTGTTCTCGGTCACATTTTTGCGAGCAGAACGCAGACCTACCGCTTGAGCTCGACAGCAAGCTTCTGCTATCTACTCCGTAAAGTTGGAGAAGATCACAGGCTCCACTATTGGCGACACCCCAGAACGGCCCTGCGGTGCGGCTAAGTTGTTGATTGACTCTTCGCGCGAAATCGTCACGGCTATGATTGTTGTTTTTGCTGTCCGTTACGTGAGTTGCATAGTATTCGAGTAAATCTCTGCAGTTAGTCCGCCCAAGCACTTTAAGGGAACCGGCGGAATGACCCAAGTCAAAATCAAAGCCGACTAACTTTTAAACTCTAGCCTTCTCTTTTTCCGCCAGTTCTTTTAAGAGCCAATCATTGCACCGCATCCGCGTCGAAAAGTTGATGGTCTGCATG
>QLAH01000800.1_pt1 | contig 11578 bp, 17 predicted proteins | sample 4693081 | NCBI WGS metagenome assembly QLAH01 (sample SAMN09425401, study PRJNA476045) | Lake water metagenome, whole genome shotgun sequencing project.
GAGAGGCAACACAGGTAAGAATGTAGCCCGCTTCGATTTGCTCATCATCCAGGAAGGATTGATCGGATTGATCAACGCTACCAGAGATGAGTCTGCCAACACAGGAGGAGCAAGCCCCAGACCGACAGGAATAGGGAAGATCCAAACCAGCCTCTTCGGCGGCCTCTAAAATGTAAGTGTCGTCACTACAGTCGAAGTCGATAGTCTGACTGTAGTCACGGGTGTGTAATGTAACCTGGTAGTAGGTTGCCATGATTTGTCCTCTTCTCAAATAAGACAGTAAGGTTGGATGGGTAGTGTTCTAGACCTGTGTGTGTCACCAAGCCAGATTCAGCGACGGCAACAATTCTGGGACAGCCATCCACAGGTCTAGCGCACTACCCTGGTCGTCATGCTCCAGAATAGCCTGCTCCTACGACAGCAGGCCATCGACCATAATCTTTCGTTTGAGGTGCTGTTGAACTTTCAGCAGGCGGTGATTCAAACTAAATTGCTTACCGACTTACGAGGCAGCAGGACAGGGCCAGTTCAGCCAGGCGGCTTAAGGAAAAGACTGGAATCACGGATCTGGGAGAAGCAGAAGCATTGGTGGTATCGCAAGGTGGAGTGATGCCCCAACAAAAACCCCAGCCTTTGCCGCCGATGGGCTGGGGTTGGGGCTTTGGGTACTTTGGTGCAATGTGCCGAAAGCAACAGCACATCACGACACCATACGCCCCCGGCTATGGCATGACTGGCCAGTCTGCCCAGGATTTAGACCGCCCGCCACAATTCCCACGATTGTATAGTTCGATGGTGCATCAATAGTACCTATCGGTGTCCCTGTTTTGTACCAAACAAAAGCCCCAATCCCTCACAGGCCGGGTGCCCTCGCCCCGTGGTTGGGGCCATTGCGGGCTGACCCGGTTGATGAGTTGGCGTTGTCGCTCACGACTCGCGGCTGTCCATCTGGGCATAGGGTCTCCTTATTTTTTTCTGATCATGCCCCCGCCCTGCTGGGCTGGAATCACCAGCAGTTCCGCCCGTGGCCAGCGTTGCCGGATGCGGATCAGCGCCAGCAGCGCCCGGTCGAGGTCGGGGTAGGTGAAGCCGCCGATCTGGGGGTTTAGGCCATCGAGGGCGACTAGGTAGCGTTGGGGGGTCATGCTGCCACCTCCAGGGCTTGCCAAACCGTTGGCCCAAAGGCGGAAAGCACCGTATCCCTCAGGGCTTCAATCGCCGCTACCCCATCCATAACAGCGGTAGCGAACCATTCCCGCAGTTCTCGCCACGTTGCCCGGTCTACAGTTTCCGGGGGCTGCGGTTCAGGAGGTGGATCGGCTTGTGCATTTCCAGGGGGTGTAACACTAAATCCCCTTACTAGAGATTGGTATCCCGCATTTAGTGTTACGGGTGAGGTTTTTGTAATTGGTGCGAAGTTGAGTCGTTCCATCCAGCCCTGGGCAGCGCTGATCGCCATCTCTAGGTGTGGGCGAACGTAGGCCGCTACCTCGTCCCGCTGGGCATTGGCTTGGGTTAGTTCTTCCTGGTATTCCGCCATGCGGGTGGCAACCGTGGCCGTTAGGTCTGCGATGCGGTTTTGAATCTTGGTGATGGTTTCTGGCTTAACCCGTTTGGATGTTTGCCGTTTGGCCAGTAGCGCCTGCTGAGCATCCAAACGGGCCTGCCAAGTTTCTAACTTGCCCTTAGCATTATTGGCCTTGCGGTAGATGGCCTCTGGGCAATATCCCACCTGATACTGGTTTTCGGTGCCGACTGCGGTGCGCCGTTGCCCTGCCCGTCCAAAGGGGATGCCGATATATTTGTTAATGAACTTCGACACCAGTGCCATAGGTTCGGCCTCTGTCCAGTCGAAACCGTTGGAATCGTCCAGGCATTTAGCGGCGAACTGGTTTAGGGTGTCTGCATTTTGGCGCAGCACATCCGCCAGTGCCAGTGCGTCCGGGTGGCTGGCTGATAGTGTCGCCGTATTGGCCAGTGCAGCCTGGATAATTCCCCTGTGGGGTGATAGTGCCTGGTAGAGCCTGAGGATCGGTAGGGTGTCGCTGGATTCCAGCTTGCGCAGCATGGACAGAGCCCCGTGATCGTCGCCGTGTTTGATGGCTTCGCGTTGAAGGAAGCGAGTATGGTCGTCTACCGCTGCCTGGGCATTGTCTAAGGTGAATAGCCCTAGCAGGCGGGTCTGGGCTTTCTTGGCGGGTTTATCTAGGATGTTTGCCCGGATCCACTTCGCATCCTCCAATGGTGACGCAGGGAAATGGGATGCCAAGGCCAGCTTAGTGCGGTAGCACCCCAGCACAAACCCGGATTGATTGGAATCTTCGATTTCCGTTGCCCGTTTTTCGGAGTATTCCAGTAGGTGGCGCTTACCCTTGGCAATAGCGAAGGCTTCGGCATCTATGGCCTTGTCTCGGTGCCGAGCCAGTGTATCTAGGAATCCTAGTGCCGATGGGGCGGGGGCAATCGTATCAACAGGCCATCCACGGGCCTCAAACTGCCCTAGGAGGTATTCCCGTTGAAACCATCGCCCAGCGCAATGTTCTGCCCTGTAGCGGGCGGCTAGGGTGAACCCTGCCTCTAGGTCTGCGATTTCTTCCCGTAGTTCGGGGGTGCCTTGCGCGATCAAGGAAAGGTAGTAGGCATTGCGGGCCTTAATTTTCTCTAGGTGGTATTGAGGGGTGAGATGTTCCCACGCCATAAAGCGCGTGGGGTCTTGGGGGAAATGGATGTAGAGATCCTTAGTACGCCCATCAAACAGCGACCGAGCGCGGCTGATGTGCTGCCATGCCTCACTGGCGGATTGTTGCACCGAGGGCAGGGCAAATACCGCGTCAAAATCGTTTTGGAGGTCTACCCCCGTTTCCGCATTGCGGGATAGCAGGGTGATGAGAGCCAGGTTGCAATGCTTCGTAGGGTTCTCCCCAAACCCGACCGCTACAGGGGCTAGGGTGTAGGTTCCATCCCGCAGCGTGGCCTGTATCCCCTTCTTTCTAAATTCCCGTTGTAGCGCCTTCAGAACGTCCTTAGAGCCACCGAAGAACGCAGATCGCCCGCCAGCCTTAGTCAGATTGATGGCCATGTCTACGGCGGTCTTAATGCCGGATAAGGTCGCCCCTGTCGCCCTGTCGGTGCTGTCCTCCAGGATATGAACCGTGACATTACTTTCTAGCTGCGGTTCCCGCACCAGGTTGACGACTAGGGGACGTTTGCCCGTGAAATGCTCAATCGCATCTAGTGTGATGGGGCTGGGCTGGGCTTGCAGGTAGAACTGGTGTGGAACGGTGCGCCCTAACCATCGGGCTTGCTTTTGGTTCCGGGTTTGGCCAGTGGATCCAAGGTTGCCCATTAGCCACCGGGGGAAAATCTTGTCCACCTCATCAACCGCCCACAGGGCGTAGTCATGGCCCATTGACCGATAGAGGGATTCAGCAGGGGTAACGGCATCCTTCCATGTGTTTTTGGTTGCAGGTTCGTGCTGGCTAGAAACCGGGGTAGCCCCGAACCGCTTTGCCATGCCACCCGCTAGGATGATCGTGTCGGCTGTGCCCAGTTTTTTGCCCTCTATCCGGGGGCGAATACGAGCAACCATTTCAGTTTTTCCACATCCCGTACGCCCATCCGCCAACACGGGGCGATCAGCCGTTAGCAGCTTGGCCTGGTCTGCGGGGGAAATGCCGTCGGGGCCATTGATTATAGTTAGGTCGTGTTCTACCTGCCCAGGGGCGTAGAACTCCTGGATCAACTGCTGAGCCATCGCATCGCTAACCATGCCTAGCCCTAGCGCCTCAGCCACCCGTTGTGCATCGGTGGGTTCTGCTGTGGGGACAGGGTTTTGCTTTCCCAGCCTCTCCTGAACGGCTTTAGGGGACATCCCCTCAAATTCCGCCCACGTCAGCAGCTTGGCCCCGTGGTAAACCTCAGGCGCAATTTCATCCACGTCACCATGGGATTTCTCGGTTTGGCCCCACCAGCGCACCTTGAGGGGGATTCCCCAGTCCTGTAGCAGGTTGGCCAGCTTGCGGTAATTGCCAATCACCTGGGCATTGCCGAGCATCCCGCCATCGGGATTCAGCACGGCCTCGGTGATGTTGTGGCGGTCAATGATGGCCCTCAGTTGTTTGGGGACGTTTGCCCATTTGCCCCCCGCCATCCCAATGTGAAGGCCACCATAACGGAGTTGGGTTAGTGCGGTTTTGAAGTAGCCCTCATCAAGATCTGCTACACCGTTCCGTGGCTCACCGTAGACCCCTAGGGGCAGTTCGCCGTCAACGTGGGGAGTAGCCCCGCCATCGTTGGGGGTGGATGCCCAGTAGTAGCCGCCCTTAGGATTCCGCAGTTGCACACCAGCGATCTGGCCATCCACGTTAGGAATGCCGATAGCCCATGTCGTCCCGCGCATCAGCCGCCCGTCACCCTTCACGCCAGGGAGGCCAACGTGGGCACCCGCTACGGTCTGCCCACCCTGCCAAGACCACAGCAGCCCCGCCGAAACGAGGGCATCGACTTCGGATTTAGTGACAAGGGGACGCTTAAGGATTTCTACCCGATGGGCCAGAGCCAATGCCCCCGCCATCGCCATGTAAGCCGGGTCACGGCATGCCACAGGCAACGATGCCACGGCGGGGGCGGTAGATGCCTTGGCCGTGTGGGTTGGGTTGGGGCGGTTGTCTCGGTTGTCGGTGCCGTTGCCGCGTGCCCAAATTCCCCAAACGCCATCCTTGGTTTCCTTGCGGTAAATCCAGTCATGGCCAGGGTTGGCACCGAAGTCCCGACAGAACACCAGGTCATCACTCAGGCTCTTACACCCTGACTTGGCCCCGTGGCAGATAGGGCAATCACCCCGCTTGAATACCTTAAACGCACGACCGAAAATCTTGGAGGTTGCCATTACGCCACCCCCAGCAGCCGCGCCGCAATCGCCGCCCGTCGTATCGGTGGGGGCCAGAGGGCTACGTTATCGAGCAGCACTAGAGCCTCGGTCAGGCTGGGGAGGGTTAATCCCCGGTAAGGCGCTGTACTTTTAGGGGTATAATGGGGGCACCCACCGCTAAATTTTTCGGCCTCTGGGATTTGCTGAGTCCCGTGGCCATCTGCCATAATCAACTGGTAAGACAAAACAATACCTCCGGGTGTTGATGCCCGTTTACCTAGGTTGTCCTCGCCAAAGAACTGGTCTAGGAAAAACGGATTTACGTTAAACAAGCCCTGACTATTTAGCCGTAGTCAGGGCTTTTGTTTTGGCTAGAGAAGCTTCAAGGATCGAGCGTGCCACCTGAGAGGCGCTAACGCCTTCCTGTGCAGCACGTTCCTTAATGGCGGCTTCAAGTTTGTCTGGAATGCGAAAGTTAAAAAGCTTCATTGAAATCCCTCTCTGCTGTCTTACCATCGTAACCAAAAAACTCCTGAGTGGACAAAACTCAGTGATGCAAAAACTTCTGTGAACCGACCGCCAGACAAGGGCAGCAGTCCTTGCCTGCTATTGATTCATACACACGAAACACCCTATTTCTTACTAGGAATACCCAACGATACCCAACGATACCCAACACCAAAACCCCACCGCTAGCGAGTGCCTAGGGTGGGGTAAAGGTTTGTCTTTTGTTGGTGTAATTGGCGGTGAGTTTTGCCGCCTACCAACAGACTACCCCTAGCCCCGCCCAAAATCCAGCCAACCGCCGACCGGGGTTGTATCCCGTAGCAACGTGGGCCAGGTCGAGGGCGTCAGCGTGACGGGCCTGAATGCCTCCAGCCGCGATGGCTTAGGCGGCTTGGTGTAGGTGGATGGGGTTGGGGTCATTCCTCAGGTTCCTTGATTTCGTCGGGGGCCAGATCCACAGCGACACCTTTCAGGATTTGCGCTCGCATCTCATCGGGGGAGATGCCACGTTTGCGGGCCAAGTAGGCCAGCCGTTCGCTAATCCTTTCCTCCCTTTCCTGGAGCTTTGCACAGAGCAAGCTATTGGCCTGTGTGGATGCCGTTCGGGCATTGATCCACGCATCCACCTCTAGCAAATCTCGGTAGTACTCCCCCAGTGGGGCGATGCTGAACCGTTCTCGCCTTGCCATCGCATTAACCATATATCTGCCCTGAATCTTAACTGATAGGGCTTAGCGCCCGCTGTGGACTTCTCTAGTGTAAACGATGTTGCCTGAATGTTGACTGAATCTTACCTGAATATGATACAACTGTAACCACGGGTGGAACGAAACCGGAACACAACAGTTCCACCGCACCGCCCAAAGTATTGAAACTTAGCCGTTTAGCACTGACACAGAGAGGTGTAACACCGTGGAACGAACGACCTTATCTATCCGCCAATTCGCCGCCGCTGTTGGCGTATCCCACACCGAGGTAGGCCGAAAAATGAAAGAACTTGGCATTGCAGGGCAACCGCAGGGGCAAGGGAAGCCGACCTTGCTAAGCCCCGCAGACCAGGACGCCCTATCTGATGCGCTGTTTGTGCCTGCTCCGGTGAATGTGGAAGTTTTGCCCAGCACTGATACCGCGATGATGGTGCATCGCCCAGCCGCTAACGGGTTGGTGCCGTTGCATATCGAATCGCTAACGATCAACATCACCCACGCCAACACTCAGCAGTTAGACGCCGAAACCGCCCGGTTCTCGGAGGTTTCCGCCGCTGGGTTGCAGGCCATTGGCCAGTTCATGCAGGCCGACCTAACCACCCACGTTCAGCACGCCATTGCACAGCAGCGCCATGCCGTTGCAGGGCTACAGGCGCAGGCCGTTGCAGGGTTGGCCAACAGCCTGGGAAAGCCCCAACAACCCGCCGAAAGCCCCCAGCCGTAGGGGTTTACTTGGCCCTCGCCCTAGCGGGGGCATTGATCGCCGTTTTGATTTTTTGAGGATTGACCGATGCAGTCCGTAAACGTCAGCACCCACATCCCAGGCCAGAGCCAGCCCGATGCCTTCACTCTTACCCGTGCCCATGGTTTTGCCCCTTGGTGCCTGTTGGGGCAGGAGTGGGTTCTTTATCCGATCTACCCCGGATGCTCGTACAGCCTGAGCCATGGCTACCGCACCGTTACCGTTAGCGAAATTTATTGAGGCCTAGACCCATGAGCGAACCAGCGATTTACAAAGGTGACTTAGGGCGGATTGTGCGCCAGCCCCTGCATTTCGATGCTTGGGATTGGCGGGGCGAGTACCTAGGGCAGTTCGTCACCGTGCCCCTAGCCTTAGACGCCATGCGCGACGCCCAAACCATCCACCAAAGCCTCGTCAACGCCTACAACCACCGCCACCGATAGGAGACTCCACCATGCCCACCTACCCCGCCGAGTTTGCGATTGGCCAGCCCGTGGTGCTGTACCTGGAAGGCGTTACCTACCGCAGCACCATCACCCGCGCCTACTGGGATGTTGCCCAAGATGCTTGGATTTACCAAGTTTCCGGCTTACCCCACTGCGAAATTTCCGCTAACGAAATCCACCCCGCTTAGGAGATACCCCCATGAAATCCTGCCTCGATTGTTGCAACTACAGCCCCGATGACGCGCCCGATGGGTTTTGCAAACTCGCCAACCTGCCAGCAGTTCAGCGGTTTTGCTCCGAGAACTACCTCGATGCCGATATGAGCCACTGCCCAGGCTTTGTAGAAGACCTGTAGTTTCCCACCCGTAACCCGTCGTAACTCCAGTTATCCGCCATGAACTTACCCCCACCTGTCCCCCTCGACTACCGCAAGGAAGCCTTTGCCCCAGCCCCGGAATGGCCGATCCAAAACATCCACCTTGTCCCGTTGACCTGGTGGCAAAACCGTCGTTACTGGGCTGTTGGTGGCCTTTCCCTCGCTGCCCTAACCGGGGTTGCGTTCGCCCTGGCCCAAACCGGTCGGGTAGGCAACGAAGGGGTTTATCAAAGCGAGAACCCCACCCCGAACTATGAGAACGTCATCGCCGCCGCCCAGGACAGACTGAGCGGAAACTACCAGGACTCTCGGTTAGTGCTGGATGACGTTGCCCGTTCTGTCCTAGAGAACGAAGCCTACCGTTACCGCACCGAGGCCGAGCGGGCCGTCCGTCTGGAAACCGACCCCTGCTATGGCCAGCAGTTGATCTGCCCGTTGAACCGCTTTCAACGGGACGCCCAAGCAGCCCTAGACATTGCCAAGGTTGAGCGGGATTGGGGTAAGGCCCAAGCAGCCCTATTCCGAGTCGAGGCCGTTGAGGTGGCTCGGTCTATGGATGCGCTACCCAGCGACCCGCCGATCAACCTGGCCGTGGTGGCCATCGAAAACATGGCCCAATACCACGACCGCCAACACTCCCTATCCGAGGAGGTAGAAGCCCATGAAGTACGCGACTAACTATGCCCGTCTGGTGTTCGCCCTACTCAACCAGCAGCCCCCTGCACTGTTGGCTCAAGCTGCCATCGTAGTGCCCTTAACCGGGTTCGTTGGCTTGGCCCTGATCAAACGGTTGAGCCACGTTATCCCCCTGTTGGCGGTGCTGTTGGTGGCCTGGGGATTATTGCTGCTGAGTTTGGCCGTTGTGAAAGTTCTAACTCAACCGTTCAGGAGGTTTCCCCGATGAAACTAGACGGTAACACCCTGCTCTATACCGCCATCGGTAGCGCTGCTTTGGGGCTGTTCTGTGGGGTACAACGCCCTGCCAGTAACCTCACCCCCGCCGACCTAGAGACCTTTGCCAACGGGGGCCAGGTTGAATACCGAGTGACGAATCCCTACCTACCCTTGGCCATGCTGCTAGGGGCTGTCTCGGTGGGTTCTGGCCTTGCCTGGGCACTGAAGGGAGAAACCCCGACCGTTGCCCTTGCCGCCGCCCCGGTTGCCCCCATCGCCCCTGCCTGGGATGGCTCTATCCCGATGCCCCAAGGCAGCCAGCCCGACAGTTACCGAGTAGGCAACCCCGCCGCCATCCTCGCCCAACGATTACGCCCTACGTTGATCAGCGCTAACCCCAGGGTGGGCAAGGGGGTAACGGTGGCCCATGCCTACCGGCAGGCGCAGTCCAAGGGGGCGGTGGTGTGGGTCATCCAGCCCAAGTACCACCCCAAGGAACATTGGTATTGGGAAGCTGCCGATAACGTCCTCGGCTTCATGGCCGATAGCCTCGAAACCAAGGAAGACATCGAGGCCATGCAGGAAGAGATGCAACAGTTCATCTTCGCTTGGCGGCAAATTCCCCAGCGTCCCAAGGTGCTGATCGTGGATGAACTCGCCATGCTCAAAACCACCTTCAAGACCTGGTATGAGTCCTTCCTGAAGCCCCAACTGGTGATGGAGTTGAGCAGCGGTGAAACTGACGAGCGGGCCTTATGGGCCATGACCCAGAGCAGCCTGGTCGGTGACATCGGGGTAAGCGGGGGCATGAGAGCCACCTTCGATTTGCTGACCTTGCAGACCCCAACCAGCCAGGGGCATCTGGAATCCTTGCGGGCCTCGGATAAAACCATCCCTGCCATTGATGACCCTGCCATCTACGAGCGGTCATTCAGCCCGAAGCAGGCCGTCTTCTATCACAGCGCCTTGCCCGAATGGTTGCCGATGGTGGCCTATGAGGTACCAGAAACTTCTCCGAAAAATGAAGAACTCAGTTCTGCCCCGCGAACTCAGGCCGAACCATCGCCAACCGCAGACGGGGCAGGGGCTGTGTCCTTACCCCGAACTGAAGTTACCCAGTTCGCAGGGGGCCAAAATACCCCGGATCTGGCCCTCATTCTCTCGGTAACGAACGCCCTCCACCAGGGCTTGACCCGCTCCCAAATCATCAAGGACGTGCTGGGCTACAAGGGCCAGCGCTACTCGCAAGGGGGTGAACTGTACGACCGTATCCTCGCCATCATTCAGGAGAACTCCACCCATGAATAAGCCCGCATCCAACGCCATGACTCCCGCCCGTGGCCCAGAAGTGATTGATGCTCAAGTCATCGACATCAACCCCGCCCCCGTGCGCAACACATCCCTCCAGATGGCCCCACGCAATACGATGCGCAGCAACATCCAAGACGGGGGCTGGTTCGATGCGACTCAGGGTAAGCGCAAACCTGTATTCGTTATCAGCCCTGCCACCGACCCCTGGAGCATCTTTCCGGTGTTGCGCTCTGGGTTGTCCTGCCTACGGAACTATCCCCTGCAAACGATGGGAGGTGCCTTTATCTCGGTCTGGGGTGGGCTGTTTGTCCTCGCCGCTGGGCTGAACGTCCTCCAGGGCAGCGCTGTAAAGGCTAGCGGGGACATCTGGAATCCCATCGTTACCGGGACAAACTTTGGGGCCATGTTGGTTGTCCCTACCCAGTCCATCGCCGGATCTGCCCATAAGGTGCTGACCGGGGAAGAACGCATCGGTGAACCCATCGAAGTACGCCCCTACACCAGAGCGGTAAAGGTGGCTGAGTAATGCTGCTGTGGCGAGTAAAGACCCACCGTTTAGCCATCCTTGCCGGTGCTGTGGCGGGGGTGGCTTTTCTAGACCTGCTAGAGCCTGGGCGGGGCACATTCATCAACCCAATCAGCCGAGTTAGATCCGCCATTGAAGCGCACCAGGTCGCCCGATGGATTGACCAGAACCGAGTAGACCCCAACGACCAACGCCTGCTGAACTGTGAAGCCATCGCCCCCGAACCCGTCGCCATTGATGCCACCGCCGCAGACATCCGGCGGGCCTTGGTAGGCGAGTCCGAAGCCTTCACCCTAACCGCCCTCGGTGCCCCTGCCTGTGACCTTGGCAATGGCGTGTATCGATGGGTTCTATCCAATGGCCTCGCCCTAGACATCACCGTTAGCAAAGGGGAGATCACCCACAGTGAACTCAGTCGCTAACCATAAACCCCACTGGACAGAACTACCCCCAACATGGCGATGGGTCATCGGTAGCGCCTTGCAGTTGAGCGACCTGACTCTACGCCTGGGTTGTGTTGCCCTGGTTGGGGCATCAACCTGGGTGATGGTGGATGCTGACGCCAACCAACGTTTCACCCTACGCAGGGGCGCAGCCGTTGCCATGATGGGGCAAGGGCAAACCTACGCCTCTCCCATCGTCGGCAAAACCCTGGATGACCTGGTTGCCTACCAACCCAGCCACGGGTAGAGCTTTGGCCCTGAGACGGGCAACCAGCGCAGTTATGGTCCCCATGGTGGCGTTGACTTCGATTCCCGTGTGGGAGGGGCAGCGGGGGCTGCTGTGGCTTCTCCCATCTCTGGCAGGGTCAGCGAGATTCGCAAGATTGGCACCAGCGCCAACGGTGGCAGCTTTCAGGTTCACATTCAGGGCACCGACTGGCAGGGGCCAGTAGAACACCAGCTTGTCCACGTTGACAACATCTCGGTTGCCGTCGGTGACACCGTCACCGCTGGCCAAGTGGTTGCCAAGGTTTCACCGACCGATAGTGTCAGCACTGGCCCTCACCTGGACTGGAAAATCAAGCGCAATGGGGCATGGGTGAACCCCCAGACCTGGGCTAAGGATGCCCCTAGTTCCCCCTGAGTTTGTGTCGAGTAAAATAGAGGGAGAGCGCTCAGGAGGCCAACACGATGGCCAAGCAACGACGGAAGCGTGGAACAGCAGGGGATAAAACGATTTGTTTTCCCCTTGCAGCG
>QLAH01000801.1_pt1 | contig 11560 bp, 8 predicted proteins | sample 4693081 | NCBI WGS metagenome assembly QLAH01 (sample SAMN09425401, study PRJNA476045) | Lake water metagenome, whole genome shotgun sequencing project.
AGGTCTTCGAACTCTCGGACCGCGTGACGGTCCTACGCAATGGACGCCTCGTCGGCACGCAGGCAATTGCCTCGCTTGATCGTACCAACCTGGTACGCATGATGCTCGGCAAGGATCTGGCATTCCACCATCCCGACGTTCTCGGCGAAGAGGGCGAGGTCGGCGAGACGCTGATGGAATTCGAGAACTTCGGCCTCTCGAACAGCGTCCAGCCTTTCGATCTCAAAATCCATCGCGGTGAAGTCGTCGGCGTCGCCGGTCTGCTCGGCTCCGGGCGTACCGAGATGGCCCGGCTGATGTTCGGCATTGACCAGGCCGATAGTGGCTCGATTAAGATCGACGGTACCAGCCGTCAGGTGCGCAATCCGCGCGAGGCGGTCGAGCTTGGCTTCGGCTTCTGCCCTGAAGATCGCAAGATCGACGGCATCTTCGGCGACCTCTCGGTGCGCGAGAACATCGTGATCGCCATGCAGGCGCGGCTTGGCTGGTTCAAGGCCTTGAACCGCGACGAGCAACTGGAAATCGCCGGCAATTTCATCTAGGCGCTCGACATCCGCACGGCGTCTGCCGAGCTTCCCGTCAAGCTTCTCTCAGGCGGCAACCAGCAGAAGGTGATCCTCGCCCGCTGGCTCGCCACCGACCCCCGTTTCCTCATTCTCGATGAGCCGACCCGCGGCATCGATGTCGGCGCCCATGCCGAAATCGTGCGCATGATCAGCCGGTTGCGCGAAGACGGCCTCGCGCTGGCGCGCTGGCGGCGGGCGTCGTGCTGGCGTTCATGGCGTCCGCGGCGCCGGCGGAGAGCGCGTATCGCTATGACATCCCGGCGCAGGACGCCGCGGCGGCGCTGTTGACGCTCGCACAGGCGTCCCGCCTGACGCTGGCGGCGGCCGCCACCGACCTCGAGGGCATCCAAACCCGGCCGGTCGTCGGCGAGTTCACGCCGTCCGAAGCGCTCCGGCTGATGCTGGCCGACACGAAGCTGGTGGCGGTCGTCAGCAGCGACGGCCGCATCACGGTGACGCGTGCGCGGACCACCGTCGCTCTCGTGCCTGATGCGCGGCTTGCGCAGCTCGCTCCCGCCGCTCCCGCCCCGTCGGCCGTCGCGCCGCCGGCCCCGCCCGCCGACGCGGCGCCCGGCGACCAGCTCGGTGAGATCGTGGTGACCGCCCGTAAGCGCGCGGAAAACCTGCAGGTCGTCCCGCTCTCGATCACCGCCCTGACCGCTGAAGCGCTGTCCAACGCGGGTGTCGAGAACCTCCGCGACGTCTCGTACCTGACTCCCGGACTCACGGTGCAGGGCGACGACACCGAGCGCGACGCGCGCCCGACCATCCGCGGCCTCAATTTCCAGGGTGACCGGGGCGCCGAAGGCAACGTGGCAGTGTTCCTCGACGGCGTCTACATCAGCAACGCCGCCGCGTTGAGCTTCGGGCTGATGGATTTCGCGCGCGTCGAGGTCGTGAAGGGGCCGCAGAGCGCGCTGTACGGCCGGAATGCCTTCTCCGGCGCCATCAACTACGTCTCGCGCATCCCGGAGGACGCCTTTTCGGGCCGCGTAGAGGCGACCGTCGGCACGGACGCGCGCTACCGGGGACTCGCCACCGTCGGCGGCCCGCTCGGCGAGCGCTTCAGCGCGAAGCTGGCCATCGGCTACGACACGTATGACGGCCAGTATCGGGACGCCGTCAATGGCAAGCAGCTCGGCGGCTTCGAGAAAAAGGGCGCTGACCTCGTCTACCGGCTGCGTGCCACGGACTGGCTCACCTTCGATGGCGGGCTCTACTACGCCGACGACGTCTTCGGCCTTCCGACGATCGCGCCGGTGCCCTACAACTGCGCCGCGGCCGCCGGCACCACGAACTTCACGCAGGTATGCGGCGACGTCAGCGATGGCGAGTCGCTGCTACCACTGCGGGCCCCCACCATCGTTCCCCGGTCCGCGAGCGGCAACACGCGCGAGGTTCGCCACGCCCGCCTCAAGTCGACGGCCGAGTTCGAGCCCGTGCAGTTCGACCTTCTACTCGGGTGGTTCGACGTGGACGCCACCGACTTCTCGGAGCTCAACGCACTCCGCGAGGGGCTTCCCTATCAGCTGACGCCAGGGCCCGGCACGGTCAACCTGAATTCGTTCCTCGGCGGCAAGGTCCTGACCAGCGACTTCAGCGTCGAGGCGCGCCTCGCATCCGATGCCGAGCGACGGCTCCGATGGCAGGTCGGCGGTTTCTCCTACCGTTCCTCGCAGGACGTGATCATCGACGCATCGGTGAACTCGACGCCGATCCCGGCCGGCCAGCAGATCGTCTGCCCGGCGCGGCTCGCGTGCATCTGGCAGACACCCGGTGGCGAGCCCAGCGCGCTGAAGACGGTGACCGAAGGCGAGGTCCGTCAGGCCTCCGGATTCGCCAGCCTCGAGTTCGACGTCGTCGACGATCTCACGGTGCTCGGCGAATTGCGCTACACGCGCGAGCGCAAGATCGCCGACACGCTCAGCAATGCGGCGCTGCCGGGTGTCGACCCGGACGGCGCCGGCAAGCGCGAGACCTGGAGTTTCTGGAACCCTCGGTTCAGCGTCACTTGGCGGCTGACGCCGGACAGTACACTTTATGCGTCGGCGGCAAAGGGCACGAAGGCCGGCGGATTCAACGGCAACGCTACGGCCCCCGTCGATTTCTCGTACGAGCCCGAGAGCAACTGGACCTACGAAATCGGCGCGAAGAACACCTTCTTCGGCGGTCGCCTGCGCGCGAACCTCGCGGTCTACCACATCGACTGGACCGGGTTGCAGGTCCAGGGTCCGTCGAGCGACCCGCGGACCACTGCCTTCGTCGTCAAGAACCTCGGATCGGTCACCGCCAACGGCGCGGAACTCGAGCTGGCGGGTTCGATCGGCGAAGGCCTCACGCTCGTCGGCGGGGTGTCGTACACCGATCCCACGTACAATGACGATGCGTTCGACTTTACCGGCGTCGCCACCTGCCGCCTCGTGCCAAGCTGCGCTCCGCGCGTCGTCACGGTGCCCACTCCGCAGGGTCCGCGCGCAGCCGTTTCGCTCGACGGCCTCCTGCAGCAGCGCGTGAGCCAGTGGCAGGTAACGACGCGCCTCGAAGCTACCCGCCCGCTGAACGTCGACTGGCGTGCGTTCGGCGCGTTCGGCTACGCGCTGCAGTCCAAGCAGTACCAGCAGATACAGAACCTCCGCTGGGTCGGCAATCGCCACGTCGGCGACCTGCGTGCGGGCGTCGAGTACCGCAACCTGCGGGTCACCGCGTGGGCGGAAAACCTCTTCGACGACCTGACGCCCTACGTCGGCGGCGGCTCGAACATCCGGCTGAACACGCTTACGTTCGGGGCGCTGGCGACCGTGCCGGAGGGACGCCGGTACGGCGTCTCGGCCGTCGTGCGGTTCGAGTGACCCGTGCGTCCGGATCGAGGTGCCGCAACGAGGCAAAGGAGGAACGATGAGTGAGCAGCAGTCGCGCCCGGGCTACGCGGCGCCGTACGTGAAGGGCGACTTCGACCGCGCCGTGTACCTCGGCAATCCCCACGTCGACAACCTGATGGCGGTCGTAACCGCCCTCGGTGCCGAAAACTGGACGCTACGGCGCCGGCTGCTGGTGATAGAGCGCTTCCTCGCCGAGCGGAACCTGCTCGATCTCGAGGCGGTCGAGGCGTACGAACCGACCACTGCGGAGAAGGCGTCCTGGGACGCCGAGCGCGAAGACTTCATGGACCGCGTGTTCGGCGTGCTCCTGCGGCCGACCGGTAGTGTGAAGGGCACGATCCCCGATGCCGACATCCGTCCGCCCACCCTCTAGTCCCGGAGACCCGACGATGGTCACTCGCCGCAATCTGATCTCCGGTGCAGGCGCGTTCGCCGTCGCCGCACTCGCCTCACCCGCAGTCGCCGGCGCGGCTGGCACCGCGCTGCCGTCGAGCTTCGATCCTGCGAACCTGTCGCCAGAGATGAAGAGGCTCCACGCGGTCCGGTTCGCGACCCTTGACCAGGAGGGCTACTCGAACTTCGTGGCGGGGTTCAAGAACTTCCACGGCGTCGCCTATGTGCCGCCCTTCAACCGGGAGCGCTTCGAGCACACGCAGGCCTTCCTGAGGGAGCAGGGAGTCACGACCGGCGAGACAGACCTCTCCTACGAGGAGTCCTTCGACCTCCTGCTGCAGGACCCGGTGTACGCCGCGTGGACGCGCCTGTACATGTCGAATCAGCAGCAGATGTGGCACCGCACGCAGCGCTTCTTCCACCGGCACGCCGATCGCTATCTCGACGCGATGGAGAAGACCGACCGCGCCGGCCCCGGAAGCCTTGAGCTGAGTCCCGGTCTAGACCTGCCCCGCTACACGCGGCACGAGATCCACACTCAGCCCGGTGGCTACGTGGGCGACCCGTTCGCCGGCTGGATCTACCACTATGCGCTGTCGCGCGGCTTCTTCCAGGGCCTCAGCGACCACGACGAGATCTTCCTCGCGATCGCGAACAGTCATCCGCTCCCGAAGACCGGCCGCGTCCGGCGCGTGCTGGATCTCGGCTGCGGCACCGGGCAGTCGACGACCTCGATCAAGTTGCGGTTCCCGGATGCCGAGGTCTGGGGCGTGGACGCCGGTGGCCCGATGGTTCGATACGCGCACCACCGAGCGCACGGGATGGGACTGGACGTGAAGTTTGCGCAGCGGCTGGCCGAAGACACGGGCTTCCCGAGCGGGCACTTCGACATCGTGACCGACCACATCCTGTTCCACGAGGTCACCGCGGACGCGGCACGCCGCATCGTCGCCGAGACCCACCGCATCCTGCGGCCGGGCGGCGTCTTCCATCACGTGGACATCGCCACCAGGGGCCATCCGAAGGCGCACACGCCGCGGACCGTGATCGAGAAGGCCTTCGCGTGGATGGGCCACCGCCACAACATGGAGCCGTGGTTCTTCGAGTACATGCACTCGGACTTCCCGGGACTGCTGCGCGAGACCGGTTTCGACGTGAACCTCGACATCCCGTCGAATCGCCGCGGTGCGTATCCCGGCGTCATGGGCACGAAGGCCTGAGGCTCGCCGTGTACGGCCGGCGCACGCCTCGTCGCACGACGGCGAAGGCGGCGTGGGCGTCGGGACGACGGATGGCGGCGGTCGCCACAACTCTCCTGGCGACGTTCCCGGTCGGTGCCGGAGCCGATGGCTGGCGCGGCACCGAACCGCTCCGGGGCGGCAAGGCCTACGTGGCGACACCCCTTGGGCAGGTGCACGTGCGCGACGTGGGACCGCGCGACGGTCCCGCGATCGTGCTCCTGCACCAGACGCCGATGTCGATGATCCAGTTCGCCGAGATCCAGAACGAGCTCGCGGAGCTCGGCATCCGTTCCATCGCACTCGACACGCCAGGATACGGGACCTCGGATCATCCGCCGTTCGACCCGTCGATACCCCAGTTCGCGGACAACGTGGTCGCCGTGATGGATGCGCTGGAAATCGGGACGGCCGCGGTCGGCGGACATCACACGGGCGCGACCATCGCGCTCAGCGTGGCTGCGCGGCATCCGAACAGGGTCCGGGCGGTGGTCGCGCACGGCGTGCCGTTCTTCACGCGCGAGGACGCGGCGAGATTCGCTGCGCTTCCGCTCTACGATCGCACGGCGACGCGGGATGGGGATCACCTGTCGCGGTTCTACCGCAGCATCACCGCGAACGGCCCGGAACCACGAAACCTGGCGAACGCCTCGTGGATGGTCGTCACCCTGTTCCAGCAGGGACGGGACACCGGGCATCCCGCCGTGTACGCGCACGACACGATCTCCGACCTCGCGCGCGCCCGCGCACCGGGGCTGATCCTCTCGGACGAAGGCGACGGGCTGCACGCCTTCGACCGCAGGGCCGCCGCTGCGCGTCCCGACTGGCGCTTCGCGGTCTTCGGTGTCGGCCCCGTCGCACCGCTTGGCATGATGAACGAGCCGGCGCGGTGGGCGGCCACGGTCGCGGAGTTCGTCAAGCAAGTCGCCACGCGGGAGACCGCGCGGCCCGCCACGCCTGTCGCGCGGCCCGAGAGCCCGCGTTGACGCGCTTCAGCCGCCGCGTACTGGTCGGCGGACTGGTCGCCGGCGGACTGTTCGCCGTGCGGCGCGCGTCGGCCTCGCCCGAGCCACCTGCCGACATCGTCGTGATCGGCGGTGGCACCGCCGGCCTTTCGCTCGCGATCGCTGCCGCCGCGCGCGGCCTGCGCGTCACCGTCGTCGAGGCGGCAGGCGCCGTCGGCGGCACGCTCTTCATGTCCGGCGGCATGATGGCCGCGGCCGGCACACGGCAGCAGCGCCGCCAGGGAATCGAGGACTCGCCGGCTCGCCACTACGCCGACGTGATGCGACTGAGCGGAGATACCGCCGATCCGGCGATCCTGCGCCTCTCGGTCCGCGAAGCCGCGCCGACCGTCGAATGGCTGGTGGACGCCGGACTCGTCGTGCCCGATCGATTCCCGATCGCCGGTCCGCCGTTCCACGACCCGTACAGCGTCCCGCGCTACGTCGCGCCGGTCGGCGGTGGGCGCGGCATCCTGCGGGTGCTCGAGGAGCTGCTGCGACCACAGGTCGCGGCGGGGCGCGTATCGCTGCAGACCGGGATGGCCGCGACACGGCTCGTCGAGGCTTCGCCCGGCACGGTGGCGGGGGCAGAAGCCAGCGACACCACCGGTCGAGTGCACCGGCTGCTCGGTGCCGCCACCGTGCTCACGACCGGCGGCTACACCGCGAACCCCCAGCTCGTGGCCGCGCTCGACGGTCGACCCGACTACGCGCACGGCACCTATCCGTACAGCCGGGGGGACGCCGTCAGCCTCGCCAGAGCGGTCGGCGGCTACGTGCGCGGAGCGGACAAGCGACTTCCGGGCGTCGGGGCGATCCTCGCATCGCATCGCTACCCGAGTCCCGTGGTCGGCTGGTCGCGCTGGTGGCCCGTGGACCGCCCCCCCTGGGAGATCCAGGTGAACGCCGCAGGAGCTCGGTTCTTCGCGGAGGACGTGCCGAGCTTCGACGCACAGGAGAAGGCACTGGCGCGGCAGCCGTCCGAGCGCGCGTGGATCGTCTTCGACGCCGACGTGCTCGCACGGGCGCCACCCCTGGTCACGCGACCAGACGGCACTGCATGGTCGCGCGAGGAGCTACGGGCGGCGTTCGACCGACCGATGCCGATGTTCCAACGCGGTGCGAGCTGGGCGGACCTCGCGGCGCTCGCCGGGATCGACGCGCGTGGCCTTGCCGCCACGGTGCGGAACTACAACGCGGCCGTCGGTGGTGGGCGGGACGCCTTCGGTCGTCGATTCCTGCCTGTTGCCCTGCGAACGCCGCCGTTCTTCGCGATCGAGACGCATGGGACGCTGTACGTCTCTGCCGGCGGCATCGCCGTCGACGATCGACTGCGTGTCGTGCGGCGCGACGGGAGCGCGATCCGTGGCCTGTACGCAGCTGGCGAAGTGCTCGGCGCGGGCCAGCTGATGGGTCGCTCGATCAGCGGTGGCATGACGGTGACGCCGTCGCTCGCTCTCGGACGTCATCTGGGAATGACTCTCCCGGCCCGACCCGGCTGAATCCGCCCCGGCTCCGCCGGCGATTGGGCACGTGAGCCCGCGCGATGCGCGGGTGGGTCGTCACGTTTCCTCCACATCGCCACGGAGACCCCGATGCACCGGATCCACGGAATCCTCGCGGCGCTCGCGCTGCTCGCGCTGCCGCTGTTCGCCACCCCCATCCTCGCCGACGACTCGAAGGGCCGTCCCGCGTTCACGGACGTCGTCCGCGTCCACGGCACGATCGTCGACGTCGCCGTCGCGGATCGCCGCTTCTCCACGCTGGTTTCGGCGCTGACCGCCGCGAACCTCGTCGGCGTGCTGCAGGGCCCCGGCCCGTTCACCGTGTTCGCGCCGACCAACGAGGCCTTCGCGAAGATCCCGCCGGGCCTGCTGAACGCGATCCTCGCGGACCCCGCGCTGCTGACGAGCGTACTGACGTACCACGTGGCGCCGGGCGTCCGCGACCTGCGCAACGCCTTCGAGACGCGCGACTTCGCGACGGTGCAGGGGCAGCGCGTCTACGCGGAGCGCAACCGCTTCGAGCTGCGGATCAACAACTCGCGCGTGCAGGGCGCGATCGTGCGCACCGGCAACGGCGTGATCTACGTGATCGACTCGGTACTGCTGCCGCAGTTCCGCTGAGCGCGCCGGAGGCGGCGCACCGTCGCGGCCCGGCGGGTCTCGCATCGCGAGCCCGCCGGGTTCGCCAGCGACCGCGCTCGACGCTCGCGACGGGCGCGATAGCACACGACTATCGAACGCATCGTATCCATCGATTTCCGCAATCGTTACCGCCGAGCTAGGGTGGCGTCCTCGCGGCACGCTCCGTGCCGCCCCGAGGGGGCTCCGATGTTCCAGAAGACGCTGCTCGCCGTTTCCGTCGCCGCCGTGCTGTGCGCCGCCACCGCCGGTGCGACCCCGCCGCCCGCGATGCCCGCGCCGGGCCAGCGCGCGCCCACGAACCAGGACTGGTGGCCGCAGAAGCTCGACCTGACGGCGCTGCGCCAGCATTCGCCGGTCTCGAACCCGTACGGACCGGGCTTCGACTACGCGAAGGAGTTCGCGAAGCTCGACCTCGCCGCCGTGAAGGCGGACGTCGCCGCGCTGATGACGAGCTCGCAGGACTGGTGGCCGGCGGACTACGGCCACTACGGCCCGTTCTTCATCCGGATGGCGTGGCACAGCGCCGGCACGTACCGCACCTTCGACGGCCGCGGTGGCGCGGACGGCGGGCAGCTGCGCTTCGAGCCGCTGAACAGCTGGCCGGACAACGCGAACCTCGACAAGGCCAAGCGCCTGCTGTGGCCGATCAAGCAGAAGTACGGCCGCAGTCTCTCGTGGGCGGACCTGATGGTGCTGACCGGCAACGTCGCGCTGGAGTCGATGGGCTTCCGGACCTACGGCTTCGCGGGCGGCCGCGTGGACGACTGGGAGGCGGACCTCGTCTACTGGGGCCCGGAGTACAAGTTCCTCGCCGACCAGCGGCACAGCGGCGACCGCGAGCTCGCGAAGCCGCTGGCCGCGGTGCAGATGGGCCTGATCTACGTGAACCCGGAAGGCCCGAACGGCGTGCCGGACCCGCTCGCCTCCGCGCGCGACATCCGCGAGACCTTCGGGCGGATGGCGATGAACGACGAGGAGACGGTCGCGCTGATCGCCGGCGGCCACACCTTCGGCAAGGCACACGGCGCGCGCAAGCCGGACGACTGTGTCGGCGTGGAGCCGGCAGGGGCCGCGATCGAGGCGCAGGGCATCGGCTGGCAGAACCGCTGCGGTACCGGCAGGGGCGCGGACACGATCACCAGCGGCCTCGAGGGCTCGTGGACCGGGGAGCCGACGCGCTGGACCTCGCAGTACCTCGATTTCCTGATGAACTTCGACTGGGTGCAGACGAAGAGTCCGGCCGGCGCGATCCAGTGGGTGCCGAGCAACCCGGCGGCCGCGAACCTCACGCCCGACGCGCACGTCGCGGGCCGGCGCCACGCGCCGGTGATGTTCACGACCGACCTCGCGCTGAAGTTCGACCCGGCGTACCGGAAGATCGTCGAGCGCTTCCGCGCGAACCCGACGGAGTTCGCGGATGCCTTCGGCCGCGCGTGGTTCAAGCTGACCCACCGCGACCTCGGCCCCAGCTCGCGCTACCTCGGCGCGATGGTGCCGGCGGAGGCGAAGCTCTGGCAGGACCCGGTGCCGAAGGTGGACCACCCGCTGGTCGACGACGCGGACGTCGCGCAGCTGAAGGACCGGATCCTCGCGAGCGGCCTGACGGTGTCCGAGCTCGTGCGCACCGCGTGGGCCTCGGCCGGCAGCTTCCGCGCCAGCGACATGCGCGGCGGCGCGAACGGCGCGCGGCTGCGCCTCGCGCCGCAGAAGGACTGGGCGGTGAACGATCCCGCGGCGCTCGCGAAGGTGCTGCCGGTGCTGGAGCGCGTGCAGCAGGACTTCAACCGCACGGCGCGCGGCGGCAGGCGCGTCTCGCTCGCGGACGTGATCGTGCTCGGCGGCGTGGCCGCGGTCGAGAAGGCGGCGCGCGACGCGGGCCAGCCGGTGCAGGTCGCGTTCCGCGCGGGTCGCACCGATGCGACGCAGGCGCAGACGGACGTGCTCTCGTTCGCGGTGCTGGAGCCGGCGGCGGACGGCTTCCGGAACTTCCACGGCGAAGGCAGCCGGCTGCCGCCGGCGGAGATGCTGGTCGACCGCGCGAGCCAGCTGCGGCTCACGGTGCCGGAGATGACGGCGCTGGTCGGCGGCCTGCGGGTGCTGGGCGCGAACGCCGGCGGCACGAAGCACGGCGTGTTCACGAGCCGGCCGGGCCAGCTCACGAACGATTGGTTCGTGAACCTGCTCGACAACTCGACGGTGTGGTCGAAGTCCGCGGCCGACGCGAAGCTCTACGAAGGCCGCGACCGCAGGAGCGGCGCGGTGAAGTGGACGGCGACGCCGGTCGACCTGATCTTCGGCGCGCACTCCGAGCTGCGCGCGGTGGCGGAGGTCTACGGCTCGAAGGACGGCCAGGCCGAGTTCGTGCAGGACTTCGCGAAGGCCTTCGCGAAGGTGATGGACCTCGACCGCGCCTGAGGAAATCAAGGGGTCTAAATCAAGGGGTCTGACCCCTTGATTTCGGCGGGCGGGGGCCCGGACGTCGGACTCGCACTTCCGCCGCGGGGCGGGGCGGTATCGTCGAGGAAACCGGCCCCCACCTCGCACGGGACACGACGATGGAAACACGGCTCTCGCCCGCAACGTCCGGCCCGGTGACGGCGCGCCCGCCCACCGCCCCGGTTCCCCCGCAGGGCTCCGATCATCCGAAGGTCGGCGAGCGCGTGCCGCGCGTGACCTTCCGCACGCGCGTCCGCGACCCGGGGCTCGGTGGCGACAATCCCTTCCGCTGGCAGGACCTGAGCACGGAGGAGCTGTTCGGCGGCAGGCGCATCGTCGCCTTCTCGCTGCCCGGCGCCTTCACGCCGACCTGCTCGAACGAGCAGTGCCCGTCCTACGAGCAGCACTACGACGACTTCCGCGCGCTCGACGTCGACGAGGTCGTCTGCTTCGCCGTCAACGACGCCTTCGTGATGTACCAGTGGTCGCGCAGGCTGCACGCGGAGCGCGTGCGCTTCGTGCCGGACGGCTCCGGTCACTTCACGCGCGGCATCGGCATGCTGGTGAACAAGGACCACCTGGGCTTCGGCCTGCGCAGCTGGCGCTACGCGATGGTCGTCGACGACGGCACGATCCGCGCGTTCTTCGAGGAACCGGGGCGCAACGACGTCGGCGCGGACGACGACCCCTACGAGGTCTCGGACCCGGAGACCGTGCTGGCGTGGCTGCGCGAGCACCCGCGGCCGGCGCGGTCGTAGCGGCGCCCCGCGACGCGGCCGTCCACGACGCGACCGCCCGCGATGCGGCCGCTCACGACGTGACCGCGCTCACGCGGGGGCGGCCTGCGAGGGCGGCCCGACCCGCAGGATGGGCTTGATGGTCCCGCCCTGCTCGCTG
>QLAH01000803.1_pt1 | contig 11531 bp, 13 predicted proteins | sample 4693081 | NCBI WGS metagenome assembly QLAH01 (sample SAMN09425401, study PRJNA476045) | Lake water metagenome, whole genome shotgun sequencing project.
GCCGCACCGTCACCCAGGACGAGGTGGGCTCCACCGCCGCCTTCCTGGCCAGCCCCCTGGCCAGCGGCATCACCGGCCAGGTGATCTACGTGGATGCCGGGTACTGCATCACCGGGATGTGATCCCTCAGGCGAAAAGCTATTTGCTGTAGCAGTTGCCGCTGTTGTCGCAGCAGATGGTCTGGCCGTTTTGTGTGCTGCAACGCTGGGCTAGGGCTGGAGCTGCCGAGGCTAGAACCAACAACAGACTGGCCGTCAGAACGGCAAGATTGCCAAACGAGGTCCTCCTGGATCCTTGATGGGTCTCTGCAGCGAAAAACTCAGAATCGGGTACGGGATAGGACATGAGGAAATTTGGGTTATGCCACAAGCCCCTTCGGGCCAGACCTGAAGCAGCTGATCACAGTCACTCTTAAGGGAGTTCTCACGAGGGGTCCGGCCGTCAAGAGTGATTGTCGCAGAACGTTACAGGTGCTGTCTTCGATCCCTGGGAGGGGCCTTCGAATCGGCGTCTTGGCGGCTCAGCAAGGTGCCCGTCCAGCTGTCATAAAGAAATACTGAGCAGGCTGTGGAAATTGTGAATGTGGTGTATGGCTGGTAGGAGCCAAAGCCTGATTTGCTGACGTTCATCCGGTGTCTTTATGCCGAATCAACTCCTGAACAGTCTGCGAAGCAAGAGCTTTGACTGGAACAAGCTGCTCACGGCCATGCTCGCTACGGTGGGCGCCTTTTGGGGGGCATGGGTCTTTTTCTTTCAGGAGTTCCTGCGGCCAGCGGTGGCACCCGTCAACATTTCGTTGTTGCTTGAAATCAAGCGCCAAGGCAAGCTGCGCCTCGGCGATGGGAAGACTCAGCCAGCGTTGCTGCCTGTTTTGCTGACTGTTTCCGCTAAGAACTCCAGTCAGAAGATCCTTTCGATCCGCAAGACATTTTGGGTTGCCAATGCGGTCAGCATTCCTGACATGCGAGGTAGAAAGGCAAAAGCCTGCAAAACACCCTACTGCGAAGAAGATGTCATCAAGGATGTGAATCGGCAGATGTCTTTGGGATCCAGTCAACTTTCTCTGGATGGTGCTGTGTCTCGCTATCTCGGCCTCAATGATGCGTGGGATGTGATCGCGTTTGGGCCGTTATTTGATGTAAACGAAATCCGGCCGAACGAAGAGATTAAAGCCCAGCGACTGGTGCTTGTCCCTCAGCATCTAGGCGATGACTATGAGCTATTGAGGGTCAAGGTGATTATTCCTTCATATACCAAGCGCTCGCATCTTGCCGATGAAGATCTGATCCGAGTTGTTGGAGGAATCAGCCATCCGTCCAAAGACTTTGTCACGGTCAGCTTCTGTCAGGCAGAGCGAAGCTGGAAGAAGCATGAGTTGCGTTGGTTCTTTGACAAATTCGCCCTCCCCCGAGAGCGCATCGATTCCGCGTCTTTCCTGGAACCTGCTTCCAAGTATTGTCCCACGCTGATGACTCCTGAGGAGAGAGAGAAAGTGGGAGCTCAAGTCTTCACATCGTCCTACGAGATCCCCTTGTAGTGACTTCCAAGAACAGACCAGTGAGAGTGTCAGGGATACTCCTCAAGGAGCATCCTCCTCGCTGGGTCCGTTTTCTTGTGGACGGGCGATCCATTCTCAGCCTCTTTCTGATCGGGTTGATGCTGCTTCTGTCCATCGGATGTGCTGGAGCTCTTCAGAATGCGCTTGCCCCTTTCGGAGCAGGGCAAACGGGTCTGAGCTACAGCGTGGCAAGTTTGCGCAACGAATCCTCCCTCATTCCGATGGCGGGAGAGGGGCGATTTACGCTCTCTTCTACTCCAGATGCAGAACTTCAGCGCTATTTCAGCATCGATAGTGAGCTTGGGACTCTTTCGCTTAGGGATGGCTTGAAGAGCATCAACCCAAACATGAATCCACTCAGCAGTTTTCCGCTGCAGATTGTGGAGGTCCCTGATCCGCCAATCAGTCAGAACGGGCAGGCCAACAGGCTTCTGCTCAGAAGCTTGTATGTGCATATTGTTAGCTGTGACCAGTTCCTGGCCGAAAAGCAGGCGGCCGATGAGCAGATTCACCGAGTCCTTCAGTGTGCTCAGATCCAGCCTCTCCAGTCGAGGTGGGTAACCCGGAGCCAAGTCAAGACATCCAAAAGAAGAAAAGGGGGATCGTTGTTTCCCCCGTTGATTCAGAGCCATCTGAATTCCTATCTCGATGATGCAGAAAGTCTTCTTAACATTCCAAAGAGGAATGCCGAGTCGTATGCATGGGCCAAGGGGCGCTGGTCAAGCGAGGTCCTGGAAATCTCTATCCTTCGAGGCCGAGCGAATCCTGGTCTGGAGATCTTTAGCCCTGTAAATGAAAACAGAATTGCCATGGATGGTGAGATGCTCTTTCCTCCTTCTTGGTTGGATGAGTTAACGCACCTTATGCTTCAACTCGACAATCTCTTCCTGTTGGCCCTCAAGCTTCGTTACCCGATCTTGATCGGTATCGGTATGTTATTTCCACTGCTGATGCTGGCCTTGCGATGGCGTGATTCTGTTGTGCGCCGCTTCCTTTCACCCTATCTGTTGTTGCTCTTTGCCCAGGTGGTCACCATGCTTGTGGCGGATGCACTGATGGGAGAGGGATTGCTCCTCTGGGTTGGCTTTGCTTACACCTTGCTGCGGTTGGTGCAGCTGAAAGGGTTGCTCTGGATGAGTGGCTCTGAGAATCAGAGCCTCCGCCGCCGCTTTGATCTGAAATCCCGTCCTTGTCTACATTCCCTCCTGTACGTAGAGTTCTTTCTTTGGGGGATTAATGCCATCGGTCTGGCATGGCACTTTCTCTGGGTTGCCTTGAGCTTTTCTGCGATCTCTCCAGCCTGATTGCTCGTATTCCTCAGCTATCTTGGCTATGGCCTCTTGCTGTCGGCTACGTACTCCGTTTGGGCGAGCCTTTCGGCTTCGTCCTGAGGGGATTGGAGAGGTGGACTGACGGGGCTCTATGTCGCCCCTCTCAAGGGGATGACCGGCGCCCCACAAGCTTTGCAAGTGACCAGCGCAGGAATTCTGTGGTTGAGAGCCTTGACCTCTGAATCAGCAGTTTTCTCTGATTTTCAGGATTGATGGAAAGCACGTCCATGGCTCTGGCCAACCGGTTCGAAAAGGCTGCGGGAGTGTTCTTTATCATGGCCCGGTGTACGTTTGCTCTCAACTTGTCGATCGATAGATCAGCCGACTGACGAGTTAACTCGTCCAGAATGTCTCCACTCATCCGGCTTGACTCCCAGAAGTGCCAGACCTTGCTCTGTTGGCAGTCTTTCCAGGACAAGGTGATTTGGTGGTTGAACGTCACTGGAAGTTCCTGCTCCTTGAACTCGGCTAGGGTGATGGCGGCGTTGAAGGATGGCTGATCCTTGTGGTTGGTCCTGGCCTTGGTGTCCTGCCAGAGCGCATGCCAAGTCTCAAAGAAGCGTGCTATGGATGGAGAAGAGACGTAGTAGAAAAAACCTGAATTGTAGTAAGTGTTTGCTGGGTTCCAGCCAATCTTCTCGCTGACTTCCAGTCTTTGTGGATCCTCACTCGCCCCAAGCCCTGGAGCGTCAGCAACGGCCCCAAACTCGCTGTCGAAATCGTTCGGCCAATCGATTCGGCCTCGCATGATCGTATCGGCATCCAGGAAAATGACTGACCCTTGGATGAATTGGCCAACCTGCGTTTTCATCCACCGACTACGGAACACGCCTGAGCCTGGGGGGGTGTCGACGGCCACAACTGAATCGCTGATGTCGAGGAGCTTGTGCTTACTCGCTTTCAGCGCCTCCATGCTGATGGTGTCGACCAGCAGCACGGTCGAGAGGTCAGGGTTGGAAAGGCCAACGGAAAGCATCGACACAAACACCATATCGGCGTAGGAATCCTTGCAATTTGTCGTCAGCACATAGACAAGCTTGGGGCGGATCCCTGTCTCTGATTTGCTTGTCATGGATGAAGTCAAGGGGGTGTCTGACATGGGTTCCCTGTCGGTATGTGTTCTTGGCTGAGCCGTGCGCCGCCAAGAACGGTCGCTGCAGGACAAGATTCTGCCCCAGACGACCGACCCGCATTCCGGAACAAGAATAGGGGGAGGGTTGGGATGGCCTGGCCGCCACACCGTGCAGATTCGTGGTGACAGATTCCAAGGATGCTCCGTGAAGGCAGATTCAGCCCTGCGGCATTGCCATCACAGCCCCCATCCATTCGATGCTGGTGGTGTGCAGGTTGTAGTAGGCCGCCTCCACCTGCAGGCGGCCGGAGCGGAGCCGGTCGGTGAGCATGACGCTGGAATCAACGAGATTGCGGGCCGCATTGAGGGTGTGGTGCCGGCAGGCCTCCTCCAGGTTGTGTTCACCGCCGAGGCTGAACAGCTCCATGCGCAGCTGGCCCACCACCTGGGCCAGGCTCGGCGTCAGGCTGAGCTCCCGGTCGAAGGCCGCCGCCACCGCGCCGCAGGCGGCGTGGCCCAGCACCACGATCACCGGCACCTCCAGGTGGCTCACGGCGTATTCGAGGGAGGCGATCGCGGCCACGGTGCTCATGGTGCCGGCGTTGCGCACCACGAACAGATCGCCGAAGCCGGTGTCGAACAGCAGCTCCACCGGCACGCGCGAATCGGCGCAGCCCAGCACGGCGGCCACCGGACTCTGGCCCGCTTCCACCTCCAGCATCCGCAGGCGATCGCTGTGGGGGTGGAGGGAGTGGCCGTCAAGAAAGCGCTGGTGCCCGGCGCGCAGCTGGTCGAGGACGGCACCGGGACAGGTGGGCATCGGGCCACACCACCATCCCCGGCGGCGCCGTGCCGTAGCGCTCCACACCATGTGGGCGTCCGGCCGTCAGGGCATGGTGGTGGGAGCTTTGGCATGATTCGGATCAGGCCCCTCGCCGACGCCCGCGTGTCCATCAGCTCTTCGCGCACCGGCCCCGCACGCACCGGCGAGATCCATCGCGTCACCGGTGAGACGGATGTCCACGTCTCCCTCGACCTCGATGGCACCGGCCGTTGCCAGGTGGCCACCGGCGTCTCCTTCCTCGACCACATGCTGCACCAGCTCGCCAGCCATGGCCTGCTGGATCTGGAGATCACCGCCAGGGGCGACACCCACATCGACGACCACCACACCACCGAGGACGTGGGTATCGCCCTGGGCCAGGCCCTCGCCCAGGCCCTGGCCGACCGCCGCGGCATCCGGCGCTTTGGCCACTTCCTGGCTCCCCTGGATGAAGCCCTGGTGCAGGTGGCGCTCGACTGCTCCGGCCGGCCCCACCTCAGCTACGACCTGGCCATCCCCGCCCAGCGCATCGGCACCTACGACACCGAACTGGTGCGGGAGTTCTTCGTGGCGGTGGCCAACAACGCCGGCCTCACCCTCCACATCCGCCAGCTGGCGGGGGTGAACTCCCACCACATCGTTGAGGCCTGCTTCAAGGCGTTCTCCCGCGCCCTCGACCAGGCGGTGGAGATCGATCCCCGCCGCGGCGGCGCCGTGCCCAGCAGCAAGGGGGTGCTGGAGCGGGCCGGCGCTGGAGGCAATCCGGCCGGTGACGTCTAGCATTCAGGGATCTGTTCCGTACCCATGCGACCCCTTCTCGCGCTCCTGGCAGGCCTCGCCGCCACCCTTGCCGTGGCCGCTCCGGCCCAGGCGGCCGACTGTCTGCCGAGCCCGGTCCAGGCCGCCCCTTGTGCGGTTTCCCAGCCCCCCTGCCCGTCGCTGGAGCTGCCCTGCGACGGCTGAGGTCGGGTCAGCCGCCCACGCCTTCACACTCCGTTACGTGATAATCGGGTCAGCGCCTGGCGCTGTTCTCTCCCTGGGCTGACCCGATGACCGTTGCATCCCCTGCTGGCGCGGCCTCGCCTGCCTACGACCGCTCCGACTGGGCCAGCTCCTTCGGCAATGTCAGCCAGGAGCTCACCGAGGTGCCCCTGTTGGCCAGCCGGGGCACCATCCCCGCTGAGCTGAGCGGCACCCTCTACCGCAATGGCCCCGGCCGGCTGGAGCGGGGCGGCCATTGGGTCCATCACCCCTTCGATGGCGACGGCATGATCACCGCCCTGCGGTTCAGCGCCGGCGGCGCCCTGCTCACCAACCGTTTCGTGCGCACCGAGGGCTGGCTGGCGGAGGAGAAGGCCGGCACCTACCTGTACCGCGGTGTGTTCGGCACGCCCAAACCGGGCGGGGCCCTGGCCAACGCCTTCGACCTGCGGCTCAAGAACATCGCCAACACCCATGTGGTGCGGCTCGGCGACCAGCTGCTCGCCCTCTGGGAGGCCAGCTCCCCCCATGCCCTCGATCCCCTCAGCCTCGAAACGCGGGGCCTGAGCCTGCTGGATGGGGTCCTCAAGCCCGGGGAGGCCTTCAGTGCCCACCCCCGTTTCGACCCCGGCCACCACGGCGCTCCCCGGATGGTCACATTCGGCGTCAAGGCCGGCCCCCGCAGCACGGTGCGGCTGATGGAGTTCGCCTCCGAAGGGCCCAAGGCGGGCACGCTGCTGGCCGACTCCAGCCACAGCTTCCCGGGCTTCGCCTTCCTGCACGATTTCGCCATCACCCCCAACTGGGCGGTGTTCCTGCAGAACGCGATCGACTTCAACCCCCTGCCCTACGTGCTCGGCCGCAAGGGGGCCGCCCAGTGCCTCAAGTCCCGCCCCGGGGCCCGGGGCCAGTTCTGGTTGATCCCCCGCCAGGACGGCGCCTTCGCCGGCCAGGAGCCGCGGGTGCTGGAGGCTCCGGAGGGGTTCGTGTTTCACCACCTCAATGCCTGGGAGGACGGGGATGCGGTGGTGATCGACAGCATCTATTACGCCGATTTCCCCTCCATCGGCCCCGACCAGGACTACCGGGAGGTGGATTTCGACCGGATTCCGGAGGGTCTGCTGGAACGCTGCCGTCTGGATCTGGCCAGCGGCTCGGTCACCGCCACACGGCTCAGCGAGCGCACCTGCGAGTTCGCCATGGTGGCGCCGGCCCGGGTGGGGCTTGAGAGCCGTTATGCCTGGATGGCGGTGGCGGAGCGGGAACGGGGCAACGACCCGCTGCAGGCCCTGATGAAGCTCGATCTCCAGGGCGGTGGGACGCGGGTCTGGAGTGCCGCTCCCCGGGGCTTCGTCAGTGAGCCGATCATGGTGCCGCGGCCCGGCGCCACGGCGGAGGATGACGGCTGGGTGCTGGGCCTGTTCTGGAACGGGGCTCGGCGGGCCAGCGATCTGGTGGTGCTGGATGCCGCCTCCATGCAGGAGCAGGCGCTGGTGGAGCTGCCCCTGGCCATTCCCCATGGCCTCCATGGCAGCTGGGTGGCGGCCTGAGCCGGCCCGGCATCACGGCCGGCCTCGATTCAGCTCCGTTCGGCCCGCTTGAGGGTGGCAGGCGAGAACAGGTGACCTTCGCTCAGGGCGATGGCGACCACGGCATCGGTGTCGGCAGCGGCATCCACCCTGGCCTTGAGGGCTGGATCCGCTGCCACCTTCGTCAGAAAGGCGTTGAGCTGAGATTTCGACATGGGGTGGTCCGTTCGATCGTCCGTCTCCTTCCTACTCCCCCTGGCCGGTCAGGGAGAATTGATGGTGCTGCCCCGCGGTGACCATGGCCTGGTTCATCAAGACCGAATCCTTCTGCCAGCCCCGTGAGCTGGTGACGCCCCATCTCCGGGCGCATCTGGCCTGGGTGGGGGAGCTCCGGAATCGCGGTGAGCTTGTCAGCAGCGGTTATCGCGTCGATGCGGCAGGTCAGCCGGGTGGCGGTGGTCTGATGATTTTTCAGGCTGAGGATCAGGCCGCTGCGGAGGCGCTGGTGTCGCAGGATCCGATGATTCTCGGCGGCTGTGTGACCTGGCAGCTCCAGGGGTGGATCCCTTCCGTCGGTGACATCCGGGTGGTCTGACCACCCCACGGACGGCCCGAACCCCCGCGCCAGTGGCTCAACCCCTGGGCCTCCGGGCCGCCAGCAGGGACCGCGCCGCCCGTGATAACTGGCGCAGGCCACTGATCAGGGAGAACATCCACGACAGGGGCCATTTCTGCCGGATGAGAGGGGCTGTCTGCAGGGCGTAACTCGCGTAGAGCTTTTGATGCTGAACGACATCCTGGCCCGTGGAGCCGAAGACGCTGTAGGCGATGCCGAAGTCCCGCTCCATGACGACAATACGATGGGGATGCTGATCGATGACCTCGAGGATGGCCTTCGTGTAGGGCTCTTCACCCGTGGTATGAATCACGGCGGACCAGGAGTTGCGAACGTACCGGAAGGCATCAAAATCGTCGATGCGTTTCAGGACGGTGGCGATGACAGCGGCCAGAAAGGGATGGCCCGGGGAGGCCATCAGCACCCATTGCTGGAACGAGCGAAAGCCGCCCAGTTCGGGGTGGCTTCCCCAGCCGGCATGGGCACTGCCTTCGGATTGATCCCATTGGGATAGGATGTATTCATCGCTGGGACGGATGGATGCAAAGATCGGCCGGCGCACATCGGCTTTGACATCGAGATAAATCCCTCCGCACGCATAGATGCACAGGTAGCGAAAAAGATCAGACCTGGCTGCTGCGAAGGCTGGATTGATGCGGTTGTAGCGCGCGTAGACCTCAGCTCCGAAATTGTCCGTAATGAGTTTGGAAATCTCCTTTTTCTCATAGAAGCGATACTCGCAATCGCTGTTCATGGCTGCAATGGCTTTGCAGTTATCTTTCAAGACGTCCGGGAGTCTCCGGTAGTCATCAAATGTCTGGTGAATGATCTTGGGAATCGGCATCGGCCTTGGCCTGAGCGCTGATGAATCATCCGCAAAACCATACACCAGTGCACTGATTTAGCCTGAAATGGGATGGCTGGATTCGGATTCTTTTCGCCCCGTGGGAACGTTCCGTCTGCGCCAGGATGGCGTCAGCGGGCTGGCGATGTCAGCAGGTTCTGCAGCTCCGGCTCCAGCTGGGCAAAGGCCCTGCCCCGGTGGCCCAGCCTGCCCTTGAGTCCCTTGTCCATCTCGGCGTAGCTCAAGTCCGCCTCCGGCACGAAGAACACCGGGTCGTAGCCGAACCCTCCGCTGCCCCTCGGGGACTCCAGGATCACCCCGTCGCAGCGGCCCTCCACCTCCAGGCGGATCACTCCGCTGGGGTCGGCCACCGCCAGGGCGGCCACGAAAGCCGCCCGGCGATCGGCCGGCAGGCCCTGCTCCCGACGCTGCCGATCGGCTTCGCCCAGTTCCCCCAGCAGCCGGGCGATCCGGGCCGTGTCGCTGTCGGCGTAGCGGGCGGAATGGACCCCGGGGGCGCCGCCGAGGGCCGCCACCGCCAGGCCGGAGTCGTCGGCCAGGGCCCAGTGGCCCGTCGCCCGGGCCACCGCCTCGGCCTTCAGCCGGGCATTGGCGGCGAAGCTGGTGCCCGTTTCCTCCACCTCCAGGCCCTCGGGCTGGGGCCGCACCTCCAGGGGCAGGGAGGCCAGCAGGTGGGCGAACTCCCGGATCTTGCCGGCGTTGCCGCTGGCGATCACCAGCACGGTGGGCGCCATCAGATGCCCTCCGCCAGGCGGCGCGCCCAGGCCAGCACCGCCTGCACCCGATCGCTGTCGGGGGCTTCGCAGTAGAGGCGCAGCAGGGGCTCGGTGCCGGAGAAGCGCAGCATCAGCCAGTGGCTGGGGCCCATCCGCAGCTTGACGCCGTCGGTGCGGTTCACCTCCAGCACGGCGGCACCGGCCACCTCCCGGGGCGGGTCCTGGGCGAGGAGGGCCTCCAGCCGGCCGCGGCTGGCCATGTCCGGCAGGCGCAGGTCGAGGCGGTCGTAGACGCTGGCGCCGCCGCAGCGCTCCTGCAGGGCCGCCAGGCGGGCCCCGAGGGGCAGCCCCCCTTCCACCAGGGCCTCGATCAGCAGCAGGGCGGCGAACAGGGCGTCCCGCTCCGGCAGGTGGATGCCGAAGCCCACCCCGCCCGATTCCTCGCCGCCCACCAGCACCTCGCCGCTTAGCATCTCGGCGGCGATGTACTTGAAGCCGACGGGCATCTCGAGCACCTCCCGGCCCAGATCGGCCGCCACCAGGGCCATCAGATCGGAGCCGCTCACGGTCTTGACGACGCGGCCCCCCAGCCCGCGGGCCCGGGCCAGGTGGTCGATCAGCAGGGGCATCAGCAGCTGGGTGCTGCAGAAGCGGCCCTGCTCGTCCACCGCGGCGATGCGGTCCCCGTCGCCGTCGAAGACGATGCCCACCGCCGGCCGTCCCGCCGCCGTCTCACGGCGCACGTCGGCGATCAGCTGCTCCAGGTACGGAGCCAGGGGTTCGGGCGGGTGGCCGCCGAACAGGGGATCCCGCTCCCCCCGGATCTCCCGGATCACGCCGGCGGCGGCCCCCGCTTCCCCCAGCAGGGCCGGCAGCCCGCCGGCGGCGGAACCATGCATCGGGTCCACGATCACCTGCAGGCCGCTGGCGGCAAGCCCTGCCACCAGGGCCGCCGTGTCGACCTTGGCGCCGAGGCCCGCCAGGTAGGTGCCCATGGCATCGAAGCGGTCGGTGTCGCCGGGGATCGGCACCGTCAGGCCTCCGGCCGCCAGGCGCCGCTCCACCCGGGCGGTGAAGTCGCCCTCCACCGAGCCGCCGAAGGGTCCCTTGATCTTGAGGCCCAGCCATTCCGGCGGGTTGTGGCTGGCGGTGATCACCAGGGCCCCGAGGGCGCCCCGCTCCACCACAGCCCAGCTGCAGGCCGGGGTGGGCACGGGGGTGGCGGCCAGCAGGGGCACCAGATCGGCACCCCGCACGGCGGCGGCGATGGCCTCGGCCAGCTCCGGGGCCAGGAAGCGCCGGTCGTAGCCGATCACCACCTCCCGGCTGGCGAGGCCCTCCGGGGCGCTGGCGGCCAGTTCCCGGGCCGCGGCCGCCGCCACCGGCAGCAGGCGCTCCATGGTGATGTCCACGCCGAGGATGCCCCGCCAGCCATCGGTGCCGAAGTGGATCGGTCCGGCCTCGAGGGGCAGGGGGGCGGAGGCCATGGGCGGCGCGGAGGCGAGGGAGGGGCAGGCCGGTCGTAGCAGGCCGGCCGCTCCGGATGGCCGCGGCGGGTGCCGGCCTGATGGCAGGCCACCGGTCCCCCTAGCCTGCATCCCATGCCCCAGACCCCGGACGCCGCCTCCCCCGGATCCCCCGTCCTCACCGACCGCCTGCTGCGCAGCTGGGTGCGCTGCCGCCGCCGGGCCTGGCTGGACCTGCACGGCCCGTCCGAGGAGCGGTCGTGGAGCGCCCATCGCGCCCTGGCCCTCGACGACCAGCTGCGCAGTTTCCAGAGCCTGTTGCCCCAGCGCCCCGGCCACGGGGAGGAGGCCTGCCGGGCCGGGGCCCCCGGGGTGGTGGGTCTGCGGCTGGTGGGAACCGGCCCCCGGGGGCTGCGCCTGGAGGCCCACCCGAGCCTGCTGGAGCGGGTGGAGGGGCCCAGCCGCTGGGGCGACCACAGCTACCGGCCGGTGCTGGCCCGCCAGGGCCGGCGCCTCACCCGCGAACACCGGGTGGTTCTGGCCCTCTGGGGCCGGTTGCTGGCGGAGCACCAAC
>QLAH01000804.1_pt1 | contig 11505 bp, 10 predicted proteins | sample 4693081 | NCBI WGS metagenome assembly QLAH01 (sample SAMN09425401, study PRJNA476045) | Lake water metagenome, whole genome shotgun sequencing project.
CACCAGACGCTCTGGCACGTTGATCGGCTGAAGATCATCCTCAGAATGAAAGGCCTTGGAAAGAAGCGTCTTGAGTCCCAAAGAAGTCTCCTGGCTAGGTTGAAACCCAACGGCCGAGCCGCTTGATCCAGGGCTTGCGGATCCATAAGATCCAGAGACCTGTCGTCGTCAGGATGGAACCAAAGGCTGAGCCAGCAAGAACCAATGAACGTTTTGGTGACGTCGCCTTTTCCGGCAGCGATGGCTCCACAGCAATCTGGATCAGCGGGAAAGCTGCAAAGATGTTCGCCTGACCAAGATCCAGTTTGGCCAATGTCGATGCAAACACGGCTTCTGCGATCTGCTCATTTCGCTTCAGGTTCTCCAAAGACGATTGCCTCTGGGACATCAGCCTAAGCCGGTTCTCCAAGGAGCTGATCTGTTGATCAAGCTTACGAACTTGTGATGCGGCACCACTCGCATCCGATTGGTAGTTCACCAGATTCTGGAACAGAGATTCACGCCCCGAACTTGCACCCGTCAAGGCAAGTCGTGAGAGGGTCTGGGCGGATGCAGGCCGACCAAGCAAGAGAGTGGCACGCTGATTCAAGGCTTGCATTGCCGCCTCTTGCCGCTTGATCTCTTTGAGAATCCGAGGATTATTTCGGCCGAACTTGGATTGTTGAACCTTGAGTATAGATGTGGCTTCGCTGTAATCCTTTAGATTCTGCTGGAAGATCTGATCCACCTGCAACTTGAACGCATCTGTTGCCTCGGATGGAGACAGCCCCAGGCTACGACTCAATTTCTGCAGTCGACTTTCAGCCTGCGATTGCTGAGCAGCAAGTTCGGCCCTCTGCTTGCGTAGTTGCTCAATATTTGCAGACAGGATCTCCACCTGTTCTGTCGATGTGAGGCCCGACTGGCGCTTGTATGCAGACACTTGCTTTTGGGCATTCTCAAGCTTCTGCTGAGTTTCCAAAAGAATCTTCTGTGCTGGACCTTGCCGTTGCTCGATCTCGCTGACACGCAGCTCATTGAGACGCTCTACCATGGCGTCATGTAATGCATTGGCACGCTTGCGAGCATCTTCAGGCGATGGACCGGTGGTATCAATCTGCATCAGCGTTGTATTATCAATATTCTTAATGCGCGGCTTGGCGAAGTCCGCCTTGGGAATATTGGCAATCTTGGCAGCCCTTGCCAAAACCTGCTCGCTAACGAAGATGAATTCATAGTTGGCTCGAGGATCAAATGTTGCCAAGCCAAGAGATTCGTTTGATGCCGTGGCTTGACCAATCTCAGGTAGACTTAAATTCACAGCGTTAGCGCTTCCAGGTAAAATCAAAGCCCATGAACTGGTGTAGACGGGCTTCGCCAGCAAGAGATAAAGAATGCTGGATCCCCATATCAGGCCATTCGTACACGTGGAAACGAAAAGATAACGACTCCAGCGGAGCTTGTCCGTGCGACTCAGCTTTTTCCACCAACCCTTTGGATCGGGAGGTTTTAACCCAGGGATGTTTCGAAACTGCTCAGCAAACAGCCGGGTCGCCTTGCCAAAGGGTTCTTGCAAAGCCTGCACCTTCGGCTTCAGGCGTCTGATGATGGGTGGAGCTTCTTTCACTCTATCTTAGGGAATACTGCGATCGTAAATCAAAACGGAGGGATTCAGGAACTGAGTGAAGATACTAAGAACGGCCTGGAAGTTCGTCATCTTGGAGTCATAACAGGCCACACCATCGTCTGCCATGAGGTAGGGGTTGTTGGCGTTGTCCGTCGAGGCGCGAAGAAGATCTTCTACTCCCCGTTCGTAGATTGTCGTCTTGCCCGAGGCTCTTTCTGTTCGCACCAGGATGGCTTTGCGTCGCGCATTGGTGACCATGGTTCCACCAGCACAGTTCGCCGAGATGACGGCATGGGACAGGCGTGATCCATAGGGAAAGTTCCTGGCCTGAGAGCCAATACCGGCAACAGAGTTCCCCGCCGCAGGAACAGTAAGATTGGAGATGTTGATTTCAACCTCAGCTGGTGTGATGTGCGACGGGCGCACGATCAGTGGGTTCACGCTACCCGTGTCGGGAACAATCACTTGATCACCGGCAATCAGCGGGATGTCCTTAAATGGTACCCCCGTGAAGGCACCGGTGAGGTCAATCACTTGCTTCCGTGATCCCCGTTTCAACTCCACGGCGGTGACGTCGGCGGTGGGGGTCACGCCTCCCGCACGACGCAGAGCCGTGGTGAGCATACGATTGAGCGGGGCCTGCCCAGAGAGTTGAACAGGTGTCTGGGTCTGTTCCACATCACTCAACTCGTTGATCAATACGCGACCGGGCTGAAAGGCGGATCCAATGACAAACACGGGGACCGGTGCCCACTGCACCACGCTCAGGCTGACCCTGAGAAACGATGGTTGAAAAAAGCCCTGTTGCACAAGGGCTTGAGAGACACGCTTCTGAAGCTGTTCCGGTTCCAGGCCGACGGCTGAGATTCCCTTGAGATAGGGAAGTTCAAGTTCTCCGTTCAGATTGATTTCAAAGATTCCACTGAATTCTTCACCCTCTGGAATGGTCACCTTGACCCGATCACCGGGTGAGATCGGTAAAGCCTGAGCTGTACCCGCTGTGCCTATACAGCAGGCCAGCCCAAGAATCCAGCATAGAAATTTCGACATCTGTGTCGATTCGGAACAGTTTCCCCGATTGGCTTGTCCAATCAACCTTAGCGTATCCCTAGTCGGCGAGCCAGCGGGTTGTTCGCTGCGCAGGATTGATAGGCTTCCATTCCATCGGTTGCTGATTCCCATCCCATCCAGGAATGGCCGCCTGAATGTTTATCCGTCCAGCCCTTGGTTCTTGGCGCTGTTGCCCTCTCAGCTCGATTGGGGAACTGGTCGCCACCGTCTGCAACAGCAGGTCCCGGCGGCATCACGCGGATCCATCCCTGGAGTCATGTCAGGCTATACGGCCAAATGGCCATGGCAACGGCGCTGATTCATGGTGCTGAGCTAAACTTCAACAGCATGGTCGCTTGAGGCACAATGGTCAATATTGTGATTGTTGCCACCGCGAACTATCTTTGGGGTGCTGCAGTTACTGTCCGGTCCGCGTTGGAAGCATGCAGTACAACCCTCAACGTTTATGTCATCAGCGTTGATTTATCCCCTGATGACAAGCGGAAACTCTTTGACTCCTGGCAGGCCGCCAATATTGGCGCCATCAAGTTTAGAGACTTCGACCTCGCGCAGGTCGATAAATTTCGAACTACGCTGCTCGTCAAGAGCAAATCCCCATATGCACGCTTCTTTATTCCCGAATACCTGGCTGATGTGTCTCGCTGCATCTACCTGGATACGGATCTTATCGTGTGCTCGGATCTGAATGGCTTGCAGCTGCTCGATCTGCAAGGGAAATCGAGTGCTTGCGTGATTGACGGTGGTATTGACACTCCGGAGCAGCAACAGCGCCTTCGCGAAAAGCTGAAGCTGGACAATCCTCGGCAATACTTTAACTCAGGGGTTATCGTCATGGATCTGGACGCCTGGCGTGAACGTCACATTCAATCGAAAGCTTTGACGATTGCGCAAGCAAACTACGACTTGCTGGATCAGATGGATCAAGACGCCCTCAATATCGTTCTGGCGGATGACTGGTTGGTTCTTGATCCGAAGTGGAACACGTCGAAAGGCAAGGCGGATATCGGTTTTTCAGATGGAATCATCCATTTCTTAGGCAAAGTCAAGCCCTGGCATGCTGATTACACCGCGAACTTCCAAGATCGATGGTTCGCTCTCCTGGATCAAACCGCATTCTCTGGCCAGCGTCCGGTGAAGCTCATGGGTATTGGAGCCGCCTATCGTAAGTTTGCCCGTTCCATTCCAACCTTGGAGATGGTGAAGGGCAAGCTGCGGCGACTCTTGCGTTCTCAATGAGTCTGCCGTTTGGCCAGGCTCCACACCGCCATGATCCTGGCGGCCACGACACTCCCATTCGCTCGGATCTGTCGCCTTCCCTATCCTTTCGGCTGTCCAGCCAGTCCTTGCAGGGCGGTCTGTGCGGAACGCGTTCTGTGCAGTGCTGATAAGATGGCACAGGCTTTCATGCTCCTGCTTCAATCTGGAAGCGCTCTGGAAGCATGCACAAAGCGCCAGTCGTTCACGCAGCGTTACCAGAACTGTCTCTTTTTTCTGTAATCTCCCGTGCGCATTGGCCTGATCAACGCCTACAGCACCCTGAATCTGGGGGATGCAGCCATCTACAGCGCGTTTCGAAAGCTCCTGCCTGATGTCGACCTGGTCGGCTGCGTTCAGGATGAGCGGCCTGATTCCACACTGGGCGTCACCTTCCTGCCTGAACGGCCCAGGAATTGTGAGGCCTACATCAGTGTGGGGGGCGATATCTTCAACAATTCTCGGGAATGGTTCGTCACCAAGGCGTTCCTGATGAACCTGGCCGAACTGAGGCATAGCCCCCGTCACACGTTTCTGTTCGGCCAGTCGATTCCTCGCTCCTGCCACGGCATGAGCTTCTTCCTGCTGCAGCGCTATTTCAAACGCTTGGCGGCTGTCTGTGTGCGTGATGCCGAAAGTCACCAGCGGCTTTGTGCGGCAGGGGTTCCCGCCAGGTTGTCTTACGACATCGCCTTCGTCCTGGAGAGTTCTCCCCTTGCCGAGACGACGGCGCGGCAATCCCTCGAACGCCTGGCCATTGATCCTGCCCAGGCCGCCGTGCTCTCCGTGCGTGGTTTTGACAGCATGTACGGCCACGACAATGACGCTTTCGTCACCCGGATGGCCGAGCTCAGTCTTCAACTCTCCGGTGCCGGCCTGAAGCCCGTCATTCTGATCCAATCAGGCGCCTACGGCTCTGACAATGATCTTGAGGTGGCCGCCGCTATCCAGGCCCGTGCTCCCGGCACAGCCATCCTCAATCCGTTTGTCGATCATCCTGCCGTGCCGAGCTGGCAGCTCGCCATGGCCCTGTTCGCCCTGGTGGACATCGTGATTGCCGTGCGCTTTCACACCGCGGTTCTTTCATTGGCGGCTGGCCGGGTTCCGTACCACCTCCACTATTCCAACAAGGGCAGGGACCTCTGCCGGCGGCTCGATCTGCCCGGCTGTGACCTGGCCAGCCTCGATCCCCCGTCGGCCTTGCCGGCCATCCTTGCCACCCGGGGTCGCCTGTTCGCCCACGAGCCTGTCCGCGAGCAGGTTCGCCGCGATTTCCAGTGGTGCCTTGATCAGTTACCTGGCAACACCTGAAGGAATACCGCTTGCCCTATGGGGCTAGATTCACCTCATTTAGCCATTCAACGATGTACGGGCTTGTCAACCGGGCGATCCAGCAGATGGTCACCACCCACCATGGCGAGGATGTCTGGCAGCGCATCAAGGAGCGGGCGGATCTCCAGGATCTTGATTTCTTCTCCACCTACCAGGCCTATCCCGACGACGTGACCCATCGTCTGGTGGCTGCGGCCACGGAGGAACTTGGCCTCTCCGGTGATCAGATCATGCAGGCTTTTGGTGAGTACTGGATCACCTACACGGCCACGGAAGGCTACGAGCAGCTTCTTGAGAGCACAGGTGAAACCTTGCCTGAATTCCTGGATCATCTCGACAATCTCCACGCCCGCGCCGCGCTGGCCTTTCCTGAGCTGCAGCCGCCCTCATTCCGTTGCGAGCACAGTGCCGATGCGTCCATGCAACTGGAGTACCGCTCCAAGCGGAGGGGCCTGGCCCCGATGGTGACCGGCCTGCTGCATGGCCTCGGCAAGCGTTTCCGCACCCCTCTGGCGGTCGACCAGATCGCCTCCCGTGACCAGGGTGATGCCACGGACTTGTTCCAGGTTCGTCTTGCATCTCCATCTGACCCTGATTCAGGCTCCGTTCCGGCGGCTGGCGGCTTGAAGCACGAATGACCCTGCGCCCTTTCTGATGGTCATGTCCGTGCCGATTCCCGACCATCTTCTTGATCCCCTGTTCCCCTTTCATCTTGTCGTCGACCGGGAGCTGACCATCCGTTCGGCTGGCTCAGTCCTTCGTCGCATCCTTCCTGAACCTGACCTGTTGGGGCAGCCCCTCGACGATCACTTCCAGCTTCTGAGGCCGGATATGCCCTTGGACTTCCCGAGCCTCAGTGATTGCACAGATCGGCACGTGATCCTCAAGTCCGAACGGATTGCGTTGCAGCTGAAGGGCCAGATCTGCTGCCTCGATGAGAAGGAGCAACTGCTGTTCGTAGGAACCCCCTGCTTGCTGCAACTGGAGGACTTGAAGTCCCTCGGGCTGAAGATCAATGACTTTCCCCTGCATGATTCCCTGGTTGACTTCCTTTTCCTGCTCCAGGCCAGGAATGTGGCGCTTACGGAAAGCCAGAAGCTCAACGAGATTTTGACGACACAGCGGGCGGATTTGCGGGAGTCGACCCAGCGCCTCTCAGCGCTCAATGCGGAGCTGGAAGCGGCCAGGCAGGCCGCTGAAGCGGCCAATGCCGCCAAAGATACCTTTCTGGCCACGATGAGCCATGAGATCAGGACCCCGATGAATGCCATCATCGGCATGGCCGGTCTGCTTCAGGACTCCCAGCTTGATTCCGTGGATCGGGAATACGTTGAGATCATCAACAGCAGCACCGATTCCCTGCTCACGATCATCAATGACATTCTTGACTTCTCGAAGATCGAATCCGGCGCCATGCAGCTGGATGAGCAGCATTTCGACTTACGCATCTGTATCGAGGAGGCCCTTGATCTGAGTGTGTCCCGCCTGCTGGACAAGCAGGTGGAACTGATCCTGGACATGGACCCCACGTTGCCCACGGCGGTCATCGGTGACCTCACCCGACTGCGCCAGATCCTCTGGAACCTCCTGAGCAATGCCGTCAAATTCACCTCCCAGGGTGAGATCGTCGTCAGCCTGATTGCGGAGGCCCAGGCCGCAGCGCCCGGCGAGCCAACCCCCTGTCTGTTCACCTGTCAGATCCGTGACACCGGCATCGGCGTGTCGCCCGCCCTGATTCCCCAGTTGTTCGAACCCTTTCGGCAGGCCGATCCCTCCACGGCCCGACGCTACGGCGGCACGGGCCTTGGGCTGGCGATCACCCGCCGTCTGTGCGAGTTGATGGGGGGAGCGATCGGCCTGGCCAGCGAGGAAGGGGTCGGCAGTGTCTTCACCTTCACCGTGCTGTTGACGCTCGATCCAGCCTCCACGGCAAGCATCACCCCGGAGCTCCTGCCGATTCCAGCCCCGCACGCGGCATCGGTTCTGCTGCTGATCGCCAATCCCACCCTCCGTGCCCTGCTCCACAAGCAGTTGGGCTGGATGGGCCTGCCGGTGACCGCTCCCGATCCTTGTCAGATCCCCATGCGGGTCGCACCAACCGAGATCGCTGATGCCGGCCATGGTGCCGTGGTGATCGATGGGCGTCTGCTCCGCTGTGATGGGGACCCATCGCCTCCGTCCTTCCTGCAGGATCCCCTTCTGCGGAGTCGTCCCTGGATCGTCCTGGCCGACCGGTGCAAGGCCGCTGAGCTGACGTCTCTCCCAGAGACCACGCCCGTGATGCTCACCAAGCCCGTACGACTCGGCCAGCTCCGCCTGGCCCTGCTGCAGCAACTGCAGAACCCAGCGGACCGGCGGCTGCCCGGTTCTGCAACGCAACTCCGCCAACCCGCCCCGGAGGGTGGCCCAAAGCGACTCGCTGATCGGCTGCCGCTGCGGCTGCTCGTCGTCGATGACGTCCCCGTGAACCGACAGCTGGCGCTGCTGTTATTGCAGCGTCTGGGCTATCGGGCCGATGCCGTGGCTTGCGGCTCCGAGGCCCTCGCGGCCCTGCAGGTGACCCCTTTCGACGTTGTCTTCATGGACGTGCAGATGCCGGAGCTGGACGGCTATGCCACCACGAGGGCCATCCGGGGGCTGCCGGCTCCGTTCGTGCAACCCTGGATCATCGCGATGACCGCCCATGGCCGTCCGGAGGATCGTCAGACCTGCCTCGAGGCCGGCATGGACGACTTCCTGGCCAAGCCGATCGTGCCCGCCCAGCTCACCTACGCCTTGGAGCACTACACCCCCCCCGACCAACCTGAAGCCCCGCCAGGGGCGGCCGGGGATGACCCGATCGACGCCGGCGCCTGGGGGGAGCTGGAGCTGTCACTCGGTGATGGGGCCGAGCCGCTGCTCCAGGAACTCATCGATCTGTTTCTCGAGGACGCGACAAGCCTGGTTTCGGCCGTCGTGTTGGCGCACCAATACCACGACCCGCCGGCCATGATCGCCGCCGCCCACTCCCTGCGCTCCCCCAGTGCCAGCCTTGGCGCACTGGGTCTGGCCGGCCTGTGCGGAGCGGTCGAGGAGTCCCTGCGTTCCGATCCGGAGACGTGGCCCCGGCTCAGAATCGACCAGCGGCTCGTCGAGGCTGGCCGGGTCACCGAGGCGTTGCGGCAGCGACGCCCCACGGCCCCGTGAGCCCTCCTCCGATGGACAGCAGCGGTGCCCCGACCACGATCCTGCTCGTCGATGACGACCGCGTCCATTCCCGCCTGCTTCAGGCCCGGCTCAGCGCCCAGGGCTACCGGGTCGTGGTGGTGGACTCCGGCGAAGCCGCCCTTGAGCAGGCACGCCTCTCCCCGCCCACCCTGATCCTCTGCGACTGGCTGATGGGCGGCATGGATGGCCTGGAGGTCTGCCGGGCCTGCAAGGCCGATCCTTCCCTGCAGTCGGCCCATTTCATCCTGCTCACCTCCCGTTCCCGGGTGGAGGACCGCGTCCGCGGGCTGGACTGCGGCGCCGACGACTTCCTCAGCAAGCCGGTGGACCCCGACGAGTTGCTGGCGCGGGTCCGTTCCGGCATCCGCCTGCACCAGGCCAACGAGCGCCTCAAGGATCTGGCCGAGGAGCTGCGGCAGCAGAAGGCCCGGCTCGATCAGGAGCTGGAAGAGGCGGCGAGTTATGTGCGCTCGCTGTTACCCGATGCCATGGGCGGTGCCGTCAGGGTGGAGGCACGTTTTGAGCCCTCCCATGAGCTGGGTGGGGATTCCTTCGACTTCTTCTGGCTGGACGGGGATCATTTCATCCTCTATCTCGCCGATGCCTCCGGCCATGGGCTGGCGGCGGCGTTCCCCTCAATCTCCGTTCACAATCAGCTGCGCTCGCGCTCCCTGCCCGTCGACCATCGAGATCCGGGCGCGGTGCTGCAGGCCCTCAACAGCGGTTTCCAGATGGACCGCCATCAGGGCCGCTATCTCACCATCTGGTACGGGGTGTATCAACTCTCCAGCAGGACTCTCCGTTACGCCAGCGCCGGCCACCCCCCTGCCCTGCTCTGGAGCCGCACGGGCTCCTTCCCCAGCCGGTGGCTCAAGGGCCAGGGAATGGCGGTGGGCCTGTTCGAGGAGTCCACCTATGCCACTGGGAGTCTGGAGGTCGGGGAGGGGGGCTGTCTGCTCGTCTACAGCGATGGCCTCTACGAAGTCCCCAGGCCCGATGGTGTGATGGGTACGCTTGCGGAATTCATGCAGCTGGCGGAACAGTGCCGGGGCCTGCTATCGGACGACGATGGCCTCGAGCGGCTGCTCTCCCAGATCCACGACATCACGGCCAATGTCCCGTTCACGGATGACTATTCGGTGATCCGTACCATCTTTTCCTGAGCTTTCTCAGCGCTTCACGCCCGAGCACATCAGGCGATCGGATTCTGTGACAGGGCCGTGAGGCAGGACTCTTGGTCCGGGAAGATCTTGAAGACCTTCTCCGTGCCGGTGAGCTCCAGAACGATCCTCACCTGGCTGTTGAGATTGCAGAGATACAGCTGCTTTCCGTGCTCCCTGACGCGCTTGAGCACGGAAACCAGAGCTCCGAAGCCGCTGCTGTCCATGAAGTCGATGCCCTGACAGTCAATCAGGATGTCCCTTGGCTGTTCGTTCAGAAGGGAGCCGATGGATGATCGCAGATCAGCGCCACTCTGGGCATCAAGCAAACCTGAAGGCTTCAGGATGGATGGATCATCCACACATGGAATCTCGAATCTCGTTGAGCTTACCATTCCCGCAGGATTGGGGCTTCCGCCATCGGCGGGCCTTTCTCTGTGGGGTGAGCGGGCACCTTTGCCTGGCTCCCTGGCTTGTCCAGCCAGAGGGTTGCCGTGTCCAGGACCTGATCGAGCAGGGGCGTCTTCCTGCATGCAGCGCTAAGGTTTGTGAAACACTCGGTGATGTGGGCGTCGCAGGCCATGGTCACGATTGAAGAGCTCCGACAGCAGCCTCTGCCCTTCGTCGCGGCCGATCAGGAAGGATGCATCGTGGAGATCAACGACCTCTTTCAAGCCACCTATGGATGGACGTTGGAGGATCTGGAGGGTCAGTCTCTTTCCATGATTCTCCCCGACTCCTTCCGGGATGCCCACCACCTCGGATTCTCCCGCTTTCAGATCGTTGGCGAATCCCAGATTCTCAACCATCCCCTGGAGCTGATGACGATCTGCAAGGATCAACGCGCCATCAATTCAGAGCATTTCATTGTCGCCGAACGCCGTGGCGAGAGCTGGGTCTTTGCGGCGACCCTGCGCCCTCTGAGCTGAGCCCGGGATGGCCGATCTGGAGCTCGTCGCCCAATTGCGCACCACCCTCGGCCGGCTGGAGGCTGCACTGGGTGCCGTTGAAGAAGCTCTCGCCTTCACCGATCTCGATGGAATCGTCGAGTGGACCAATGCCTCCTTCGATCGCTTCGTGGGGCTCCCACGCCTGCAGTGCCTGGGCCGCTCCCTGAGCGGGATCCTTCCCGACAGCCAACCCCAGGCCACGGCCGAGCCCCAGGCCGGCCGGCCCTTCTGGACGCAGGCTCCCGAGGGCACCACCACCTGGGAGCTCAGCAGCACCCCACCCTGGCGGGTCTTCGCGGTGTCGTGGGCCACCGTCAATGTCCCGAGCAAGCCCTCGCTTGTCTTCACCTTCCGGGATCAGAGTGCGATCGTTCAGGCCCAGGACAGGCTGATTGACGCGCGCGATCAGCTGGAGCAGCAGGTGGCCCAGCGAACCCTGGAGCTGCGCCAGGCCCGGGATGAAGCCCTGGCGGCCAGCCAGTCGAAGACGCGCTTTCTGGCCACGATGAGCCATGAGATCCGCACCCCGCTCAACGCCGTGATCGGGATGAGCGATCTGCTGCTGGCCAGCCCCATGGAGGGGCGCCAGAGGGAGATGATCCAGACCATCCATGAGAGCGGCGACTATCTGTTGAATCTGGTCAACGACATTCTCGACATCTCCCAGATCGAGACCGGCCGGCTGGCGTTGAACCCCCGGACGTTTGATCTCCATTCCCTGCTGGATGATGTGCTGAACCTGTTCCGGCACCAGGCCTCCATCCGCCAGCTGGACCTGCAGCTTTCCCTGGCGCCGGAGACGCCGAGATGGTTGATCGGTGACGATCTCAAGCTGCGTCAGATCCTGTTGAACCTGCTGGGGAATGCCTGCAAGTACACCAACGTGGGCGAGATTCATCTCGGCGTTGAGGAGCGGCGAAGGCAG
>QLAH01000805.1_pt1 | contig 11491 bp, 10 predicted proteins | sample 4693081 | NCBI WGS metagenome assembly QLAH01 (sample SAMN09425401, study PRJNA476045) | Lake water metagenome, whole genome shotgun sequencing project.
CCCCAAAACCCCAAAACCCCTGAATAAGACATTGATTAGAGGATCTTGAGATATTTAATTCAATTTTGGATAGAATCTTATTATAGAAGAAATATGGATCAGAATAGACGTCACAGTTGCAGCGACTCAGACTCAAGCAATGACAGCGACTCTTCCCACGAAGATGCTCTTGTCTAATCAGCCTTTATCAAGAATAACGAAAGCTAAATTATGAACTAGTCTAGACTATCTCACAAACGCATCCTTGGGGAGGATGTGTCTGTTCTGCACAATCCTGATGCTTAGTACAAGAGAGAGCAATGGATCAAAGTTTAATTCAATGGAAGACTCAAAAGACTGTATGAGCCGCCTAATGATCTTTCTCTGCTGATAAAAGTGATGAGAGAAAGGTTTGCAGATCTCAATTCAGCTATTGAGAAATCTGTTCCTCAAACTGATGATAAGGAATTCATTAAGAATCTGACGAAGAAATTTTCTATCACTTATGAGGACAGTGATGAAGATGAGATTGATATTTCAGAGACTTAAGATCTCTTGGAGGCTTACAAGCATGCCGAAAAGTCAGAAACTCTTAAAGTTCTCAAAATTCAAATTTCTAGGAATGGAAATGATGATGAGATTGAAGTGGTGGAAAAGAAATCTTAATTGGTAGAAGTAGAAGCCATTGAACCACAAGGTCTAGATCAGACTATGATGGTTGAAAGTGCTATTTTAAGGCCTGATTCACTCAATTAGTTCGATTAAGAAATAGAATACAGATTCTCTGACATCAATGAAGTAGCCTAATCAGCACAATATTAATAGATATCTTCTTTTGCTATGAATGATATGCAACCATAGATGGAACCTCATGTTGAGGATAAGAGAGATGATGATTATGATAACAGCCAGCTGTTAGATTAGTTAATGAGAGCAGCTAATCTTCATTAGCAAGTACCCTATGAAGGTGGTATTGCTGGAATGGAAAACTAGAATGATATTGATCAAGTAATTGCCACACTACAGAGCAGAGCCTCAATGAAAGGAGATGAACTCTACTAGCAAAGAGAAATTTTAGCTTAGATTGAAGCTGCTAAGAGGATTAGAGAGGAATAAAAACTTAAGGATGAAGAATATGCAAGACAACTATAACAAAATAGTTAGCAGCCAATAATGAAGCGCAGCCCAGAAGAGCAAAGAATGGCATAATTTCTACATGAGTAGAACAAGAATCAGCCTCAAAATTAATAAAGGCCAGTTCAACAACCAAGAGCAAAGAAAATCTATCTGAAGGGTGTCTGTGAAGTTGAAAAAATCAAATCAACTGATAAGAACAAAAAAGGAATAAAGAAATGGTTCAAAGGTCTCTTAGCTGAAGAGAAAAAAGTTCAAAACTTGACTGTTGAATAACTCAGGAACCAATGTGTCCCTATGTTTGATAAGAAAGAATGCATTTATGATAAATCAGCTTTAGCCAACAGTGCCACTCTCACTTGGTCTATCTAGAATAAATCTGATGTTAGATGGGATAAGTATGTTATCCTTAAGTTGGTTTCCAAGAATGATTATGTTACCAGCTCTTTCAGCATTAAAGCTGAGCTCAAACCTGGTAAAGCCATTAGAATAAAGCTTGTGCTATATATCCCTGAGAACTGCCCAACAGAAAATATAGAGCTTACATACAAATTTGAGAATGAGAAAAATATCTTCTTTGGCCATGAACTTAAAGGCATCATAAGACTTCTTCCTTTGTAGAATAGGAAAGCTCCATAGATCAAGCCTTAGGTACAATAGAATCAAATTTAACCTTAAGTGATCATGCCTGAGCAATAAAATCCTATTATTATCCCTCCCAACCAAGGTCTAGTACAAAATCTGCAATAACTTCCTCAGAGAAACCCATCAATTGTTCAGCCTATTCCCCAAATGTAACAGCAACAACCTTAGTATCAACCTTAGATGATTAACCCATAAGCTTAGATGCAATAGCGCTAAATCAATCCCTAATAGCAGCAGTAATGGATGGCTTAATATCATTAACCAAATGGGATGCAACCTAATCCTCAATTTGTACCTCAGTAACTAAATAATCCTCAGTAGGTATAGTAAAACATTGGAAATTAACAATAGAAGCCGTAGCATTCAGGATACTAATAGCCTAATGTTATTCCATAGTAAAGACCTTAATTACAACATCAACAACAATAGTAGCCTTTCCCTATCTAAAACCAACAAATGATCCAGCCCAATCACAGAATGCAAGCACCCTATCCCCAGCCCCTCATTCAAAACCAACAGCAATAGCAACAGCAACAACCTTCCAACTTCTACCCTCAGTTCCAAATGCCACCTTAACAGCAATTCTAAATGCCACCTTAACAGCAACTTATGCAACCTAGAGTCTCCCAAGTTGCAGCTAACTATGAGCAAATGATGCAAGCTTCTTCAAATTTATCAGATTAAGGGTTCGGCACATTTGACCAATGCTATGCGGCACTTGAGAAAAGCAAGGGGGATGTGAACATAGCTAAGAATGTATTGGTCTAAGAAAGATAACAACGCAAGTGAAGAGAAAATGACATTTGGAGTTCTGATGAAATCTAAGAATGACTTAAGAGAAGTTCTTAATAACATCATGATGATTATCTTAATAATAACTTATGCTATAACTTTGTCTCAGATCATTCTACCTTCTCAAACATTTCACCGAGTGTAGTCTCATCAGTGTATGTTATGTATAGGAATCCATCGCTGTCCTTCTTCTTCTCATACACATGTGCCATCAGTGTATCTATATTCATGATTATAAATTTGATATTTTAACTTACCTCCTTTGAGTAGGTACTTGCCATTCACGAAGAAATAGAGGGAGTCTTTCTCAGGGAGCTTGATTCTCTTGCGGATGATGTAGTTGAAGTGGTAGGCTGTCAAGTCGTTGGGCACCAGGTACCTATATTCTTATAATTTCTGACCAAATATTAACAAGTTCAAAAATGGAAATCGGGGAGTAAGCTTACTTAGTTTTATCAATCTCTGGGAGTTTAGAGGAGTCTGACTTCTCGCAGATGACTGGGATTCTATCTGGGTAGCGCTCTCTGATTCTCTCTGCTTCGTTCTTTCTCTGATCTAAAGGTGGGTTAAGGGAGGGAGTGGGAAGTACCGAAGTCTGGGTGGGCCTTCTTATAACTCATATTTTAATTAATGAATTTATTATACAAAGCAACTTATAAACTATTATTTGCCATCCATAAAATGATGCTTTTCAGATCAAAACCACTATTGAAACACCTAGTGTACTCCACCACCAAGAACCAGAAATCTTTGCTAGCTCTGCGTAGTTTCAGCAACTAGATACCGCCAGGCATGCCTCCAGGTGGCAAAGGCCCTGGCAATGACTAAGGCGGGTATACTACAGATGAAGATGGGGCTTCATTTGATAGTGACCGAAGATTCTCCAACTTCATATTGTTCACGGGAGCTTTTGCCCTTGCAGTTTTGTTCATGGCTTCTAATGTGCTTCATCTCAAAAAAGAACGTGATGCTAAAAATCAAGATAAGAACTCCAAGCAGACCAAAGCGTAGACAACATACACAGGCAAGGCAGACATAGGCGGCCCCTGGCTGCTCTACACCACGAAAGGCGAGCCCATGACGCACAAAGCCCTCGAGGGCAAGTACTACCTCATCTACTTCGGCTTCACCTACTGCCCTGACGTCTGCCCTGTGTCCCTCATGAAGATGACTAAGGCTTTAAATCGGGTTAGAGCTTCTAAGGAGTATAAGTACTTTGACTTAGAGGCAGTGTTCGTGAGTGTAGACCCAGACAGAGACTCCAACGAGAGAATTGAAGAATATTGCAAGATTTTCGACGAGTCCATCATCGGCCTCACGCATAAATCCAACAACAACCCTGAACTCAAAGAGATGCTCAAGAGGTTTAAAATCCATGTATCTAAGATATACCTATCAGACGAGGAGGAAAAAGAAGATTTACAGACTTTAAAGGAAAATGCACCTTAAGTGCTGGAGAAAATGCAGAAATTTGACAGTTCTAAGGATGAAAAATACACTCTAGACCACTCTATCATTGTATATTTGATAGGGCCAGACAACTAATTCCTGACGTATTTAGGGTCGAATTTAGATGAAAATGACATGACTGATATAGTTTTAGATGAAATATCTGCTGATTTGAAGCGCAGAGTGCTTAATCCTAATAAACCTGGTGCTCTTTGATTTATCTTTTAACTTAATTAACTGTTAATTAGTTCTAATATACAAAGCATGATGAAGAAGCATCAATCATCATTGAATTTGCTTAGACTGCATATGGCATAAGTCTAAAGGTCATTCTAGCCCATGATGCTCGTGTAGCTCTGGCAAGTGTTCCACTTTTTCTTCCTCATGTCATACACTTCATTTATTCCGTCTACTGTTCCACCAATAGCATAGATTTGTAAGTTCTCCTTCACAGGCATGTAACTGTACATATTGCGTCTGAAATTAAGTTTCGCAAGTTTAGTCCATTTGAGCGTATTGCAATCAAACTTATACACAGTATTCACACAGCTATAATTAGCTGTCTCTGATGATGACCGAGTTGAGGAGCCACTGTCCACTAGTAACCCTCCAGCAATAACTATTTAATTCTCTTCTATCTTGGCAAGACCATACTTAGCTATCTTAATGGGCAGTGTGATTGAGAGCAAGGTCCATTTATCTAGCATAATGTTATAGAACTCTATGCTATTGGTGGTCTCATAGTTGTGGAAACCTCCAAACACATAGATAAACTCTTCTTTCACTCTACAAGCTGAAAAATAGGCTCGCTCTTGATGCATGGGAGCGATCGAAGTCCATTAGTTCTCTTTGATACTGTACTTTTCACAACAAATAAGAGTGTTAGGTGCCTAGGCTTCATCATCACGATGATTGAAACCACCTAAGACCAAGACTAATTAGTTAATGTAGACTGAAGCATGCCCGTATCTAGCTTATTTCATACTTTAAATCTCAGTGAACACTCTCATAGTAGGTATGCAGAATTTAAAAGCTAAAGGAGAGGCTTCTTTACTGATCTTATTGCAACCACCAGTGAATATAAATTCCCTCCGTTTACTATTGATCTGACAAATGCTTGAGAATTTCAAAGTCCCTTGATAGTCAGATTCCTATTTGTCAAAATAAACTTTCTACCATAGCGAATTCTTAGGATCAAACATCAGGATGAATCTAGAATCTCCAATACAATAAATAGCTTAATCTGTTAACTTTATCTTACTTGTTGCTTATTCTTCAGGATCATCTTGATCAGAACCCTTAGATTCCTCATAGGCATCTAGAACTGGTAATATAACCTTAGGAGCTTCAACTATAGGTTTTTCAGGCTCTACTGATAAGCAAAGTTCTTGAGATTATTAGGTTTAAGTACGCTAGAATTTAAGTTTAGCAAATTTACTACCATAGGCTGGTTAAGTATTCAGAGCTTTTAAAGATTCTTTTTAAGCTTAAATTTAAGCGAGTAGCTAACTTTAGGAATCATCAATACTCATGGGATTGCTCTCTATAGTATTTTACAAGCTTTTACTTTGATTATTTAATTACAAAAGGTTTAGTGATAAAGGTTTAGATTTGGAAGGATCTGAATTTTGATAAGTTGTTTAATTAGCACGAGGCATTCTTGGATAATTAAAGGAAACATTGAGTTCATGAGACTTAGGTTTTTACTAAGCTGATTGTTAAGGCTTGTTTTATCTTTCCATTGAATTTTACTATGAATCTTTGGGATGAGGTTTGGGTAATATGGAGTGCTCTTTGAAAGAGTTTTTCTTAAGTATTTAAGCTATAGTGCTTTAAGTATCTGTTGACTAATCGAAGTGAATAGTTTAAATAAGATTCAAAGCATTCATTAAGCTTAGTTCTTAAGGTTTTAAAGCAAGACTTTCTATATCTTAATATTCAATCTTTGTATTTTTCTAAGTTACAGAGAAACTTTTCATCTTCAGTCCATTCTCGTTAATAAATTTCTCGATTTCAGGTATTCTTTCAAGCAACTATATCTGTTCTTCACTGCCTTCTTAGTTAATAAAACTTTCATCTCTAAGTTTTTCTTACATCTCAGCATAAAATTCTTTTGCTCTTAGCATATCTTATTAATTTTCCTAGCACATGCGTTCCTTATCATGCACTTTAAATAAAGCATGTTCATACCTATGGATGAATTCTCTACTTATCTAGTTTTTCCTCTCCTCTAGCTTTGTAATTAATTCTCTAAACTTATCTTCAATTATTTTCTATTGCTAATTTCTCATAGCATCTATCTAGCGTTTATTATTCTCAAGGATTTTTCTAGTTTCATCGTTGTCTTTTAGCGTTTCTGATACATGTGAATCGAAGTTTTAGATTTTTTATCTTAAGGTTTTTAAAGCATCATCTATTTAGGTGAGACTGTGACCGTTATGATGGAGATACATGCATTTAGAGCATACTGATTTCTGGCATTACTGACAGAAAAACTCTATGGATTTGTTCATATGAATCTTGCAAAGATTCTTAGCTACAAACTTATCATCAAGAGATTGAGAAGATAGATTGGCAAAGGAATTATTCCTATTTGCTTTAATTGCATGAATAGGTATGACCTCTGAATTTATTATTGAAGAATTTTTAGATTCATTTCGAATATTTCTATCTTATTCTTCTTCATGGATCACTGACATGTTGTTCTATTCCGTCACAGAAGGTTCAAATAACTCTGATTGAAGATTACCTATAGCATTATTTGTGCTTCCAGACTTTTTGGCAGCAGAGCTATGTACTGTAGTAATACTAGGACTTTTGTTCAGATTCAAGAAAGAATTAGGTTTAGCTTATGATGATTATTCAGAGCTGTTGTTTCCACCATTATTGCTATTACTTCTATGCTGATATTAGAAAGAGTAAATTGGTTTATTCTGAGGAATCTACTGCTGGCTATTAGAAGTTATTTGCAAACTTTCATTCTATTCAGAGCGCTGGGAAGGTGAGAGCACTGCTGCTTTACCGAGAGTCAGGGATTGACTAACTGCTGCCAAGAGTTTCTAATTCACTCTGAGAGTACTAAAGTCATCGATTGTTTGATGCTGATTACAAAGCTTGCAATAACTATCTCCTAAAATAATTAAAGGGGAAAGGGAGAATTACTTTGAGCAATTTAGGCACAATCTTTGCAGATAGTTTGACCGCAAGGCATGATAAGTGGAGTTCTATCTGTATTGTTGAAGCTTGACTGACAACAGTCGCAAAATAAACCGAAATCCATCGCTGTTAATTTCTAAATTATTATCTTAAAACCAGAGAATATAGTTATTAATTTATCAAATCTAATAAGCTTATTCACCTCCTCATAAAGTAGCTTGTGCAATAATTTCAGCAGCAGGCGCCTCACTAGACCCCAGGTATCCACCAATAAACAAGCATATAATAGCAACTATCAGTAAATGTATCAATTAGAACCTTGACTCTCCCTTGTTATCAGGTTGCTACCAATCATACTATTCCTTTTCATTTTCAATTGTGCTCTATTTGAGCTCATTTATTTGCTGTTATATCTTTGCTTTTTCTGCCAGCACATGCTCCAACTGTCGTTTCACATCTTCTGTCTTGCGCTTGATGTTATCTTAGTTGATGTTTTGGCTTTGCGTCACTGAAGCTGATGATTAGTTGATCTCATCACTAAATGGATTAGATAAAATAATATTACTCAGGGGCTCTTTCATATTCATGTCTGACTGGGGCATTGTTGGGGAGGGTGTTGGTTGAAGGTCTGGAACCGATGGTTGAATCTCGGGAGATCACTGCTGGTTGCTGGGAGATCACTGAACTTCTGAGGTCGTTCTGAGGTTAATTTCTTGCTTCATAATTATTGGTAGTGTTATCATTGAACGAAGGTGTATTGGACTCTTAATTCTGTTGGATCTAACTCTGTCTAGCTTCACTCTGCATCCCACCGAATGTAGGAGGGCTCTAGTTGCTGCTATTGGCTAATGATACTCTCAGTTTAAACGATTGAGATGCGTTTTTAGGTGCTTTGTCCCAGAAACTTTGTAATTGATATGTCTATGAAATCATAATAATTCTACCACAACTTACCTCAGAACTTGAGAACTCACAAGGTGCTACTTGCACTAAGAACTTATTGTCTTCAATCTTGTTTTCCTAAAAACCCAATCAACAAATAGTCAACATACAGCAGTTTGAATCAATTAGATATCGATGTTAATTCTCTGGCCTCTGTCCAAGATACCTTAGTTGGGTTTGACCACGTAGAACCTGGGTGCAGTTGTTTTCACTTTGTAGGCGAGGTTGCCATTGGACACGTTGGTCAGGCTTAAGTAGGATTTGTAGGACTGGCCATCGCCTAAAGGCTGGAATCTGAGTTCTGTCTCGGGGTCTATGGCTACTAATCTATTGAGAAGTGTTAGAATGTCGATAGTAGAATTACCTTTCCATGATTATTATAGTTAAAGATGTAATTATAATTAAATCACAATTCAAACATCGTTAATTAATGAAAGCAAATTCATCTTAGCGATCACACCACTAAGTTAAAGAGCGTCAAACCCCTTACAAGAGCCAGCAGCAATTAGACACAAATAATAATATCTACAGTACTCGCTCTACCATGATCCCCATTTCCCATTAATCCCAATTGACACCTTAGAAATCTCAGTAATGGGATGCGCCCATTGACAATAGAAACTCAATGGGGATGCCATTTAACTCAGAGATCACATAGTCACCTATGAGTGATGATTTAGATAGAGAGCTGCATAGGCAATTTGTTTCTTTCTCACAAATTGATGAACTGGTCATGAAATAGGGTAAGTATTGTTAGCCTTATTAATTACATAGAGGAGCTGTACAATTAAATAGCTATGCTTTAATCTACCAAGAATCTTTCAAATGCCTAAGATATAAAGAGTAAAGGAACGCAAAGCATGACCAAGATGCAGCACAGGAAGGCAAGCAGGACTGCTTAGAAGTAGCTGAGCAGCAGGAACACAGGCCCCTACCCGCACACTGTAGCCTCCATCCAAGATGCTTCTCTCTTGTCAAATTAAGAATAATCAGCACCATCTTAAGTGTAAAAGCTGATGAGTTCCATGGAGTCAGATCCTAATTTCACTTATTTGTAAAGTTATTCTGCTAGATAGCAGAGTGAAGATTTCTAACTTCACCAGCATTTGTAGCACCAGTAAGAAGAGATGAATTTGTATGAGTAGAGAGTATCAGACCAATAGCAAAAGCAAATGCTAAGCATTTCATCCTAGAAATAAGTGAAAAACAAGCCTTTACAAGTCACTGAACGTCTTCTTACCATTGGTAAGATGTATGAAGCAAAGAGATAAAAACTGAAGAATCAGTATGAAAACCAGCGTAAAGCCCAAGAAGAATCCATAATTTCTCAAGTTAAGAGTAAATACACTCTTGATAGTCGTAGTAGTGGTCAGCCTGTTGAATAAAGACTTTATGATATTAAGAAGAAATACGAGATGAACGCAGAGAAAAGAAAGCAAGCAATCCAAGACACAGAGTCATCAGCCCTAAAACCGCCTCAAATAAACTCTAAATCTGTGAAATTAGTGCAGCAGAACCAGAGCTACAGCTCAGCTTAGAGGGTGGAGGACAGGCTGCTGGAGGTGGGCAAGAAGTGGAAGGAGAAGAAAGAGACGCTCATATAGAGCTATTACCAGGAATGCGACTAGAGAGCTTCCAATCCTACACTTACCATTGGTAAATAGAGAGAGTAGAGGTCTAAGTCACCTTAACCTTAACATACTAACAATAACAAAAGTGAAAAACAACAGAAATCTGGAAATAAGATGCTAAAGACATTTGAAGAAAGATTGAAAGACTAGATGGAGAAAAAAGAGAAAATGCTAGCAGCCCTTAAAAAGAAATATGAAGGTGATTTAATCGCAAATAATATAAGTAATGGAAAGCATTCTCTGATAGAATTTGACTAGAGACAGCAAAAATTTGAAGATTAAAAACGCACCAATCAGTTCAAAGTTGTCTACATAGAGTAGAGTAAATGCACATTCAAACCATAAATTAATGAAAATTCTAGAAAATTAGCTCAATCTAATTCTAGAGAAAGATTGACCACTCCTAATAAACATCATACTTAATGTAAAACTGATAGATTCTCTAAAAGTCCAGGTTCAGTATCTGAACTATCATAAAAATAGAATAATAATTAAAATTAAAATACTTTAAATACCTCAAGACCCCGATCCAGAACACCAAACCATCATAAATAGAGTGAACCTCAATTTACATTCCATCCTAATATTAATGAAAAATCCAAGCAAATGGTTCAGAAGCAGACTATTCATCAGTAAAACATAGAATCTATGAACTTAATGGAATAGTAATAAATGAAATCTGGAGAATAAAATTAACAAAATACCAATTCTTAACCTCACTCTATGATGGTTATTTAAGAGCCAAGATGGAAATTACTCTATGATAAACATAGTGAAATATCAGAGAAGAAAGAAATAGTAGCAAAACAAACTTAGCAATAAATTATAGAAAAAGAGAAATAAAATTGCACTTTTAAGCCTTAAATTGATGAAACAAGAGATACTTACTAGAATTTAGGTCAAGTTGGAGAAGTTGTTCAAAGAAACTAGCAATGGTTTCTGTAAAGACAATAAAGTAAAATGATTTATTCTTATCAATTATAGAATTGCAGTTATTGAATGAGTTGTAGAAGAAAGAGGAAGTTGATAATTGCACTTTTAAGCCATAGATTGTTGTAAAAATATAATTCTTCAGCTTTTATATAGAAAAAAGGAGACTTAAATGAAGCATTGCAAGCAGATTACAGCTAATTGAACACGAAATCGATAGAAAAATACTTAGAACGTTGCACCTACGCAAAACAATTAAAGATTGAGAAAGAACTTTTGCATGATAGCAAGTTTGGTTCAGGCAGTAAGTGGAAAAATAAAGTAACTAAAGCCTAAGCACCCAGTTTCATGCGTGAATACTATGAATAGATGAAGGCACTCAGTCCTTCACCTATTAAAAACCTTGGAAATGGTGGGTTTATTGGGAAACCTACTAAAGGTTCACAATTAACTAGTTCTTAAGTTGAGAGTGGTATTGAACAAGCTTCTATCTTGTCTTATGTAGGCAGATAAAACAGTGACATTGAATTCTCTGATCATCAATACTCAAATGCAGTGCAAGAACAAGACACACCACACTTACCTAATCAATAATAACAGCATTAGCAGAAGATAGATTAAAACCCTATTCTTGCAAATTACGATAGTTTTGCATTCCCCATGGCTAATTAAGTACCTATTGAAGGCAATGGTGGTGAATTTGAAAGTGCTTTGAATTTCTTGCATCAGTAACTGCACAAAATAGAATTTTCCTTTGATTAACAACAATGAATCATTAAATTAACTTAGAACGTTATGTGAATTATGTTTTATGGGGTTTTGGGGTTTTGGGG
>QLAH01000806.1_pt1 | contig 11449 bp, 6 predicted proteins | sample 4693081 | NCBI WGS metagenome assembly QLAH01 (sample SAMN09425401, study PRJNA476045) | Lake water metagenome, whole genome shotgun sequencing project.
ACTTCGTCCACGGGCACCCTTGATTTGAGCGGTCGCGGCTGCGGCCGCTCCCTTTGGTGCTACCGAACGCACGGGTGCCCTTGGACGAAGTCCAAGGAACGGATGACGCCAGCCGTCGACTCCGACGGTTGTCGTTCCGTGGACTTCGTCCACGGGCACCCTTGGTTGTCGACTCCGACGGTGAAAATCACACGACACGACACGCACGGGTGCCCTTGGACGAAGTCCAAGGAACGGGTGGTGTCAGCCGTCGACTCCGACGATCGGCGTTCCGTGGACTTCGTCCACGGGCACCCTTGATTTGAGCGGTCGCGGCTGCGGCCGCTCCCTTTGGTGCTACCGAACGCACGGGTGCCCTTGGACGAAGTCCAAGGAACGGGTGATGTCAGCCGTCGACTCCGGCGCGAACGGTTCCGCAGACTCGCGTCTGCGGGCACTCATGGCATGCCGACTCCGAATTGCTTCATGCACGCCAGGGCGAGCGAAAGCGAAGCGAGTCGCGAGCGCTCAAAATTCGTAGCACGCCAGCGTCTCCGCGACCATCCGCTCGAGCGAGAAGCGCTCCGCGATGAACGCGGGGCCGTTCGCGGAGAGTCGCGCGTGCAGCGCTGCATCGTCGAGGACGCGCGCTGCGTTCAGGAACAGCCCGTCGCCATCGGTCGGGTCGACGAGGAACCCCGTCACTCCCTCGGAGACCGCATCGGGAGAGCCACCCGCCGTGGTCGCCACCGTGGGGCATCCGAGGTGCGCCGCCTCGAGGAGGACATTCGGCGTTCCCTCGTGAAGCGCAGCGTGGAGAAGGAGGTCGCTCGCGGAAAGCAGCGCTGGAACATCGCCGCGGCGGCCGAGGATCCTGAGCGCGCCCGAGGCGACGAGGTCCTTCGCGGCCGACGCGAACTCGGGCGCGAGGAGGCCTTCGCCCGCGTGAAAGAAAGCGACATGCGGCCGCTCGCGCGAGAGCCGACGCACGGTCTCGAGCCAGAGCAGCGGCTGCTTCTCCTCGGAGAGCCTGAAGACGCCGCCGACGAGCTGCCTGCGCGCGGTGGAGCCGCCGAGGAGCTCCGCGCGGAGGCGCGCCGTCTCCGCCGCATCGGGCCTGCGGATCCACGAAGGGTCGATCCCGTTGAGGACCACGCGGAAGTCAGACGCGGGCACACCCATCCACTCTGCGTAGTCGGCGGCGCCCGCGCGGCTGTTGTTGAGAAGCGTCACGCGCGGGCTCGACGCAAGCAGGCGGTACCACTCGCGGAACCACGGCTGGTCGAGGTACGGGAAGTGCGACGGATTCACGTTGCGTGTCGAGAGGACGATGTGCGGCACACCGACCGCAAGCGCAGCGACGCCCGACCAGATGTTCTGGTGGTCGAGCCACGCGTGCACGCAGTCGGGGCGCAGATTCAGGAACTCCCCCGCCATCTCGTTCACATACGGCCTGAGGTAGCCGGGAAGCGAGAGGAGGCGCTCGCGCAGCGCCTTGTCGCGGCGCAGGCGGTCGAGCACGACCGCATCGGGCGCGCTGCCCGCAGCGACGATGCCCACGCCCGCGTCGCGCACCATCGGCGCGTAGTGGCCGTACTGCCCTTCCGCGGGATGGACGAGGAGAACGACTGGCTCGACCGCCGCGCGCGTGGCGCTCGACGCCGCGAACGCTGCGAGCTGCCGCTCCGCGCCGCCCGCGGAGAGCGAGCCGATCGACAACACCACGCGCGGCCGCTCGCGTGCGGGCGGTCGATCGACGGGCAGGTCGAGCAGAAAGGCGAAGTCATCCGCGCGCGGCCGCGGAGGCGCGCCCGTGACCGCGGCCGCGGTCTCCGCTGCCTTCACCATGCGTCGCCGCACCGCGTGCGCAAGGCGCTCGAGGTGCGTGGATCGGCGAACGATGCGCCTCGCGGCGCCGCGCGCGAAGCGCATCGCCTCGGCGCGCAGGTCGATGCGCTTCGAGAGCCGCGCGAGGGATGCGTCGTAGCCTGCGCTGAACATCGTGGAAGAACGCGATGATACACTCGCGCGAATGCCGGACGGGTCGATCGTTCAAGATGCGAATGCGGCGCGTTCCGTCGATCCAGCGCGGGAACTCGATGCGATCCTCTCCGTCTTCGCGGCGCTCGGATATCCGCGCGAGGTGGTGACGCAGTGGTCGCTTCCATCGAGCGACGTGGCGGATCTCCTGCGCCTTGCGACGGACTCGCGCGCTCGGCGCGTGCTCGAGGTCGGCTCGTTCGTCGGGACGAGCGCGTTCCTGATGGCGCGCGCGCTTCCCGAGGCCGAGATCCACTCTGTCGACCCGAACCTGCCGCTCGATGTGGAGTTCACGGCGATGGGCTCCGCGGATCGGAGCGCGGACCTCGCGCGGCGCACGCTCGAGATCGCGCGGGAGTCGGCGCAGCGGCTCGGGCTCGACGGCCGCGTCCATTTCCACGAGGGCGGCTTCGCCGTCGGCGCGACCTTCGCGCTCTCCGATGTGGCGATTCCCGTGATCGGCCCCGAGCTCTGCGCGCGGCAGGGACCCTTCGACTTCGCCTTCATCGACGGGCTCCACTTCGAGGACGCGGTCGAGGCGGACATCGCGCTCGCGCTTGCGCACATGACGCCTGACGGCGTGGTCGCGCTCCATGACGCGATCGGCTACTGGGGCTCGCATGTGCGCCGCGCCGTCCACCGCATCCTCGAGCGCGACCCGTCGCTCTCGTTCACGCATGCGCCCTACCTCGACCTCTACCGCGGGATCGGCACGCTGTCGCGCAAAGGCCGCGCACTGCCGCCGCTCGAGGCGCGCGCAGCGGCTGCGTTCGGCGACCTCGGTGCGCTGACCGAGCATCTCGCGCGCCTCCTGCGGACGACCTTCCCGCGCGCGCGCTTCGATGCGCGCGACCCGATCGCACAGGCGATCACTGCGAAGATCGGCGCTGGCGGCGGGCACGCCGACGACGGGCCGCGCGTCGTGCTCGCGTTCGACGCGATCGACGGGCTCGCGCCGACCGAACAGCATGGCGCGCTCGCGCGGCTTCTCGAGGGCGCGGACGCAGCGGTGCTTGGCTTCTCGCCGCCAGGCGAGGAGGGTGCCGCACCCGCGTGGGCGCGGCCGCTCGCCACGCGCGTGGCGCTTCTCGGTTCCCTCGGCTTCGATGCGCTCGACCTCGTCTATCCGTTCCTCGAGCCCTACACGCATCCCTACGGCGGACCGACCGCGCTCACGCGGAAGACGAGCGCGATGCTCGACACGGTCGTCGCGGTGCGACGCGGCTCATCCGCGCTCGGCACGCGCGCAGCGTCGGTGCGCGCGGAGCCGTTGGCGGAGGCGTCCTCGCGGGCGCTGACGGACTTGCGGCTCCAGCTTCTCTACAGCGTGCGGTGCTTCTCAGCGATGCGCAGCGCGCGCGACGCCGTCGATGCGGGCTTCGCGGGGCTCTCCACGGCGCACGCGCAGCAGGCGGGGCTCCTCGCGCATTGGACCTCATGGCGCATCCACATCGGCCGCTTCCACTTCTGGCGACGACCGAGCGGCGGAGGCTGAGCGCGCGGACGCGATGGGCCCCCTTCACGCGTTCATGGCGGGCAATCAGGGCTTCAGCACAGTGCTGTCCGCGGGAACAGCTCGCAGCAGCGCACCCGAGTCGAAGGCGATGCCGTCGAGGATCCAGCCGAACACGTTGTTGCCGCTGCGCCAGAGGAGGTCGGTCGTGCCGTCGCCGTCGATGTCGGCGAGCGCTGCGAGATCCGAGGAGGGCCCTGGGTTGTAGCCGACCTGCCCGCCGCCCAGTTGCGTGGCGCCGTCGAGGTACCAGCAGAAGACGGCGCCCGTGTCCTTGTTGCGCCAGAAGATGTCGGCCTTGCCGTCGCCATTCGCATCGGCGAGACCGCGACCCTCCCACTCGCTGCCGAGCGCAGCGCCACCGGAGATCTGCGTGTAGGCCGAGAGCGAACCGCCCTGCATCACCCAGACGAACGAGTGGCCCGTGGTCGTGTTGCGGAAGACGAAGTCGTCGTCGCCGTCGCCATTGACATCGCCCGAGCCGACGAACACCGTGCCGACGGAGTTCCCGAGGAGTCCGCCGCCGACAAGCACCGTGCCGGCGAGGCGCCATCCGTAGAGCCGACGGTCGTTGTCGTCGATCCAGATGATGTCGTCGCGTCCGTCGGCGTCGATGTCGGCCATCGTGAGCACCCTGAACCGCGTGGGAAGGGCGTAGCCGATCTCGGCGAAGCTTGCGATCTGCGTGCCATCCATGAGCCAGCCGAAGGTCCGGCCGCTCGCGGCGTTGCGCACGATGAAGTCGAGCTGCCCGTCGCCGTCGATGTCGCCCTGCGCGACGGGCGCCCATCCCGAGGCCACCGCCGTCGGCAGCTGCACGGTCGAGGTCACGCTCGCGCCGTCGAGGAACGAGAAGTTGATGCGGCGCGTGGCGGGGTCGAAGAACACGAGGTCGGCCTTGCCGTCGCGGTTGTGGTCGCCGCGGGTCGGCGTCTGGCAGGTGTCTGGGATGCCGTCGTCGTCCGCGTCCGCGACATCGCCCGAGGCGATCTCGCATACATCTGCGATGCCGTTGTTGTTGCAGTCCGCGACATCCGTGCGGAAGCGCACGCTCATCCGTGCGGAGCTCGCGGAGCACTCCGCGGTGCTCACGAAGGAACTCGCGCGAAGGCGGAAGACGGCGTCGCGATCCTCGTCGAGGAGCGCGAGGTAGTCCTCGACGGGCAGAAGCAGCGTGGCCGTCTGCGCGTCGGTCGGGCAGTCGGAGCCGCCGACGTTGAAGAGATAGTCGATGTCGGTGTCGTTGAGCGAGAGCACGAGGAACTCGAGGCTCGAGCCAAGGTCCGCCTTCACCGTGATGGTGATCTCGACCGGAAGGAGCGGCGTCGGGCTGTCTGTGATCGTCGCCGTGACGGTGCTTGCAGATCCGAAGGGAACGACGTTCGCGGAGTTCGCCGTGACGACCTCGTCGGTGCAGCTGTCGAGGCGGCCGTCGCCCGTGCAGTCGAGGTCGGCGTCGTCGCGTATCTCGATCTCGTCGGGAATGCCGTTCGCGTCGCAGTCGGTCGGGTCGGCCTCGATGCCGAAGCCGAAGGTGTCGCCAGCGCCGATGAAGGTGACGGGCTCGAGATCTGCGGGCACGCTGGCCTGGTCGTCCGTGTCGAGGCCCCATGCGGTCACGGTGCCGTCGCGCTCGAGCGCGATGGAGAAGTTGCCGCCTGCGGCGACAGCGATCACATCGGCGAGGCCGACGGGGACGGCGCACTGCCCGTCTGTGTTCGAGCCCCAGCAACGGACCTCGCCCGCGGTGTTCACCGCGATCGAGTGCGAAGCACCCGCGGCGATCGCGAGCACCGTGCCAAGGTCGCCGGGCACCGTCGCCTGGCCGTCCGTGTTGCGGCCCCACGCAGCGACCGTGTCGTTCGTGCGGATCGCCATCGAGTGGAAGTCGCCCGCCGCGATCGCCTTCGAGACGCCGAGCCCGACGGGCACATCGCACTGGCCGTCGTCGTTAAGGCCCCACGCGCGGACGGTGCCCGCGGTCGTCAGGCCGAGCGAGTGGCTCACGCCGCCCGCGAGCGCCTGCACGGTGCCGAGGTCGACTGGGAAGGTGATCTGACCGTTCGCGTTGTCGCCCCAGCCGCGCGCTGTTCCACCGGTGAGGATCGCGAGCGAGTGCTGCGCACCCGCTGCCACCCAGATCACATCGACGACATCAACCGGCACATCGCACTGCAGCTGGTCGTTGTTGCCGAAGCAGTCGACCGTGCCGTCGGGAAGGAGCACGATCGTGAACGCCGCGCCACCATCGACTCGCGTCACGGTTCCGAGGTCGACGGGGATGGTGGTCTGGCCCGAGGCGTTGCTGCCCCAGGCGCGCAGCACGCCGTCGACCGCAGCGGCCGACGACGTCGTTCCAAGAGCGGCGGAGGCGACGAGGAGACAAAGTGCTGCGGGACGAAGTGCGTGTGTCATGGCGAACGACTCCGGAGAGAGAAACGGCTCTGAGACTGTCGTGACAGACCTTCGGCGAGGCCGATCGGTGGCTCGACATCGACCAACGGAGCCGCGCGACTTGACCCATCAGGCTGAGGAAAACCCATGGCAACAACGGGAAGCGCCCGGCCCGCTGACAGCATGGGCAATCAAACGCGCTGGGTCGAGGCGTCCTCGCATTGCGACGATGGCGTGTTTCGACCTCGGATCTGGCTGGGGTTCGTTCCCCCAGTCCACACCTTGCGCAATCCATGGTTGCTTCAAGTCATAAAGACTTCATATGGACGCGTTATCGGTCAGATTTAGCGTCGACCGATCCTAAGAATGGGTCGCCTTGACCGTCGAGGTCCAGTTTGAACGGCGACTCACCGGTTCTGCGAACCACAAGTCGGCCGCTGATCGCGCGATACCAGTCGCGCGGCCATTCGCGGACGGTCGGGTGCAGCCGAGGCATGAGACCCTCGAGATAGGCGTCGTCGGCCCACATGTTGGCGAGATGCACGGCCTCGAAGCCAACCGCGCGGGCGAAGCCCTCGAACTGCTGCCCGCGGAGGCGGTTCCCGCACGAGCCCTCGACACGCTCGAAGAGCGCGCGGAAATCGTCGGGTGCGAGCGTCAGGTATTCGAGCGGCCGCGAGAAGTCGCGGTGGTCGCGGAGGTCGATCTGGTGGAAGCCGACCCCGCCAGGCGCCGTGACGGCGAACAGGGCCTCGATGGCCGCGCGCCCGTCCGCGAGGTGCTCGAAGGTCGCGTTTGAATAGGTGATGTCGATCCCCGCGGTCGGAATCGCGTGGCGCTCGCGCAGGCGCGGGTCGAGGAGATCCTCGAGGCCGAGGTCGGCCCAGTGCAGCCTGCGCGCGCGGTGGGCACCCGCCGCGAGGCACTCCTCGATCGGCGTCGGGTCGAAGTTCGGCAGCGTCGCGACGGCGCGCTCGAGGAGCAGGCGGTAGACCTCGGGGTGCACCTTCGGGTCGAACGGGCACGGATAGCGGTCGATGGCGTAGGCCTCCGCGCCGAGGCCCGCCGCGAGGAGCGGGACGCCAAGGTCCATGCCAGGGCCGATCTCGAGGATCGAGCGGCGGCGCAGCGCCTCGTACCCGCCCACATAGCCGGCGATCCGACCGATCTCGGCGAGCGCGAAGCGCGTGGTCTCGTCCGCGGAACGGTACGCCCCGCCGTAGCTCGCGGCCCAACCGCTGTCGGCGCCGACGCGCGAAGGAAGCAGCCGCCTGCGGAGGCCTGCGAGAACCCTGTCGAGCACATTCATGTGCGGGAGCATAACGACTCGCGCAGCGGATTCCGCGCGCGCGAAAGCCGAGCGGCTATTCTCGCGTGCCACGGATGTGCGGGATCGCAGGCATCATCGATACGGGTCTCGGCCTCGGCCGCGACGAGATCACGCGCCTCGCGACGGCGATGCGCGACACGATGGTGCACCGCGGCCCCGACGACGGCGCGACCTGGGTGTCGGACGACGGAATGGTCGCGCTCGCGCACAGACGGCTCTCCATCATCGACCTGAGGCCTGAAGGCCGGCAGCCGATGGCAAACGAAGACGGCTCGGTGCAGGTCGTCTTCAACGGCGAGATCTACAACCACCGCGCGCTGCGCGCCGAACTCGAGCGCGAGGGCCACGCGTTCCGCTCGCGGAGCGACACCGAGGTGCTGTGCCACCTCTTCGAGGACGTCGACCTCGGGCAGTGCGCGCGGCTCTCGGGCATGTTCGCCTTCGCAGCATGGAACGCGCGGGAGAAGAAGCTCGTCCTCGCGCGCGACGCCTTCGGCAAGAAGCCGCTGTACGTTGCGGAAGGCGACGGCTACCTCGCGTTCGCGAGCGAGCTCCAGGCGATCGAGGCGCTGCCCTTCTTCGATCGGAGGATCTCGCGCGACGCGATCGCGGCGTATCTCCTTCTTCAGTATGTGCCGACGGAGCTCTCGATCTACGAAGGCGTCGCCAAGATCGACGCGGGCGAGGCGGTCGCGATCGACTTCGCGGAGCGCGGCTGGGAGCGGCGGCGCTTCTTCGAGTTCGAGCCGCGGCGCGCGATCGAGGCCACGCTCTCGCCCGACGAGGCGAAGTCGCAGTTGCGCACGCTCGTGCGCGAGGCCGTCGAGAAGCGCCTCGAGAGCGATGTGCCGCTCGGCGCGTTCCTGTCGGGCGGCGTCGACAGCTCGCTCGTCGTCGCCGTGATGGCGAAGGACTTCGGCCGCCGCGTCGACACCTTCTCGATCGGCTTCGACGACCCCGAGGCGACAGAGCATCTCTTCGCGCGCGAGACGGCGCGCTTCCTCGGCACGAACCACCACGACGAGGTGCTGTCGCCCGACGCCCTCTCGATGCTGCCCGAGATCGCGTCGCGGCTCGACGAGCCGAACGGCGACTCCTCGTGCCTGCCGACCTTGCTGTTGTCGCGCTTCACGCGGCAATTCGTCACGGTCGCGCTGTCGGGCGACGGCGGCGACGAACTCTTCGGCGGCTATGGCCGCTATCGCGACACTCTCAACGAGACGGCGGGCGATGCGCGCGGCGTGCTCACGCGCCTTGCGCTTCTTCTCCGCGGGCACCGCGGCGCGACGGTCGCAAGCCGCTATCTCTCGCCGCGCTGGCTGATGCTCCAGCCCGAGGCCGTCGAGCGGTTGCTCGGCGCGCGGCTCCCGACGGGCGCAGCGCAGCAGCTCTTCGCGTGGCGCGCGCTTCTCTCCGACAGGAAGCGGACGCCGCTCCAGCGCATGCGCGCGCTCGACGCGTGGACCTACATGCAGGGCAGCGTCCTCACGAAGGTCGACCGCATGAGCATGCAGTGCTCGCTCGAGGTGCGCTGCCCGCTTCTCGACAAGGACCTCGGCGCGTTCGCTGCGACCTTGCCCGACGCGCTCCTATGGCAGCCGCCGCACGGGACGAAATGGATCCTGAAGGAGCTCGCCGCGGAGTATCTGCCGCGCGAATGGATCGACAGGCGGAAGGTCGGGTTCGGGCTTCCGCCAAGAAGCTGGTCGCAGCAGGCGCTCCTCGCCCTCGCCGAAAGCGCGCTCGGCCCCGACGCGGCGCTGCGGGAACACCTTGATTCCGAGGCGCTCGACGGATTTGTCGAGGATCAGCGGGATCCGCGACTGTTCTCGATCTACCGCCTCTGGCCGATGCTCATCCTGGAGTTCTGGCTCCGCGATCGCGCGGCGCGCCCCCGCATCGAGGGCGGGACCGAGGCGATTCGCCTTTGAGCGCCCGCAGGATGGCGGATAGACTGCGCCCCTCGGAACGAACCCCGTGCGCGTTGTCCACCTGATCACAACCCTCGCCGTCGGTGGAGCTGAGCAGATGCTCGTGAAGCTCCTCCGCGCCATGGACCGCTCGGAGTTCGAGCCGACGGTGGTGACGCTTGTCGACGACGGGCCGCTGCGCGAGGTGATCCGCGGGCTCGGGATCGAGGTCCTCAGCCTCGACCTCCGGCGCGGCGAGGTGAGCCCCCGCGCGCTCAGCAGGCTCGTGCGCATCCTCCGCGCCACGCGGCCCGACCTCGTCCAGTCGTGGATGTATCACGCGAACGCGGCAGCGATGCTTGCGCGCCCGTGGCTTCCGCGCAGGACGGGCGTGGTGTGGAACATCCGCCAGTCGCTCTACGACATCTCGCGCGAGCGCTATCTCACGCAGGCGGTGATCCGCTCCGGGCGCCTGCTCGCGCCGTATGCGGATGCGATCGTGAACAACTCGCGCGTGAGCCGGTCGCAGCACGCGCGCATCGGTTACCTCAACCAGCGCAGCCTCGTCATCCCGAACGGCTTCGAGGTCGAGCGCTTCAGGCCCGACTCCGCAGCACGCGCGGCGCTGCGCGCGGAGCTCGGCGTGGGCGGGGGGCGCGTGCTCGTCGGCATGGCGGCGCGCGTTCACCCGCAGAAGGACCACGGCGGCTTCCTCGCTGCGGCCGCGGAGGCTGCCGCGCGCGACCCGCGCCTCGAGTTCCTGCTCGCAGGACGCGGCACCACGACGGACGACGGGATCGTGGCCGCCGCGCGCGGCGCCTTGCGCGGGCGGCTTCATCTCCTCGGCGAGCGCGAGGACATGCCGCGCATCGTGGCCGCGCTCGATGTCGCCGTCAGCTCGAGCGGCTGGGGCGAAGGCTGCCCGAACTCGGTCGGCGAGGCGATGTCGGCGGGTGTTCCCGTCGTCGGCACCGATGTCGGCGACACGGCCGATGTGATCGGCTCGTGCGGACGCATCGTGCCCCCGAAGGATCCGGCCGCGCTCACGGAGGCCGTGCTCGCGCTCGCATCGCTTGCGCCGCACGAGCGCGCGCAGCTTGCGGAGGACGCGCGCGCGCGAATCCGCGCCCACTTCTCGATTCCCTTCGTCGCGGCGCGCTATGCGCGGCTCTACCGCGAGATCGCGGCCGAGCGACGCGGCGGCGGCATGCCCGTGCACGCGGCGTCGCCGCTTGAACCAGCCGACGCAGCCGTGCCCGCAGAGGCGGCGGTCGGTCGCTGAGGCGCGTCGCGCGCCTCGCGGAGAGCTCTCCATGGCCACGATCGCGATCGTCAATGGCATCGGCGACACCGTCGTCGCCTTCCGCGGCGCGCTGGTGCGCGAGCTCGTCGCGCGCGGACACGCCGTGACGGTTTCGACGCCGCGGCCCGCAGAGATCGACGCGGACACGGTCGTGCGCGCGATCGAAGTGCTGGGCGCTCGGTGCGTCTTCTCCCCGCTCGACAGGACGGGCTTGAATCCGCTCGCGGAGCGACGCGCGCGCGCCCACTACGACGCGCTGTTCCGCGAGCTTCGCCCGGACGCGGTGTTCGCGTCGAACCCGAAGCCGATCTTCCACGCGATTCCGGCTGCGCGCGGCGCGGGAGTGGCGCAGCGCGTGGCGATGGTGACGGGGCTCGGCTACGCGTTCACGGGCTCGTCGTTCAAGACGCGCGTGCTGCGCGCGGTCGCGACGCGGCTCTATCGCGGCGCATTCGCGGATGCGACGGCCGTCCTCTTCCAGAACGCAGACGACCGCGACGAGCTCGCCCGCGCGGGCGCGCTTGCGAAGGCGCCTTCGCCACGGCTCGTCGCAGGAAGCGGGGTCGATCTCGACGCGTTCGCCGCCGCGCCGCCTGCGGAGGGCGCACCCGTCTTCCTGATGGTCGCGCGATTCCTCGGCGACAAGGGCGTGCGCGAGTTCGCCCACGCTGCGCGTGTGGTCCGCGCGCAGCGGCCATCGTGGCGCTTCAGGCTCGTCGGCTGGATCGACGCGAACCCCGCTGCGATCCGACGCGATGAGCTCGACGCGTGGGTGCGCGAGGGCGTGGTCGAGCATGCGGGCCGGCTCGACGATGTGCGAGAGGAACTCGCGCGCGCGAGCGTCTTCGTGCTGCCGTCCTACCGCGAGGGCACGCCGAAGAGCGTGCTCGAGGCGCTCACGACCGCGCGGCCCGTCATCACGACCGACGCGATCGGCTGCCGCGAGACGATCCGCGACGGCGTCGAGGGGCTGCTCGTTC
>QLAH01000807.1_pt1 | contig 11420 bp, 9 predicted proteins | sample 4693081 | NCBI WGS metagenome assembly QLAH01 (sample SAMN09425401, study PRJNA476045) | Lake water metagenome, whole genome shotgun sequencing project.
AACCCAAAGTGCGTCTTTTGATATTGCAGGTACTGGCGATTGTAACGCAGAAATGCTTAAGGCTGAAAATGCAAAGATTAAAATAGCAGGGAACGGAAATGTAAAAGTATATGCAGACGTTACATTAGACATAAAAATCATGGGTTCGGGCGATGTTTTTTATAAAGGAAATGCAGTGGTAAGTCAGAAAATAGTGGGAGCGGGCAATGTTAAAAAAAATGACTAATGGAGAAAAAATACAGAATATTATTAGCGGAAGATGAAGCAAAATTGGCAAAAGCAATTCAAGCTGAATTAACCAGGGTTGGGTATGAGGTGGATGTTGCGGATAATGGCTTACAAGCCGATAAGATGTTCATGGAAAATGATTATTCCATGGCTTTACTAGACATTAATTTGCCTGGTAAAAATGGGATGGCATTATGTAGTGATTTTAGAAAAAGAAGTGCCAATATGCCTATTGTAATGTTAACAGCTGTTGGAGAAATTCACGACAAAGTAGCTGCATTTAATATTGGGGCAGATGATTATTTAGTAAAGCCGTTTCATTTTGATGAGTTATTTGCAAGATTAAAGGTTTTATTTAAGCGTACAGATACCATAGAAAAACATGAAAAGTTGGTTTATGAAGATTTGGAAATTGATTTCAAACTTAAAAGCGTAAATAGAAGTGGTATTCAAATTAATCTTACTTCGAAAGAGTTCACCCTATTAACCTTGTTGGTTAGGACTCCCGAGAGAGTTATCTCTAAGCAAGAGATTTTAGAAAAAGTATGGGATCTTAGTTTTGATACAGGAACCAATACCATTGAAGTTTACATTAGCTTTCTTCGTAATAAAATTGACAAACCATTTAGTAAAAAACTCATTCATACTAAACCAGGCTTTGGTTATTTTATAAAGTAATTGCATGAATTTAAAACTTCGATTTGCACTGCTTTTTACCAGCTTTGTGGCTGCTATTCTGCTGGTTGCTTTTACAAGTATCTATTTTTTATATGCCACTTATCGAGAGGATGATTACTATAATAGGGTCCAAACTGAGGGGAATGACTTATATGGTATTTATGTTAATTTAAAATCAAAATCATCTGTTGTAAACCAAGATGATGTCATGCGCATTCATAGAATTGCTTTGGTTTACGAGCGATTATATTTATTAGATTCTACAGGTTCCTTGATTTTTAGCCTAGGCAGAAATACGCCAGTTGATTTTCCTGTATTCAATTTTGCACAGGTAAGAAAAATGGGCTTAATACGTTTAACCGATAAGAATAATCATCAAATTGTGGTAACCTATAAACCCAATGAAAGACAGTATCTAATTACAACTGCTTATGATCGAATAGGGTTTAAAAAATTAAAAACCATGCAATTGATTTTAGCGGGTGTTTTTGGGGCATCCCTATTATTAACGGCCATCATGTCTTTTCTATTTGTGGGTCAGGCAATAAAACCCATCGTAGAGTTAAGTAATCAAATGAAGCGAACCAATGAATTGAACTTATCTGAACGAATTTTTGTGAAGCCTGCAAAAGATGAAATTAATACCATTGCGCAGAATTTTAATGCCATGTTGGAGCGGCTAAAAAATGCTTTTGAGTTTAGAAAAAGTTATGTTCATCAAACCTCGCATGAATTAAGGACTCCTTTAGCTGTTATGCTTTCTCAAACTGAGGCAGCTTTAAATAGTAACTATGATGCAGCAGGGTATAGAAAAGTATTGATGTCTTTAAAGGAAGATCAACAGCACTTAATTGAATTGACAAACGCTTTGTTATTGATTTCTCAAAATGAGCAAATTGAGTTCATGGATGAATGGCCCTATCTCAGAATTGATGAATTACTTTTCGATACGGTTGCTTATTTTAACAAGAATTTTCCTGATGTAAAAACTGCAATCGCATTCGACACTATGCCTTTAGATGATGCTGAGTTAATGGTGAAGGGAAATGAATCTTTATTGAAGGCGGCTTTTATGAACCTACTTAAAAATGCCTATTTGTATTCGGACGACAAAACAATCAATATTAGTCTAAATACCAATAAGCAAAATATTGTTATAAAATTTGAAAATGCTGGAATGCAAATTGATAAAGACGAACAGGATAAAATCTTTGTTCCTTTTTTTCGGGGAAGTAATGTTCAAAAAAAGAAGGGATTTGGATTAGGACTACCTATTGTGAATAGAATAGTTCAAATACATAAGGGAAAATTAGATTATCAAGCGCTCAATAAAAATAGGAATTTGTTACTGTTGCAACTTCCCGTTAAAGGATGATGAAGTGCATTTTAAATAAAAAAAAGCCAATTGCTAACAATTGGCTTTAAATATTTTAAGAGATTGAGCAGTTATGCTAATGCAGCTGCCTTCTTCACTAATTTGCTTTTCAAATTAGCTGCTTTGTTTTTGTGGATGATTCCACGCTTTGCTAATTTGTCAATCATTGAAATAACATCAGGAAGTTTTTCTTCGTATCCTTTTTTCTCTGCGTTCGTTTTTAGGTCACGTATAGCGTTACGGGTAGTTTTACCATAGTAACGGTTACGGTCACGGCGCTTAGATGCTTGTCTGACGTCTTTCTTTGTAGCTGAGTGATTTGCCATTTTCTATTTTTTTCAGGACGGCAAAGGTAATGGCTTTGTAGCAATTTCTGAAATTTAAATTAAAAAAAATGAAAAATGATGTTTTATGGGCATTCAACCGCTGTGTATAAAATAGTGTGATTTGGCTTAATTTTTGGTTTATTTTCTGCCTTCAATGACCGATATTTGCCAACAATTTTGATTGAAAAGCTGCATAAATAAGCCAAATGAAGGATTTTTCGTACATCACCAATTCACATCCAGCGTTCATAGAGGGTCTTTATCAAGATTTTCTAGCCAATCCAGAGAGCGTTGATCCCGATTTAAGGAAATTTTTTGAAGGTTTTGACTTTGCTGTAGCAGGTAATTATGCTGCTGGTCAGGCTTCAGTTGATGGGGGAGTAACTGCTTCTGCAGATTGGATGAAAGAAATTAAAGTGTACAGGCTTATACTGGGCTACAGAAATAAGGGGCATTTAATTGCTAAGACAAATCCTATCAGAACCAGAAAAGATCGTGGAGCTAACTTGGACCTGTCTTTTTTTGGCTTGTCCGATGCCGATTTAAATACGGTTTATCAGGCAGGTAATTTGGTTGGTCTAGGGGCTACTACCTTAAAGAACATCCTGAACCATTTGCAAAATACTTATGCTAAACATGTAGGTATTGAATTCAAATATATTAGCGATCAAAAGAAAGTAGATTTTTTGACTGCTGAAATGGAACAAAAGTTTGCCGAGCCGCTTTCAATTAATAAGAAAAAGCGCATCCTTGAAAAGCTCAATCAGGGAGTGATGTTTGAAAAGTTTTTACACACCAAATATATAGGTCAAAAAAGATTTTCTTTAGAGGGTGGAGAAACTACCATTGCTGCGCTGGATGCCATTATAAACACAGCCGCGAACCATGGAGTACAAGAAGTGGTTATTGGTATGGCACATAGAGGGAGATTGAATGTTTTGGCAAATATTATGGGAAAAACCTATGAGCAAATCTTTAGTGAGTTTGAAGGAACGGCAACTATAGATCAAACGATGGGTAGTGGGGATGTTAAGTATCATATGGGTTACGGTAGTGAAGTCAAAACGCCTGATGACCAAACCATTCACTTAAAATTAATGCCCAATCCTTCCCACTTGGAGGCTGTTGATCCGGTGGTAGTAGGGTTTGCTAGAGCAAAAGCAGATTTAATTTCTGAAAGTCATTTCGAAAATATTTTACCCATTTTAATTCATGGAGATTCATCGGTAGCGGGTCAGGGTATTGTTTATGAAGTGTTGCAAATGAGTAAGCTTCGTGGGTATTATACAGGGGGAACTATTCATTTTGTAATTAATAATCAAATTGGTTTTACAACTGATTTTGATGATGCAAGAAGTGCAGACTATTCAACATCAGTTGCAGCAATGGTGCAGGCTCCTGTTTTGCATGTAAACGGAGACGATGCAGAAGCAGTAGTTAAATGCGCTGAAATTGCAACACGTTATAGAGATCAATTCCATTCTGACATTTTCATTGATATGGTATGCTATCGTAAGCATGGCCATAATGAAGGAGATGACCCAAAATATACACAACCGCAGTTGTATGCTTTAATTGATAAGCATCAAAATCCAAGAGAGATTTATACTCAGTTCCTTATTCAAAATGGGACTGATGATGCCCAGAACTTAGCCAAAGAAATGGAAAAGAAATTCTGGTCAGATTTACAAGAACGATTAGATGAAGTAAAACAGAATCCACTACCTTATAAATATCAGCCACCGGAATTAATTTGGAAGTCATTTGTAAAAGCTAAGCCGGAAGAGTTTGAAAATTCTCCCTCAACAGCAATTGATGAACCCAAGTTTGATTTGTTGTTCCAAGGGTTAATGAAATGGCCTGCTGATTTAAAGCCATTGAAGAAAATTGAGAAATTAATTCAGGATAAAATAAAGTTGTTTGAAACGGAGGGTAAGATTGATTGGGCTACCGCTGAGTTAATGTCATATGGTTCAATATTAACAGATGGGAATATTGTTAGAATGAGTGGTCAAGACGTAAAGCGTGGCACATTCAGTCATAGACATGCAGTTATCAGAGACGAAGAAACCAACCAAGAGTATAACCGATTGAATCATTTTCAAGAAGGACAACAACAGTTCAGAATTTACAATTCTTTGCTGAGCGAATATGGCGTTCTAGGATTTGAATATGGTTATGCAATGGCTAACCCAAATGCACTAGTTATTTGGGAAGCTCAATTTGGAGATTTTTGTAACGGAGCTCAAACCATGATTGACCAATTTATTGCTGCTGGTGAACAAAAATGGCAGCGTCAAAATGGTTTAGTTATGTTGTTGCCTCACGGATATGAAGGCCAAGGCCCAGAACATAGCAGTGCTAGAATGGAACGGTTTTTACAAATGTGTGCAGAACTAAATATGGTAATTACTAATATTACAACTGCAGCCAATTTATTCCATGTATTTAGAAGACAGGTAAGTTGGAATTTTAGAAAACCTTTAATCAATTTTTCTCCTAAAGCCAATTTAAGAAATCCAGGCACATATAGTACTAAATCTGATTTCACTTCAGGAGGATTTAAAGAACTGATTGATGATGCTTTTGTTTCGGATGCATCCGCAGTTAAAAAAGTATTATTCTGTTCTGGTAAATTGTATTTTGAATTGGCAGATAAGCAATCAAAAGAGAATAGGAATGATATTGCTATTGTTCGTTTAGAGCAAATTTATCCTTTGCCTTATCAACAATTGGATTCACTGTATAAAAAGTACCATAAAGCAACTTGGTTCTGGGTTCAAGAAGAACCTCTGAATATGGGAGCTGCCAGCTTTTTACAAGCTAATTTAAAGACCATCAATTTTGGTGTAATTAGTCGCAATGCAAGTGCTGCTACTGCAACGGGATACGCTAAAGTGCATGCACAAGAACAAGCTGAAATCATTGAAACTGCATTTAATATTTAATTAACTACACACCTTATTAATACATCGTTATGATCGAGATAAAAGTACCTACGGTTGGAGAATCAATAAATGAAGTGACCCTTTTGAAATGGACTAAAAAAGATGGAGAATGGGTAGAACGTGACGAAGTGATTGCTGAGTTAGAAAGTGAAAAAGCCACTTTTGAAGTGAATGCAGAAAAAGCAGGCATTCTTACAACTATTGGTAAAGAAGGGGATACCCTTAATATTGGAGATGTATTAGCAAATATTGATGAAACAGCCGCAAAGCCTGAGGGTGTAGCTACGTCAGTTATTGCCGAAGCAGCACCAACTCCTGCCGTTGCTTCTACAAATCAAGCTGCTGTAACAAGTGTTTCTAATGATATTAAAGCAAGTCCTGTAGCATCGGCAATTATTGCAGATAAGAAGGTAGATACTAAATCGATTACACCATCTGGTACTGGTGGTAAAATCATGAAGCAAGACGTATTAGATGCTTTGAATAATCCAGGGAAAAAATCTTTTGCTGCCGATGGTGCCTTATTTAGTAGAAATGTGCGTCAAGAAAAAATGAGCGCTTTGCGTAGAACCATTAGCAGAAGACTAGTAGAATCTAAAAATACTACAGCTATGCTCACCACTTTTAACGAAGTGGATATGACGCAAATCATGGAAATTAGAAAACAGTACAAGGATAAATTTAAAGAAGGGCATGGGGTTAATTTAGGATTTATGAGCTTCTTTGCAAAAGCCTGCGCAATTGCTTTAGGAGAATGGCCTTCTGTAAATGCATATATTGATGGAGATCAGATTATTTATCATGATTATGCAGATATAAGTATTGCTGTTAGTACCCCAAGGGGATTAACAGTTCCTGTAATGCGGAATGTAGAAAGTTTGAGCATGGCTGATATCGAAAAGAAGGTTGTGGAGTTGGCTGGAAAAGCAAGAGATAGTAAGCTAACTGCAGACGAACTACAAGGTGGAACATTTACAATTACCAATGGTGGTGTATTCGGAAGTTTAATGAGCACGCCAATTATCAATATACCACAAAGTGCTATTTTAGGAATGCACAAAATTCAAGAACGTCCAATGGCAATGAATGGGCAAGTGGTTGTTAGGCCAATGATGTATTTGGCACTGAGCTATGATCACCGCATCATTGATGGAAGAGAAAGTGTTAGCTTTTTAGTTCGGGTAAAGGATCTTTTAGAAAACCCTGCCTTATTATTAATGGGTAAAGATCCTGTAAAGGCATTATTAGAACTATAGTGAAGTACGCTGAAAATTATTTACGTTCTGCCGCTGCAATAATCACTGCATATAACGGAGATACGCCCTTTGCTGGTTTTTTAAAAACGCATTTTGCTGCCAATAAAAAATTTGGATCTAAGGATAGAAGGTATATCTCACAAATTTGTTATAGTTTCTTTAGAACAGGTAATTCCATGGTAGGAATTGATTTGGTGTTAGCACTAAAAGCTGCACTCTATCTCTGCAACACTGAACCTGGTGAATGGGCCGATTTGTATGATCAAAATTGGTTAAATGATTGGTCTAAATTGGTTCATAAAAGGATTGAATTTGTGAAAAACAATCTTGCCTATTTTAATCCAACACAGCTATTTCCTTTTGTTGATTACTTGAGCAATACCATCGATGCTGATAGTTTTAGTTCGTCACATTTAATTCAACCAGACTTATTTATAAGAGTAAGGCCAGGGCGAATAGCCAATGTAGAAAAAGCGTTAACAGCTGCTGGTATTGAGTATAAAGCGGTTACTGAGACTTGTTATGCTTTACCAAATGGAACCAAACTAGATGGTGTTGGAGAATTAGACAAAGACTATGTAGTTCAAGATTATAGTTCTCAGCGAATAGCTAGCATTCTGGAAGCAGGGAAGCAACTTCGAAAAGGAAAGGATGCTTCTGTTGATATTTGGGATTGTTGTGCTGCAAGTGGCGGTAAATCAATTTTAGCCAGAGATGTTTTAGGAAATATGGAGCTGACTGTATCTGATATTCGTAAAAGTATCATACAGAATTTGGCACAAAGATTTGAGAGGGCAGGTATAAGAAAATACCAATCTTTAGTTGCCGATTTGAGCAAGCCCATCACAGCTCCTGAATTAGCAGGAATGCAATTTGATTTAATTATTTGTGATGCTCCTTGTAGTGGTAGTGGTACCTGGGGTAGAACACCAGAGCAGTTAACCCAGTTTAGTGATCAACAAATAATTGTTTTTCAGCAATTGCAGCAGCAAATTGTGCAAAACGCTTTACCGAAGCTTCGAAATAATGGATATCTATTGTACATCACTTGTTCTGTATTTGAAGCTGAGAATGAAGCAATGATTCCCTTTATTGAAAGTAGTTTCCCTTTTATGAAACTTATAGAACATACTACTATTAAAGGGTATGATGTAAAAGCAGACACAATGTTTGCTGCTTTATTTAAAAAAATGGATTAGCCATTTAATATTAATTCACCTCGCTGAATAATACCTCCTCCAATTACATCATTGCCTTCGTAAAAAACGGCACTTTGTCCTGGGGCTATGCTTTTTACATTTTCGTAGAATCGGGCGCGAATTATACCATTGGGTTCATTGTATAAGTTGCTAAGAGCGCCTTTGTCTTTATAACGAATTCTAGTAACAGCTTCCATTCCATCGGCAATGCCATCGTATTTCATCCAGTTTAGTTTCCCTACCATCATGTCGTTTTGCTCAAGGTCAGATTCATCTCCTAGCACTACTGTATTGGTGTCGGGGTTGATAGAAGTTACATAAACGGGGTGCCCCATTGCAATATCCAGTCCTTTACGTTGCCCAATTGTATAAAATGGGTAACCTTTATGCTGTCCAAGTTTTTTCCCTGATTTATCTACAAACCATCCACCTGCAACTTGTTCTTCTAAACCGTCTACTCTTCTTTTTAAAAATCCTCTATAATCGTTGTCTGGAACAAAGCAGATTTCGTAACTCTCACTTTTCTTGGCTAATTCTGGGTATCCCATATCCATAGCCATTTGTCTGATTGCCGTTTTATGGTAGCCTCCCAAAGGCATCATGGTTCTACTAAGTAGTTCTTGATCTAATCCCCAAAGAACATAGCTCTGGTCTTTGGTATCGTCTAAACCCTTGCTGATAACATATCTTCCATTGGTATGCTGTCTTATTTCGGCATAGTGCCCGGTTGCTATAAAGTCGCAACCCAACGCATTGGCCCTTTTTAATAAAGCTTTCCACTTGATATGTGTATTACACATTACACAAGGGTTGGGGGTTCTGCCTGCTAAATATTCTTCAACAAAATTTTCAATAACAAAATCACCAAATTCATCTCTAATGTCTAAGATAAAATGCGGAAAACCATGGTGCACAGCGGCCTGTCTAGCATCATTGAATGAGTCAATATTACAACATCCTGTTTCTTTGGTACTTGATCCACTACTTGCGTAGTCCCAAGTTTTCATGGTAATACCAATCACTTCATACCCCTCGTGGTGCAACATTAATGACGTAACGGTACTATCTATACCTCCGCTCATTGCCACTAGTACTTTTCCTTTACGGCTCATTTTATTAAGTTTTTATGCAAAAGTAGAACATCAATCCCAAAAATGGGTTTCGGAATACGATAATAACCGTTAAAAAACAAAATGGATCCACGGTTAATACGCATTTTTCTTAATTTCAATTTTTAGACATTGACAAAAAAATAATTATGATTAAACTAACTGCTATCGGTAATCTTGGAAAAGATGCCATTCTGAATAATGTGAATGGAAAGAATGTCATCAATTTTACTGTTGCTCATACCGAACGTTATAAAGATGCACAAGGAAATCAAAAAGATAAAACCACTTGGGTTGACTGTGCCTATTGGACAGAAAGAACTGGTATTGCTCCTTATTTAAAAAAAGGAACTCAAGTATATGTTGAAGGGCAACCAGATGTAAGAACTTATACTACCAAAGAGGGAACTAGTGGTGCAACGCTTTCATTAAGAGTGAGTAGTGTTCAGCTATTGGGAAGCAGAAACAACGATGCTGCTCCATCATCAGGAGGATATGCATCAGGAGGATATCAACCCGCACCAGCGGTAAATACGAGTGTTTCAACTCCATCTAACGATATAACAGAACCTTTTGATGATTTGCCCTTTTAAATGATTGCTTCGTACATTGCATATATGGAAAAGATATTCCAATATGAGCAATTGTATGCGTTTACCAATGCAGTATTTACTAGTATGGGCTGTTCTTTTGAACATGCAGCAATTGCAACAAAAGTGTTGCTGTCAGCAGATTTGCGTGGAATAGATAGTCATGGCGTTGCACGATTAAGTGGCTATGTTCGCCTTTGGCAAGCTGGTAGAATTAATGCAAAGCCTTCATTAAAAATAGTTCATGAAACTCCTTCAACAGCTGTGGTAGATGGAGACCAAGGCCTAGGTTTAGTAGTTGCTCCATTTGCTATGGAAATTGCCATGCAAAAAGCTGCAGCGGTTGGAACTGGTTGGGTGGCTGTTCAAAATTCTAATCATTTTGGTATTGCTGGTTACCATGCAATGATGGCATTAGAAAATGATATGATTGGGATGGCAATGACCAATGCTAGTGCATTGGTTGCACCTACTTTTTCAGTAGAAAAAATGTTAGGCACTAATCCGATTGCAGTTGCAATTCCAGCACAGGAACAACCACCTTTCGTTGCTGACTTTGCAACAACTACTGCTGCAAATGGGAAATTAGAAATATTGCAAAGAAAGGGTCAAGACACACCTAGTGGTTGGGTACAAGACCATGAAGGGCAAGCCAGTTCGGATGCCAATATTTTAAAAAAATCAGGCGCGCTTTTACCACTGGGTTCTGATAGGGAGCATGGAAGTCATAAGGGATATGCATTAGGCAGTATAGTAGATATTTTTTCAGCAGTATTAAGTGGTGCGGCTTACGGCCCTTGGGCTCCTCCTTTCCCTGCTTATATACCAATGCCAGAAAATATGCCAGGTAAAGGATTGGGCCATTTTCTAGGTGCAATGCGTGTTGACGCCTTTAGGCCTGCTGATGAATTTAAAAGTCATATGGATCATTGGATTAACCGGTTCAGAAACGCTCAACCTATTCAGGGTAAAGAAAAAGTTTTAATACCTGGTGATCCAGAGCGAATGATGGAAAAGGAAAGAACAATGAATGGCATACCATTATTATCAGTTGTGGTGGATGATTTGTAAAAAACAGGTGAAATATTTGGCATTCAATTAAACCAATAGCTATCTCTTTAACAACGCGAATAGAGAAAAATTCCCTTGTTAGCGTTACATTTGCAGCAAATTAGCAGCAATGATGAAAGTTATGAAGTTTGGCGGTACAAGTGTGGGTAAACCAGAGCGTATGCATGAGGTGGCCAAATTAATTACCCGCGATACCGACCATAAAATAGTTGTATTAAGTGCATTAAGTGGAACTACCAATTCATTAGTTGAAATCAGTAATTTTCTTGCTCAAGGAAATAGAGAAGGAGCTAAAAACACTATTGAAAAACTTCATGATCATTATAAGCAGTTTATTCTCCAATTGGTTCAAAAAGAGGAAAATCAAAAAAAAGCCAATCAAATCATTGCGGAGCATTTTGAGTTTCTTCATATAATCTTAAGAATTTCATTTAGTGAAGCTTTAAATAAAGATATTCTTGCACAAGGCGAACTAATGAGTACTAAATTATTTTCAGTCTATCTGTCTGAAATCGGCGTAGATCATGAATTACTTCCTGCTTTGGAATTCATGAGCATAGATGTAAATGAAGAGCCTCAGTTAGGTGCTATACGAATTAAATTAAATGATCTATTAAGAAAGCATTCGGATAAAAAAATA
>QLAH01000808.1_pt1 | contig 11410 bp, 6 predicted proteins | sample 4693081 | NCBI WGS metagenome assembly QLAH01 (sample SAMN09425401, study PRJNA476045) | Lake water metagenome, whole genome shotgun sequencing project.
GCCCTTCTAGTTGAATCGAAACAATTCCTCTTAGCTGTTTTTTATTTAAAGGGCTGAACATGATAATTTCATCAACCCTATTTAAAAACTCAGGTCTAATCGTTTGTTTTAGCAATTGCATCACTTCGGACTTTGCTTTTTCGGTTGCTTCTTCAATGCCAGTTTCAACAACACCTTCAAAAGCATCCTGAATTAAATGACTACCAATATTACTAGTCATGATAATGATGGTGTTTTTAAAATTAACCATCCTTCCTTTATTGTCTGTTAAACGACCATCATCTAATACCTGTAACATTACATTCCAAACATCAGGATGGGCTTTTTCAATTTCATCAAGTAATACTACACTATAAGGTTTTCTTCTTACTGCTTCGGTTAGCTGTCCACCTTCATCGTAACCCACATATCCTGGAGGAGCACCAATTAACCGAGACACTGTATGTTTTTCTTGATACTCACTCATGTCTATGCGTGTCATCATCGTTTCATCGTCAAATAAATAATCGGCTAATGCTTTAGCTAATTCAGTTTTACCAACTCCCGTAGTACCCAAGAAAATAAATGAACCAATTGGCTTCTTCGGATCTTGTAAACCTGCTCTACTTCTTCTGATTGCATCTGATACCGCGCTTATGGCTTCTTCCTGTCCTACCACCCGACGATGCAATTCATCTTCTAAGTGCAAGAGTTTTTCTCTTTCCCCTTGTAACATTTTGGCAACAGGAATTCCAGTGGCTTTTGCAATACTCTCTGCAATATCTTCTGCATCCACTTCTTCTTTCAATAATCTTTTTTCAGAAGAATTTAATAACTGTTCAGTTACAGAAGCAATCAATGTTTCTTGCTCTTTTACTTTCCCATAGCGGATTTCAGCAACTTTACCATATTCACCATTTCTCTCTGCTTGTTCTGCTTCAAGTTTTAATTGCTCAATATTAGCTTTAGCAGTTTGAACTTTTTCTACTAGCTCTTTTTCTTGTGTCCATTTTGCTTTTAAGGTATCACGCTCAACAGCTAAATTGCTTATTTCGATATTGAGCTCTTTTAGTTTATCATCGTCATCTTCTCGTTTAATCGCTTCTCTTTCAATTTCGAGCTGCCTAATTTGTCTTTCTAATTTGTCTAATTCCTCTGGCATCGAATTCATCTCGAGCCTCAATTTTGCAGCACTCTCATCAATTAAGTCGATGGCTTTATCTGGTAAAAAACGATCCGTAACATAACGATTCGATAATTCAACAGCGGCAATAATAGCTTCATCTTTTATGCGAACATGGTGATGTGTTTCATAACGATCTTTTAATCCACGTAAAATGGAAATAGCATCTTCAACAGTTGGTTCATCTATCACTACTTTCTGAAATCTTCTTTCTAAAGCTTTGTCTTTCTCAAAATACTTTTGGTACTCATTTAATGTAGTTGCACCAATTGCACGCAATTCACCTCTAGCTAAAGCAGGCTTTAAAATATTAGCTGCATCCATGGCACCTTCTCCTCCACCAGCACCAATAAGGGTATGGATTTCGTCGATGAATAAAATAATATCGCCATCACTATCAGTGACTTCTTTAACAACCCCTTTCAATCTTTCCTCAAACTCGCCCTTGTATTTTGCACCAGCAATTAATTGTCCCATATCCAAACCATAAATCACTTTTGATTTTAGGTTTTCAGGAACATCTCCATTTACAATACGCATGGCAAGCCCTTCAACAATGGCCGTTTTACCCACCCCAGGCTCGCCTACAAGTATAGGATTATTTTTAGAGCGTCTGGTTAAAATATGTAAGGTTCTTCTTATTTCTTCATCCCTGCCAATGACTGGATCTAACTTGCCCTGCCTAGCCATATCATTCAAGTTTTTAGCAAACTTGTTGAGCATATTCAATTGTGTTTCTTGTGCTTGAGATTGAATGGTATCTCCTTTACGCAAATCTTTAATTGCAGTAATTAATCCTTTCTCGGTTAATCCTGCACTTTTTAACAACTTACCCGTAGCATCATTCATTTGTACCAATGCCATCAATAAGTGTTCAGGTGTTATGAATTCATCTTTAAATAAACCCATTACCGCAGTTGCTTTTAACAAGGCATTGCTAAAATCTCTACCAGCATTTTGTGCCGGTTCTCCATCTTGAATTTTGGGTAGCTTGTTAATTTGCTCCAATAGCTTTACTTCTAAAAAAGCAGGATTCACATTATTCTTCTTTAACAGAAAATCAATTGCTGAATCCTTTTCGGCTAACAAGGCTTTTAACAAGTGTTCTGTTTCAATAGATGGATTGCTATTGGTATAAGCAACTTGTTGTGCCGCCTGAATGGCTTCTTGGGCTTTGATGGTATAATTGTTCAGATTCATAATTGTGTTGATTAACTTAACTTTATACTATCAATCAAACTATAATCCAAGCCAACAATTCGGAAATTATGTCGCTAAAAAAAATTAAAACATGCGTAATAGTCAGTCTAGCAACGGCTTTTATGTTAATATTTCAGCCCGTCAGTGCACAATTTAATTTTCAAGGATTAGAAACAGCAATTGCAGCAGCTAATAAAGAGTTGGGGAAAGAGTTTGTAATATTAGTGTACAAAGACGGCAAAGTGATTTTTTCCAAATCTGCAGGTGAATTCACTGCTAAATCCCAAGCGCCTATTGCAAGTAGTAGCAAATGGTTAACTGCAGCACTGATCATGGCATTGGTAGACGATGGTAAAATTTCACTCGATGATAAAATTAGTAAGCACCTACCCATTTTTACTAAATACAGCAAAGGTTTTATTACAATTAGACAATGTTTAAGTCATTTAACCGGTATAGAAGCCGAGCCCATTAAACTAGCCAATTTTGTAAAAAGAAATAAATACAATAGCCTTGAAGAAGAAATAGAAGAATTTGCATCAAAGAGAGAAATTGTTTCCAATCCTGGTTTAGCATTCAGTTACAGTAATGTTGGAATGAATATAGCAGGACGATATATTGAAGTAGCATTAAAAAGAGGTTTTGAACAATTGATGCAAGAAAAAATATTAAGACCATTACAAATGAGGGGCACTAATTTTTCTAGCTTAAATGCGATTAACCCTTCGGGTGGAGCACAATCCACTGCAAATGATTTAATGAATTTTTGTTCGATGCTCTTGAACAAAGGCATGTTTAATGGCAAGCGTGTTTTATCTGAAGAATCGGTGAAATTATTATTACAAACTCAAACGACTTCTGCTATGATTAAGTATGCACCAAAATCGGCAGAAGGATATAATTATGCGTTAGGTTCATGGGTACTTCAAACAGACCAAAATGGAAATGCAACTGTATTAGCAAGCCCAGGTTTATTTGGAACATGGCCAATGATTGATCTATGCAGAAACTATGCAGTTGTCTTTTTTGCAAAAGAATTATTGTCTGAAGAAAAGAAAGATGTGTATTTAAAATTGAAAAATATTATTGACGAACAAATAGTGGCCAACTGTAATTAATGTTGCAAATACAATCAAATACACAATTTGTAAAATCGCTTTCCAATGAGTTGGGATTTTCTTATTGCGGCATTGCTAAAGCCGAGCAATTAACAGAAGATGCCAGAAAGCTAGAACATTGGCTGAATAAGGGTTTGCACGGCAAAATGCAATACATGGAAAACCATTTTGACCTTAGAACAGATCCAACAAAATTAGTGCCTGGTGCTCTTTCGGTGATTACCCTGTTGAAGAACTATTATCCCACAGAAGAACAAAAACCCAATACACCGCTTATTGCTAAATATGCATGGGGCAAAGATTACCATGAAGTAATCAGGGCTACGCTTAAATCATTTTTAGCATCGCTTCGTCAAAAAATAGGCGACATCAATGGAAGAGGTTTTGTAGATTCTGCACCAGTTTTAGAAAGAGCATGGGCGGTGAAATCGGGCTTAGGATGGGTGGGCAAAAACGGTAATCTAATTCATAAAAATGCAGGTTCTTTTTTTTTCATTGCCACATTGATTGTAGATATTCCATTAGTATACGACGACCCACTTGTAAAAGATTATTGTGGCACTTGTACCAAGTGTATAACCGCATGTCCTACAGAAGCTATTTTACCAAATAAGCAAATTGATGGAAGTAAATGTATTAGCTATTATACTATTGAATTAAAAGATGCCATGTTAAATGAAGGCATGAAAGATCAATTTCAAAATTGGTTATTTGGTTGTGATATCTGTCAGGATATTTGTCCTTGGAATCGATTTAGCAAACCGCATCAAGAACCAGCATTTGAACCAATCCCCGCAATTTTGAATTTAAGTACCAGTGAATGGGAAGATCTGACAGAAGAAACTTTTAAAACCGTTTTCAAAGACAGCCCTCTAAAAAGAGCAAAATTTAGCGGAATTAAAAGAAATCTTCGGATGATTCAGTCCCATTAAGCCGCAAAACAGCTGTTTTTTGCGGTTTTCCCCCAGTTATTCACCGTATATATAAACAAAAACAAGATATTCCCGCACATATTATATATTTATACTGTTATTTAAAACCCAAAACGACACGCATATGAATGTTAACAATGGCAAGGCCAATGTTTTATCGAAGTTGTGCTTCCTTCTCTTCGGTATGGCATTGACAATTGGCTTGCAAGCCCAAACAACCATTAAAGGAAAAGTGACGGATAGCAAAGGACTTCCTGTTCCTGGTGCATCCATTACGATTAAAAACTCTGGTGCTGGAACAGCTTCTGCTGTTGATGGTACTTATCAGTTTATTGTAAACCTTAAACAAGGTAAATACGATGTAGTAATTTCTTCTGTAGGATTCAGGACTGCTGAAAAGAATTTAACCATTACCACCACCACAGGTAGTTTCACTTTTGATGCAAGTTTAAAAGATGATGCCACCGGTTTGGATGAAGTAGTAGTAACAGGTACTTCACTGGGTACCACTAAAAAGCAATTGGGAAACTTTATCGGTACTGTTAAAGGAAGTCAAATTAACAATGCTGGTTCTCCTAACGCCATTGCTTCTTTACAAGGTAAAGTACCAGGAGCACAAATCACACAAAACTCAGGAGACCCTGCAGGTGGTATGAGTGTTAAATTACGTGGTGTAAGCTCTATCTCTGGTTCATCAGATCCATTGTATATTATAGACGGAGTTATTTTAAACAACTCCAATGCTAGAGTTACCAATGCAATGAGTGATTATGATGGTTCTGGAGCGGTGGGACAAAATAGAATGGTTGATATTAACCCTAATGATATTGATCGTATTGAAGTATTGAACGGTGCAGCAGCAGCTGCAATTTATGGTAGCCGAGCAAATGCAGGGGTAGTTCAAATCTTTACAAAAAGAGGATCTACTGGAGCGCCAAAAATTACTTTTAGTTCTAAAGTAAATACCAACTCATTGAGAAAGCGTTTGGTATTTAATAATGCGCCTACCAAGTTTGGTGGACCTACTGATGGACCTGGTGCTTTAACACAAGACATTTTAACTCCAGCCATTACAACAACATCTCCTGTTACTCGTTACGATTATCAAGACGATATTTTTAGAACAGGAATGGGTACCGACAACAACGTATCCATCACTGGAGGCCAAGACAAAATGCGCTATTTTGCATCTTTAAATTACAATAGCAACCAAGGTATTATTAGAGGAACAGACAATACTCGTTTTGGATTCAGATTGAATTTAGACAACAAAGTGAACAACTGGTTCAGTTGGAATGCAGGTATCAACTATACCAACAATGCGACCAATGAATTGCCTGATGGTAATAGTTTCTTCTCTCCTATCAACTCAATGACCATCATTGGTAACTTCCACAATATTCGTGCAAGAGACGTGAATGGTAATTTACAAGCTGTTGGTGAAAGAGGACGTGTGAATCCTTTGACAATTATAAATGATATCAAACAAAGAAACGTAACCAATAGAACCGTTTCAAATGTTGGATTCAAGTTATTCCCTGTTAAAGGTTTAGTGATCGATTATACTGCAGGTTTAGATAATATTGCACAAAACGGTACTACTCTCATTCCGCCATTTCCATACAATGCTAGTCCAGGTTTTTATGGTGGTGGTGCATCATTGGATCCAACATTGAATGGTTATGCCAGTGCAGCAAGTTTTAATTCTACGTTCTTTAACCACGATTTAAACTTTACTTACACTACCCAAATAACCAACAAATTATCCTCTGTTACACAGTTTGGTTATTCTGAGCAGTATGAGAGAGCAAACTTTATCTTGGCGCAAAGCCGTGGTTTATTGCCGGGTATTTCAACTGCAACAGGTGGTAGCACATTGTTGCCTAACTCAGATGGAAGAAGTGAAAGATCAATTCGCGGGTTTTTCTTACAACAAAACTTCAAATTCAACAATCAATTATTCGTAACCGTTGCAGGTAGAATTGATGGATCATCTGTATTTGACAAGAATAATAGAAACTTCTTCTACCCTAAAGTAAGTGGTAACTATATTATCTCTGAAACAGAATTCTTCAAGAATTCATCTTTAGCAAAAACTGTGGATGTATTTAAGATTCGTGCAGCATATGGTGAAAGTGGAAACTTAACAGGTATTGGAGCATACGATCGTTTTAATATCTACAATATCTCTCCTTTCTTGGGAAGAACCAGTTTAACTTCTCCTTCTGCAACAATTAGTTCTGATTTAAAACCAGAGCGTCAGAAGGAACTTGAAATTGGTACAGACATTGCTTTGTTGGGAAATAGATTACAAATCACTGTTAACTATTACAACAAAAAAGTAACAGATTTATTGGTACCAAATATTACCAATGCACCAAGTTCTGGTTTCCCAACAGCTACCAAGAATGTAGGTTCATTAAGCAATAGAGGTTTTGAAATCATGGTTACTGCAGTTCCTATCAAGAACAAAAACTTTTCATGGGAAATCACTGGTAACTTTAATAAGAACAGAAATAGAATTGAAAACTTAGGTGTACCATTCATTTCATTTGCTGCACCAACTGGCGCGGTATTTGCCTTGATTCCTGGATACGATGCCCCAGTATTTTATTCTACTTTCTTTGCTAGAAATGCCAACGGAACTGAAGTTAAGAATGCAGCAGGTATTCCTGTAACAGCAAGAGGCCCTATTGCCAATGGTCAACCATTTGGTACTCCAACTTTAGACCCTGCAACAGGCTTACCATTTACAACAGGACCTAATTCTACTATTTTAAGATCAGTACTAGGTTCACCTAACCCAACTTATACTGCAACCTTAATTAACAGCTTCACTTACAAAAAGTGGACTTTTGGTTTCCAATTAGACAGAGTAGCTGGAGTAGAAGTATTTAATGCCGATTTCAGAACAAGACAAGGTGTAGGTAACGGAAGTGAGCTAGCACAAAGAGAACACAAAGGAGAACTTCCTAGAGGTTATATCAGTGGAACTTATGGAATTGAAGAGTGGAGAGTTGATGATGGTTCTTTCACCAAATTGCGTGAATTATCATTAGGTTATGCATTTGGCAAAGTGGGCAACTTATTCAACAACTTAACTGTAACGCTAACAGGAAGAAACTTAATATCATGGGACAACTACAGAGGATACGATCCTGAAACCAACGCTACCGGACAAAGCAGTTTGTTCAGAGGGGTTGACTTTGGTAACGTACCTATTCCGAAGACTTTCCAATTCGGTGTTGTAGCAAATTTCTAAACCCATCAAACTAGTTAACATGAAAAAATTATTATTGATTATTTTATCCGGAGTAAGTTTGGTTGGATGCAAGCAAGACTTTACCAACCCCGGAGCAATTGGCGATACAGATGCATTTTCTACGCCAAGAGGATTAGCAGGTGTTGCTGTTGGATTACAAAACGTTTACAGCAACGGAAGACTTAGCCCTGTATACAACGGCATTACAGCAGCAGGAGCGTTAACCAATGAATTTAGGTTGATGAATGCTGGTAACGTTGATGAATTTCAACTTTTCACAGGTGGAGCAGTTGTAGATAATTTAAATGGCATTGTAGGCAATATGTGGACTTGGAATAACAAGATCATTTATGATGCAGACAATGTAATTAATGGTGCTAATAAATTAGGAGATAAAGCCTATGCTGCTGGCTTAATTGCTTATGCAAGTATTTTTAAAGCAATGGCAATAGGTAATTTATCTATGTTCTTTGAACAAATTCCTGCTGCACCAGGCACACAAGCTGCACCATCTGCATTTCAAAGCAGAGCAGATGGATTTAGAAGAGCAGTTACTACATTACGTGCAGCACAAACTGCATTAGGAGCTAATGCCCCTAGCGCAGCGTTTTTTGCTAACGTTCCTACAACCGTGAATACTGCATTCTTTAACAATACCATCAATGCCTTAATTGCCCGCTACAGTTTATTTGCAGGAGATTTTGCAGCTGCAACTACCGCAGCAAATGCAGTAGACCTAAATTATACGGGTGCTGTTTTAGGATACGATGCCATTGTAACCAACCCTATATTTACTACTGCAACTGCAACCAATAACGTGTTTCAAATTCAGGATTCAACATTAGGTTTACCTACTGCTTTAGCACCAGATTTGAACGATCAGCGTATTCCATTTTACACAGCAATCAATGCTACTATTCTGCCACGTCATAGAATCAGAGGATTCTTTAACGCACCAACGCAATCAATTCCTGTATACTTACCAGACGAAATGCGTTTGATTAGAGCAGAGTGTTTTGTAAGACAATCAGCACCTAATTTAACAGCAGCTGTTGCTGAAATTGACGCGGTAAGAACCCAGTTACCTAGTGCCGATCCATTTGGTGTAGGTGGAGGATTAACTGCTTATAGCGGACCAGTAACTACTGCAGCATTAATTGATGAGATTTATCGTCAACGTTGCATAGAATTATGTATGAGCGGAATGAGATTAGAAGACAACAGAAGATTAGGCCGTCCTGCAGGAGAAAGAAGAAGAACATTCTTCCCTTATCCTAGCAGAGAACGAGATAACAACCCAAATACACCGGCAGATCCTGCCAACTAATAAGTTGTTTCCCCAATAGTTATGTAACCAAAAAAAGCCCCGATCGATTTATCGATTCGGGGTTTTTTAATTTATACAATTAATTATTTTTCGAGATTTTTTTTAAGGGATTGTAAGTTCTGCTCCATCATTGTCCCCATAATTTTGTCGTTCATCATAGAAGAAAAACGTTCCCAAGGATACCATCCAATTTGCTGAACAAATTGCCATTGTACCACCACAAATGCTTGACCAGTATTGCCTCCAATCAAACGAATCGTACTTAACTGTTGTTGGCCATTTAAACTGGTCCAGGTAGACACAACAGTGGAGTCTGTGATTTGGGTAATTTGAACCAAAGAGTTGCCTAATTTGGCCTTACTTGCAGATTCTATTGAAACAGATGCATCATTCATTCCATTTACCCAAACTGGCCACTGCCGAATATCAATTATTTTACTTTTAATAGAATCCTTTGGGGCTTTTATATCCACTGCTCTTGAAACCAATACTGTAGAAGGAAACAACAAACCAATTAAAGTAATAATTACGCCCAATACCAATACACTGATAACTCCCAGCTTGATTAACTTCATACTATTCCCATTTAAAGGTTTTAAACGCAACAATGTAAACAACTACAATCCAAATACCCAACACCCCTAATTCAAAACTACAATCCTTTAAACCAGCACCTTCAAAAGCAATATTACGCATCGCATTATTGAAATGGGTTAAAGGCAACATGCGAGAAATGGGTTGCAACCAAGTTGGAAAATTATCGATAGAAAAGAAAGTACCCGCTAATAAAAACTGAGGCAAAGTAATCAAGTTAGCAAAAGGAGGAATGGTGCTTTCACTTTTAGCTACACTACTTACAATAAAACCAAAGCCCATAAATAAAATCAAGGCAATAAAACTAAGCACCATGATTTCGGCAAAAGTAACAAGGCCATTGACTAAAGTAAAATTAAACGCATAATGCCCTACCAAAATAATGATAACTGCAGTAATCATTTGAAAAATAACCCTACTCAATGCTTCGCCTAAAACAATATAAGAACGTTTAATAGGCGTTGCATAAAAGCGCTTCAGCACCAATTGTTGTCTTAAATTAAAAAACAAAAAAGCAACCCCAAATACACCCGCACTTAATAAAGAGAACCCTAATTGACCAGGTAAAATGAAATCAATGGTTCTATATACCCTACCCGGGATTTTCTTAACATCCTTACTAATGGTAGCAATCGTAGGGGTTGATGGGAACCGCTGCTGGTTGATTCCACTAATCAGTGCATTTAGAATAGATTGAAGCACTTGAACATTCTGCGGATTGGCTGCTTCAGAACTAGTCAACTGAATGCTATAAGGCACAGCAGCATTGGGCTGCGCAACAATATTGATTAATGCGGCAATTCTCCCTTTTTCTAAATCTTCTTGTAAAGGAGCTCCTTTTTTAGTAACCACTTTAATACCCGGAATAGATTTCAAACTTTGATAAATAGGATTCAGGGTATCCGTTTGTTCTGCAAAGGCAATATTTACACTCACTCTTCCTCCACTTCCAATAAACCCAAACACCAGAATAAAAATCATGGGAAAAGCAATACTAAAAATTACCGCAGAAGGACTTCTGAAAATAGACCTTAAACTCCCTTTAGTAATGGCCATCATGGCCTGCAATTGGCTATACGGTTTACTCATCCTATTTATTTTGGGCAAATCTATTGTATATTAACCATAAAGGGAATCCTTGCCTGAGGAACACCCACCATTTGCTTCACTTGTTTTAATTCTCCTAATACTTGTAAAACCGTAGGATCGATCTGTTCTTTCAATAGTTGAGTAGAAACAGACTTTTTATACCCTCCCATTAATTCCTCTATAAAAGATTTTTTCTCGGGATATTCTCTCAATTTAATATCAGACCTTTTAATATCCGCCATACGTGCTGCGCAATCAATGGCATCTTGTAAACCACCTATACGATCGGTTAAGCCAATCTTCTTGGCACTGGTACCTGTCCAAACACGACCTTGCGCAATACTATCCACAGCAGCAAGACCTAATTTTCTACCATCGGCAACCCTAGATAAAAAAGTAGCGTAAATACTATCAACAGCAGATTGAAAATACCTTTTCTCATTGTCGTTTAAAGGCTTACTCACATCTCCCATATCTGCATAAGGTGCAGTTTTAACCCCGTCAAAAGTGACCCCAATTTTATTCTTAAAAAAGGATTGCATATTGGGTACAACACTAAAAACTCCAATAGAACCAGTTATGGTATTGGCATTGGCAAAAACAGAATCCGCATTACAGGCAATATAATATCCGCCAGAAGCAGCCATATCGCCCATACTAACCACCACAGGCTTCTCTTTTCTGATTAAAGAAATTTCTCTCCAAATTACTTCACTGGCTAAAGAA
>QLAH01000809.1_pt1 | contig 11410 bp, 14 predicted proteins | sample 4693081 | NCBI WGS metagenome assembly QLAH01 (sample SAMN09425401, study PRJNA476045) | Lake water metagenome, whole genome shotgun sequencing project.
TGCCGCCGCCCTTCCGCATCTCCGCCATCGTTATCGCCCATTGCTCGTCGGAAACGAAGAACACCGCGGCAAAGGCTCTGGGTCGCGAGACGCCGGCCAGTAACGGCCGAAGTGTCGCCGACATCAGCAGCATCCGCAGGTTGACGATGGCGGTGGCGGCAACGATCGACGCAATCGGCAGCACCCCCGGCGTCCAGCTGTCGAGGGCGACGAACTGGCTCGACCCGGCAAACACCAGCCCGCTCATCAGCAGCACCTCGAGCACGCTCATGCCCTTCTGGCCCGCCAGCACGCCCCACACCACGCCATAGCTGGCAATTGAGATGGCGATCGGAATGAACAGGGTGACGCCGAGCCAGAACTGGCTCCGGGCGGAAGAAGCGGGATGATCCATGGGCCGCGAGACTAGCCGATCCGCCTCGCCATCGGCCATGACATTTGGCGATCATCCCCATCAGCCTCTGTGATCGTTAGCATGCTAACTGCCCGTTGACCGACGTTCGGGGCGGGCGTATTGAGACGGTCGAGCGCCAAATCCCCTCCGTGCCCAGACCCGCCAGCATCGCATTTTCGATGTGAAGTGGCCCTACCGCAGCCCTCCCGCGCTGCCTTCGCCTCGGGGTCGGCGCTCATGACAGTCAGGGATACGGATTACCCGAAATGATCGATTTTTCGCGCCCGCTCTGGCAGCGCTTCCTCGTCTTCCTCTTGCCGCTGATGCTCAGCAATATCCTGCAGAGCCTCTCTGGCACCATCAACTCGGTCTATATCGGCCAGATGATCGGCACGCCTGCGCTGGCCGCCATCTCCACCTTTTCGGCCGTGATGCGCGCCTCGGGCGACGTCTGGATCACGATGGCCCTGTCGCTCGCCGCCATCCTCTGCGTCGAGGTCCCGGCCGCCCTGATCCTGAGCAATATCTACGGCCTCGACGGCGTCTGGATCGGCTACACCATGAGCTTCTCGTCCCTGCTGATCCTGCAGGCGACCTACTACTACGTCGTCTGGCGGAAAAAGAAGATCACGGCGCTGGTGTGAACAGGGCGAGTCTAGCTCAACTGCAGCGCCCGTGACTCACACCCGACGCCGAGCCAACGGGCGGCAACCAGCCTAGCGAATGTGCTCTTCCATCCACGCGATAGCGAAGTCCACCACCTCCCCCGCCGGCACCAGCACCGACCCGGCCTCCCCAACCACCCCGCGCCGCCCCTCACCCGTCGCGAGGAACGCCTCGACGATGGTCGCGAAATAGTCCTCCGCCATCCCGTCCGGCGAGCTCGACGTGTCGAACTCCTCGAACCAGCGCCAGGTCGGCACGCCATCCACCAGCAGCGGCGCCTCGTAGCGCACGATCCGCTTGTTGGGGAAGTTCGCGAGGTGCTCGGCGTGATGCAGCAGCGTCATGTGGTCGAGCGTCGCCCCCAGCATCAGCACCGTGCCCTTCGCCTCGACCAGCTTGCCGAGCGGCGATAGCGGGCCGTACCCGTAGTCGAGCGCATGGTCGGCGACGAACCACGCCGCCCTGCCCCCTATCGCTGCCATCGAGGCACCGGGGTTGCCGCTGCGCAGCGCCCCGGGTGTCGTCCGCAGCATTTCGGGCCAGAACCCGTTGTCGCGGGTTGCGCGCGAGCGCTCCGGGTCGAAGGCGGGGACATCCTCGCGGAATTCCAGGTAATCGCGCCCGAAATCATCAATCTGCCAGTCGGTATAGCCGAGCACGGTGCCCTCGGCCCCGACCACGTCCAGCATCGCAGAGAGAATGGTGTCCGGCCCGCCAATCACCCGACCGACCTGACGCAGCGCCGCATGCACCAGCACGGCGTCGCCGGGTTCAAGCCCGATGGCGCGCAGATCAGCCGCGAGGCTGGTCCGCGTTGCCGTCACCGCGTCGCGCCCGCATAGCGGCGCTCGGGCGGATGCTGGTCGGCGCTGTCGGTATGGATCGCGTCATACTCGCGCCGGGCGATACTCACATCGTGCTGATGCGCGCTGGCCCAGTTCCACAGCGCATCGAGCGGTTCGGTCAGGGTGCGGCCGAGGTCGGTGAGCTGATACTCCACCCGCGGCGGAATCTCGGGATAGACCGTGCGCGTCACCAGCCCGTCGCGCTCGAGGTTGCGCAGCGTCAGCGTCAGCATGCGCTGCGAAATGCCGCCGATGGCATTGCGCAACTCGTTGAATCGCATGGTCTTGCGGGTCAGGTACCCGACAATCATCACGCTCCACTTGTCGCCGATGCGATTGAGGATATCCCCCATCGCATTGCAGGTCTCGACCTTCTCGGGAGAACCAAGAGCCATTGGAGACGCCTTTCAGTGAACCATACTGCCTGCAATATAGTCACGGTTACCAAAAGGCACTAGTGGCCGTCAGGTGAAGCGGACGGCCCCGATATGCGGCAGGTTGCGGTTGCGCTGCGCGTAGTCGATGCCGTAGCCGACGACGAAGCGGTCCTCAATCTCGAAGCCGATCCACTTCGCCTTCACCTCGATCTCGCGGCGCGACGGCTTGTCGAGCAGCGCGCACACCTCGATGCGGCGCGGATGGCGCGTGTTGAGGATGTCGAGTACATGCCGCAGCGTGTAGCCGGTATCGACGATATCCTCGACCACCAGCACGTCGCGCCCCTCGATCTCGCCGCGCAGGTCCTTCAGAATGCGCACCTCGCGGCTCGATTCCGTCGAGTTGCCGTAGGACGAGACCTCGAGGAAATCCACCTCCACCGGCAGGTCCAGTTCCCGTACCAGGTCGGCGATGAAGATGAAGCTGCCGCGCAGCAGCCCCACCACCACCAGCTTGTCGGTATCGGCGTAGTGCTCGGCGATTTCCCGCGCCAGCCCCTCGACCCGCGCCGCAATGGCCTTGGCCGAGATCATCTCGTCGATCACGTAGGGCTTGCCCGTCATTTCTTCGCTCCTGCAAAAGCCGCCGCCGCCGCCTCGATGGCGCCGCCACCGTGCGGAATATCCAGCGCCACGAGCCCCGCCTCCATCGTCGCCAGCGTGCCCAGCACCATGTGGGCATTGACGTGCCCCATATGCGCGACGCGCAGGTAGTCGTCGAAGCCGGGCTCGCCCGGCATTGCCATGCCTAACCCGATGCCGAGCGTCACGCCGGCTTCGGTCTCGAGCCACTTGCGCAGCGCCCCCGCGCCGGCATTGCCGATCCGCGCCGCCGTCACCGAGCGTCCCCGATGCCGTGCGTCCGCCATGTTCATGGCGATGGCGTTACTGCCCGCGCCCCAAGCCTCGAACGCCGCCCACACCGCCCGCGCCAGCGTGTCGTGCCGCGCCCACACGGCCTCGAGCCCCTCCTCTTCGAGGATCATGGTCAGCGATTCGCGCAGCCCGAACAGGTGCATGGTCGGCGCCGTGCCACCGAAGAAGTGGTAGAAATGCTCGCCGAGGCCGCGCAGCTGCCAGTCCCAGTACGGCGTCCTGAGGTCCGAGTTGCGCCCCGCCTCCAGCGCCTTGTCCGAGAACCACACGAAGGCGAGCCCCGGCGGCAGCATCAGCCCCTTCTGGCTCGCCCCCACCAGCACGTCGATGCCCCAGTCATCCATCCGCAGCGTATCGCAGCCGATCGAGGCGATGGCGTCGACGGCAAGCAGCGCCGGATGCCCCGCCGCGTCGATCGCCGCCCGCACGGCCGCAATGTCGCTCAGCGCCGACGACGCGGTATCGACCTGGGTCATCAGCACGGCCTTGATCGCATGCGTCTTGTCGGCCGCCAGCCCCTCGGCGATCCGCTGCGGATCGACCGGCGACGACTTGCCGAAATCCATCACCTCGACATCGACGCCCATTTTCCGGGCCATCTCGGCCCAGCCAAGGCCGAACACGCCCGTCGCGGCCACCAGCGCCTTGTCGCCGCGCGAGAACATGTTGGTGAAGGCCGCTTCCCACGCTCCATGCCCGTTGGCGATGTAGATGGCCACGTGGTGCTTGGTCATCGCCACGCGCTTGAGGTCGGCGACGATGCCGTAAGTCGCCTCGACGATCTCGCCCTCGTAGATGTTGGGCGAGGCGCGGTGCATGGCGTTGAGCACGCGATCGGGCACCACCGAGGGCCCCGGAATAGCGAGGTAGGTGCGGCCGGACATATGGGCCATTTCAGTTTCCCCAGTAGTCAGGGTCGAGCAGCCGATCGTTGGCCCAGGCCTCGATCAGCGCCCCCGCGATCGCCCCTGGCCGCGGCTTGTTGATCTCGGCGTGCGTGCCCGCGAGGATCTGCTTCACCTCGTCCCGGCTAACCCAGCGCGCATCCTCGAGCTCCACCGGATCGATGGTGATCGCGTCGCTCGTCGCTTCCCCGTAGCAGCCGAACATCAGCGACATCGGGAACGGCCAGGGCTGCGCCGTGACGTAGCGCACCGGCCCGACCTTGATGGCGCTCTCCTCGAGCACCTCACGCCGCACCGCCGCCTCGATCGATTCGCCCGGCTCGACAAACCCCGCCAGCAGCGAATACATCCGCTCCGGCCACACCGGGTTGCGCCCCAGCAGCAGCCGATCGCCGTGCACGATCACCATGATCACCACCGGATCGGTGCGCGGAAAATGCTGCGTGCCGCATTGCGGACACTTCCGCACCCAGCCGCTGCTTTCCACGGCGCTCGGGGTCCCGCAATTGGCGCAGAACCGGTGCGCCGAGTGCCACTGCAGCAGCGCCTTGCCGGTCGCCACGATCTCCCCGTCGAGCCGCGACAGCGACGGCATCAGCCCGCGGATTTCGGCGAACTTCGCCCCCGGCAGACCCGGATGCACCTGCTGCGACTGGTCCACGAACTGCCCGATGGTCGTCGCGTCCTCGATCGGCGTCCACAGCGAGATGTCGGCGGCAAAGATCGGCCCGTCCGCCGTCAGCCCCACAAAAATCGGCGCCTCGCGGCTGTCCGACAGCGCCGGATGCCCGAGCACCACCGGATGCGGCCTGCCCTCGGCATCAGCCAGCAGCTTGCCCTTCCAGAACACCAGCGTCCGCGCCCGCGGATCCTGCTTGGCCGTATCGCCAGCGCGCAGCGAAGCAGCCCGGTCGAGTTCGCCGGGGTGAAAGGCATATGCATAGTCCAAGGCAGCACCTGCGGAGTTTGTCGCAACCGGTTTAGGAGCAAGCCGGCGAACCGGCAAGCCATCGGTTGAGCTATGCCCAGCCCGTCTCGCCCTTGTAGCGGTGCGCCTCAAGGAACGCAGGGTCCAGCTCAACCCCCAGCCCCGGCGCATTCGACACCTGCATCTTGCCGTTCTTGACCAGCAGCGGGTTGGGCACCGCCCATTCGAGCCGGTCGGCGCGGCGCGTGCATTCGATGCGCGGGCAGTTGAATACCGAGGCCGCCAGCTGCTGGCTCGCCGCGTTCATCAACAGGCCACTGACATTGTGCAATGTAATCGGCGTGCGGTAGAGCGCCGCGAGGTCGGCGATCTTCTTGGTGCCGGTAATGCCGCCCGACGAGATGATGTCGGGCTGCAGGCAATCGACCGCCTGGTGCTGCAGGAACGGCAGTGCCCCTTCGGGCAGCTCGATGTTCTCGCCCGTCATGATCGGGATGTTGGTCGCCTTGCGCAGAGCCAGCCAGTTCTCCGAAAAGCCCGGCTGCAGCGGGTCCTCGTAGTAGATTGGCTTGATCTGTTCGACCGCCTCGGCCACCGCGATGGCGCTCGGCGTGTCGAGTTCGTTGTGGCAGTGAACGATGATGTCGATCTCGTCGCCCAGGTGCTCGCGCGCCAGCTCGTACGAGCGGCGGATCTTGCGGATGTCACCCGGCGACAGACTCGGCGTGTATTCCTGCATCTCGACGCCGATCGCATCGTGGATATCGACCTTGAAGGTCTTGAACCCGTGCGGATCGGCCTTGAGGTTGGCCGCCGCCTGGGCCCAGGCGCCGGCGTCGGTCAGGTCGAAGTGCGGGCAGTGTGAATAGAGTTCGAGCTCGGTCCGCATCGCCCCGCCCAATAGCTTGTGCACCGGCTGGCCGAGCAGCTTGCCCGCGAGGTCCCAAAGCGCCATGTCGAGCCCCGAGCACACCATGATATGAGCCGGCCGCTGCCGGTAGGCGTAGAACATGTTGTGGTGGTGCACCCCGATATCGAGCGGATCCTTGCCCACCAGTTGCAGGTGCGGCAGCCGCGCCCCGCCCTTGCCATGGGTAAGGATCGAGGCGCGCACCAGGTCGCCATCGAGATCGCCGCATTCGCCATAGCCGGAAATGCCGGCATCGGTGTCGATGCGGACGAGGCAGAAGCCGCTGTCGAGCCGCATGGCCTTGATGTCGGTGATGGTCGCCTGCCCGCGATCGGCGGCGGAAAGATGTGCAGTCATTTCGGCTCGGTTCCCCTCGTGTCGAAGGGTTCTATAGCCGGACTGTCGGAAGGATGGGAGGCTTGTGGTGGTGCGGGCGGTCGGACTCGAACCGACAAATCCTTTCGGACGGCGGATTTTGAGTCCGCTGCGTCTACCAATTCCGCCACGCCCGCGGCACGGCCGTCTTTATAGCTGCCTCTGTGTTGGCTGCAAGGCAGAAACAGTGCGTGCTTGCCCCGCCGCCGGACACGGGCCAGATTGCGGCCGGACGTAAGGAGCGCACGATGGCGGGGACGATACGGCTGGGGACCGCAGGCTGGGTCTACGAGCCCTGGCGCGACAACTTCTACCCCAAGGGCCTGAAGCAGAAGGACGAGCTGGCCTGGTCCTCGGCGCGCCTCGGCAATATCGAGATCAACGCCACCTTCTATTCGCACCAGAAGGTCGCGAGCTTCCAGAACTGGGCGGCAGCCACCCCCGAGAACTTCGTCTTCTCGGTGAAGGGCCACCAGTTCGTCACCCACATCAAGCGGCTGAAGGATGTCGAGATTCCGCTCGCCAACTTCTTCGCCTCGGGCGTGCTGGCTCTCGGGTCGAAGCTCGGCCCCTTCTGCTGGCAGCTGCCCGGCAACGCCAAATACGACGCCCAGCGGATGGAGGCGTTCCTCAACCTCCTGCCGCACACTCCGGAAGCCCTGGTCGCACTGGCGAGCAAGTCCGAGGGACTGAAGACCGAGCCCTACCTCGACACCACCGGGATCACCCGCATCCGCCACGCCATCGAAGTCCGTCACGAGAGCTTCGCCGTCCCCGGCTTCATCGAGCAGTTGCGCGCCCACAACGTCGCGCTGGTCTTCGCCGACACCACCGAATGGGAGTATATCGACCAGACCGCCGACTTCGCCTATGCCCGCCTGCAGGGCGCACCGGGGGCAGAGGCATACACGCCCGAAGAGCGGGCCATCCGCGGCGATTGGCTGCGGGCCCTCGCGGAGGGCAGGCCGGTCGGCTGGATCTACATTGCTGGCCCCGAGGACAGCCCGCCGCCGCGCGACGTCCACGCCTTCTTCGTCTCCACCGACAAGGACAACGCCCCCCACAATGCCCGCGCCGTCATGGCGCAGCTCGGCCTTGCCGGACCTGGCGAATGAGCACGGGCTCGTGAGTGACACCGCCGTTGACTTGCCACCTCTCCCCGAGAATATGGGGCCCTTGTCGACCCGGAGAGCAGAGCCTTGACCAGCGCCACCCATGATACCCGCCTGACCCGCGCCGGATTGCTCACCGATCGCGGGCGCCTTCTGGTGGCTATCGGCTTCGTCCTCGGCCTCGCCACCATCCTCGGCGCCTGGGGCTCGCAGGTTTTCGGCGGCCTCGTCCCCTGCGAACTCTGCCTCGAGCAGCGCCTCCCCTACTACTGGGGCCTGCCACTCCTCGCGCTGGTACTGATCCTGTGGAACCGCCTGCCCCGCCGCATCCTGCCGGCCGCGCTCCTCGTTGCCGCAGCGATCTTTGCCTGGGGCCTCTACCTCGCGACCTACCACGCCGGCGTCGAAATGAAGCTCTGGGCCGGTCCCACCGCCTGCACCGGCGTCGGCGGCGAGATCAGTTTCTCCGACCTCGCCAACATCAACGCCACCCGCGTCGTCCCCTGCGACGCCATCCAGTTCGAGCTCTTCGGCATCACGCTCGCCGGCTACAACGCGCTGATCTCGGCCGCCATCGTGGCGATGCTGCTGGTTGCGGCGGTCATGGCATGGCGACGCAGCGCCACGTCCCGCTGATCGGCCGCCGCGTCAGAACTCCGCAACTTTCGCCCGAAGCGCTCTAGCGGCGCGGCTGCGGCTTTGGCATTGTCCGACCAATCCAATCGAGGAGCCAGCCGATGTCCGAGAGCACCGTCTTCCTTCCGCCGGAGCGGCGTTCGTCGCGCGGCGGCGTCTTGATTCCGCCGCTGCTGCTGATCCCGCTGATCGCCTACAACTTCTTCGCCTTCCTGTTCATGGGCGGCAGCCCGGCGGGCTGGTCGAACGAGTTGCTGACCATCCCGATGGTCTCGGGCGTCGTCTGGTCCCTCACCGCCGGCGATCTGATGCTGGTGGTCGGCCTGATCTGCCTGTTCTTCGAGGTGCTGAAGTCGACCAATACCGGCCGTTCGTCGGTGGTCGAGCACATGCTCTCCACCGTCGTCTTCATCATCTTCCTGATTGAATTCCTGCTCGTCGGCGCCGCTGCGAGCTCGGTCTTCTTCATCCTGATGATGATGGCGATCGTCGATGTGGTCGCCGGCTTCACCGTCTCGATCACCGGCGCCGGCCGCGACGTCTCGATGAACTGACGCGCTGCGGCGCCCATCCCGAACTGACCTGAGGCGCCCCGGCGCCTCAGACGATCATCGTCTTGCGATAACCCGCCGGCATCCGCCGCACCGCGATCCTGCTGCCGGCGGCATAGGCGCCGACAGCGGTGCCGACTGACTGACCCTTCGCCGGCAACTGGTCGCGCTCCGCGATCAGCTGGCTGACGAAGTCGGCGCTGGGCGCGCCGCGCAGCAGCTTGATCCGTTCCTGCTTCCGCCGCTCCATCCGGACCGGCCATCCCGTGCCATTCCTGTCCATCTACGCGTCTTCCCTGTTCGGAAGCGGGACGCCTGTTTCGTTTTGGGACAGGCTTTCCCGTATCTGGGGGACAACGTTGCAATGGCCGTGCCGGGTTGCAACCTTTCGTTAACGAATCCCCGACTGGCTGCTCACATGGTTAACCGCATCAGGTGCCGCCGACTGCCGATCATCCCGCCCGGCTTGAACCCCGCAGCCTCGAAGGCTGGCACAAAGCCCATGTGCCGGTAGCTCGGCGAGTCCGGATCGACTGGATAGGCCTCCAGCACATCGGCCTTGGACCGCTTCGCCTGCCTGATCGCCGCATCGATAAGCTGATGGCCGAACCCCTGCCCGCGATGCGTACGGCGAATGAACATGCAAGTCAGCGCCCACACCTTCTGGTTCGACTCGGCCTCCGGTCCGAGCGAAGCATTGAACGTTTCGCGGGGCGCCACCGATACCCATGCCACCGGCTCGCCCTCGAGGTAGCCGACCAGTCCCACCGTCACCCTCTCGGCGATTCGACCCAGCATCAGCGCCTGGCGATCTGACCCGCGCGGCGCCGCCTTCTTCTCGTCGGAGGTCACGCGATAGGGCATGCACCAGCAGTAGTTCGGCCCGCCCTTGCCGAACACCGTCAGGAAATCTTCCTTTGTCGCCTCGGTGACCGGCTTGAAGGTCAGCCTTGGCGGCGCCTCATCCCTTGAACTCATCCTTGGCCTTGCGCAGCTTGGCGAACACGTCGACCGGGTCGGCGCCGGGCGCCAGTCCCACCGCCTTGGCCAGCACCGGCTGGTCGGAACGCAGGAACGGGTTGGTCGCCTTCTCCATCACGAGGCTGACCGGAATGGTGTAGCGCCCCTCGGCCCGCATCCGCTTCACCTCGGCGGCCCGAATGTTCAGCGCGGCGTTTTTCGGGTCCATCGCCATCGCGAACGCCGCATTCGCCTCGGTATATTCGTGCCCGCAATAGATCAGCGTATCGTCGGGCAGCGCCTTGAGCTGTTCGAGCCCGGCCCACATCGGCCCCGGCTGGCCCTCGAACATTCGGCCAACGCCGAGCGAGAACAGCGCGTCCGCCGAAAACAGGTGCCGCCCCGCCGTCTCGAAATAGACGATGTGCCCGAGCGTGTGCCCCGGCGTTTCAATGATCTGGAAAGTGCTCTCGCCGAGCTTCACCGTGTCGCCGGCCTTCACCAGCACGTCGAGCCCGAGGATCTTGCTCTGCTCGCCCTCCGGCCCCGTCACCGTCACCCCCAGGTCGCGCTTCAGCACCGGAATGCCCTCGACATGGTCGGTATGGTGGTGGGTAATGAACACCTCGCTCAGCGTCCAGCCACGGCGGGCCGCAGCCTCCTTGATCGCCTTGGCGTCGGGTGCGTCGATGGCGGCAGTCTTGCCGGTGGCGGTATCGTGCACCAGATAACCGTAATTGTCGGAGCGGGCGGGGAAGATGTCGATGAGGATGGACAAGGCTTTCTCCAGGGGAGCGTTTTCAGGACAGGTCGCAGACGTCTTCCATCTCGAAAGCGCGACAACGCATGGCTTGCCCCGGCGTGACAAGCCCGGCCGGAGCAGGCAGACTTTAGTGAACGTTCATCGGCATTGAAATGACCCCCGACGTCGCGCGCCTTATCGAATTCTACCGCTCGCCGCTGGGCAACATCACCCGGGCGCTGCTGCGCAAGGAGATCACCCGCTTCGCCGGCAGCGTCCGCGGCCAGCGCGTCCTCGGCCTTGGCTTCGCCACGCCCTACATGCGCTTCACCCTGGCCGAGGCCGAGCGCGTCCTCGCCTTCATGCCGGCCCGTCAGGGCGCATCGGCCTGGCCGCGCGAGGGCCCGTCGCACACGGTCCTCTGCGATCCGCTCGAAATGCCGCTGACCGACTCTGCGGTCGACCTCACCATCGCCGTCCATGCGCTGGAGCATATCGCCGATGCGGAGGAGCTGATGCGCGAACTCTGGCGCGTCTCCGCCCCGAACGCCCGGCTGATCATCGTCGTGCCGAAGCGCCGCGGCATGTGGAGCGCTGCCGACAACACCCCGTTCGGCGACGGCCACCCCTATTCCCGCGGCCAGCTCGAACGCCTGCTGCGCAACCACAGCTTCGTGCCCGAGCAGTGGAAGGACGCGCTCTACCTGCTGCCCAGCCAGAATGCCCTGGCGCTCAAATCCACCCGCCTGTTCGAACGCGGCGGCCGCATCTTCGGTCCGACGCTCGCCGGTGCCCTGGTGGTGCAGGCCCGCAAGGAACTGTTCCCCGCCATCCCTCGCCGCAAGAAGGCCGAACGCTACGTCCGCCTCCCAGCCATGTCCCCGCAGACCGCCATGGAACTACCGGAACGCTGAGGGATCGAGCGATGCGACGAGGGTGGGGGTGGTCCTCCCCTGCGAAGCGGGGGAGCAACCATGTCAGTTTGGTTGTTTGATCACCCATGGTGCGTTGCGTTTGAGGACGATGTTTGCGGCTTCGATGAGCTTTCGCATGAGGGCAACGAGGACAAGCTT
>QLAH01000810.1_pt1 | contig 11396 bp, 13 predicted proteins | sample 4693081 | NCBI WGS metagenome assembly QLAH01 (sample SAMN09425401, study PRJNA476045) | Lake water metagenome, whole genome shotgun sequencing project.
AGCGGCTGAGCCACGCGCTGGCCCGTGGCGCAACACCACTCGCCACTTTGGCTGGCTATGGCACCTCGGCCGATGCCTATCACCTCACTTCGGGCGAACCCTCCGGTGCCGGGGCGCAGGTGGCGATGCGCAACGCCCTCAAGATGGCCAACGTCTCGCCCGGCGAGATCAACTATATCAATGCCCACTCGACCTCGACGGCGGTGGGCGATGCGGCCGAGATTGCCGGCATTTCCGCTGTCTTTGCCAATCGCGGCAAGGACCTGGCCATCTCCTCCACCAAGTCGGCGACCGGCCACCTGATGGGCGCCGCCGGGGCACTGGAATCGGTCTTTGGCATCGAGACCATCCGCACCGGCATGGTGCCGGCGACGCTCAATCTCGAAACGCCCGATGTCGGCGAGCAGTTCGACCTCGTGCCCAAGGTCGCCAAGGCCAAGTCCGTGCGCCACGTGCTGTCGAACTCGTTCGGCTTCGGCGGGGTCAACGCTTCGCTGGTGTTTTCCGCGGTTTAGCGGGCTTTTCGGGGCGTTGCGCGACGGCTTGGGCGGCGAAGCGCAGCCAGTCCTCCAGCGCGTCGTCGTCGTCGATGGCCTCGCCGTCGACCCAGAAGAAGCCCGACATCACCCGGCCGTTGTGCACCATCTCGGTGGTGCCCGGCCGGGCCTTGGCCGCCGCGTGGTTGTCCTTGCCGACCGACACGAGGATGCCGCCATCCTTCTTGCAGCCGACGAGGATATGGCCGTTGAGCAGGAAGGTGAGTCCGCCGAACATGAACTTCTCTGTGATGCGCGGATCGTCGCCGACGAGCATCCGGACCCGGTCGGCGAGGTGATCCATGGTGCTGGACGGTTTCACTTCATCCTCGCCCCTCTTCGTCGCGATAGGTCTGCCAGCGGGGCAGGGCGGCGTCCACAATGTCCCACTCGTGGTGGCTGCGGGCGAAGATCAGCTGGTTCGGCCGGTACCAGTCCGCGCCGCCGCCGAGCAACCCGACAGGCACGATGGTGATCGCCGCCATGCGGCTCGACCCTCCGCAGAGCGGGGTGCCACAGGTCGGGCAGAACCAGCGGGTCAGCGTCGCGCCTGAGTTTGACGGCCGGACGAAGCTTCGCGTATCGCCTTCGATGCGCACGTCGCCCGCCCGGAACACCGCGAGGGCGGAGTGGCCGGCGCCGGTCGCCTTCTGGCAATCCTCGCAGGCGCACAGCATCATGGACAGCACGCGACCGTGCACCGTAACGACAACACTGCCGCAGGCGCAGTGCGCTTGAGCATCGACCAGGGGTTTTTCGATCTCGGGCATGCCCCAGGCTGACATCAAGTGCGTATGGACCGCAAGCGGCACGGCTTGATCCCGTGCGCCGCGAAGACTATTCGGAACCATGGCCTTCGAACCACGCTACCCGATCGAGACCGAGCGCCTGCGCCTTCGCCCGTTCAATCGTGGTGACGTCGATGCCGTTTTTGCCTATCGCAAGCGCGAGGACGTGGCGCGGCACCTGTTCGACGGGCCGATGACGCATCAGACGGCCACCGAGGTCGTCGGACTGCGGGCGGGCCAGTTCACGCTGGCCGCGGAAGGCGACAAGATGTTCCTCGCCGTGGACCTCGCCGATCCACATGCGATGATCGGCGAGCTGTCGCTGATCTGGCGTGATGCCGTGAGCCGGCAGGGCGAGATCGGCTACATCTTCAACCCGCTCCATCACGGCCACGGCTACGCCACCGAGGCGACGCGGGTGCTGCTTGGGTTGGGGTTTGAGGGGCTCGGACTGCATCGAATCTATGCGCGCTGCGCCGCCGCCAACACTGCCTCCTGGCATGTGATGGAGCGGCTCGGGATGCGGCGCGAGGCGCATTTTCGCGAGCACGCCTTCTTCAAGGGTGGGTGGGACGAGGAACTTGTCTACGCCATCCTCGAAGACGAATGGCGCGCCATGCAGCCGGGCTAAGTCCCTAAGCAGCTTTGCATTTCTTTCCGCGTCGAGCCGACAGTTAATTTCATCGCCCGGCTGGAACCTGCACCGTTCGCTCTAGTTGATTGAGTGTCAGCGGCCGGAGCGGAGATTTCAGCATGAGCAATACTGACCTACCCATCGACACCGAGCGTCTGGTGCTGCGCCGCTTCGAGCGCGATGACATTGATGAACTCGGCGGCTTCTACGGCCTGCCCGAGGCCCGGCGCTACCTCGACCTGAAGGCGCGAGACAAGGCGGACGTCAAGAAGGCGCTTGAGACCATGCGGCTGCAGACGCGACTTACCCGGCCGGGCGATACCCTGACTCTCGCCGTCGAGCGCAAATCCGACGAGCGGCTGATCGGCCACGTGTCGCTGATCTGGACCGATGCCACCGCCTCGCAGGCCGAGCTTCGGTTCTTTTTCGACCCTGACGTGCGCCGCCAGAACTACGGCGCCGAAAGCCTGCGCCGTTTCCTCGATCTCGGCTTCGACGAGTTCGGCTTTCACCGGGTGTTCGCCCGCTGCGGTGGCAAGAGCCAGGGATCGGCGAAGCTGCTCAAGGACCTCGGTATGCGGCTCGAGGCACACTATCGCGAGCACGCGCTGTTCGAGGGCGAGTGGGACGAGGAACTGCACTTCGCCATTCTCGACCGCGAATGGAAGCGCGGCAGCAAGGTGAAGGAACTGCATCGCAACATGGTGGCCTGACCACAAAGCTTGATCGAAACGCCGTTCGGACGTATCCCGCAAAGCCCGAACGGAGACCAGAATGGCCGGTACCGACAAGTCGCAGGAGATCATCTATCGCCCCAGCCCGGCGATCATCCTGTGCGAGCCGCAACTGGGCGAGAATATCGGCACCGCGGCGCGCGCCATGGCCAATTTCGGGCTGTGGGACCTGCGCGTCGTCAATCCACGTGACGGCTGGCCCAACGAGCGCGCCATCGCAGCTGCCTCGCGCGCCGACCATGTCATCGAAAAAGTGCGGGTCTTCGCGACGGTCCACGAAGCGATCGCGGACCTCTCCTTGGTGTTCGCCACCACTGCCCGCCAGCGCGACCTGCAGAAGCAAGTCTACGGCCCGGAGGAGGGCAGCCAGCGCATTGTCAGCCATATCTCCGGTGGGGCGGGAGCCGGGCTGCTGTTCGGGCGCGAGCGCTGGGGCCTGCTGAACGAGGAGATCGCGCTCGCCGATGCCATCGTCACCTTCCCCGTGGAATCGGCCTTTGCCTCGCTCAACATCGCGCAGGCGGTGCTGCTGATGAGCTACGAGTGGCGACGGCAGGTCGACAAGGGTGAGGTGCTGCCGTTCGATGGCGGCCTCGATGCGCCCGCTCCCCGCGAGGAGTTGCACAATATGTTCGGCCACCTGGAGGAGACCCTCGACCGCAGCGGCTTCTTCAAGACCGAGGACAAGCGGCCGAACATGGTCAACAACCTCCGCTCCATCTTCGCGCGTGCCTCCCTGTCGAGCCAGGAGATCCGCACGATCCGCGGCGTCATCTCGTCGATTGACCGCATGCATCTGCGGCACGGACGGCCGCCGAAGGACGCCACGGACGAGGGCGGCGAGGAGTAGGCAGAGCGTTCTGCCACTTCAGGATTAGTCATCAAACTATCCTTTGACCGGGCGACCGGCGGCGTGGCATCCCCTGCGTCACCATGACCGCCCACGCCCCGACCCAGCCGTCGAAGCTCGCTTTCACCTACAAAGGCTTCCGCTTCTTCTGGCTCACGACGCTGCTGGTCAGCTTCGCGGTGCAGATCATGTCGGTCTCGATCGCCTACAAGATCTACGAGGTGACGCGCGAGCCGCTGCTGGTGGGGCTGGTCGGGCTCTGCCTGTTCCTGCCGGCGCTGGTGTTGATCCTCGTGACCGGGCTGGCGGCTGACCGCTTCAACCGGCGGGGCATCATGGCGATTTGCCTCAGTGTCGAATTGCTCTGCGCGATTGCCTTCCTGATGTTCACCGAGGTGGAAGCGTACGAGGTCTGGCCGCTGTTCGTCATCCTCGTCGTGCTCGGCACCGCCCGCGCCTTCTGGGGGCCGGCGGCGCAGTCGCTGGCGCCCAACCTCGTGCCGTCCGAGGCGCTCAGCAACGCCATCACCGTCAACGCCTCGGCCTGGCAGTTCGCCTCGATCGCCGGGCCGGCGGTGGGTGGCGTGCTCTATGCGTTCGCGGCGCCGGTGCCGTTCGCGACCGGGGCGGCGCTGCTCTGCTGTGCGGTGTTCAGCGTGCTGATGATCCCGCGGCCGCCGCAGCGGCAATCGACGCAGGCGACCAGCATGGAGACGCTGCTCGGCGGCTTCCGCTACATCTTTTCCAACAAGGTGGTGCTGGGCGCCATCTCGCTCGACATGTTCGCGGTGCTGATGGGCGGCGCGGTGGCGATGCTGCCGATCTATGCCACGGACATCCTCCAGGGCGGGCCGATCGCCAACGGGTTGCTGCGCGCCGCGCCGGGCATCGGCGCCATCGTCATGGCGATCTACCTGACGCGCTTCCCCATCCGGAACTACGCCGGGCGCATCCTCTTCATCTTCGTCGCGCTGTTCGGCGCGTTCACGGTGGTGTTCGGATTTTCCACCTCGATCTGGCTGTCGATCCCGGCGCTGGCGCTGGTGGGGGCGGCCGACATGGTGAGCGTCACCATCCGCGAGACCATAATGCAACTGTGGACGCCCGAAGAGGTGCGCGGCCGGGTCAATGCGGTGAACTCGGTGTTCATCGGCGCTTCCAACGAGCTCGGCGAGTTCCGCGCTGGCACGGTGGCGCATTTCATCGGGCCGGTGGCGGCGGTGGTGATCGGCGGCTTCGGCGCCATCGCGGTGGCGGGGATCTGGAGCCAGGTGTTCCCGTCGCTGCGCGAACAGCGCTCGCTCGACCGCAAGATGGTGGCCGACACCCTGCCGGATGCTTGACTGCCCGGCTTGACTCCGGAGCGTCATCGAACTATCACGCGCCCAACTTGACGGGCCATAAGGCCTGACGAGCGCACCCGGGATTCCCAAAAACGTGGAGTCTGTCGGTCCTGATCGCAAGACAGGGCAGAGGAGGGCGCAATCACTTTCGCATCCTTGAAAGGATTACGATGACTAAGCGCATTCAGTCGAAGCACAAGATCGACCGCCGTCTTGGCGAAAACCTGTGGGGCCGCCCGTCGTCCCCGCTGAACAACCGCGCCTACGGCCCGGGCCAGCATGGCCAGCGCCGCAAGGGCAAGACCTCGGACTACGGTCTGCAGCTGCGCGCCAAGCAGAAGCTCAAGGGCTACTACGGCACCATGACCGAGAAGGCCTTCCACAAGCTCTACGTGGAAGCCGTCCGCGTGAAGGGTGACACCGGCGAGCGCCTGATCGGCCTGCTCGAGAGCCGCCTGGCTTCGGTGGTCTACCGCGCCAAGTTCGTGGCGACCCCGTTCGCTGCCCGCCAGTTCGTCTCGCACGGCCACGTGACGGTGAACGGCAAGCGCGTCAACATTCCGTCTTACCAGGTGAAGGTCGGCGACAAGGTCGAGATCAAGGAGCGTTCGCGCCAGCTCGGCGTCGTGCTCGAGGCCAACCAGCTGGCCGAGCGTGACGTTCCGGACTACCTCGACGTCGATCACGGCCGCCAGGCTGCGACCTACGTGCGCGTCCCGGCCCTCGCCGATGTGCCGTACCCGGTCCAGATGGAACCGAACCTCGTCGTGGAATTCTACTCGCGCTAATCCCGCGACCCACGCAAATCGAATTGGAAAGGGCCGCCCCATGGGGCGGCCCTTTTGCTTGCCGGTGCTGTGAAGGATGCAATCGACCTGCTAGGTTCGGGCAGCTAGGAATCTGGATCACGTCGATGGGCTATGCTGCGCGACTTCGAGATTACGCCAGGCGCGGTACCGGCGCGGCAGTGGTCGCCGAGGGGATCTCGCTCAACTGGTCCGACATGCTGGGCCGGGTTGAACAGGGAGCGGCCGGGCTGGCGGCCGCCGGCATTGGACCTGGCGCGGTGAGCGGGGTTACCATTGCCGACGAAGTAGAGCATTTCGTTGCATGCCTCGCACTGATCCGGGTTGGAGCATGGCAAATCGCGCTTGCGACGCACGACCCCGAGCCGGAGCGGCAGGCCATCGCGGCCCGTGCCGGCGTAACGCATGTGCTGCATGCCGGAAGCGCTCCAGCAACGTCCGGGCTGCCCCACCTCGACTGGCCTTGCGCGCCGGCCGAGGCGTTGCGTGCCGGGCACCCCGAGGGCGGTGTCATGCTGCGGACGTCCGGAACGACGGGAGCGATGAACATCGTACCGCTAAGCGCCGCGGAGCTTTGCGTGCAGGCCGACCGGAACCGCGAGTATGACGGCGGCCGGCTGTTCCGCCCGGCCTCGATCGAGCACAACAATTCCAAGCGCCACCGGCTCTACTGCGCCGCATTGGGCGGAACAAACGTGTTCCGGCCGCAGGGCGCGTTCGACACGATCGCCTATTGCCGGCAGATGAGGGTCACCACGCTCGATCTCGCCCTGATGCAGGCGGTGGACCTTGCGGCAAGGGCGCGTGGCGAGGCGCTGGCGGGCACCGACATCCGGGTCAGTGGCTCGGCGGTGCCATATGCAGTGCGCCGACAAATCGAACTGAATCTCAGCCGGCGGCTGTTCGTCCGCTATGGCTCGACCGAGTCCGGCACGGTTTCGATCGCGGGGCCGGGGGAGCACGACGCGTTCGAATCCGTCGGGTACGGGGTCGAGGGCATCGCGTTGCAGGTCGTCGACGCGGCGGACCAGCCGGTGCCTCCGGGGCAGGTGGGGCACATCCGGATGCGCGGAGAGGGCATCGCCAAGGAGCTACCTTGACGGAGCCGAACAGACGGCACGGCGCTTCCGCGACGGCTGGTACTGGCCGGGCGACATGGGCAGCCTCGCCGCGGACGGTCGGCTGACCATCCATGGCCGGGCTGACGACATGATCAACCTCAACGGCGTGAACATCTTTCCGGCCGAGATCGAGGGGGTGCTCGAGGCCCATCCGGCGGTGGAGGCGGCCGCTGCCTTGCCACTCGGCTCTGCGGTCCACGGCCAGATACCGGTTGCCGCGGTGGAGTTGCAGAGTGGTGGGGTGGCTACCGAGCGGGAACTTGTGGCATATGCGCGCGAGCATCTTGCGCTGCGGGCGCCGAGACGCATCATCATCCTGGATCGCCTGCCGCGCAACGACCAGGGCAAGATCCTGCGGCGCGAGATCGCCAAGCTGTTCCCCAATCCCAGGAGCAAGAGTTGACGGAAGCCGAGATACGCCAGGTGATCTCCGACGCGCTGGTCTATGCGGCCGTGCCGCTTTTCGCCGAGAGTGCCGAGCAAGCGGATTTCGTCGCCGGCCAGCGCGATGTGCGGCTGGATGAATTCGAGATCGACAGTCTCGCGACGATGGAGCTGTGCATCGCCATCGAGCTGAACCTCGGCGTCGAAATCGTGCCGGGTGACCTGACGAAGATAGCAACGCTTGGCGACATCGTCGCGCTCGCTCAGGGGCGGGTCAACGTCGAGGCCGGCCAGTGAACCTGCTCGACCTCTACAATGCCCGCATCGCGGACGCGAACAGCCTCAACGAAGTGAGCCAGATGCACATTGTGTTCGCCAACTCACTTACTCCGACGGAGATCGTGTTCCTGCACGGCAACCTGTTCGCTGGCAGCAAGCACAAGGCGCCGAAGCTGAGTCCGCTCTGCCGGTTCACGCTGCCCCAGTTGCAGGAGGCCGGCCGGCTTTGGATCGACCAGCATCGGGCGATGCTGGCAGAGATCGGCAAGCCGCGCATCGAGCTCTATCGGCGTTATGAGCTGCACGATGCAGTGGTGCTGTTTTCGACCGACCGCAAGACGCCGCGACGCAACCTCGTGATCTCGCTCACCGGTGCCAACCAGCGGCTGATGATGCCGATTTCCGGATACCTGCAGAATTTCGATGGCAAGACGACCGATATCCTCTACGTGCGTGACAGTAGCCGCCAGGGGTATCGCGGCGGTATCCCGAAGCTCGCCGACGACATGGTCGAGATCGGCCCGGCGTTGACCAAGCTCATCGATCTGACGCCCTACCAGCGAACCGTCTCGGTCGGGGTCAGCGCCGGTGGGCTTCCGGGGCTGGTGATGGCGCTGCGGCTGGGCCTTGATGCGACGCTGGTCTGCGGCGGCAGCAGCCCGGAGCGTGGCCAGTTCGACGAGACGGGCGGGCCAAAGCTCGCCGGCAGGCTGCGGGAGTGGCGGCAAGCATCGCTCCACACGCGGGTGGTCGTTGGCTACGGCGCGCAGGACGACAAGGACGAGAGCGCGGCGGCCGATATTGCGCACTGCGTCGCGGGAGCCGAAGTTGAGCGGATCGCGCTCGATGGCGTCGAGGTCAAGCACAACTTCATCTACAAGCTGTCGGCGACGGGCCTGCTGCCGGCGTTCATGTCGGACAGGCTCGGGCTGGCGGACGAGGATCGGGCTGGCGGCTGAACTGCCGCCGGGCCATTTCCAGTTCGGGTGCCACAATCCTTGCGATGCCAAACGAAACGGGCGGCCCGAAGGCCGCCCGTTTGCATAAGCATCAAGCGATGGACGCTTAGAATGCGACCTTCAGGCCGATGTCGAGGATGCTGGCCGAGGCCGAGCCGGTGTTCTCGTCGAGGTCGACGTCCGTCAGGCTGACTTCGCCGGTCGTCAGGTAGCGGTAGCGGCCGGTTAGCGAGATGTCCTCGGTGAGCGCGAAGCTGACACCAGCACCGACCTGGGCGGCCCAGGTCACTGCGCTGTCGTCGATCGACGCGGTCGGAAGGTCCGGGAAGAAGGCATCCACGGCGAGCGACGCGACGCCGACGCCACCACCGATGAACGGGCTAATGCCGCCCAGGTCGAAGCCGTACCAGCCGTTCACCATGGCGTAGGTGATCGAAGCGCTACCGTCGACGTCGGCGTCCTGGCCGCCATAGGTTACGCCGCTGGCGTCGCCGTTGAGGTAGCCGACCTGGCCTTCGATCGACAGGCCATTGCCGAAGTCGTAGCCGAGCGATCCATCAATGCTGTAACCGGTATCGAAGCGCATCGAGCCGGGGGTGTCGTTGACGCTCGACACGAAGTCGAAGTCGTTGATCATTGAGACGCCGCCGAAGATCGAGGCGTAGAAGTTGCCGGCGGCGACCGGATCGCTCATGTCGACCGGCTCGTAGACCTGCAGGTCGGCCGCGAAGGCGGTGCCGGTCAGCAGCGACGCGGCGATGAAGGAAAGTGCAAACCTGGTCATTGGAAGCCTCTTGAGATTCGTTGAGAGGCCACAGGGTCAGCTGCGCCATGCCCGGTCAACTCAATACCCAGGACGTGGGGTGCTGGGGCCAGAAGTGGGACATATTCAGCACAGTGGCAGGACAGGAAGCTGGCCGCTCCACTTGGCGGCCAGCTTGCTTGTGAAGGGACCTCAGGCTGCCGGTGATGAACCGGACACGGACACCTTGATCGGCTCCTGATCCTTGGGGATGAAGCTCTCGAACAGGCGCAGGCGCTTGTAGACCGAAAGCAGCTCGATCACGGTGCCCCAGGCGCGTGCAAGGAACTGGAACGAGCTCGCCACCTGCCCGAACGCCTGCTGCACCTGCTGGTAGAGGCCCAACGTCAGAGCGCCCGCGAGAATGGATGGCGCCAGCATGAAGAGCGGGATGTAGCCCGCCAGTTGCAGGTAGCCGTAGCGGGCGAAGTTGAAATAGGTATAGTGCCAGTAGATGCGGTAGTAATTCTTCTGCACCGTGGCGAAGATTTCGCGGATTTTCATCGGTTCGGCCCGGTCGGCGTTGTCCTCGCCGTACACCAGTTCCTTGCGATAGGCCGCTTCCACCTTCTGGTTGTCGAACTGGAGGCCTGGAAGCCTGAAGCCGATGGCTGCGAGGAACACTGTGCCCAGTGCCGCAGAGATCAGTGCGACCCACACAAGGCTGCCCGGCACATCGCCGAGGAACGGAAGTTCGGTCACCCGCTGTGAGAGACCCCAGAGAATGGGCAGGAAGACCGCCAGCGTGATCAGTGCATCGAAGAAGCTGGAGCCCAGGTCCTCGACGATCTGCGCGAAGCGCATGGTATCTTCCTGCACGCGCTGCGCCGCGCCTTCGGTGGTGCGGATCGCCGGCCAATGCTGCATGTAGTAGAAGTTCATCGCCTTGCGCCACCTGAACACATAGTGGCTGGTGAAAAACGCCAGGACGACGAGCACCAGGATGCGCGGAACCACGACGGCAACGATGGTGATGATCTCAGCGTAGAACTGGTCCGCCGGTACCGACCTGGGCGTCGAAAGTGCCTGCTGCAGGGTGTTGAAGAAGGTCCCCTGCCAGTTGTTCACGAAGGCGTCGACCTGCACGTTGAAGTACAGGATCAGCAGGATCACGGTGGAGCCGACAACGGACCACCAGTACCATTCGTTGCGCTCGTAGAAGAACCAGAACAGGCAGAACAGGAATGCCACCATCAGCACATACTGATAAGTCCAGACCTGATCGCCAGTGAGGAAGGTCCCTTCGGGCGTGCAACTCGGGGCCGCAACGCCATCGGGAACAGAGCTCTGGCCGATCTCAGGGCTGGCAGGCGCCGCCTGATCCTGTTGTGGCAAGGCGTCGGGGGCCGCCGGATCCGTTGTTGCGGGGGCTGCCGGAGCACACATGGGCGCCACCATGAAGCCATCGAGACTGACCACGGACCGGAGGGGTTGTCCGAAGAACGAGAATGCCAGCGTCGCCGCCAGCATCCACACGGCGGCGGACAGGAAGAAAAGTCTTGGATTGGGGAAGAACGAGCGGAACACAGCGACTCCTGGGGGCTCCGGAAACTCGCTGTCATCTAACTGACTAAATTCGTAACCCGCAAGGAATGGAACGCACCTTGCTCCGAAGTTACCCAGCCGTAAGCTTCCGGTAAGCCGCCGGCTCTGGTATCAGCGGGCGCATGAACGAGATCGTCCCCGCCGCCCAGATCGAATCCGACGCCGAAGAGCTTTCCGGCGCGCATCCGCTGTTTGCTTCGGCGCCGCGCAGCGTCGCGTTCAACAAGCTGCGCAAGCGGCTGATCCGCAAGGTGCGCGAGGCGATCGACACGTTCGGCATGGCGCGGCCGGGCGAGAAGTGGCTGGTGGCGATATCGGGCGGCAAAGACAGCTACGGCATGCTGGCGCTGCTGCTCGACCTCAAGTGGCGCGGGCTGCTGCCGGTGGAGCTCATCGCCTGCAACCTCGACCAGGGGCAGCCGAACTTTCCCAAGCACATCCTGCCCGAGTGGCTGACCGCCAACGGGATCGCGCATCGCATCGAGTACCGCGACACCTACTCGATCGTCACCAGCACGCTGCCGGCGGGGGCAACCTACTGCTCGCTCTGCTCGCGGCTGCGTCGTGGCAACCTCTATCGCATCGCGCGGGCGGCGGGCTGCTCGGCCCTGGTGC
>QLAH01000811.1_pt1 | contig 11395 bp, 8 predicted proteins | sample 4693081 | NCBI WGS metagenome assembly QLAH01 (sample SAMN09425401, study PRJNA476045) | Lake water metagenome, whole genome shotgun sequencing project.
GGCCGGCGAGGTCGATCGAGTTGCGGAAGCGGGCCGTCACATAGCCATTGGTATCGGCAGCGCCGAGCGCCCCCGGATCGAGTTCGAACTCGATGCCGCCAATATCGATGAACGGCGAATCCGGCCCCGCGTTGGCGTTGGTCTGGTACCTGAGCCCGATGCCCACCTCACCGAACGACTGGCTACCCGCCTCGCGCGAGGCGATCTGCCCCATATAGGCGCCGATCTGGTTGCGCACGTCGTCGGGCACCAGCGGCTGTTCCATCACAGTGGTGAAATAGGATTTCGCCGTGCTCCAGGAGCCCAGGCGATAATAGAGCACGCCCAGTTCGAACTGCAGCCGCGGCAGGCCCGGCGCGAACACCAGCATGCGCTCCAGCGTCGAGATCGCCGCCTCGAGGTCGCCCACCTGCTCGGACAGCGCCGCGTATTCGAAGGCCAGGTCGAGGTTGGATGGGTCGGCGAGCATCCGCTGGAACAGCTGCTGCCGGCGCGCCTCCGCACCGGCGCGGTCCGCTGTTCCACTGCCGACCACGTTCTGCCGCGATGTCGCGTCGACATTCTGCGCGTGTGCCGCCGGCACCAAGGCCAGCGTCAACGCCACACCTACCCAAAGACGCGCGTGCACCCGCAGCATTCCCCAAGCCCACCTGCTGTTCGTCTGTCAAACCAGACGCGAATTACTTCAGATTTTTAGTATAAACGCACTCAACCACAACCGGCGAACCCTCACCTGACTCCGCCACCCCTGTCAAACCCCCATTAACGGTTTGTTTCGTCGCGGTTCTTTTTCGCAACATGGCTCGTTCAGACGAGACGCATGCTGCCCGTCTGGTCGCGAGCGATGTAGCTCTGGATCTGCCGCACGATCTGCGCCGCGTGTTCGCCACCCAGCCGGTCGCTGAGGTCCGCATCCCCCGCTTCTATCGCCGTCACCAGCAGTTCGTGCTCCTCGACATATTGCCGCGGCAGCCGGTCGTCGAAGCTGGAATAGTAGAGCCGCAGGATACGCCGGCCTTCGTCGAGCAGCCGGGTAAACAACTGGGTGAAATACGGGTTGCCACCGGCTTCCGCGATGGCGACATGAAAGTCGCGGTTCGATGCAATCATCGCCAGGGCATCCTGCCGCTCCACCGCCTCAGCAAAGGCCGCCTGCCAGGCCCGGATGGAGATCAGCTGCTCCGGCCGGCGGTTGATCGCGGCAAGCCGCGTCGTCACCCGGTACATTAGGCTCAGCGCCTCGAAATACACCGGCAGCCGCACGAAATCGATCGTGGCGACAATGGTGTTCCGGTTAGGCAACGTGGTGACGAGGCCTTCGGCCGCCAGCCGCACCAATGCCTCGCGGATCGGCGTGCGCGACATGTCGAACTGTGCCGACAGGCTCACTTCGTCGAGCGGGCTTCCAGGGTCGAGTTCCAGCTCCAGGATCGCCTTGCGCAAGGTCTCATACACCTTCTGCGCGCCAGACCCGCGCACGCGCGGCGCTTCTGCAGTGTCGTCTGAAGATGTGTCGCGAAATGTGGCCATGTGGGAGTTCTAGCGCAGGCTCCCAGCCGGCGCCACCGCTCCATTCGACCGGAGCGCAGCCGCACAATCGCCATGTCGACAATTTGCGTGCAGAATGATAGGCACGCGCCAATCCCAGATTTTGAAAAGGACATCGACAAGTGTGGCAAGGTGTAATTCCGGCGGTCACCACCAAGTTCACCGAGGACGGGGCGCTTGATTTCAAGGAGATGGAGCGCTGCTACGGCCTGCAGGTCGATGCCGGCGTCGATGGCCTGATCGCCTGCGGTTCGCTGGGCGAAGGCCCGATGCTGAACCATGACGAGCGCCTCGATGTGCTCAAGGCCATCCAGCAGGCGACGAAGGGCAAGCCCGCCATCCTCACCATCGCCGAGGCCGCCACCTACCAGTCGTGCAAGCTGGCCGAGCGGGCCGCCAAGGCCGGTGCCTCCGGGCTGATGGTGGTGCCGTCGATGGTCTACCACACCAACCGCGACGAAACGCTGACCGCGCTCCGCGCCGTCGCCGACGCCGCCGACCTGCCGGTGATGATCTACTCCAACCGCATCGGCTACCGGGTCGATGTCACCAACGACATGCTGCTCGAACTCAGCGAAGACAAGCGCTTCGTCGCCGTCAAGGAAAGCTCCGACGACATCCGTCGCACCACCGAGGCCGTGCATCTGCTGAAGGGCAAGATGGCCGTGTTCACCGGCGTCGACAACTATGCCTTCGAGGCGCTGGCCGTCGGTGCCGTCGGCTGGATCGCCGGCCTCGTCACCGCCTTCCCGAAGGAGACGGTGGCCATCTACCAGTTGATGATGGCGAAGCGCTATGACGAAGCGCTCGCGATCTACCAGTGGTTCCGCCCGCTGCTCGACCTCGATGTCTCGACCTACCTGGTGCAGAACATCAAGCTCGCCGAAGCCTTGGAAATCGGCACCAACGAACGCGTCCGCCTGCCCCGCAAGCCGCTTTCGGGCGAATTGCGCGCCAAGGTTGAGGCGACCGTGCGCCATGCCATCGCCACCCGGCCGGCGCTGCCTGCGCTCGGCTGAGTCCTCGACGGCTCCAACACGGCGCTATCCCGGCTGGACTGGGATAGCGCGTTGCCAGAACCCTTGAACTCGGCACGCTCGTCAGCTCAGCGTGCCGAAATCCTGCGCCATGCGCCATTCCCGGTAGCGCCGCCGTCCATCCTCGAGGTGCCGCCGCATGGCGAGCCGCGCATCGTCGGGCTTGCGGTCGGCGATAGCCGCGAGGATGCGCAGGTGCTCCGTCTCGATATGGCCGAGGAACTCCGCCTTGCTCGCCTCATCGACAAAGCTCGCGCCCAGCGTCCGCCGCGGGATCAGCCGCTCCCCCATCTCGTCGACGAACAGCCGGAAGCGGTTGTTGCTGGTGGCGTCGGCGATCGCCCGGTGGAACGCGCGATCCGATTCCGTCGCCAGCGAGCGCTCCTGCATCGACCGCCGGAACTGGCTCAGCGCCTGCTCCATGCGCAACAGGTGCACCTCGGTGCGGCGCTCTGCCGCCAGCCCGGCCGCCTCCACCTCCACCGACACCCGGAACTCCATGAAGTCGAGCACGTCGCCGATTTCCTGCGGCGCCGCCATGAACATTGGCACCGCGCCCGTCTCGCGCGGCTTCGCCACGTAGACGCCGCTGCCGCGCAGCGAGCGCAGCCGCCCCTCGGCCTTCAGGCTGGCGATCGCCTCGCGCACCACGGTGCGGCTCACCGAGAACTGCTCGCACAGCTGGTCGGCCGGCGGCAGCTTGTCGCCGGGCTTCAACCCGGCGGCTTCCATCAGGCGCAGCAGATCCAGCTTGACCCGATCGGTCAGGTGCACAGTGGCAGACATTTGTGGCCTACGCGTACAATATCACTGGCTATCAATGCGATTTCCGGCGGGAACTCCAGCGAAATTCGCCGCCGAGCTTGTTGCGGCCCGCAATCTGTCATACTCCTTTGAAGAAGTCGTAGAACAATCGAGGGGAACGCCATGTATGTCGGTACGCAGCTGGGGGGAGACCAGTTTTCCAAGGTCGGAGACCGCTACCTCAAGCAGCTCGCGCAGCTGGGGCTGAAGCATGTCTGCATCGACCCCGAGGGTGATCCCTGGCAGTGGGATCGCGACATCCTCATGCGCCATTCAGAACGCGTTCAGAGTCATGGCTTAATCTTGGACATGGTGCAGCTGCCGCTGCCTTCTTCCGGCATCGAGCGCAACCACCAGGCGCCCGGCATCGTGCTCGGCAAGCCCGGCGAGCGCGACCGCGAGATCGACGGCATCTGCCGCATCATCGAGGCGCTGAGCGAAGCCGGCATCGGCGCCGCCAAGTACAACTTCAACGTCCTCGGCATCCCGCGCACCACCTCCGACATCGGCCGCGGCGGGGCCGTGCTCTCCACCTGGCGCGCCGACAAGGCGACCGATGGCGACACCCTCACCATCGCCGGCAAGGTCAGCGCCGACGAATTCTGGGAGCGCATCACCTACTTCCTTGAGCGCGTCGTGCCCGTCGCCACGGCGGCAAAAGTCCGCCTCGCCTGCCACCCGCACGACCCCATGACACCCCCGGGCTACCGCGGTTTCGAGAAGCGCGTGCTGGGCGATGCCGAAGGGCTGATGAAGTTCGTGCAGATCGCCGAGAGCCCCTATCACGGCCTCAACTTCTGCCAGGGCACGGTGGCCGAAAGCCTTGAAAATCCACGCGAGGAGATCGGCGAGATCATCCGCTGGTTCGGCGAGCGCAAGAAGATCTTCAACGTCCACTTCCGCAACATCAAGGGCGGCCGCTACTCCTTCACCGAGGAGTTCCCGGATTGCGGCGACATGGACATGCCGGCGGCGCTGAAGCTCTACAAGGAGGTCGGCTACGACGGCATGATCATGCCCGACCACGTCCCCCACATCGACGCCGACAACTCGATGGAAACCGCCTTCGCCTTCTGCTTCGGCTACATTATCGGCCTCTTCCAGGCCAATGGCTGGGACCCCTACGGCGCCGGCATCTCGGGCGGTGCCCGCTGACAAAACGAGGGGCCGCCCCAAAGGGCGGCCCATCCATTTCCGTCCCACGATGATTGACGACCGGCGCCTCAGGCGACCATCGTGCTGACCGTGTGCGCCTCGATCAGCCCGCGCAGCGTCTCACGCTCGCTCGCATCGAGCTCGGTCAGCGGCGTGCGCACCTTGCCGGCGCCGTGACCAACAAGGTCCGCTCCGGCCTTCACCATCGACACCGCGTAGCCCTTGCGGCGGTCGCGCAGCTCGATCAGCGGCAGGTAAAAGCTCTTCATCAGCCCGTCGACCGTCTTCGCATCTCGCGCCCGCACCGCCTTGTAGAAGCGCAGCGCCAGTTCCGGCACGAAGTTGAACACCGCCGAGGAATACGTTGTGACACCCATCTCGAGATAGGGCTGCGCGAACACCTCGGCCGTCGGCAGGCCACCGATATGCACCACCCGGTCGCCGAGGCGATAGTGGATGCGCTGCATCAGCTGCAGGTCGCCGACACCGTCCTTGTAGCCCATGAAGTTGGGGCAGCTCTCCGCCAGCTTCTCTAGCCCCGCCGGCGACAGCCTGGTGTTGTCGCGCGCGTAATAGATGACGCCGATGCCCACCGCGTTGCAGATCGCCTGCATGTGGGCGATCACCCCGGCCTCTTCGGCCACCATCAGGTAGTGCGGCAGCACCAGGATACCTGCCGCGCCCGCCCGCTCGGCCCGCTTCGCCAGGTCCACCGCGATGCGCGTGCCGTAGCCGACGCCCGCCAGTACCGGCACTTCGGGCGCCGAGTTATCCACGGCCGTTCGAATCACCGCATCGTATTCATCGTTGCCGATCGAGAAGAACTCGCCGGTGCCGCCTGCCGCAAACAGTCCTGCGGATTCATGGGAGGAAAGCCACTGCAGTCGTCGCGCGTATCCGGCCCGGTCGAACTCCCCGTCCGCCCCGAAATCCGTCACCGGAAAGGACAGAAGTCCCGACCCGATCTTCGCCTTGAGCTGTTCGTAGTCCATGAACTTCTGCCAGAAAATTAGTATGACAACTCTGCTGATCGCACGGCCCGGTGACCCTTGTCAACGCCCGAGGGGATTCGGTCAGCCTCACTGACCTACGGAAGAAGTATGATTGGTTGTTGACAGCGCCATCAATGCCCTACAAATTGCTTAACGTACCGCAGCGACAGGCAAACTCTGGAGAGAGGTGCCTGAACAAGACTGACGGACCAAGCAGGCCGATACGACCTCGGGGGAGGGCGACGCGATGCACATGGCTTTTGCTGCGACTCTCGCCTCGTCTGCCGGACGTACTCCGGCCGCGACGGCTGTCTCCGACCTCACGGGCGCAACGGCGCGCCCTGCACAATCTCATCAGGATCGCTGCTGCCGGCACGCCGTGCCCGCCAACCGGGAGGCTCGGTCGGTACGATCCGCATAATGGGTTCGCGTGTGTTGGTTTGAGGGATCGGCGCACGTGGCAACGAAATCTAGAGGAGGACTAATAATGGACGACAAGAACTCAGTCAGCCGCCGTGCGCTTCTGCGTGGCATGGCTGCGACCGGTGCGGGCGTCACGCTCGCCGCCAGCGGCCTGCCGGCCTTCGCGCAGGACGCACCCAAGCCTGATGATGCCCTGCCCGTCGGCGCCGCCGGCAAGCTCACCGTCATCCACCGCACCGAGTATTTCGAGGCGGCCCAGACGGCTTTCCGCGACACGGTTCAGGCCTTCGCTGACTCCAAGGGTGTCGAGCTCGACATCTCGACCACGAATCCCGAGTCCTTCGGCGACTTCATGGGCAAGATGACGGCGGCGGTGAAGGCAGGCAATGCCCCGGACTTCGCCTACACCTCCAACGTATCGATCTCGCAGCTGCACCTGCTCGACCTCGTCGAGGATGTGACCGATGTGGTCGAAGAGGCTGTGGCCAAGTACGGCGCCATCATGCCCGGCCTCAATGCTGCCAAGACCGCCCAGTTCGACGGGCGCTGGAAGGCCATTCCGCTGATTGGCACCACCACCGGCTACTATGCCCGTGGCGACAAGCTCAAGGAGGCTGGCATCGATCCGGCCTCGCTGAAGACCATCGTCGATCGTCGTGAAGCAGCACTTGCCATCTCCGGGCCGGATTTCTACGGCTGGGGCTTCACCCCCAATCAGTCCGGTGACGGCTTCGGCTTCCTGATCGCGACGGTTCAGGCCTTCGGCGGTTCGTTCACCGACGAAACCGGCATGGTCGTCAAGTTCGACACACCCGAAACGGTGGCAGCGTTCGAGTTCCTGCGCGAAACCTACGACCGCAACGGCAAGTACGCCGCCATGCTGCCGCCGGGCGTCGAGAGCTGGAACGATACTGGCAACAACGAAGCCTACCTCGCCGGCCAGATCGGCTTCACCCAGAATGCCTTCTCGATCTACGCCCAGTCCAAGCGCGACAACAACCCGGTCTATCCGAACACACTGCTGCTGCAGGCGCCCACTGCCATCAACGGCGACAGCCGCGATGGCGGCAACGTCGGCGGCTGGATGACCATCTTCAAGGGTTCGCCGAACGCGGCGCTCGCCAAGGAGCTGGCGCTCAACCTGCTCGACCCGGCGAACTTCAACAGGATCGCCGCCCTCGGCAGCGTGCTGTTCACACCGGCCTACCAGAACCTCTGGACGCCCGAACTGCTCGCCGCCGAGCCGAACCTGGCAACGATCAAGCAGGCCGTCGACGTTCAGGACCCGTTCCTTGGCCAGTCGTGGCCGGCGAACCCGAACGCCGGCGTCGATGCCATCCGCGCCCAGGGCGTGCTCGAGCAGTCTGTCGGCAACGTCATCTCCGGTCGTATGTCGCCGGCCGATGCCGTCAAGGACGCCCACCAGAAGATGGTGGATCTGTTCGAAGAAGGCGGGATCATGCAGCCGTAAGGCGATGCAAGACGCAAGGGAGGGTGGCACAACCGCCCTCCCTGTTTTTCTGAACGCTAAGCGTCATTGGCGACACTCATTGGCAGGATGAGATCGCCCTTGCGCCAAGGTTCCAGGCTACGGCGCGCAATTGAGCCGCCTCGCGCTGCAGCAGTTTCAAGGGGACATTTTATGGTTGATCAGGTTCAGGTAAATCCCGCGGTCGGACGAACGATGCGGCCAATGTCGATGGGACGTCGGGTGAGAGCCATCCTCGGCCGCGACTGGAAGATTGCCTACCTGTTCGTACTGCCTATGGTTGTGCTTATGGCGGGCCTCATTTTCTGGCCGTTCATCAGCGCCATCCTGATGTCCACGACGACGTTCAACTTCCTGACCGGCGCGACCAACGATGTCGGCCTCAGGAACTACGAGCGCCTCTACACCAATTCCGACTACCTTCTGTCGCTGTCGAACACGATTAACTTCACCTTCTGGTCGCTGTCGATCAAGTTCGTCACCGGCATGATCATCGCCATGATCCTCCATTCCAAGTTGCCGTGGCGCAACCTGATGTCAGCGATCATGCTGCTGCCCTGGATCGTGCCGGAGATCGTGACGGCGCTTGCCTGGAAGTCGATCTACGACCCCCTGTTCGGCGGCCTCAACCCGATCCTGCAGGGCGCCGGCCTCATCGACAAGCCACTCGGCTGGCTGTCGGATTCCAATCTCGCGCTGGGCAGCGTCATCGCGGTGAACGTCTGGAAGGGCATCCCCTTCTTCACCCTGTTGCTGCTGGCCGGCCTCAAGGCGATCGACACCGAACTCTATGAATCGGCGAACGTCGACGGCGCCAATGCCGTGCAGCGCTTCCGCTACGTCACCCTGCCCGGCATGCGCTACGTCATTCTCGTGGTGCTGCTGCTGAGCTTCATCTCCACCTTCAACCAGTTCGGCCTTATCTTCCTGATGACCGGCGGCGGCCCGAGCGGCGCCACTCGTCTCTACTCGATCCTCGCCTACGAGAAGGCCATCGGTTCGCTCCAGTACGGTCCGGGCAGCGCCATCGCGCTGTCGGTGGCCCCGCTGATGGCCTTCCTGATCTACCTGCTCTCGAAGTACATGCGGCACGATGAGCGCGCGGCCGGCGTCGAGAAGAAGAAGCTCGGCATCGGCAAATTCTTCGGCGCCATCTTCAGCTTCTTCCTCGACATCCTGTTCTGGCCGTTCGACATGCTCAACAAGGGCTTCGAGAAGCTCGGCCTCGCCATCCGCCGGCGTGTGACGGGGTCTTCGCAGAAGCCCATGTTCAAGCCGGAGGGACGCGAACGCATGGGGATCGGCATCCGCATTCTGATCCTGTTGCCGATCATGGTGTTCGTGCTGTTCCCGTTCTACTGGGTGCTGATCACCTCGTTCAAGACGACGACCCAGATCAGCCAGCGCCAGTCGATCTTCTGGCCCGATCCGCCGACCCTGAACCAGTATCAGGAACTGATCTTCGGCTCGCCGTTCCTGATCTGGCTGGGCAACTCGTTGCTGGTCGCCGCCCTCGCCACTATCATCTCGGTCGCGATTGCCGCGCTGGCTGCCTACGCCCTGACCCGCCTGAAATTCCTCGGCGCGGGCCTGCTGACCACGGCGATCCTGATCACCTACCTGCTGCCCGGCACGCTGATCTTTATCCCGCTCTACCAGACGCTGAGCGACCTCGGGCTGATCAACAGCTACGGCGCTCTGCTCACCACCTACCCGACCTTCCTCGTTCCCTTCGCCACCTGGGTGCTGATCGGCTACTTCCGCTCGATCCCGGTGGAGCTCGAAGAGGCCGCGATGATCGACGGGGCGAGCCGGCTCTACGCCTTCGTGCGCATCACCCTGCCGCTGGCGGCGCCTGCGCTGCTCTCGGTGGCCCTGTTCGCCTTCACCAATGCTTGGAACGAGTTCCTGTTCGCCTTCGTGTTCATCACTTCGGAATCGCTCAGGACGCTGCCAATCGGTCTGCAGTCGATGGTGGTGGGCGACATCCTGCCCTGGGGTGAACTGATGGCGGCCTCGCTGCTCACTGCGATCCCGGTGGCCATCCTCTACATGTACGCCCAGCGTTTCCTCGTGGGCGGACTGACGGTCGGTGCGGTGAAGGGCTGACCCCACCATGACCGCCACACCTGTTGTCACCGGCATGCGCGTCGTGCCGGTGGCGGGGCAGGACAGCATGCTGCTCAACCTGAGCGGCGCGCATGCCCCGATCTTCACCCGCAACATCGTCATCCTCACCGACAGCGCCGGGCACACCGGCCTCGGCGAGGTCCCCGGCGGCGAGGCAATCGCAAAAACCCTGGAGGACGCTCGCGACCTCGTGGTGGGCCAGGAAATCGGCGCCTATCGCTCGGTGCTCCGGCGTGTCGGCGAGACTTTTGCCAGCCGCGACGCCGGCGGCCGCGGCGCGCAGACCTTCGACCTGCGCGTCACCATCCACGCCGTTGCGGCGCTCGAATGCGCCCTGCTCGACCTGATGGGCCAGTTCCTCGGCGTGCCGATGGCCGAACTGCTCGGCGACGGCCAGGTGCGCGATGCGGTGCCGATGCTCGGCTACCTGTTCTATGTCGGTGACGCGGCGAAGACACCGCTTGGCTATCGCTCGGCCAACTCCGGCGACGATTGGGAACGGGTCCGCGACCTCAGCGCGCTCGATGCGGCAGCCGTCGTCCGGCAGGGCGAGGCCGCGCAGGCGCGCTACGGCTTCAAGGATTTCAAGCTCAAGGGCGGAGTGTTGCGCGGGCATGAGGAGGGGGCAGCGATCGTCGCGCTGGCGCAGCGCTTCCACGACGCCCGCATCACGCTCGATCCGAACGGCGCCTGGTCGCTGCGCGAAGCGATCGAGGTGTGTTCGGCCATCAAGCCGTATCTCGCCTATGCCGAGGACCCGTGCGGGGCGGAGCAGGGCTTCTCCGGCCGCGAGGTGCTGGCCGAGTTCCGCCGCGCCACCGGCATCCGCACCGCCACCAACATGATCGCCACTGACTGGCGCCAGCTGGGCCACGCCGTGGTGCTGGGCAGCGTCGACATTCCGCTCGCCGACCCGCATTTCTGGACACCGCGCGGCTCTATCGACGTGGCGAAAATGTGCGCTCGCTGGGGGCTGACCTGGGGCAGCCACTCCAACAACCACTTCGACATTTCGCTGGCCATGTTCACCCAGGTCGGCGCGGCCGCGCCGGGCACGATCACCGCCCTCGACACGCACTGGATCTGGCAGGACGGCGCCGGACTGACCGTCGAGCCGCCGCTCATCCGCAATGGTGAAGTAAAGGTGCCGGAGCGGCCGGGCCTCGGCGTCGAGCTCGACGAGGCAGCGCTCGACCGCGCCAACACCCTCTATCGCTCGCTGCCGGCCGGCGCCCGCAACGACGCGATCGCGATGCAGCATCTGATCCCGGGCTGGACCTTCGATCCGAAGCGGCCGGCGCTGGTGCGGTAGTTTCCGAACTGCTCGAGGCCTATACTGGGCTATACCGACAGCTTAATCCGCCCGCATCGGGTGTTGTTGCCGGCGTGGGTGATCGTGTTCTGCACACATCACAGATGCGGTCGCTTGCTTCTTTTGTGCACCGATTTTGTATAAGTATTTGATAAATATAACTAAATTCTGAGATAATTGCACGGGATCACCCCAGCTGCCATGTCGTTGCCAGCAGAGGAGGTCTACGTGATACCAATCGCAATCGTACTCGGCACAATTGTTGCCGCTGGCGCCGCCATCACCATCGGTACGCTCATGCTGCCGGAGACACGCAGCGGTTCGACAGAAAGCGTTATCAGTGCAAGCCCCGAGGCGATCATCGCTATCGTCAAGGATGTCGGCGCCCAGCCCGAATGGCGGAGTTCGGTCGCTGCCATTGCCGAAGATGCCACGGGCTGGACGGAAACCACCCGGATCGGCGAACGGATCGCGTTCCGTTGGGTGCATCAAGCGCCAGATCGGC
>QLAH01000812.1_pt1 | contig 11390 bp, 9 predicted proteins | sample 4693081 | NCBI WGS metagenome assembly QLAH01 (sample SAMN09425401, study PRJNA476045) | Lake water metagenome, whole genome shotgun sequencing project.
CTACGTCGTCACCGACGGCTCCGGTCTCAACGACACCTCCACCCTCGCCATCACCGTCACACCGGTCAATGATCCCCCCGTGGCCGGCGACGACTTCATCGGCAGCCTCAGCCGCCCCCCCGGAGGGTCCACCGTGACGGTCAGGGTCACCGACAACGACAGTGATCTCGACGGAACACTGAACCCGAACTCGCTCACCATCGTCGGCACCACCGCGCCAGGCCAGCCGCTGGTGGTGCCCGGTCAGGGCACCTGGAGCGTCAACATCGCCACCCAGGAGATCAGCTTCACCCCCGTGAGCGGCTTCCTCGGCGATCCCACGCCGATTCAGTACACGATCAGGGACCAGCAGGGAGCCATCAGCAACCCGGCCAGGGTGAGCATCGATTATGACAACCTGCCGATCACTCCCAACGCACCCGCTTCAGGGCCACAGCACGTCGACTTCTACCTGCTGCTCGACAACTCCACCTCCATGAAGGGCGGCGACCCCAGCGGTGTGTCCAGGCTCGAGGCCCAGAACCGGCTGGCCTTCGAGACCTTGAAATCAGCCCTGGCCGCTGCCGGCTATGGCTACACCCTCAAGGGCAGCTCCACCTTCCAGCCCTTCCTGGACGACACCAACCTCACCAGCAGCCAGACCCTCGCCTCCGAAATCCTCAACTACGAACTGGTGGACGACCCCACCGACGGCAGCAGCACCAACGCCAAGTCCATCACGATCCACACCATCGATTTCGGCTATCTCGTCACCCACAGCGAGATCACCTTCACCGGCAGCAATCCCAACTTCGGCGATCTGCTGGCCCGCGATGTGCTGCTCACCCAGACCCCCGACATCACCTTCGGGGCCACCACCAGTCCTGAGTGGATCGCCCGCGGTCTGCCGGCGCCCAACGCCCTCGATGCCTACACCGCCCCCGGCACCAGCGGCAACCGCTACAGCGGCACCGAGATGCTCGGGGCCCTGGTGGCCCTCGACCGGCTGCTCGTGAAGGAGCTGCCCAACGTCGCCCTCGACACGATCGTGTCGGTGGCGATGATCACCGATGGCCGCCCCGAACGGCGCCCCTGGTGGGACAACCGGCCCGACTTCGGCCAGGGCTGGACCGGCACCAACGTGGCCCTGCCCACCAGTTCCTGGCTTGACGGCGATCCGATCCTCAGCTCTGGACTGCGCTACACGAGCAGCGGCACGCCGATCCGGGTGCCGACGGCCGCCGGCGTCGACATCTGGGCCCAGGCCCAGACCTCCCTCAACAACACCCTCGACACCGTGGCCGCCAGGGCTGGGGCCAGCAACGTGAACGTGCTGGCGATCGGCATGGGCGACGGGGGGATCTCCAACTGGAACGCCATCTACACCGACCTGTTCACCAACCAGACCTTCGATGCCAGCCGCAGCTGGAACTACCAGTTCTCCACCTCCGGCCAGCTGCCGCAGCTGTCGGGGTGAGCCGCCATTGCGCCGATCCCCCCGGTGACGGCAGGCTGGACGCAATGGATCCCGATGGCCATGACCCGCGAGCACGACCCGTTCCGCATCCCCCGCGCCGGCTGGGAGGCCGCCCCCCTGGCGGGGCTGGCCTCGGTGGATCTGAACCGGAATGGCGGCGCCTTCAGCGGCGGTGAATTCGTTTCGGAATCCACCGTCGGCGGCGTGCTGCTCTACGCCACATACCAGGCGTTGCTGAGCGCCCTGCGCACCGAGGCCCTGCGCAAGCGCGGCGAGATCGATCGCCTCACCCAGATCCGGCTGGTGCTGGCCACCAGCCTGGAATCGGCCCGGACCGGCGTGGCCGTGGGGGCCGTGCTCTCGGTGGTGCTGCTGGTGTTCCCCTGGCTGGCGGCGCCGATGGCGGTGATGGGCGTGCTGGGCAGCGCCAAGGCCTCCCTGGACCTGTTCCATGCCTTCTGGGATGGCCTCGACGTGGAGCAGAAACGGCAGGTCACCATCGTGGCCCACGAAGCCGGCGTGAACCTGCGTCGGTTCTTCAGCAACCCCTCCGATGGCGCCGGCAGCCTGGCGGGTTGAGCGACCTCACTGGCCGCCGAACAGCTGCTGCAGCAACCCACCCAGGGCCTGCCCCAGCCCTTCGGACTCGCTGCCCTGCACCACCTGGCCATAGGCATCCACCGGCTGCAGGGACTGGTTCAACTGGGCCGTGGTGGCCTGGGTGGAGCTTCTGAAGCCCAGGTTGAACACAGTCGCCCAGCCCAGCTGGATGTCGGTGCTGTACTGGTTGGCGTTGACCTTGGACTGAACGGCGGCCGTGGATCCGTTCGGCAGCTGGATGTTCCACGGGTTGTTGCCCTGGGCCGTGAAGCGGAGCGTGCGCAGCTGGTTCGTGACCGGCAGCCTGTCAAAGGTGAAGGCCAGGGTCTTGGACCCATTGACATTGTTCTGGACGATCTCGTAGCGGCAGGTGCCGTTGTAGATCGAGATCCCCGCATTGGTCCAGGCGCAGGTGCCGCTCTGGCGGGTGCGGGTGAACGGGGGGCGGAAAGCACCGTTGGGTTGCTGACCGGGGTTGAGGCCGCTGCCCGGGCCCCAGGTGGATCCGGAACCACCGATCACCGTGCCCTGGCCGCCCTGGTTGGTGCCCCCGGCATTGGAGCCGAACAGCCAGGGATTCAGCCGCGGGTCGTAGGAGGTGCGCTGGCGATTCGTCCAGCAACCGCGCAGGTTGAAGTTGCAATAGCGGCCATTGGCGAAGGTGACATCGACAATCGGATTGTTGACCAGATTGCTTTCCAGATTGCGGCGCGCACGACGGCCGAACTCCTGCTCCGTTTCCGCCAGGGCAGCACCGTTGGCATTGAAACAGACACTCACGGAGCCGTCACAGATCACCCCCTGGACGGGGAACGTCAGGGATCTGCCGTTCGGCCGGCCATAGCCCGGAGCCGTGGATCCCCCGCCGCCACCCCAGGGGGAATTCTGGGGCTGGGCCGGCTGCGTGGGGGATCCCCACGGATTGCCCTGGGCGAACGCCTCAGGAGACGTCGCCAGAATGGGAAGGGCGACAAAAAGAACCGTTGACTGCCTGAATGCCCTGGCCAGGAGGCGAGAAGGAGTGTGCCTGAACATTGTGTGTCTGAACATTTCGTTGAAGAGACTCTTCATGAAGCTTCGATCATTGGAATCCAGCCTATCAGGGCAGGCCTTTAGCTCCTCAGCTCCCTGGCAATCTGCAGCATCAAAGCAGAAGCAATGTCAACCGATTGGATCAGCAGCCAAGGTGGCTCTCCCCGGCCCCGGGAGGCCCGTCTGCCGCCTCACTCCGCCACAAGGCTGCCGCGCACCATGTTCATGCCGCAGTGGAACGGGTAGGGCCCCGGTCGGCTGGGGAGCAGCTCGATGCTGGTGGTGGCCCCCAGGGGGAGGTCGAGGGTGCGCTGGAAGTCCGGAAAGATCACCTGGGCCACGCAGCCGCTCGGATCGGTGCGGTGGAAGTGGAGCACCACGGGCCGGCCCGCCTTCACCCGGATCTGGGACGGGGTGTAGCCGCCATCCACGGCGATGGTGATCTCCTGCAGCCCCTCCTCCCCTTCGCTGGCCACCACGCCACCGCCATGGCGGCCCAGAAACCACCACAGCTCCGCGACGATCAGGGCCAGCCCCACCGCCGCCACCAGCACCCGCACGGCCAGGGGCTGGGGAAGTGTGCGCCACAGGGGCGCCGCGAGCAGGAGAGGGGTGACCACGAAGAGGGACGTCATGCCGCAGCCCCCACGGAGCGATGGGCAGGGCGGAAGCGGCGCAGCCGCAGGGCATTGCTCACCACCGACAGCGAGCTGAAGGCCATGGCGGCCCCCGCCAGCATCGGGTTGAGCAGCCAACCGGTGAGCGGGAACAGCAGGCCCGCGGCGATCGGGATCCCCGCCACGTTGTAGGCGAAGGCGAAGAAGAGGTTCTGGCGGATGGTGGCCATGGTGCGGCGGCTGAGTTCGATCGCCGCCGGCACGCCACCGAGGTGGCCCGAGAGCACGGTGATGTCACTGGCGGCGATCGCCACATCGGTGCCCGTGCCCATGGCGATGCCCACCTCGGCCCGGGCCAGGGCCGGAGCGTCGTTGAGGCCGTCGCCCACCATCGCCACCGGTCCCTGGCCCTGCTCCTGCAGCCGCTGCACCACCGCCGCCTTGTCGCCGGGAAGCACCTCGGCGATCACCCGCACGATGCCCACATCGGCGGCCACCACCTCACTGGTGCGGCGGGCATCGCCGCTGAGCAGCACCACCTCCAGACCCAGGCGACGCAGGGCGGCGACGGCGGCATGGGCTTCCGGCTTGATCGGATCGGCGATGCCGAAGCAGGCCTCGATCCTTCCGGCCACCGCCACGGCGGCAACGCTGCGGGCGGCCCGCTCCAGCCGCGCCACCACCGGATCGAGGGGGGCGGTGTCCAGGCCCGACGCTTCCAGCCAGCGGGGGCTGCCCACCCGCACCTCCTGGCCGGCCACGGTGGCGAGAACGCCAAGGCCCGTCATGGCCTCGAACGCCTCCAGCTCCGGAAGCACCGCGTCGCCCCTGCGGCCCGAGGCATAGGCCACGATCGCTTCGGCCAGGGGATGCTCCGAGCGCGATTCCACCGCCGTGACCAGGGCCAGAAGGTCCGGGGCCAAGAGCCTGCCGGAGCGCAGACGCTCGAAATCGGTCACCTCCGGTTGGCCGGCGGTGAGGGTGCCGGTCTTGTCGAGCACGATGGTGCGCAGCCCTCCGGCTGTCTCCAGCGCCTCGGCGCTGCGGAAGATCAGGCCGTTCTCGGCCCCCTTGCCGGAGGCCACCATGATCGCCGTGGGGGTGGCCAGGCCCAGGGCGCAGGGGCAGGCGATCACCAGCACGCTCACCAGGAACAGGGTCGCCAGCACCACGTTGCCGCTGACCAGAAACCACAGCACGAAGGTGGCGATGGCGATGGCGATGACCACCGGCACGAACCAGCCCACCACCTGGTCCGCCAGGCGCTGCACCTGGGTGTGGGAGCTCTGGGCCTGACGCACCAGCTCCACGATGCGGGCCAGCATGGTGTCGGCACCCACCCGGGTGACCCGGAAACTGAAGCTGCCGCTGCGGTTCATCGAGGCGCCGATCACCCCATCCCCGGGGCCCTTGGCCACCGGCGTCGGCTCGCCGGTGAGCATCGATTCCTCCACCCAGGAGCTGCCCTCCACCACCACCCCGTCGAGGGGCAGCTTCTCCCCGGGCCGCACCTGCACCAGGTCACCCACCAGCACCTTGGCCACGGGGATCTCCGTGGCGATCCCCTCCCGCAGCACCCGGGCCGTGGGGGGCTGGAGCTGGAGCAGTCGCCGGATCGCCTCGGAGGTCTGGCCGCGGGCCCGGGCTTCGAGCAACCGGCCCAGCAGCACCAGGGTGAGGATCACGGCGGCGGTTTCGTAGTAGACGTCAGCCGGAAGGCCCTCGGCGGTGAGCACCTCCGGAAAGGCGGTGGCCACCAGCGAGGCCAGCCAGGCGATGCCGGTGCCGGCGGCCACCAGGGTGTTCATGTCGGCGCTGTGGCGGCGCAGGGCCGACCAGGCGCCGGTGAAGAACTCCCGGCCGCACCAGAACAGCACCGGGGTGCTCAGCAGCAGCTGGGTCCAGGGGCTGGTGAACCAGGCCGGCAGCCAGCCGATGTGGAGGCCGAGCATGTGGGGCAGGGTGGCCACCATCACCAGCAGGGTGAGCACGGCCGCCACCGACAGCTTGCGGCGCAGCACGGTCAGCTCATGGGCCAGCTCCCGCTCCATGGCCGTCGCGGTGGTGAGCTCCGGCTCGGCGTGGCAACAGGGGGAGCCCGTGGGGGAATGGCTCATCGGGGGCGGACCGGGGCCGGGGGCAAGAAGTTCACCCTATGGGCTCCCCCTGGCTGGAGAGTCAAGCCATCGGGGCCACCAGCGTCGCCGCCGGAGTCAGCCCTGGGGCAGCAAAGCCCCAAGACCCATCTGCCCCAGGATCCCCGAGCCGGTGAGGGCCTCGATGGTCAGGCCAATGACGAAACCGAGCATGGCCAGGCGGCCATTCAGCCGCTCGGCGCGGCCGTGAAAACCCCAGCCGCGCTCTCTTCCGGGGCTGGCCACATCCATGCGTGGCCATGGTGATGTCTCGTGGTGGAATTGTTGAGGTCTGGGAAGCAGAAACGCCTGGAAAACTCCACCACGACATCCGGTCCGGTGGAGAACGAGGCAGGTTGACAGCGCTTTCGACTCTGCACCTGATCCGTGATGGTCAGGTGCCTTCTTCCTTTGCACAACCTAAGGTGGAAAACTTGTGGTTAATCAGCTGCAGCTGATTGATCCTGGTTCCGGGCGGATCACCCAACCTTCCGATCAGCCGTACGCATCTGATGGTGTGTCGCGATCCACACAGGGCGGCGGAAAGGTCGCCATCAAGCGCCGCACCTAGGCTGATTTTGTGCCCACACGCCACGACTGGAGCCACCTGGAGGAGCAGGCCACGACCCTGCTGGAGGGGCTCCGCCTGGAGGAGAAACTCGACCTGCTGGACGGAGACACCCCGTTCTGGGGGGGCCTGGCGGACATCGCCCTGCACGACGCCTCCCATCGCCGCCCCTGGCCCGCCGGGGTGCAGAGCCGCCTGGGCATCGGCGGACTGCACTTCGTCGATGGCCCCCGCGGTGTCGTGCTGGAAGGCGGCGCCACCACGTTCCCGGCGCCGATCGGGCGCGGGGCCAGCTGGGATGTGGACCTGGAGGAACGCATCGGTGCGGCGATGGCTCGGGAGGCCCGCTCCTTCGGCGCCAACCTGTTCGGCGGCATCTGCGTGAACCTGCTGCGCCACCCCGGCTGGGGCCGGGCCCAGGAGACCTTCGGCGAGGACCCGGTGCATGTGGGGGCCATTGGGGCCGCCTCCTGCCGGGGCGTGCAGCGCCATGCCATCGCCTGCGTCAAGCATTTCGCCCTCAACTCGATCGACAGCGCCCGCTTCCGGGTCGACGTGGTCGCCAGCGAGCGGGTGCTGGAGGAGCTTTACCTGCCCCAGTTCCGCGACTGCATCGAAGCCGGGGCCCTGGCGGTGATGAGCGCCTACAACAGCGTCAACGGGACCTGGTGCGGCCAGCATCCCCATCTGCTGGGGGAGATCCTCAAGCAGCGCTGGGGCTTTCGCGGCTTCGTGCTCTCCGATTTCATCTTCGGAATCCGCGATGGCGAAGCCGCCATGGCGGCCGGCCAGGACCTGGAGATGCCGTTCCGCATGATCTTCCAGGCCACGCTTCCGGCGGCGGTGGCCGCTGGACGGGTGCCGATGGCGCGGATCGATGACGCCGTGCGGCTGCTGCTGCTGGCCCAGGCAACGGTGCCTGGAGGCACCTACCCGGCCTCGCTGCGGGGCTGCCGCGGGCACCGGGAGCTGGCACGGGAGGCGGCCACCAAGTCGATCGTGCTGCTCAGAAACGTCGGCGCCGTGCTGCCCCTGCGCGGGATCGGTTCGCTGGCGGTGATCGGACCACTGGCCGACAGCGCCAACCTGGGGGATCGGGGCTCCTCCGACACCCGGCCGCCGCCGGGGACCGTGGTGTCCCCCCTGGCCGGACTGCGGGCGGCGGCGCCCGAGCTCCAGCTGTTTCCCTGCGATGGCCACGATCTGGCCAAGGCCTGTGCCCTGGCGGCCCGCAGCGACGCGGCGCTGGTGGTGGTGGGTCTGGACTGGCGCCACGAGGGCGAGCACATTCACCCCGGGGATCTGGCCCCGATCCTGGGCCAGGCTCCCCCTCCCGATGGGCTGGTGCGCCTGGTCGGCCGCCGCCGCCTGCTGCCGCTGTGGTCCCATCTGGCGGAGGCGGTCGCCCAGGTGACGCGCCTGGGTTCGGCCCGGGCCGGCGGCGCCTTCGCATCGGGCGACCGCACCAGGCTCGAGCTGCCGGCCGGGCAGGAGGCCCTGATCCTGGCGATCGCCGCCGCCAACCCGCGCACGGTGGTGGTGCTGATGGTGGGCGGGGCCATCCTCTGCGAGTCCTGGCGCCAGCGGGTGCCGGGTCTGCTGCTGCTCTGGTACCCCGGCCAGCGGGGCGGGGAGGCCCTCGCCGACGTGCTCCTGGGGCGGGTGTCACCCTCGGGGCGGATGCCCTTCGCAGTGCCCAGCGATCCCGGCCACCTGCCGCCCTTTGATCCCCGGGCCCGGCGGATCACCTACGACCTCTGGCATGGCTACCGGCGGCTGGCGCGCCTCGGCCAGCCGGCGGCCTTTCCCTTCGGCTTCGGGCTCTCCTACGCCAGTTTCCGGGCCAGCGACGTGGCGATCGAACCGCAGGCGGGCGAGGGGTTCCCCGAGGGACTGCGGCTCGGTGTCACGGTGCACAACACCGGGACCATGGCGGCCGAGGACGTGGTGCAGGTTTACCTCGAACCGCCCGGCCTGGCGGTGGAGCGCCCCCGCCGCACCCTGGTGGGCTTCACCCGGGTGCGACTGGAACCTGGGGAGAGCAAGCGCCTGTGGCTGGAGATCGCGCTGGGCCGGCTGGCCTGGTTCGATGCGGCCAGTGGGGCCTTCCGTCTCGAGGCGGGCCGGCACCGGCTGGTGGTGGCCCGCCATGCCGAAGACGGGGGCATCGGCGTGGCGCTGGAGCTCCAGGACCGGCTGGTGGGCCGCTGAAGGGTCAGGGATGGGCGCCCCGTCGGGCCTGCATGGCCAGAAGCAGGGGCTGGAGCCGCAGGCGGTTGTAGCGCTGCAGCCAGAGGCAGGGCAGGTTGAACAGGGTCGCGAACGCCAGGTTGATCAACACACCGGCCGGCGGCAGCCAGAGCGCCGTCACCATCCAGAAGGGCCAGATGGCCAGGTGCACGAGCTCCGCACGCCGCGTTTCCACCACCAGACGCTGCAGGGTCGCCGGATCCCGACTCACCAGGCTGTTCTTGCGCACACCTCCTGGCAGGGCATCGCCGGCATCCGGCAGCAGGCCCTTCCAGCGCCCGATCCCCAGCCGTCGCTCGTAGGCCTGCTTGGTCTCCGGCCAGGGGCGCTGGCCCGTGAGCCAGGTGTCGGCCTCCAGGGCCGTCCGGGGCAGGCGCTGGCCCAGCGCCCCGATCAGCAACGACCACACCAGCCAACCCAGGGCGCAGGCCAGGGCGCCTAGCGCGTCGGAAACTGCCTGCCTTTCCATTCGATCGTGCCCCGCTTCAGATTCAGGATTGCCAGGACGAACACCCCCAGAAAGAACAGAACGGGGATCGGAAACACCAGGCAGATCCAGGCGAAGTTCCCCACCCGCCTCGTCAGGGCGATCAACTGAACCGCAAAGGCCAGATAGAGGAGCAGGTTGGGCAGGACCGCGGGCTGCCCCATCAAGGGCCAGCCCAGCAGGGCCGCCGGCAGGCACCACGCCGCCCAGAACAGGCCGGAGATCCACAGGAGCACGGCCAGCATCCACAGCCAGCGCACCTCACCGGCGGCGGTGGCGAAATTCTTGGCGAAGCCCATGACCATGTCATGGAAGCCGCCGGGGTACATGCGGTACTCGATCAGACCGTCGCCGATGTAGGCACTCACCGGCAGCCCGGCCTTCTCGTACAGATGGCCCATGAACCAGTCCTCCACCACCTTGCCGGCGACGGCCTCATGGCCGCCGACCCGTTCGTAGTCGGCCCGGCTGGTGGCCATGGCCGGTCCGAAGGCCACCCCGCACCCCGGCCCCATCGGCACGGCCATCAGCCCCACCAGGCTGAACAGCACCGAGAGCTGCTCGTAGGCCTTCTCGGTGCGATGGAACGGCTGCACCGACACCAGACCGCCCAGCTCCTGCTGGGCCGCCACCAGACGCTCCAGGAACCCGGGAGAGGGCTCGGTGTCCGCGTCGAGGAAGACCAGAATCTCGCCGTTGCTGGCCCGCACGCCATGGTGCAGGGCCCAGGTCTTGCCGCACCACCCCTCCACCAGGGGCGGCGGCTGCATCACCCGGGCCCCGGCCGCCGTGGCAATCGCCGCGGTGCGATCACTGGAGTGGTCGTCGATCACGATCACCTCGAAGGGGGTGAAGCTCTGGGCCTGGAGCGCCGGCAGCAGGTTGGGGAGGGTCCGCTCCTCGTCACGGGCCGGGATCAGCACCGAAACCCTTGGGTGTCCCTTGACCCTGCCCAGGGGGAGCCGGAAGAGCCGCAGGCAGAGGGCCCAACCCAGCAGCCAGCGCACCAGCACGGAGATGGCGACAGGATCCATGGGTCGTCGCCGAAGGGGATGGACTCAGAAAGCTAAACGCAGTCCATCAGCAGGATCCGGTCCGACGGCTCACGCTTCTGGCCGGAGCAGCTCCATCACCAGGGGTTGCAGCGCCCCCGGGAGGGTCAGGAGCTGATGGTGGTAGCGCACCGGCAGGTTCCTTCCCGGACCGACCGGCAGGACGGCACGCCAGGCCGGCACCACCATCAGATCCGGCTCGCAGTAGAAGCTGCAGCAGTCGACCTCCCGCAGGGTGGTGAGGTCGGCGTTGAGCCGCTGCAGCAGGGGGCTGCCCGTTTTCAGATCGGCAATGCCGGCCAGGGGCCAGCGGGGCCAGGGTCCGGCCGTGAGGGTGCCCTGCTGGGGGCTGCCGACACTGATCAGGCGGCGGGTGCGCCGGTGGCCGCCGAGCAGCTGGATCCAGGTGCGGGCGATCACCCCTCCCATCGAGAACCCCAGCAGATCGATGGGTTGCTCCAGGCCGAAGCTGGCCTCGATGTGGGAACCGAGCAGGGCGGCCTGCTCCGCGATCGGCGTCAGCCCGAAGCGATGGGGCAGGTGGGGGATCAACAGGGGGCCGCGACGGCCCGCCAGCTGCAGTCGCAGGGGGTCGAACACGGTGGGGGTGTCCCACATGCCGTGGATCAGCACCAGTGGCGGCGATGGGGCCGGCCGGCCATGCCGCGGGATGTCGCCTACCAGACCAGCTCCGGCAATTCCCGGAACACCTGCCGCACCCCCGCGCTCCACTCCCGGCTGAGGTTCTGGAAGTAGGTGTCACCCTCGCTGAATCGGCGCCGCTGGGTGATCGCGAGGCGGTCCCGCTCGTAGAGGAGCAGGTCGATCGGCATCCCCACCGACAGGTTGCTGCGCATGGTGGAGTCGAACGACACCAGCACGCACTTGGCCGCTTCCGCCAGCGTGGTGTCGGAATGGATCACACGGTCGATGATCGGCTTTCCATACTTGGCCTCGCCCGTCTGCAGGAAGGGCGTGTCCTCCCCGGCTTCGATGAAGTTGCCCTCGGCATACATCCGGAACAGCCGGGGCTCCTCCCCCTTGATCTGCCCGCCCACCAGGAAGGACGCATTGAAACTGGAGCCGGAAGCTTTCAGGTAGGGGCCGTCCCGCTGCTCGATCGCCCGGACCGCATCCGACACCAGGCCCATCACCTCGAACATCGTCTGGGCCGTCCAGACGGACGGGCTGCC
>QLAH01000813.1_pt1 | contig 11384 bp, 5 predicted proteins | sample 4693081 | NCBI WGS metagenome assembly QLAH01 (sample SAMN09425401, study PRJNA476045) | Lake water metagenome, whole genome shotgun sequencing project.
CCCCAAAACCCCAAAACCCCATGAGAATTTTGATATGGAGCGAAAGGAGGGATTTAATATTTGAATTTACTGCTTAGTATAAATAAAAATGAATAGAAGCAGTCCTTCTAAGTTTGATCCGTCTTACCCATCAAGCTCAAATTTTTAATGTTCAGAAGAAATTGAGGAAATATTACTGCAAGAACTTGAAAGTCTTTTTGATAAGCCTTGCCTTATCCCAGTTCCTATTCCAGCTGATCAGAACAAATAATCTGTCTCTGATTCTTCTTAGCGATAGAATCAATAGATGAGTTAATCCTAAAATTAGCAAGCAAATCCATAATTGTAGACTCAATTTAAAGTTGGTTTTGAAAAAGATTATACCAACACTTTCCTAATAACCAATCCTCAAGCAATCTTTAAGATCTTTGCGAAAGAGCAGTTTCTGCTTTTGTCAGAAGCATCTTAATGCATTCTACTAGATAGACTAGATGATATCCTCTAAAAATGCTAGCATAATTCTTTGATTCTGACAGACCATATAGTTTTAACAAACGTTACAAGACTTAACTAGAATCACATAGCTGATATGATGAAGAGGTCAAGAGAATAAAACAATCAACCATAGTCAGATGAGAATGAAAGAGACTCAATACGATCAATAAGATAGTCAAATTCAAAATAATTTATTCCTGAGCATGATATCCTGATGTTAATTATTCAATTATGCCTCAAAACATCAGGGAAAAATCAAGAAACTACTAACAAGTTAATTGAACTCATTAAAAAGCTGACTTATGGCAAAAGATTCTTGAGATGCCACCTCGAATTCATTTATCAATATTTGAAAATAAGATCATCAAAACTCTGTAAAAGTAACAAAAGCAGATAAGCTTTATCAAAAGTTGATTCATCTCTCAAAATTTTAATAGGAATGTTTGAATAGAGATTTGAAATAGGACCTCAAAGCTTTTTCTATTTCTCAGGATTTCTTTCAGGCATATAGGTAAACACAAAGACTATAATTCATTCAGAATTCGTAAAGGTAAATTTGAATTTTCAAATTTTAGGGGTTCACCGCTTGTATGTGGTTCTACCTTTAAGACAATGCCCTTTAAGATGACAAAAATCTTCCAGTCCTCTTTAATGTCTTCTTTAATGGTCATGGTGGGTTCGAATGTTACTTTAATGGAAGAAAACTTTTCTATAGAATGCTAGGTCGAGTCTACACCCCACCAAGTAAGAATGAAAAATTTAAATTTCTCAGCTATCGATAGTAATGGAATCTTGATTGGAGAATTCAGCCCTAAGAAATGGTATTTCTTTGCTACAGAACATGAAAAACCTTCTTTTACAAGACCATAATTTACAGCTATAATCAATGATAAACAAGTGGCAACTCTACCTCTTGATTATCCAAAGATTGACAAAAATGCAAAGATTTCTTTGATTGCTGTCTGCAAAAATTTTGTTGGGCTCATGTCATCATTTATGCTGTTTAAAGAGCCTGTAAACAATTCTAAAAAGCTAATATAGGTAAATTTATGCTATAAAGCTTTAGATGTATCACCATTTTGAATATGGATTCTATTCAAACTAATAGTTCTCTTCAGGAAAAGGTATTACTGATCTTTTTGATTAAAAAATACTTGATAAACTCTTGATCCTATACTGTCCTGAGAGAACTTCAAGTAAATTATATCCTATTTATTTTTAAAGATAAAACTATCTATGACTGTATTGAAATGAGAGATGCTGAACTTATGATAAATTCTGGCTCATGTTCAATCAATTCTAAAGCAAAATCATTTCTTACAGGCGGTTTAGTTTCATTTTTGCCAATGCTAGATTTGATAAGAGCTATTTCTTTATACCAAGAACTCTAAGGCTAGACACATAGTTTAGATATCGCCCTAAATGACTTTTTAAAGCTAGTCAATGCTCTCATGTCTTCAAAATCATTTTCACAATTCGAGTAAGACTAGCCGACTCCATTTTTCTCAATAATGTTCCATCTTATTAGCAAACTTCCACCAAGCTCAGTTAATAATTAAACTATTTAGCTTTTAGCTGAAATCAGATTCTAAATTGGTGACTCAAAACTATAGGAATAATTCTTTGCTAGTCTGATGTAAAGTAGTGACTTTTGGTTGAACACTGATAATATTGAAGTAATCAATGAGTTCTGGTAGTTCATCAAGGCTATATATTCCCAGAATCCTGTTTAATACAATAAAATCTTCAGCATTTAGAATCTTATAGATTTGATGGTGAAGATTTCTGACATCAAAGATGCTGGTCATTGCTGTGAATACCATAGAAATACCTATATGATGTTTTATCAAGGATAAATTTAGAATTAATAAAGATCAAGCAATCCAGGAGGATTTATTCCAAGATAGAGAACTAGCACCCTCAGCGTTGCCAATGATCAAAATTAAGGAATATAGAATAAAAATAGCTAAGGATTAAGAACCTTGAATATCTAACCAGAACCTTTTTAAAGTAATATCCATCAAATTGATAAATACTTGGCTCCAATCGCTGGTGTTCTTGAAGGTGTTCTAACTTCAGGAGGGAACGAAGTACTTCAACAGATATAATACATAGCAAAGTCTCTGACACTTAAATCTTCACCTTGCTTCCATCTTCACATGCTTAAGCTCTTAAAAGTATTACTGCTTGACAGCAAAGAGGGAGATAGCTAACATTGTGCAAGTCCTGGAGACTTCGCAGCTTAATTCTTGAAAGCTAACGGAATGCAGGTGCTTCTCTACTTATGTTCAAACTCATCCTTTGATGTAAAAGCTATGTGTGTTAAGCTGATTGATGTACTTAGCAGCCATACTTCTCTAATAAAAATGGCTATAGATCCAGATGTAATCACATACTTGTGCAACTTTATACTTCCTCGATCTATGATGGACATGGCATTACTTAGAGAGAAAAGTTAGATTTTCAAAAACATCTCAGGCTCACATGATAGAATGCTAATGGGAGAAGTAAACTAGCAAATGATCAATCAATATGAAATGATGGAAAGCAATGAAGATGTTTCAAATAATGAGGAAGAGTAAGACTTAGAACAGGAAATGAATGACTTGATTGCAAAGGATGTGATCCCTAAAAAGATTAAGAAATTCGGATCTGGACTCTTTATGGAAGACGATGATGATGATTTTGTTTAAGAATCTGAAGATCAGTTTATGATAGACTCAGTAATCTAGTAGACTGATATAAACTTGCATTTGAACAAGAAGAATCAGAAATTTGAAAAAGATATCGCATATATAGGAAATTAGGAATATGATACATTCGCAGCTAATGATTACCTGAAGGATGAAGATTTACTTCCAGGAACAAGACCACCTCCACCAGCGCCGCGCAGCAAAGGTAGAGGAAAGACCATGCAATTCGACTTTGAAGATTCCGAGAAGCCATCTTAATAGCAGAACAATAAGCATAAATTTAATTAGACAAGCAAAGCTTACATATTTGGAAAATCATCAACTATAGATGAAGTGCAAGAAGATGATGAAGAGCTAAAAAGTGAAACTCAAGAAAAATTTGAAGATGATTTGAAAGACTATGGGATTGTAGGCTTTACCAAAAATTTTGCCTAAAATGATAAGAAGATGTAATTTATGAACACCTAAAAGCTCCCTTCATTCAGCAAATCTAATATAGGTAATCCACCAAAAGGACCCCGAGGAAAAGCTCTTGCTTTGACCTTAGATGAAGGTGATGATAAACCATTTGAATCTAAAAGAAATATTGCTGGTAATAGGAATACATTTACCTTAGGCAATAATAACAAAGCTCCAGCAATTTAATTTGCTGAATTATAGGAAGTTGATGAGAATAATGAAGATGATTACAGCTAAAAATTAGCTCCTAAAAAGAAAAACTCATTTGCAAATGAAAATGTGATGTCGAAATCTAATTTAAGATAACCAAAGCAATTTAACTTTGGATTTTCAAACTCTGATGGCGAAGATGAAGAGAATGAGGATGATAAATTTAAAAATAAAGAATAATTCAGTGACAGAGAGGAAAGCAAAGTTCCAATTCTTGAAGTAGAAGATGATCTAGCAGATTTTTATAGATAAAATTAAGTGATGGAGTAAAATGACGAAGATGAAATCTTCGAAAGCTAAATTTTTGATAATTAATCTAGACAGAATAAGAAGCTCGGTTTACAGTAGATTGGAGGTCAAAAGAAAGGAAACAGTGTGTTAGTACAATCTAAAAATCAGATACCTCTTAACGATGAAATAAATGAACTTGATAGATAAAATTAAATTGAGCCTCAAGTTCAAATTCCAAAAAAGAAAAAGAATCTATTTTTAGGAGGGACAACTGGCGCAACTTAAGACAATATGTTTGAAGAGCCTGTTTAATCGCAAATAAATGAGCCAGTATAGCAAATTTAAACTCAATAAGTAGCTGGCCCAAGTAAAAAGGCAGTAATCTCTTTCTAGAGAAATGAAAAAATCTTTACAAATGCAAACAACAAACTTAACATAGATACTGACGCTATTAATGAGTTGTTTACCTATGGAGGAGAATAAGGCCAGGTCAAGATGAGTGAAGATGAAGAGATTAGAAATTTTGAAGCAGAGATTGAAGAACTAGCATCTATGTGTATAGCAGCAATGAATAGGAAGAAGCCTACTGATCCAATTAAGTACGAAAATAAAACTAAGTAGTCTTTTGAAAGCAAGTATCTGGGAGGAGGAAACCAAGATGAATAAGAAATAACTAAAAGCAGTAAGCTTTAAAACCCAAGAGCTTAATTCATGACCCCTTAAAGCGTCAGAGGCATAAAAAAGATAGAGTTCTAAATGTCTCAAGAAGAGAAGACAGCTTTATTAGAGAGCTCTAAAGAGAAAATTAATCTTGGGGGAACTTTAGGAAGTTAAGGTCTGTCTACAAGCAAAGCTTTTGGGCTCAGATCAGGCATGTTTAGTAACAATACCATATTGGAAGAGCTTTCGCCAAATTCTAATTCTAAATCTTCGTCCTCTAAAAATGACTTTAACTTTGCTGCTAACAGTAGTCAAGATCCATTTTAATCGAGAGATAAGCGTAAAAGCAGCAATATATTAGATAATTCATTGGATATGAAGCCATTTGAAGAATTTAAAACTTCAGGAAAAGTCAAGAATGCCAAAAAACCTAATTAGCATATCTCATTCAACTAAACCTAGCCTCTTCTGAACTTTTAAGACCCTTTTAATAGGGAAATGTTTCCTAAAGGAAATACAAATAGCGGAAAGAATCCAAATAAAAAGCATTTATCAGGAAGTAAGCTAGAAACGCACACTCAAGACTTAAAATCTACATATGAGAACCTTGACAACTAGTTATCCAAAAATAATGATGATTATACATAAGAGTTAGAGAATCTTTACACTAGTTGTCTTGAATGGATTATTAGTAGAGCTCCTTCATCTTTATATGAACAGATCGTTATTGATGAAGTTGATAAAATTGGTTATTAGCCAGCAATTTAACTGCTAATGAACCTAGTAACATACTCTAATAACATCATAAGATAGAGAGCACTTAATGATTTGGAAATGCTTGCAAAATGGGATCCTAGTAATGGATCTTAACTAATGGTTCATCCACAATTTCATTAATGGCTTCTTGAAGTTCTAATGCCATATTAAGATTTAACTTCAAAATTCTAAAACCTACAAGGCACTTCAAGAGCAGTATTTGACATTGGATGCAAATTGCATACTTTGCTGCTTAAAAATGCATGCACTAACTCTGAAGAAGAAGCTTATAAAAGAATCAACTTTTTAGTGAGATGGCCTTCAATAGTATAATCATAAATGTAGTTAGGAATCAAAGATAGAAGCCCAAGAGATGTTTAAATTGCTAATAAACTCACCAGAACTTTGGTAAAAAACCTTCTCTACGTATTAAAAGAGGAAACTTACAGAGTCAAGCCATAGATAGTAAGAAACTATTCAACATGGTAAAACATGATTTACTCTATTTTCTTGGTTGAAGAATTAGTTTTCAGTTCACATCAGAAGGTAATTATTAATGAAAATCTGGAATACAATCGTGATGTGAATGTTTCTCTCCTGAAATGGATTTAAAATGATTTCCTACTAACCTATGATGATTCTAATGAAAGATCTTTATGGGCAGAATGGGATTTACTTGAGTAAGTCTTCTAGATTATTGAAGTGATCTACCCAGATTGGATTTAAAAATAATAAGATTCTAAATAGCCTCACTTAACAGTCGAAGAATTAATTTTCAATACTCTTGAGAAGTGCTAATCTGATGAGTTCTCTTCTATAGTAGATGTGCTTATGCATGAAGGTTCACCCTATAAAACATCTTAAACTCCAATTAATTAAGGGTCATACCAAAATTAAAAACCTTAATCTAAAGCAAAAGGACTTTTAAGTGGTGTTTTGGGCAGTAAATCTCATTAATAATAGTAACAATAAGTAGAATAAATTCCACCTTAACAGCAAGCTAACATAAATTCAGATCAATCTTTCATGAAAGTAATTCTTAACTTGCTTTGCATAGCCTTAACTCAATCTGACACAAAAGGTCAAGTTCAAGATTGGCTTGATAAATTTGAGAAATTCTTAAAGTATATAATGATCCTCTCTGAAACTTGGAAAAGTAGATTAGTTACTACAGTATATAACAATTACCAAAAGAAGTTTTCAGATTGCATAACATTTGCTTTCACTTTCTTATTCCATGAGATTCATCATACTAATAGCACTAATTAAAAATATAACTTCAATTAAACTGGTACTCCATAATCAAATACTTCAAGTCCAAAAGAGCATATGTTCAATAAGCTTTATGCATAATGCCTAAAAAATTTGATGATTTACTACATTAACATCATAGAATTCCAAAAGATTAGATTTACTCCAATTCAACTTGAATCACATGTGACAGCTTGCAGAAACATCTTTAATAATGTCTTGATTAAAAGTTATCAAGGAAGCTAAGATGGTTTAATATCTTTGAAAGACATATCTAGATTCAAGTAAAGTGACTATGAAGATTTTCCTGAATGTTTCTACATGGAAGATTGGAAATTCACCTTTTTCAATAGTGAAATAATCAGAGGTATTGTAAAGCGCTAAATAAATCATCAGTTACTTGCAGCTTACCAATAAAGAAGGAAAAACTACGCTTAATACTATCTGGACACTTAGAGCAGCAATGAAAAGACTAAGGATGAGATACTGAAAAGGATGCAAGGAGATACTGTTGAAGTTATCAGCTAACTTAGTACAGAGGAATTCGAAAGGAAAAATAAAGTCGCTCTTATGAATGAGAACTTTATGAGGGAATAGAGTCACCATTGGAAGAAAGTTAAAGAACTAATGTTTGGCAATAGAGGTGTGTGGAGAGTCAATCATGGGCAAGAAGAAGGATATTTGAAGTCTACACTATTCAAAGGAGCAGATGGAGTAAGACCAATAATGAAAGAGAGATTCAAGAATGGATTTGATTTAATTGATTCTGACCCAGAATTAGAGAAAAAGATATTTGACAATATCGACGTTATTGATTCCTTCGAGATATTCAACATAGATAAAACTAAGATAACTACAGGCAAATAGCTTTTAGTACAAGATAAGAAGAAAGTCTCGAAAATATAATAAGATGATGCTCAAGGTACTCATTCTGACGATGAAGAATTTGAAAAAGATGAGGAAGAAGAAGAATTCAGTCATTAATAAGTAGAGTAATCTCAGCAACCTATCATCAGCTTTTTCTCAAAACCTTTAACTACAAGAGATAAAATATCTCTCAGAAAGCAGTACATAGCACATTTAAAGGAGTATATTTACTCTTTTAGAGTGAAAACAAAGGAAATTATATCAGATCTTAAGGTCTCTATTCTTAAACCTTTGTATTAGAAGCCAGGAACAATCACTTTGACTTCTCATGACATCTTATTCTTTGATGATTTGTTCACTCCTGCCAATCAATAGCAAGAAAGAGACAATATCTTCTTCTTTAAATATTAAAAGAAGAATGATGATTTGCTTTATAAAATCATTCCTTTGCAGAATCTTAAAGAGATATAGAGAAGGAGATTCTTGGGCAGAAAAACAGGACTAGAAATATTTACCATCAATAATAAGTCCATATTGATAAATTTCCAAACAGAAGAAGACAGAAATACTTTTGCAACTAAGATCATCAGGCAGAGAAATCAAAGATCATATAACCTAAAGTATTCAGACTCACTTGAACCTCGAAGAATTCTAAAGAAAAGAGAACTTACAGAAAAGTGGTCTCAATGGAAAATTTCAAACTTTGACTATCTAATGTAGCTAAATTATCTATCAGGAAGATCCTTTAATGATCTATCTCAATACCCTGTTTTCCCATGGATCATTATGGACTTGACAAGCAATACTACTCCTGATTTAAGTGCAGGCAGCTTTTAACAGAATCAAATTGGTGCTTAACCACCTCCTTAAGGTTTTAGAGATCTTAATAAGAATATGCAACTACTTGGAACAGCTGAACGATAAGCTGAATTCAAAAGAAAGTATGATGATCAAGACTCATTTGCATCAGAAAAGGAAAAGTTCCATTGTGGTTCACATTATTCAAATCCAGGAATCGTTTTGCACTTTTTGTCAAGACTCAGTCCATACATAGATGCCTTAGTCGAGCTCCATGGAAAGAGTTTGGATACACCTGATAGAGGATTCCATAGCTTATAAGATTCATTAAACAGTGCATTAACTGATCATTCAGATGTTAGAGAGCTAGTTCCTGAGTTTTACTTTTGTCCTGAAATGTTCGTAAACCTAAATAAGATTAAGTTTGGAGTAAAGTAGGATGGAACAGTGGTGAATGATTTATTACTGCCTCAATGGTGTAATAGTGACCCTTACATGTTTGTTATTTTCATGAGAGAAGCCTTTGAATCCAACTATGTTTCATAAAACCTTAGTTCTTGGATTGACTACATCTTTGGTTACAAGCAAAAAGATTAAGAAGCCGAAAGATCACTGAATACTTTTTCTCATATAACCTATGAAGACGGAATTGATATTGAAAATGTTTCTGATCCATTAATGAAGCGATCATACTAAGAACAAATTTATAATTATGGACAAACACCTTCCTAGCTTTTCTCGAAGAGCAAACATCCTTAAAAGATGGCAAGACCTTAAAGCTAAAAATTCAATGTTGTTGTTGACAATATGTCTAAGATAAAAGTCTATAAACCAGTAAATCCTTAGCCAGTTAAAGGATCATAACAGGCAAGCTCTTAGAATATACTTCTCTCACAAGAAGCTATTTTAAAAGCGAAATTCGTTGATGATCAAACAATTGTTGGAGTCAGCAAAGATGGAACAGTCACTTACTTCTTCTGGCTTTCTAAAGCTCATGAACTTAATCCTAACACTCCTTTTACTTGCTGTGAAGACAAAAAGAGAAAGTATGATAACAAGCAAAAATATCATGGAGTTGAAACATACGACAGATCTATCAAGAAATTCGATTTCCCATTGCTGATACTTAATAATTTCAAATGCATTTTGAGAGGAGGATTTTGGGGAGGCAAAGTTCAAATATGTCCAATTGAAGGTGTAAGTCAAGAATCCACATCTTACTTAGTATCTCATTAATCGTCTGTTACAGTAATAACTAGTACTCAGAATGAAAAAATAATCATTACTGGGTCTAAATCTGGAGATGTTAGCGTCTGGACTTATATTGAAGGGAATGGAAATTCATCTCTTGAAAATAACTGGCATTTAAGAAAATAGATATGTGATCATGAAGGAATGATATCCACAATTCACATTAACGAAGAGATGTGCCTTTATATGACTTGTTCATTTGATGGTACTGCCAACGTCTACAATCTTGCAACAGATAAGTTCTAAAGATGCTTCTCTCATCCAAAGTTAGCTCCACTTCATTGTGGAATTTTAACTTAAACACCATTACCATCTTGCTGTTTCTTTTCAAGAGAAGATCACTACTGGCAGGCATTTACATTGAATGGGCACTTTTTGGACAAGCAGAAAGAGGAATGTGGCCATATAATTTCTCCCTAAGTCGTAAAAGATTCGCATTTCATGGACAAACTTGTGTATGGAACTGAAAAGGGCTATCTTATCTTTAGGCAGCTTCCTCTTTTAAAACAGTTCAAAAAGTAGCAAGTATCAACCTAATTCCCAGTTCTGTCCATTATTGTGAGCCCTGATAGACGTTTCTTACTTGTTGGCTGTGGTGATGGAGGTCTAAATGTTGTTACTGAACCTTTCCAACTCAATCAAGGTTCAAACTAAGTATAAAGCAGCAACATCAGCTCATAAAGCATTCCAACGCAGTAAATGAAGCAATCCACTCAATCAAGTTAGATGTCTAATTAATCTATGGCCTCGAGTTTTATTAGCTCTTCATAATCTATGGTCAACCCTATGAGTCAGTAAACAAATCAGATAACGAACTCGTAAACAGGGAAATCAAGCTTTACTATAAATCAGAGCTATAACTCGACACAAGGATCAACACAGCCTCAATTTAATCCACAGAATTAATACAGAGAATGAAATAAGTGATTGAGATAAAATGATTAATTTCCTAAATCTTTAATATAATCATTTTAATATGGAAGGTTAAATCAAGATAGATGCTGGATCTATGGATAGAAAGTACTTCTATGCTTTCATTAAAGGCCTAGTTAACATCAAATATAAAGAATACTTTAGAAAAAGCAAAGATTTTGAAGTTGATGAGACTCTTGATCTCTAATTTCTTTATACAAATCTTTTCAATAACTAAGAAACTTCCCTAGATGGTAATTCTTCGTGTTAAACTTTTCTATTAGTCTTCAATAAGCTCGTAGAATCTACTTTGAACATTATTGAAACAATAGTGCAAGCTAACATGTCAAAGGAGCAACTGGAAGATTTCTTAACTAATGTATTCCTTCAAAATTTGATCTATTTAGCAAGTGAGAGCCAGAGATGAGCACAAGAAGCAGATTGCACTTTATTGGAAGAATGAACAGATAAAAATCATCAAAGCTCTGAATGAATCGCTTCGAAATGAAACTAGTGGAATAGCAGACATGGACTGGGAGATTCATGTCACTACTGCGAGTAGGCACTAAGCAAGTATAAATAAACAGAGCTCTACTGTCGTGATACAACCAAAGGTTTGAAGATATTAATCTGATATGCTTTATAGAGAGGAAATGTAAGAGACAAGATCATGTTTGAGATGGGTAAAAACGAAGCTAAGATGATACTTGACAAGTTAGCAGCTCTAGATCAAATACTTTAAGGAGGTTCATAGATGTAATAATGAATAATTTCTCCCTTTACTCATTTGATTCGAGGTCATGGGGTTTTGGGGTTTTGGGG
>QLAH01000814.1_pt1 | contig 11375 bp, 8 predicted proteins | sample 4693081 | NCBI WGS metagenome assembly QLAH01 (sample SAMN09425401, study PRJNA476045) | Lake water metagenome, whole genome shotgun sequencing project.
CAGGAGGCCGTCGTCCGCCACGTCGCCTCCGGCGGCGATGCCGTGGTGCTCTTTCCTACCGGCGCCGGTAAGTCGATCTGCTACCAGGTCCCGGCCATCTGCCGTCGCGGCGTCGCCATCGTCGTCTCCCCTCTCATCGCCCTGATGCGCGATCAGGTCGAAGCGCTGCGCCAGGCCGGTATCTCGGCCGCGGCGCTCAACTCCTCGCTGACGCCAGAAGACGCCCGGCAGGTCCGCGATCAGATCCGTTCAGGTGAGCTCAAGCTGCTCTATGTCGCTCCCGAGCGGCTGACCACGCCTGGCTTCCAGCACCTGATCCAGGACGTCGAGATCAGCCTTTTCGCCATCGACGAGGCCCATTGCGTCAGCCAGTGGGGGCACGACTTCCGCCCGGAATATCGCGAGCTCTCCTCTATCGCGGTCAATTTCCCCGGCGTGCCGCGCATCGCGCTGACGGCCACGGCCGATCCGGTGACCCGCGCCGACATCATCGAGCGCCTCGGCCTCGCCGACGCCGCGGTGTTCGAGACGAGCTTTGACCGCCCCAACATCTCCTATGCTATCGTCGAGCGCGATAAGCCGCGCGAGCAACTGCTCGAATTCCTAGGCAAGCATAAGGGCGAGAGTGGCATCGTCTATTGTCTCTCCCGCAAGAAGGTCGAGGACATTGCCGAGTGGCTTGATGGCAAGGGCATTCGCGCCTTGCCCTACCACGCTGGCATGAACGCCTCCGCCCGGGCCGCCAACCAGGATGCGTTCCTCACCGAGGACAGCCTCTGCCTCGTTGCGACGGTGGCCTTCGGCATGGGCATCGACAAGCCAGACGTGCGCTATGTCGCCCATCTCGATATGCCGGCCTCGGTCGAGGCCTATTATCAGGAAACCGGCCGTGCCGGACGCGACGGCCAGCCCGCCGAGGCCTGGATGTGCTACGGCATGGCGGACGTCGTGCAGCGCCGCCGCATGATCGACGAAGGTAACGCCCCCGATGAGATCAAGCGCGTAGAGCACGGCAAGCTCTCGGCGTTGCTGGGCATCTGCGAAACCGCGGAATGCCGCCGCAAGGCAATCCTCTCCCATTTCGGTGAGAGTCATCCGGGCAATTGCGGCAACTGCGACACCTGCATTTCGCCTGTCGCCACCTGGGACGGCACCGATGCCGCGGTGAAAGCTCTGGCCGCAGTCTACCGCACCGGCCAGCGCTTCGGCGCGCAGCATGTCATCGATGTGCTCACCGGCAAGTCGACGGAGCGGACGCAGAAGTTCGGCCACGACAACCAGCCCGTGTTCGGTGCCGGCAAGGATATCGACGCGCGCGTTTGGCAATCGGTGTTCCGACAGTTGACCGCTGCCGGTTACATCTTTGTCGACCAGTCGGCCCACGGGGCGCTGAAGCTCTCCGAATCCGCTCGTCCAGTGTTCAAGGGCGAACAGCGCGTCACCCTGCGGCGGGATCGCCCACGCCGCGCCGCCGAGGTGCGCCGCTCGTTGCAGCGCTCGATCGAACTGCCAGATGGCGCTCAGGAATTGTTTGACGCGCTGCGGGCAGAGCGGTCTCGCCTCGCCAAGGCGCAAGGCGTGCCGCCCTATGTGGTGTTTCAGGATGTGTCGCTGCGCGCCATGGCGACTGAACGGCCGCAAACGCTAGACGATATGATGGGCATGCCCGGCGTCGGCCAGGCCAAGCTCGAACGCTACGGCGCCATTTTCCTGGCGGTGATCCGCGCTAGCTGACGGCCTTGAGCATGTCGAGCAGCGATCCGTCGAAGTTCGCCACTTCCTCGACCTTCTTGGCCGCCACCGAGACGCCGAACTCGTGCCAGCCGACCAGCATGACGATGCCGCCCACTTTGTCTTCGGCCGCCATCCAGCGAGTGATCACCGCCTGGCAGTCCATTTTGTTTCCGGTGGTAGGATTCACGAAGTTGCGCTTGGTTCGCACCACGGTGCCGGCCAGCGCCCGCTGGTTTTCCTCGCGCAGTGCGGGCGGCATCTCCGGAAAGAGATCGTAGAGCTTTTTGCCCACCGCGTCGGTGCGCTCCATCAGCTTGTGGCACTTGAGCCAGTAGGAAGAGCACTCGAGCAGCGTCAGGCCCTCATCGAAGATGGCGATCGGCGCCGGCATGGCGCTCACCACGTCCTGCAGCAGGCGGTTGCGGCTGATCGCGAAGGCCTCGCGATGCGCTTCCTTGGTGATGTTGCGGCTAAGGCCGAAGAGTTCGGTCACCCGCCCGTCCTGCACGCGGAGGTCACCGACGCTTTCGATCACCCGTTCTTCGCCGTCGGCGCCCGTGGTCCGCAGCACGGCATGGAAGGCTCGCGTTTCCTGCAGGGTCGAAGCGATCAGCGACAGCAGCTTGCCCCGGTCGTCCGGGTGGTAGAGCTGCACCATGAATTCGAGCGGCAGGCTTTCTGGGCTGTAAGGCACGCCAAAGACCTCGCAGGCCTGTGGCGACATCTGCACCTCACCCGGAAAGATCACCTTCCATTGCCCGAAGCCAAACTGTTCGCTCATCAGGCTGCTGACCGCGCTTGCATCGACCAGATCGGGCTGGGGTGGCGACAACACCGACGAAGGCCGGGTCGTATGGATCAGTTGCTTGGAAAAGATAGGCATCGGCGCTCGGGAGGAAAGCTGGCTTTGGCGCGAGAGTGACGCGGCATCGTTAAGATCGCCTCACCGTTTCAGGTATGAACTCATCACTTTTCCCAGTTTTCCCCATTCGCATCTGAGGTGTGGCACGATGGCCGCAATCGATGGGTGCTGGCCATGGCGGCGCCGGGGAACAGTCGCTGGGCTGTGGAAAACTGTGGTTCAGAAACAAAACAGCCGCCTCTCGGGCGGCTGTCTAGAACAATTTGTGCTCTTGAGCACTTACTTGGCTTTTCGGCCCAGTCCGTTATCCTTCGCGAGGCGCGAACGGGTTTCGGAATAGTTGGGCGCCACCATCGGGTAGTCGGCGGGAAGGCCCCACTTTTCCCGATACTGCTCGGGCGAGAGGTCGTAGTGAGTGCGCAGATGCCGCTTCAACGATTTGAATTTCTTGCCATCTTCCAGGCAGATCAAATAGTCAGGGGCGATCGACTTCTTCACTGGCACCGCAGGTTTCAGTTCGGTTGGAACAACCGGGCCGCTGTTGCTGCGCAGATTCTTAAGTGCATTATGCACATCTGCGATCAGCTTCGGGAGATCAGATACGCTCAGCGCGTTGTGACCAACATAGGCGGACACGATATCCGCGCTCAACTCTACCAGTTCATGGTCGGCAGCGGTGTGCGCGCCTCCAGAGGTCCCTGGCGACCCAATCTGCATAGCCAAAGTAAAGTCCTTCCTTAGTCTGCTTCGCGTGTCGTGTCCCCTACATCGGGTTGGCAGCGACAGTGTTTCCTGTTGGCGCCGGTCCTGCGCACATTCTGCGTTATCGAAATGGCCCTATTCCGAGCCAAGCGTTATGCGACCGTTATGTGTTCTGGTATTTTTCCTTTACTTAGTCAAGTTCGCTCCTTCTATTGTTTCTAAACGTGATTTGAGAGTTCTCGGGTGCCATGCGGGAAACACCAATGTTGCACCTTCTGGGCACGCCACAATTGCGGCTGCCGGATGGGTCCACTGTAGAACTGCGCCAAAAGGCCTTCGCTCTCGCTGCTCTGCTGCACATCGAGTATGGCGGCAAGGCCCGGCGGCAGGCTGTTGCCGATCGCCTTTGGGAGGCTGCCAGCAGCGCCCAGGCGAGCACCAACTTGCGGCAGGTTTTACTAAACACCCGAGGCCTGCAGACGCGCCACGGCATCGAGCTGTTTGAGGCGGACGCCACCTATATTGGTCTGGGGCATTCCGTACGGCTCGATCTGGTCGAAATACTGCGCCTCCGTACCGTCGTCGATCCGGATGAATTTTTGCGCCTTGCGGGGCTCTATCGGGGCGGTTTCCTCGATGGTCTCACCGGCTCGGCTGATGAATTGTCCCGCTGGATTGAGACCGAGCGGACACGCATCGAGAACCAGTTCATCGCCAATGCCTGCACCACTGCACTGCGGATCGGCGGAGCCGCTGCCGATCAGGCTCTGGCGCGATTGGCCGAGGTCCAGCCCTACTCCGACCAAGTGTGTCAGGCCCAGATGCGCCTGACGCGCGCCAGCGGCGACGAGTTCGCCGTCGCGACGATCTTTTCGGCCTTCCGCAACCGGGTTTGGAAGGCTTTGCGAGCCGAGCCCGAGCCCGAGACCGCCGCCCTGGTGGTGCCGCCCGCTCCCACCGTTGTGGCAGTTCCCGCCAATCGGAATGCCCGCATGGATGCCCGCACCGTGCTCGGCGCAGAGCGCGCGCGGGTGCCGCGCATCGTGCTGCTGCCGCCGTTGCAGGAGTTTCGCCGTAACGACACACCCCGTCACCTCGCACCGGCGCTGATAGAAGACGTCACCATCAGTCTTTGCCGCCTGCGCTCGTTCACGGTGATCGCGCCGCATTCAGCCTGGCAGTTCGATCCGTTCTCAGCCATCGACGAGATCCGCTCGCACCAGATCGATTATGCCGTTGAGAGCCGTGTCGCTGTCGACCGCGCTGCTGATGCGTCGGGGCAGTTGGCGCTCGCCGTACGCCTGATCCGGACGGCCGGCCGCGAGATCGTTTGGACCGACAAGTTCAAGTTCGCTGTCGCCGAGGCGCCACAGCGCTATCGCGACCTGGTCAACGGTATTGCGGGCAGCCTTGCCGATCGCGTCGAGACCGCCGAGCTTGCCGCCGAGCGCACCACCAGGGACCCGACCGCCTATTCGCACTATCTCTCGGGTCGACAGGACTTGCGGACATTCGATCTGCCGCGTGTCCGCAAGGCCCGCAAGTCGTTCCGAGTCTCCTCCGAACTGGCCCCTGAACTCGCCAGGGCGGAAAGTTCGATGGCGCGGAGCTACGTCATCGAGTGGGTGCTGCGATCGGGCGCCGACCACGCTTTGCTCGACAAAGCCAAGCTGCATGCCGAACGCGCCATTGCCCTCGATCCCTTCGACGGCAATGGCTATCGCGAACTCGGGCGAGCTGCGCTCTTTGTCGGTGAACTCGATGAAAGCCTGCGCCAGTTCGAGAGGGCCGAGCAATACGCGCCCAATCATGCCGACGTGTTGGCCGACTATGCCGACACGCTCACCCACAATTCTGATTTTCCAGCGGCGCGCCAACGCATTGAAGCGGCGCTTCTGCTCAACCCCATTCCGCCCGACGAGTACTGGTGGACACTTGGCGGGATCAACTATTTTCAGGGCCTTTGGCAGGACGCCATGGCTGCGCTGCAGCGCATGAAGAATCAGGAGCCAGCGCTGCGGCTCCTGGCGGCGGCAGCCGCCATGGAAGGCGACAAGGAACTTGCGCGCCAGTACCGGCTCCGGGCTCTCTCTTTGCAGCCGGATTTCACCATCGCCAACTGGGCGCGGCGCCTGCCGATGCGGGATCCTGCTGACGTCGATCTCTACATTGAGGGCCTGCGCAGGGCAGGTTTCAAATGAGAGGCAACAGGAGGCAGAAGCCATGCGTTACGTCATCATCGGACAGAAGAATTCCAACGACCTGCTTGTCGTCGATACCCAGACCATGACCGTTTCTTCGGTCGACGCGGCATCGACCGCGCTCAAGAATACAGACGATCTGCGGGCCTCCGGCTCGCTCAAGGGCGTCGACTTTGCCATCGCGGCAGATACCCGAGACGTGGCCTCAGGCCGTTGGTTCTACGCCTGATAACCATCTGAATCTAAATCACATCGCGAACTCCGGTACCGGCGGCAACGCCGGTACCAACGTACTCGGACAGGCTGCGAAGCCCGTCCGAGACGGTGGCCCTCATGCGTCCGTTCATGCCGCGCTACGGCATCACCCGACTGGCTCGCCAGACCGGGCTGGATGTGCTGGGTATTCCATGTTTCGCGGCCATCCGACCCAACGCCCGGACCCTCTCGGTCAATATGGGCAAGGGCGTCGACGATGCCGCAGCCATGGCCTCCGCCGTGATGGAAGCGATCGAATACGCCATCGCCGAAGGCCCTGAAGTCGAAGCGATCCACGCCACCGCCAGTGCTATCCGTCAGTCCGGACGAACCATGTTCGACGTCTCGCCCTGGCTGGCGCAGGGCCAGACCGTCCCCGATGACCTTGAACTGAGTTGGCTGGAGGGCAGGGACCTCTTTTCAGGCAGCAGCATCTTCGCCCCGCGTGATGCGCTGATCATCGGCGGCGCCGAAACGCTCGCCGAAATCAGTCAGTCCACCAATGGTCTCGCCTCAGGTAACTCACTGGACGAGGCGACTTTCCATGCCCTCTGCGAATTGGTCGAGCGCGACGCCACCACGCTCTGGATTTTCAAGTCCGATGCTGCAGCCGGCGCCACGCGCATCGAGCCTGGTGCATTTGCCGACCCACTCGTTGATGGCCTTGCTCGGGCCGTGCGGGAAGCGGGCTTCAATCTCACGCTGTTCGACCAGACCACGGCCATTGGCCTGCCGGTCATCTTCGCACTGCTCTCCCCAGCTGGCGAGGCCACGACCCGTTACTTCGACCTTGCGGCCGGCTGCGGTTGTCACCCCATAGCGGCCCGTGCCGCCATTCGCGCCATCACCGAGGCTGCGCAGACCCGTGTCTCGAACATTGCCGGCGCGCGGGATGACTTCGACCCTGCGGAGTATCACCAGCGGCTCAGTACCTCTCTGAAATCGCTGCTAACGCTTGCGGCCACGGAGCCGCGGCGGCCACCCGCCGGGTTGCCCATGGGCACATCGCTGCCGGCGCTCTTTGCCCATGCCAAGGGGCAGCTTGTGGCGGCCGGCATCACCCGCATCGCGGCCTTTCCGCTCGGCGGCGAGGAGGCGGGCATCGCCGTCGTCCGCCTCCTCGCCCATGGGCTTGAGGACAGATCAACCAACCGGCACTGGCGCCCCGGCCCGCGCGCCACAGGAGCCATGCTTGGACTATGGTGAAAGTAATCTTCGTCGGCCCCAGCCTGGCCGGTACCGACTACGCGCCAGGCAACATCGACATCCGTCCACCCGCCGCCCACGGCGACATGGTGCGCGCCGTACTCGACGGTGCCACAGCCATTGGCCTCGTCGATGGATTGTTCGATGCCGTCGCAGCTGTCTGGCACAAGGAAATCCTCTTTGCCCTGGCGCGCGGCGTAACGGTACTGGGCGCCGCGTCGATGGGAGCATTGCGTGCCGCCGAATGCGCCCGCTTCGGCATGCAGCCGGTTGGCGCCATTGCCCGCAGCTATCTTTCGGGCGCGCGTGACGACGACGCCGATGTCGGCCTCGTCCACGCGCCAGCAGAGCTCGGCTGGCTGCCCCTCACCGAGCCCATTGTCGACATCGAGGCAACTCTGGCGCATCTCGGGCGCCTCGACCTCCTGCGTCCCGGCGAAGCGAGCGCCGTACTTTCCCATGCCCGCAGCATCCACTTTTCCGAGCGGAGCCTCGAACACCTGGTGCCAGCAGCGCTGGCCGAGCGTCGTGAGGCCCTGTTGGACGCCTACGAGAGCCATTGCGTCCGGCAGAAGCGGCGCGACGCCCTAGAACTCGTCGCGCAGCTCGCCCAATTGCCGGACCGTCGAGGGCAGGAGGCATCCTTCGTCCTTGCCGAAAGCCCGATGTGGCGGCGTCGCCTGGGCCAGATTCAGGCTGAAGGCTACATCACGGCCGCATAACGGCCCATCGAGTTTACTAAACAAGTCTCCGAAGCTGGAGGAAAAAGGCTGGCCGCGCTGACCGATGGACCTCGTCGGGAAGCGTGGCTGTCAGGATGGCGAACACGTCGGAGCGGAAGTTTCGGGGCCGCTCCGGATGGCCCTCGGCCACATCCTGGAATCGGAGAGATCGGATGGTCGGCGCCTGCTGTTCGCGGCACCGGCCATCTCCCTCATCCGCTCAGGCCGTCGCCCACTCGCCCTTGCGCATCACCGGCACGCGGCTGCCGTCGGCCTTGATGCCGTCGATGTCGATCTTGTCCGAACCGATCATCCAGTCGATGTGAATCAGGCTCTTGTTGCCGCCCTGGGCCTGGATCTGCTCGGGGGTCAGCGACTTGCCGTTGATGAAGCAGTCGGCATAGCACTGCCCCAACGCGATATGGCTGGCGGCATTTTCGTCGAACAGCGTGTTGTAGAACAGGATGCCCGACTGGCTGATCGGCGACGAGTGCGGCACCAGTGCCACCTCGCCGATGCGCCGACCGCCCTCGTCGGTGTCCATCACCTTGTTGAGAACGTCCTCGCCCTTGGTCGCCTTGGCTTCGACAATTCTCCCGCCTTCGAACTTCACCCGAATGCCGTCGATCAGCGTGCCATTGTGGCTGAGCGGCTTGGTGCTCGACACATAGCCTTCCACCCGCAGCGCGTGTGGGGTGGTGAAGACCTCCTCGGTCGGAATGTTCGGGTTACAGGTAATGCCGTTCTTGCTCTGGCTGGCGCCGCCCTTCCACTGGTGCCCATCGGCAAGCCCGATGGTCACATCCGTGCCCGGGCCGGTATAGGCGAGCGACGCAAAGGCATGCGCGTTGAGCCAGCTCCAGCGCTTCTTGAGGTTGGCATTGTGCTCTTTCCACGCCGATATCGGATCGGCCAAATCGACGCGGCTGGCCGCGAAGATGGCGTTGGCGAGCTTTTCGATCGCTACGTCCTCGGCGTCGTCGGGAAACACCTGCTTTGCCCAGGCCGGGCTGGGGTAGGCGACGATGTTCCAGTTCACATCAAAGCCGGTGATCTTTTCGAGCGCCGGCTTGTAGGCCATCGAGTTGGCCTTGTTGGCGCGTGCCACCTTGGCCGGATCCTGCCCAGCGAGCATCATCGGGTTGTCGCCGGCAATGGCGAGCCGCGCCGCGTTGCGCGAGAACGCCGAAGCCATGCCTTCGTAGAGCCAGTTGGCTGCCTTGTCGAAACTCGCGGCATTGGCATGCCGGTAGCGCGCCAGGATCACCTCTTCGTCCGAAATGATCGGCGTCACCACGCCGGCCCCCGCCTTGTAGGCATGCTCGGCTATCTTGCGGATCAACGGCAGCGCTGTGGACGGCCCGGTCAGCACCAGATCCTGCCCCTCGGCGAGTTGCAACCCGACCCGGATCGCCACCTCCGCGAGTTTGTCGAGTTTGACGGGGTCGATGGGCGATCGGGTCATGTTCGGGGGACCTTGCTGGGATGGGTGTTACGCCCATACCTAGCGATCCCGGCTCGCGGTTTCCAGTCCGCCCTTAGGCGGTCTGTTGCGGTCCCTAACCTTCGATACTGGCAGCCTTGCCTGGCTCGCGCGGCGCCATGCGGTTGAAGGCGTCGAGCGCCGCGATCTTGTAGGCTTCCGCCAGGGTCGGATAGTTGAAGGCGTTCTCGACAAAATAGTCGACCGTGCCTTTGAGGTTGAGCACGGCCTGGCCGATATGGACGAGCTCCGTCGCTCCCTCGCCGATGATATGCGCGCCCAGGAGCCGCCGGGTCTTCAGCGAAAAGATCAGCTTCATCATGCCGCTCTGCAGCCCCATGATGTGCCCGCGCGACGTTTCCCGGAAACGGGCAATGCCGCACTCGTAGGGGATGCTCTTTTCCTTCACCTGCTGCTCGGTGAGGCCCACAGTGGAGATTTCTGGCACCGCATAGATGCCATACGGGAAGTACTCGGGCGCCGGCGGCATCGGCGCACCGAACGCGTGGCATGCAGCGATGCGACCCTGTTCCATCGCGGTCGAGGCGAGCGAGGGAAAGCCGATCACGTCGCCCGCCGCATAGATGTTGGGCACATTGGTCTGGAAGGTCTTCTGGTCCACCTTCAGCCGGCCGCGATCATCCGCTTCGATGCCGCAGGTCTCGAGTCCGAGCCCCGCTGTCGCGCCCACTCGTCCCGCCGCGTAAAGCAACATTTCGGTGCGGATTTTGCGGCCATCGCTCAGCGTCGACACCGCCCAGCCCTGGGCATCGAGGTCCACAGCGTCCACGGTGACGCCCAGCCGCAGCTGCATGCCGCGCTTCCGAAGCTCGTGCACGAACTCCTCGATGATCTCGCGATCGATGAACTCCAGGAACTGCTCGCGCGGCTCCACCAGTGTCACCGGCACGTCCATGGCCGAGTAGATCGTCGCATACTCGAGCCCGATCACCCCGGCGCCGACCACCGTCAGGCTCTTGGGTACGCGCGGGTCGGCGGCGATGTTGTCGCTGTCAAACACGCTCGTCTCATTGAAAGGGATGTGCTTCGGGCGGTAGGGCGAGGTGCCCACCGCGATCACCACATTCTCCGCCTCGAAATTGCTCTCCGATTCCTCGCTGTGCTTGACCGCCAGCTGGTGCGGATTGACGAACCGCGCCTTGCCGGCGACCGTGCGCACGCCATTGCGCGCGAACTGGTGTTCGAGCACGTCGATCTCGTGGTCGAGCGTCATCCGCAGTCGGGCGCCCAGATCCTTGCCTTCAATGTCCTTTTTGACCCGGTAGGCAAGGCCGTAAAAGCCCCGCTCACGCCAGCCGGAGAGGTTGAGCACCGTTTCGCGGAGCGTCTTGGAAGGAATGGTGCCCGTATGCACCGACACACCGCCGACCCGCAGTCGGTTCTCCACCACCAGCACGGATTTGCCCAGCTTGGCCGCCTGGATCGCCGCCCGGCGACCCGCCGGCCCAGAGCCGATGACGATGAGATCGAACTTTTCCATAGTGACGCTGCCCCAGAACCAGAACCTCAGTCTGGCACAGCGCCCTTAATCTTGCGTGACGACCCACGCATGGCAGCTTTGCGCGTGCCTTGTGAAAGGGCTTAGTAGACTTCCGGCACGTAGAGCTCCGGCGGCACCGGGTGGCGGACATAATCCTCGTGCCGCACACGGGGCGGCAATGCGATCTCTGGCTTGGGCACGTCTCCGTACTGCACCTGGTTCAGGAGGTGCGCAATCATGTTGAGCCGCGCCCGCTTCTTGTCCACCGCCTGCACCACCCACCAGGGCGACTCGGCAGTGTGCGTGCGGTCAAACATCTCTTCCTTGGCCCGCGTATAGTCTTCCCAATGCACCCGGCTTTCGAGATCCATGGGCGAGAGCTTCCACTGCTTGAGCGGATCATGGATGCGCATCTTGAAGCGGAATTCCTGCTCCTCGTCGGTGATCGAAAACCAGTATTTGACGACGATAATGCCCGAGCGCACGAGCATGCGCTCGAACTCGGGCACCGAGCGGAAAAACTCTTCGAGCTCTTCGGGCGTGCAAAAGCCCATCACCCGTTCGACGCCCGCGCGGTTGTACCAGGAGCGGTCGAACATCACGATCTCGCCGGCGGTGGGCAGCTGGCTCACGTAGCGCTGGAAGTACCACTGGCCGCGCTCGACCTCGCTCGGCTTCTCCAGCGCCACCACGCGCGAGCCGCGCGGAT
>QLAH01000815.1_pt1 | contig 11336 bp, 8 predicted proteins | sample 4693081 | NCBI WGS metagenome assembly QLAH01 (sample SAMN09425401, study PRJNA476045) | Lake water metagenome, whole genome shotgun sequencing project.
GGTTCTACCGCCGGCAGCGGCCGGATGCGGTATTGAGCGGCCCCGAGTTTGCCAACCTCGTCACCACGCTGGCGCTGAACCTCGGCCTGTCATCGGCGAAGTTCTTCCCGAGCTTCCACGCTGCCGCCTCGATACCGTCGACCGATTTCGGCTCGAAGGTCGCCGCGAGGCTTGCCGCGCTGGTCGCCGCCCGAGCCACCCGGCTCATTGCCGTCTCGGCCGGCATCGGTCGCGATCTGGCGGCGCGAGGTGTCCCTGAGCGCAAGGTCGCCGTCATCCACAATCCACTGCCGCCCGGCATCCATAATGCCCCGACCCGAACCTATCCGTGGCAAGCCGAACTCGCGGCGCTGGGGCAGGGGCCGGTCATCGCCACCGCAGGTCGGCTCACCCCGGTCAAGGACCAGAGGACGCTGCTCGCCGCCTTCGCGCAGTTGCGGGCCACGCGGCCGGCCCGCCTCGTCGTCTTCGGTGACGGCCCGCTCAGATCCGAACTCGAGGCCGAAGCGGCCCGCCTCGGCATCGCCGGCTCCACCCTGTTCCCCGGCTACGTCAACGAGCCGGCCGCCTGCTACGCCGTCGCCGACCTGTTCGCGCTGTCGTCGGTGTCGGAAGGTTTTGGCAACGTGCTGATCGAGGCGATGGCCGCCGGGGTGCCGGTGGTGTCCACCGATGCGCCGCACGGCCCGCGCGAGATTCTCCAGGACGGTGCCCTCGGCCCTCTCGTCCCCGTCGGCGACGCCACCGCCCTCGCTGCTGCAATGGCCAGCGCCCTCGACACCCCGATCGCGCCCGAAGTGCTGAAAGCCCGCGCCGCCGAGTTCAAGATCGACGTGATCGCCGACCGCTACGAGGCGTTGCTGAAGTCTTGAATCAGCGGTTTGGGTGGGCCGCTGCGAACGCCCCAACTCCAACGCTGTCACGTCTGGAACGCAGGAAGCAGGTGGCTGGCAGGCAGCTCAGCGCGGCCGGCGGCCTTCGCCGAACAGCGGGATGATGTTGCCGACGCGCGTTGGGGCACTGTGCGAACCCTCGAACACCTGCACCATCGGCCCGTTGGCCATCGCCACTTCGCGTTCGGGCGTGGTGAGGCTGTCCACTGTCGCCAGCAGCCGGGCCGGGCTCACCGGCTTCTGCAGCACCGCATCGATGCCCGCCGCCAGCAGCGGGCGATGGAACGGTGCGGGGGTCTGGGTCAGGGCAATGACGGAGAAATCGTCGCTCGCGAGCTTCAGGTGCGCGCGCAACCCACGGGAAATGTCGATGGCCGGAGCACCCGGCAGTTCGGTGTCGAGCACCACGATGTCGACCGGCGTGAGGCGCAGGTAGGTGGTCAGCGCCTCGATGCCCTCGAACGTCGCCACCTTGTGCCCGCCGTCGGTTTCGAGCGCCCGGGCCAGAATCCCGGCCAGCGCCGGATTGGCGGCGAGCATGGCGACGGACAGGGGACGAAAGGACATGGCAGGCTCCGCAGTTAACGGGGTCTTAACATGGGTCCTGCAGCCGCGCCCGATCGTCCTTCCGTCATCCTTAACGCCGGCAGGGTCAGGGCGGCGGTGCCGTTAACCGCTTCTTTACCGCGCCGTCGCGACTCCCCACGCTGCGTGCTAGCCAACACCAGCGGGCTGGAAAACTCCAGCATTGCCAACAATTTGAGGCAATTTCTCATGGTTGAGGAACAGGTCGGCTACCCTGGGCGGATCGAGCGGCGGCGCTTCCCGCGACAGGTCGCCAGCAGCGCTTCGCTGAGCTGGGCCCTGGCGCTGGGCGAGGGCGCCACCGCAAGCCTCGTCATGCTGTTGCCGGCGATCGCCTATCACCTGTCCATGCAGGTGCCCTTCAGTAACGTGCCCTATGGTCTTTACGCCGGCTACTCGACGCTGGTCGGTGCGGTCTATGCCGGCCTCAGCTTCCTCACGGCGGGCAAGTATCTGTCGCGTACCACGCCGGGCCAGTCGGTCATTGCCGACGCGGCGCTGAGCTGGACGGCCGCCTTCGCGGTGGCGCTGTTCGCAGCTTTCCTGCTGGGTCTTGCCAACGAATTGTCGCGCGTCTCCCTCACCGCTTCGTACTTGCTCGGCATTCCGGTGCTGCTGGTCACCCGCAATGCTGCCTACTCGGCCCTCGCCGGGCGCATCAGGGCAGGGCGGCTGCAGTACCAGAAAGTGGCGGTGGTCGGCGACCGTACCGATGTGGTGCGGTTCCTCTACAACGGTCACCTGTGGAGGGCCGGCTACCAGCTTTCCGGCACACTCTATCTCGAAGATGTCCGCGACGGTCAGGGCCGCATCGACGAAGCGGCGCTGGTCGAGTTCGCGCAGCGGTGGCTGACGGAGGGCGCCGAAAACCTCGTGCTGGTGGGCGGCATCGGCGATGTCGATCGCCTCGAGCGGCTTTCGGCCGGACTGAAGCGCTTCGCCATCAACGCCATCTGCGCCCCGGCGACCGACAACGCGACGTTCAAGTTCCTCGATGTCGTGCCGATCGGGCCGAACAATGCCGTGCGCTTCCTGCGCAAGCCGATGGGCGATGGCGCGGTTTTCCTCAAACGCGCCTTCGACCTGTGCGGTGCCGTGGCCGGGCTGGTGCTGCTGGCGCCGCTGTTCGCCGTGATCGCGCTCTGGATCAAGCTCGACAGCCCCGGCGAAGTCTTCTACCGGCAGGAGCGCCGCGGCTTCAACGGCGAGACCTTCCACATCTGGAAGTTCCGCTCGATGACGGTCGCCGAGTCGGGCCGGCAGATGACGCAGGTCCGCGCCGGTGACACGCGCATCACCCGCATCGGCGCCTTCATCCGAAGGACCTCGATCGACGAGTTGCCGCAGCTGATCAACGTGCTGCGCGGTGAAATGAGCCTCGTCGGCCCCCGCCCGCATGCGCTGATGCACGATGACGAGTTCGGCCACCAGCTCGCCCAGTACGCCCACCGCCAGCGCATCAAGCCCGGCATCACCGGCTGGGCCCAGGTCAACGGCTTCCGTGGCGAAACCTCCACCTTCGAGCAGGTCCAGGGCCGTACCGAGCACGACCTCTACTACATCGACAACTGGTCGATCTTCCTCGACTGCTGGATCGTGCTGCTCACGGTGTTCTCGCCCAAGACCCGCCGCAACGCGCTGTAGTGCGGTCGGCGCTCAGCGCCACCTCATTCCGGCCCGTCCTCGAGCCAGCGGTCATACTCCCGCGCGCGCCGGTGCTGTTCCAGCGCCAGCAGGAAATACTCGTCGTGCCGGCCGTCTGGCCTGCCGTCCTGCTCCCATAGGAAGTAGGCGGTTTTCCGCACCGCTTCGATGAAGCCCTCGTCCTCGACGGGGTCGTGATGGTGGTGCTCGTTCATCTCTGACCTCGACTACCTGATGTTTCAACGCCTGCATCGGTGCCCGGTTGCAGCGAGCGCCGGCCAGCAACGTTGCAAGTACGACGAAAGTCACGGGCCGTTCTGCGCATATGTGCCTTGAACCGAACGCAAATCAGGCTCAAAGAAAAATCATTCCTCTGGTTCACTACCGGGTCGGGTCCGGCCGCCGCAAGTTGCGGTGAGGGCTCACCATTTGCGATGTCGGGACACCCAAATTGAGCTCGGAAGCTCCACGCAGCGCCTACTCTCCCGGCGATGCAATGGTTCACGTGCGTGCCGTGCAGCAGGCCAAGGGCCGCACCACGCTGTGGCGCATCATGGCCCTCACGTGGCGGCATCCGTGGATGGTGATCATCACCATCGGATCGTGCTTCATCTCCTCGGGCCTGCAGCTGTGGACGCCGGTCCTCCTCGGCCAGGCCGTCGATCGCGCCGAGGGCGTGCTCGATGGCGGAGCCGGGTCGGTCGATGCGCTGTGGACCATCGCCATCACCCTGCTGGTCGTCGCAGTGCTGCGCGGCCTGTTCACGATGTCGATGAACTACTACGGCGAAGCGGTCGGCCATCACACGGCCTATGAGCTGCGCCTCGCGGTCTACGAGAAGATCCAGCGACTGAGCTTTTCCTACCACGACAGGGTCCACACCGGCGATCTCATCACCGTGGGCATGCTCGATCTCGAGGGCGTGCGCATGTTCTTTGCCACCGGCCTGCTGCGAGTCATCCTGCTCGGCACCCTGATCGGCGTCGGCGCCTATATGCTGATCTCGACCGACTGGCTCCTCGGGATCTTCGCCCTCAGCTTCGCTCCCTTCGTCGCGGTCAATTCCTCGGTGACCCAGCTCAAGCTGCGCGCTACCTGGCTGACGCTGCAGGAGCGGCTGCAGGACCTCAGCCGGGTGATGGAAGAGAACCTGGGCGGCATTCGCGTCGTCCGCGCCTTCGCCGGCGCCCGGCACGAGATGAAGAAATACAGTGCTGCGTCCGACGCAGCGATGGAGCTGACGCACGAGCGCGTCAAGATCCGGGTCAACTCGACCTCGGTGATGAATATCAGCTTCTTCATCTCGATGGGTCTGGTGCTCTGGTATGGCGGCGAGCGCGTCATGACCGGAGAGATGTCGGTCGGCACGCTTGCCGCCTTCCTCACCTTCATGACCATCCTGCAGATGCCGGTGCGCCAGCTCGGCCTCCTGGTCAATTCCTTCGCCCGCGCCTCGACCTGCGGCAACCGGCTGTTCGCCTTCCTCGACCTCGACATCGAGATCAAGGACGAGCCGGGCGCCAAGCCGCTCAAGGTCACCGAGGGCACGCTGCGGTTCGAGAATGTCGATTTCGCCTATCCCTCCGCGCCGTTCCGGCCGGTGCTGTCGGGCGTGTCGTTCGAGGGCCGGCGCGGCCAGACCATCGGCATCGTCGGCAAGCCCGGCTCGGGCAAGTCGACCGTCGCCCACCTCATCCCGCGCTTCTACGATGTCACCGGCGGCCGCGTGACCATCGACGGGCAGGATGTGCGGGCGACCACGCTCAAGAGCCTCCGCGCCGAAGTGGCCGTGGTGCAGCAGGACAGCTTCCTGTTCACCACCAATATCGAGAACAACATCGCCTACGGCGACCCTTGGGCGAAGGGCCCGCGCATCGCCAGCGCGTCCGAGTTCGCGCAGCTCCACAACTACATCATCGGGCTCCCCACCGGCTACGAGACTATCGTGGGCGAGCGCGGCGTGTCGTTGTCCGGTGGCCAGCGCCAGCGCCTCAACATCGCCCGCTCGCTGATGCTCCGGCCGTCCGTCATGGTGTTCGACGATTCCACCGCCGCGGTCGACGCGGGCACCGAACAGAGAATACGCACGGCGATGAAGCGGTTTGCCAAGGACCGGGTGACCATCATCATCTCGCACCGCCTGTCGTCGCTGATGCATGCCGACCAGATCCTGTTCCTCGACGAGGGCACGATCGTCGAGCGCGGCACGCACGAGGAACTGCTGGCGCTAGGCGGCCGCTATCGCGCGCTCTACGACCTGCAGGTCAAGCCTGGCGACGACCAGCTGGAGGCCGCCGAATGACCGAGGCATCGCTCAACACCGAAGACGACAGCGAAGATCGCCGCCGCCGCCCGCCGCGCGCCGTGGTCGGCTCCAGCCTCGATCGCGAGGAAGAGGTCTTCGGCAAGGCCTACGATCCCAAGATCGTGCGCCGCATCTGGGCCTTCGTGAAGCCCTACCAGAGCCAGATCTACGTGTCGGTCGCGGCTGTGCTGGTGTTCACGCTCACCTCGCTCGCCTTCCCGCTGGTCATCCGCTACGCCATCGACCACGGCATGGCGCAGGGCGGTGGCGGCCGGGTCGTGCTGCTCTGGTGCATCGCCGGGTTCGCCGGCCTCATCGCCATCAATTTCGTCTCGTCCTGGGTGCAGGAAACGGTGGTCGGCAAGGCCGCCGAGAACGTGCTGTTCGACATGCGCCGCGCCATGTTCGCCCATCTGCAGCGCGTGTCGCTGGGCTGGATGGACAAGACCGAAGTCGGCCGCCTGATGTCGCGCCTGATGGGCGATGTGAACTCCATGCAGGAGTTCCTCGAAACCTCGGTGCTGTCGGTCGGCGATATCGTCCTCCTCTTCGGCATCATCGGCGTGCTGCTGTGGCTCGATCCGATGCTCGGCCTCGTGACCATGGCCACCATGCCGATCCTGTTCATCGTGCGCCTGTTCTGGCTGCCGCCGGCCAAGGTCAGCTTCATGGCCGCGCACCACACCAACTCGTCGGCCAATGGCGCCCTCGCCGAGGGCATCAACGGCGTCCGCACCGTGCAGAGCCTCGATCGCCAGCAGGTGAATTTCCATCTCTACGAGGAGAAGGCGAAAGCCAACCTCAAAGCCCACCTGCGCGCCGCCAAGTTCGCGCAGGTAATGGTGCCGATCGTCGACACCCTCACCGGCATTTCCATGGCTTCGGTCATCGTTGTCGGCGGCCAGATGGTGCTCGGGCGCGAGCTCGATGTCGGCGTCATGGTGGCGTTCCTGTTCTACATCCAGCGCTTCTTCGACCCCATCCGCTCGCTCACCATGCAGTACTCGGTGTTCCAGCGCGCCATGTCGTCCGGCACCCGCATCGTCGAGGTGCTCGACGTGCCGGTGAGCATCGAGGACAAGCCCGACGCGCAGAAGCTCACTTACGACATGGACGGGTCGGTCGAGTTCAAGAACGTCACCTTCGGCTACCGCAAGGGCCAGCCGGTGCTCCGCAACGTCAGCTTCCGCGTCAATCCGGGCGAAACCGTCGCGCTGGTCGGCCCCACCGGCTCGGGCAAGTCGAGCTGCATGTCGCTGGTGCACCGCTTCTACGACGTTTGGGACGGCGCCGTGACGGTGGGCGGCCATGACGTGCGCGACGTGACGCAGGATTCGCTCGGCGAGCAGGTGGCCATGGTGCTGCAGGAGCCGTTCCTGTTCACCGGCACGGTGCTCGAGAACATTCGCTACAACAAGGAGTCCGCCACCCGCGAGCAGATCATCGATGCCGCCAAGGCGGTGGGCGCCCACGATTTTATCGTCTCGATGGCCGATGGCTATGACACCAAGATCGAGCAGCGCGGCGGCAACCTGTCGCTCGGCCAGCGCCAGCTGATCAGCTTCGCCCGTGCCCTTGTCGCCGACGCGAAGATCCTCGTCCTCGACGAGGCTACGGCGAACATCGACAGCTACACCGAGATGCTGATCCAGAAGGCGCTGCGGAAACTCCTCGAAGGCCGCACCGGCCTCGTCATCGCCCACCGCCTCGCCACCATCCGCGGCGCCGACCGCATTATCGTGCTGCAGAACGGCGAACTGCTGGAGCAGGGCAACCACGACGCCCTGATGGAAAAGCAGGGCCTCTATTCCAAGCTCTACACCATGAACTACTCGAGCTTCGACGACCTGCCGGAAAGCGCCGAGGACCAGGCCGCAACGGCGGTAGGCAAGGCGACCTGAACACGGCGTCCGGCGCCGTTCCTGGCTCATCCTTGAGCGGCGCGCGCTTGTCCTAAGCGCTCGCTTTCGCTACCGCAGTGCCCTTGCACCCTACGGCAGGAGTCCGTTGTCCATGAAAGTTGATGCCAGCGGGCTCGCCTTCGGCGCCGCCGGGGTGTTGCTGCTTAGTTGCATGGATGCCGTGGTGAAGGCGCTGGGTGCCGAACTCAGCACCTTTCAGATCGTGTTCGCGCGCATGTTCGGGGCCGCAGTGTGGATGGCGGCCTGGATCGCGCTCAGCCGTAGCGACTGGCCGCAGCGCGCCCGGCTGTGGCAGCACGTGCAACGTGGTGCGATGCTCACGGTGACGGCGTGCCTGTTCTTTTACGCCGCAACCAACCTGCCACTGGCAGTCTATGCCGCGCTTGCCATGACCGCACCGATCTATGTGACCGTGCTCGCGGCCATTATCTTCAAGGAAGCCATTCCGCGCAGCGGAATTGCTGCACTCGCCGTCGGCACGCTCGGTTCAGTCATCATCATCTTCGGAGGAGGGGCGGCTTCGTTCGAGGGTGCCGCTGACATCACCGGCTGGGTCGCAGCGGTGCTCGCGCCCGTCGCCTATGCGCTCACCATGGTGCTGATGAAGCACCATTCGAGCGGCGAAGGGTCGGCCGCGATGGCTCTGGGACAGTCGCTCGTGGTGTCGGCTCTGGTGCTGCCCTTCGCCATCAGCGACATTCCCGTCTTGACGCCGACGCTATCGTGGCAGGTGCCACTGGTTGGCCTTCTGGGGGCCGTTGGTTTCATTTGCTTCATCAACGGCCTGCGTCGCCTTCCCATTTCGGTGTTTGCCGTTATCGACTATTCGGGCCTTGTCTGGGCTGGCGTGCTCGGCTTCATTTTCTTTTCGGAAGTGCCCGGCCAGCAGCTCTGGATCGGCGGTACCCTCATCATCGCAGCCTGTATCATCAGCACCCGCGTACCAGCCGCGAAGGTCGCCACGCAGGCCCAGTGAAGCCGTGCGGGTGAAGTCTCCCGCTTCCACACCTATCCCCGGGCGCGGTTTTTCGGTAACTCGTGCCGCTCCACACACCTGTCATCATCCGCGCGCTATGGCGTCGGTCGCACTCGGACTTTCCAATCGCATGATCCGCCTCGAAAACATCTCCAAGCAGAACGGCAAGCAGCTCGTCTTCATCGAGGCGTCGGCCAGCCTGCTGCGCGGCGAAAAGGCCGGGCTCGTCGGTCCCAACGGCGCCGGCAAGACCACGCTGTTCCGCATGATCATCGGCGAAGAGCAGCCCGACGAAGGGCAGGTCGCGGTCGATAAGGGCGTCTCCATCGGCTATTTCAGCCAGGATGTCGGCGAAATGGGCGGCCGGCCGGTCGTTGCCGAGGTGATGAACGGGGCAGGGCCGGTCAGCGACATGATGGCCGAGATGGCCGTGCTCGAAGCCGCCATGGCGGACCCCGACCAGGCCGACCAGATGGAAGCGATCATCGAACGCTACGGCGAAGTGCAGGGCCGCTTCCAGGAGCTCGACGGCTACTCGCTCGATGGCCGCGCCCGCGAAGTCCTCGATGGCCTCGGCTTTTCGCAGGAAATGATGGAGGGCGATGTCGGCGCGCTGTCGGGCGGCTGGAAGATGCGCGTGGCGCTCGCCCGCATCCTGCTGATGGCTCCCGACGTGCTGCTGCTGGACGAACCCTCCAACCATCTGGACCTCGAAAGCCTGATCTGGCTCGAAAGCTTCCTCAACGGCTATCAGGGCGCCATCCTGATGACCTCGCACGATCGCGAGTTCATGAACCGCATCGTCAACAAGATCGTCGAGATCGATGGCGGCGCGCTCACCAGCTATACCGGCGACTACGAGTTCTACACCCAGCAGCGCGCCCTCGCCGACAAGCAGCAGCAGGCGCAGTTCGAGCGCCAGCAGGCCATGCTGGCCAAGGAAATCGCCTTCATCGAGCGCTTCAAGGCCCGCGCCAGTCACGCAGCGCAGGTGCAGAGCCGGGTGAAGAAGCTCGACAAGATCGACCGGGTCGAGCCGCCGAAGCGCCAGCAGACCATCGTCTTCGAGTTCCGCCCGGCGCCCCGTTCCGGCGAGGACGTGGTGATGCTCAAGAAGGTGTCGAAGGGCTATGGTAGCCGCTCGATCTACGATGGCCTCGATTTCCATATTCGCCGGCAGGAGCGCTGGTGCATCATGGGCATCAATGGCGCCGGAAAGTCGACGCTGCTGAAGCTCGTCGCCGGCGCCGCCGAACCCGATGACGGCACGGTCAAGCGCGGCCCGAGCGTCAAGATGGGCTATTTCGCCCAGCACGCCATGGACCTGCTCGAAGGCGACCGCACGGTGTTCGAAACCCTGCAGGACGAGTTCCCGCAGGCCGGGCAAGCGCCGCTCCGCACCCTCGCCGGCTGCTTCGGCTTTCCCGGCGACGATATCGACAAGAAGGTGAAGGTGCTGTCGGGCGGCGAAAAGGCCCGCCTCGTCATGGCGCTGCTGCTGTTCGATCCGCCGAACTTGCTCGTCCTCGACGAGCCGACCAACCATCTCGACATCGCTACCAAGCAGATGCTGATCGCCGCGCTCGGCCAGTACGAAGGCACCATGCTTTTCGTCTCGCACGACCGGCATTTTCTTGCCGCGCTCTCCAATCGCGTGCTGGAACTGACACCCGAGGGCATCCAGTCCTACGGTGGCGGCTATACCGAATACGTGCAGAGCACCGGCCGCGAAGCGCCGGGCCTGCACAGCTGATCATTTTTCAAGGAGGAACCTCATGGCGGCACTACCGCATCACACGCTCAACGACGGCACCACTCTGCCGGCCGTCGGCCTCGGCACCTACGCGCTGCGCGGCATTCCCGGGGCCGCCTCGATGGCCGATGCACTGCGGGCAGGCTACCGCCTGCTCGATTCCGCCGTGAACTACGAGAACGAAGGCGCCGTCGGCAACGCGGTCAGGATGTCCGGCGTGCCGCGCGAGGAGATCCGCGTCACCTCGAAGCTCCCCGGCCGCCACCACAAGAAGCCCAACGTCACCTGGGCGATCGAGGAATCGCTGCTGCGCTCCGGCCTCGACTATCTCGACCTTTACCTGATCCACTGGCCCAACCCGAGCCAGCAGCTGTTCGTCGAAGCCTGGGAAGGCATGATCGAAGCGCGCGAGCGCGGCCTTGTCCGCTCCATCGGCGTCTCCAACTTCCTGCCCGAGCATCTCGACGAGCTGATCGCGAAGACCGGCGTCACCCCGAGCGTCAACCAGGTCGAGCTCCACCCCTATTTCAACCAGCCCGAGCAGCGCGCCGCCGACGGCCGCGTGCACCGCGAGCGAGCACCGCCGTGGTCCGGTGTCCGCTGATGGGGCAGCGGCATCGTCAGGTCGGCAGGTGGCCGGCGGGGTCCAGAGGCGGTCGCACGGTTGCGGGCGCCGCGCTACCCTGCGTGACACCCCTCGCTCGACCGCTCATCGCCGGATCCGGACGCTTCCCGACATGGCTCTCGTGCATCTGCCGCGCCGGCGCGTACTGGCCTTCGGCGACTCCAATACCTTTGGAGCACAACCCTCGTCCCTCGACGGCGGACCTGCCCCGCGGCACCCGCGAGAGCAACGCTGGCCGTGCGTGGCGGCCGCCGAGCTGGGCGACGCGTACGAGATCATCGAAGCCGGCATGCCCGGGCGGACGCTCGATTCCGACGACTGCGCGCTGCCGCCGGACTACGGGCCGGCGCTCAGCGGCCGCCTCGCGTTGCCGATCGCCATTCGATCGGCCAATCCGATCGACCTCGTCGTGATCATGCTCGGCACCAACGATTGCAAGGCCGGGTACTCGCGGACCCCGGAGTCGCTGACGGCGATGAGCGGCAGGTTGCTGGACGTCGTGGCCCGCACCAACTCGGCGACGGCGTTTCCGGCGCCGCGAGCCCTGCTCGTCGCTCCGCCACCGCTCGATCCGAGCATCGGCCGGGGACGATTCGCCGCCGACTTTCCGGACGCTTCGGTACGGCTGTCGAC
>QLAH01000816.1_pt1 | contig 11323 bp, 5 predicted proteins | sample 4693081 | NCBI WGS metagenome assembly QLAH01 (sample SAMN09425401, study PRJNA476045) | Lake water metagenome, whole genome shotgun sequencing project.
CGGGTCTTTCGAGAGCGTTTCCCGCTCAAAACCATGCTCTCCTTCATCCGCCAAGTCATTGAACGACATTTCCCCCTCGCCCAAGCTGTCTATCTCCCGATGTCTACATGAGTTTGTGATCTACTGAGCTTGGGAGAGGGATTTAGGGTGAGGGCCAAGCTGAGGGCAGTAAAGAGAGTTTGTGATCTACTGAGACTACCTTGTAGATGCCGTTGCCCTGAATCTCCATAGCTTCTATGCCGGAGTTGAGCGCTTGCTCGAACTCATTGCCGACACCATCGATCAAGCTAAGCCCCAGGGTGCCATGTGGCATCGAGATCTGCTTCAGCAGATGACCGCCGATATTCCAGAGGTCAGGCCAGCGGTTTTAAGTTTGGCCACCCGCAACGGGCTAGATCGCTATCGCGGCTTTCGCCATGTAGTCCGCAACGTCTACACCTTTAGTCTCGATGCCGAACAAATAGAGCTACTGGTAGAGCATCTGCCCACAGTGCACGACCAGGTCAAAACCGAACTAGACCAATTTGCCCATTTTCTGGAGCAGTTGGTTTGAGAAAACGACCCAGCACCCTCGACCAAACGACCGTCTAGGGCTCGCCATTCCCCCAACGCCGTGTTTTATGCCCAAGCTCACAGACTACCCCTGGAAGGCCAAATACACCCCCGACAACACTACCGGCAACGTCCTAGGGTTCACGGCTTTGGGGCTGTAAGTACCCCGCAATCCCGACAACTCGACCTCCAATCCCGCAAACTTAGCGAGAGCCGCGTAGGCCGTACAGTAGCGCTGTCTGGCACGTGTGTTGGGGCTGGTGAGAGCTACCCCTCCAATCAAAACTTCAGGCGTCAATGCCTGGTCTTGGGGTAGCCGACCAAAGGGAATCGAGTAGTCTTTGTCCCAAGTGGTTTCTACCTTTGGGTTGCGGCCCCGGCGCTCAAAATACTCTGTCTGGAAATGCTTTACCCACTGGGCCACGGTGCGGGTATCCAGGGGCGATTCTAGCCACTCCGACCACGCAAAACGCCCCTCAATCAACTGCTCGGACACCAGTAAGGCTTGCTTGCGGGCTACCCATAATCCAGCGGGGGTGGCGTAGACCATACCTAGGCTCAACCGTTGGGTATAGGGCTTAGGGCGATCACTGTTTGGTTTTGGTGGAAACGTACCCCTGAGAACAAGCCGATCATGGCGGCGTTCAATGGACAACCGACACCGGGCAGCCCTCAGTTCGGCGTTGGTTTTCGCGATATCTGCATCAATCTTGGCTGTACTACCCACTGGACACCAGACTGGACAACTTTAAGGGCAAAACAGCACTAAATAAGCTCATTTAGTACACAGACACTAAACGCTCTAATGCTTGCTATTCAAAGAATATAGCCAAAAACCACGCAAATACCTACCAGATTTAGTGGATTGTGGTTCCACCATTCGGGAGTTCGAGTCTCCTCATCCGCCCTGTTTGAAGTTTACAGCGACCTACAGCAGATTTCACCCAGGTGAAGTGCATTGCGCTGCCCCCCCTGCCCCTCTTATCAAGGTGGGCCGCACAAAGTTTAGACCGTTAGGTACTGAGGGGATCTAGAACCCAGCGACGGTGTATCTCACGGGTGTATCTGACCCTATCGAGAACCGTTTTGGCTATAGCGGTTCTCGATAGGCTCAACCCAATAGCCCCAAGCGTCCCTTCAACACTTCATACAGCACCCGCGAAAGTTCTCGACGGAGGAGGAATTGTCGATCGGTCGGTGTACGCATGAAGGCTTGGTCGTAGGCGGTGGGCATGGCGCGCTTTACCAAAAAGCTCAGTTGTTCGCGGGTGATGGGGCTATCGGGGGCGAAGCGATGGGCGCTGATGCCCGCTACCATGCCGTGGGCATAGAGGGTTTCGATGGCTTCGTAGGCCCAGTGTTGGCCCGGCTGCACATCCTGAAAGGTGGGCTGCGCTGGTCTGGATTGGGGTAGTTTGAGGACGTTGACTAGGGCCGTGGCCACCACCGCCCGGTTGACCGTGGCCTGGGGCCGAAAGCTGAGGTTGTTGGCATTTTCACTGCGAATAAAGCCCGCCGCCGCCATCACTTGAATGGCCTCAAAGTCGGGGTCGGTGTGAGCCACGTCATTGAACCAAAAAATGGGGATGCCGTTGCGGGCCATGAGTCCCTGAAGTTTGCGAAGATGGCGTTCTTCCGTGGCCAGGTCGCGGGGGTTCAGCCCTGTCCACAGGGTAAAGGCTGCTAATACGCCGCTGGCCTCGCCGATGGCCCATTCCATTGGGTGCATTCGGTAGGCGGCGTTGGTAATGTGGGTGGTGCCAAGGCTTTTGGCCGAGAGGATGAGGCCATCGGTGGTGGCGGGCACCAGGGCCCCCAGGGGCAGGGTGAAGGGTAGGGCGATCACATCCTTGCCCTTGGGGGTGATGTGGCCCTGGGCATCGTTGCCGTGGAGGTCGAGGTAGTGGTATTGGCCGATGCCCACGGAGTCGTCAAAGGAGCGCGCCCTTGCCCGATTGGGAAAGAAGCTCTCGGCGACGTCCTCATGGCGAATGGTGGTGAGGGCAACGCCCCGTCGGGCTTCGCGAATGTAGGGTTCTAGGGCGAGGCCGTCCGGTGTCCAGGTGAGGTCGCCCCTGGGCTTGAGGGCGTTGCTGCCCTGGCTTTGCAGGTAGTGAAGGTAGGCTTGGGTGCGCTGTTTGGCCCGCTGAAGGTGTTGCTGGCGTTCCTCCCGGCTTACCCCCACCAGTCGTCCGGGACGATAGTCGTTGCCACAGCAAAAGGGCCGATCCGGTTCGCTGGAGGTGCCCCAGTTAATGACCGCGATATCCCCCGGTGTCACCGCCTTTTCGTGGGCCTTGACTCGATAGAGTCGCCGATAGCGAAAGATGCCAAAATCACTAAAAAAGCTCCACTTTTTCCATTTTTGGTCGGTTTTTGTCCAAAAATTAGCGGTAAACTCCTGCACATTTAGCCAACTGACCTGTCCATAGCCCTCTGGTCGATGGATAGGAACGCCCTGCCCCGGCTTGGCCCATTCCACCACCGCATCCCAGGTAATCGACTGCTGGCACTGGGGACGGGCATCCTCTGGCAAAATCGCCTCCCCGGTTTCGTGGCGGGCTTCCTGGCCCACCCGGGAGGGAATATGCCCCACCTCTAGCAGGTCGCCCAAGTCCGTTGCCTCTACCGTTACCTTGGCGTTGATGGTGAAGGTGTGGCCCGTTTGGGCATCGCGGCACACAACCCCCGTCACCTGGGGGCGGGGGCCATCGGTGGCAAAGAGAACCTCCACGGGTTCAGCAAAGGGGATCAACCTCAGTCGTCCATCCCGTAGGTAGGGCATCAGCGCCTCATTCATGGCCGTTGCCGCCACCACGGGCGTGGTCGCTAAAGGGCTAACCCAGCCGCCGCCCGGATTGTCTACCTTGCGCTGGGCTACGGGCTGGAGTTCTCGCTGGCGTTCTCGAAACTCGCGCTGGGATCTAGAAATGGCAAACAGTTCGCCATCTAGGGTTTGAAGGGTGGCCTTGGCCCGCAGCAAATCACCGTCGTCGGAGGCGGGCAGGGCTTGGGCGGTGAACTGTCCCCCTACCACCGCCTGGGGCTGCACTAGGCACACATCCAAATTGAGCCGCAGGGCTATTAGGGTCGTGGTGTAGGCCGCTGTAGAACCGCCCACCACCAGAATGGAGACGGTTAACTCGGCCCCGTCGCTAGGACGGGTGAAGGCGGCTTCGTTAAATAGGCCGTTGCGCTGGGTAATGGTCATAGGCATGGGGGCATCTTCCGGCGAGGACAGGGGGCTGTCCACGATTTTAAGCTAGGTCAAGGGGTTAGCTATGGGGGTGTTCTAGGAGCAGGGCGCGGATGGTCGTATCGAGCTGCTTGAGGCGGATAGGCTTGCTGAGGTAGGCATTAGCTCCGGCAGCCAAACAACGTTCGCGATCATGCTTCATGGCCAAGGCGGTCAGGGCGATGATGGGGGTTTCGGTCAAGCTCTCCTGGAGCCGCATCAGCCGCATGGCCTCTAGTCCATCCATCCCTGGCATTTGGATATCCATCAAAATCAGATCGGGGTTGTGGGACAACGCCAGATCAATGGCTTCTTCCCCATCGTTGGCATGGACAAGGCGATACCCTTTGGCCTCTAGGTAGCAGGAGATAGTGGCCACATTGGCAGGGTTATCTTCGGCCAGCAACACTAGGGGTGAAGGTGCAGGGGTGGGGTTGTCCGTGGCGGCATTGGGGCGATGGTCGTCGGGGTTGTCAGCATCCGTGGGTTGAGAATCTGGCCGTGCCTGGGAGACATAGGGCAGTTCAATGGCAAAACAACTGCCGACCCCCAGTTCGCTGGTTAGCTCCACTCGCCCGCCATGGAGTTCCACAATTTGTTTAACGAGGGCCAGCCCCAGCCCCGTGCCAGTCTGTTTGCGGTTGAGGGCGCTATCAATTTGAACGAAGGGTTTGAACAGCTTAGCGATATTTTCGGGGGCAATGCCAATACCTGTATCTTTGATGGTCAAGCGCAGGAAGGGCGGCCCAGAGGTCTCCGCCGCTGGGGGCACCTGCGAAACGCGGAGGGTAATGATCCCCCCTTCTAGGGTGAATTTCACCGCGTTATTGAGCAGGTTGAGCAAGACTTGCCGCATCCGAATTTCATCGACCCATATTTCGGGCAAATGGGCCGGAATTTCGGTGTTGAGCTGGATGTTTTTCTTGAAGGCTTGCTGCTTCACAAAGGCAAGGCTGGAAGCACAGATCTGATCTATCGAAACGTAGGTGCAATCGAGGGTAATTTGCCCCGACTCGATTTTGGCAACATCCAGAATGTCATTAATCAGAGCCAGCAGGTGATTGGCGCTTTTTTCGACGGTGCCCAAGGCGTAGAGTTGTCGCTCATTGACGATGCCAAAAACCTCTTCCTGAAGCCCCTCCGTCATGCCCAGGATGGCATTTAGGGGGGTGCGTAGCTCGTGGCTCATGTTGGCCAAAAACTCGTCCTTGAGGCGGGTAGCCCGTTCTAGCTCGGTGTTGGTGCGGCGCAGTTCCTCCTCTGCCGCTTTGCGATCACTGATGTCTTGGCACACACATATCAGTAGGTTGTCTGCCGCAAAGGTCAGCGACAACTGTTCTGGGAAGGTCGTGCCATCCTTGCGGGTGGCCGTTGCCTCGCCCTGCCAGGATTTTTGCTCTAGCAACACCGGAAACACCTCTCGATCAAAGCGTTCTAGCTCTTCCGGAGAATACAGGATTGCCCACCCCTGGCCGATTAGGTCGGCGGCGGATTCATAGCCAAACATCTTGGCATGGGATGAATTGAGGTAGAGGTATTGCCCATCCTGGAGAATGGCAATGCCATCCACCGCCGCCTCGATGGCCGCTAACTGGCGCTGAAGAGCCAGCTCAGCGTTGCGTCGGTCGGTCACATCTTGGTAGGTGCCCAAAATCCCGATAATCTCCCCGGCCAAATTGCGCAGCGGGAGCTTACTCGTTTCCACCCAGATCTCTCCCCCTCCCTGCTGATGCTGGGTTTCGAGGATGCCTAGCCTGGCTTCGCCACTCTCCATCACAGCATGGTCATCGGCGCGGTAGAGTTCTGCCTCGGTTTCGTGCCAGGGCAGATCGAAATCATCTTTACCGACTAATTCTGCGGGTTCCCTCAGTCCGGCATCTCGCAAAAACCGTTGGTTGGCTCCCAGGTAAGTGGAATTCACATCTTTCCAAAACACCCGGAGCGGCACCGTATCGAGCACCGTTTGCAGGAACTGCCGAGACTCTTGCAGCGCCGTTTCGGCCACGCGGCGCAGGCGATCCTGGCGATAGCCCTCAATCAGGTTGCTACAGGTGACGAGCAGCGGGTTGAGGGTGGTCACCAGATCTTCGGTGTAGCCACCGGGGCGGTTGGCAATTCCCACCATGCCAATGAGGGTCGATCCGCTATAGAAGGGCAACCCCAAAAAGGCATTCAGCGGAGGGTGCCCATGGGGGATGCCGCCTCGGCGGGAATCGGTGCTGGGACTGTTGGCGATGACGGGTTTGCCCGTCATGATGGTGGCCCCAAACAGGGTGCTCATGTTGGTAAATTCCATGCCCTGTTCATAGTTGTCTTCGTAGAATTTTTGGGTAATCTCATCCCAGGCAATGTTGGTAATGCTGTGGGCTTTGAGATAGGGAACCCCACGAATTTTCATGAAGCTTTCTTCCATGGTGGCTGTTCCATCCTCCCGGAACAGCACCTCACCAATAAAGCCATACTCGCTATCGGTAAAGTCTAATAAGGTCGCCAACAGCCCTTCAAAAATTTCTAGGCGGTTTTGGGCGGTAATAAACTGCGACTGGGCCTGGGTAATGCCCTGGAGCAGTTGAAGGTTTTCTTGCAGCAGCAGTTGAGATTGCCGACGCGCGGTAATGTCAAACCGCACCGCCAGGTAGCGCTCTGGCTTGCCGTCCATATCCAAAAACGGCACGATGGTGCTGCTCACCCAATACAGATTGCCATCCTTGGCCCGGTTGCACACTTCGCCGCGCCAGGTTTTGCCCTGCTGAATGGTGTTCCACAGGTCGGCAAAGAAGCTGGGGGGATGAACGTTAGAATTGACTAGGCGATGGGTTTGGCCAATGGCCTCGGCCTCGCTATAGCCCGAAATTTCGACAAACCGTTGGTTGACGTAGGTAATCACACCCGACGCATCGGTAATCGCCACAATGGCAGCTTCGTCTAGCCCCAGCTTAAACCCAGCCAGTTCTTGCAGGAGGCGTTGGCGCTCTTGCTCGGCCTGGCGGCGATCGGTGATATCTTGCATGACGGCCAGGACGTTGGCTGGCCCATCGGCGGTGGGCAGCAGGGAGGTGGCTATGGATAGGGTGCGATTACTGCCATCGCGGTGGCGAATGATCCATTCCTCGGACAGGATATGATCCCCAGCGCGCATGGCGTTCATGCGGGCAATGGCCTGATCCCTTACCGCTGGATCGGGGTAGAGCGTTTGATACCAGCCTAGTTCGTTAATTTCGGCTTGGGTGTAGCCCGTAATCACCTCCATTTGGGGATTCCAGACGGTGAACTGGACAAAGGGGAAATCTGGGCAGGCATGGCACACACACAGCCCTTCGGCCAGGTTTTCCAAAATTAAGTTACGGAAGGCGTTTTCCGCCTGGATCGCTTCTTCGGCCAATTTGCGATCCGTGATATCGGTGATCATGGCCATCACCCCGACATAGTGCCCAGCCTCATCAAACAGGGGAGTCGCCGAGGAGATCGTCCATAGGGTGGTGCCGTCGCGCCGCAAAAGCGGCAGCTCGTTGGTCTCGGAGAAGCCAGATTGTCGCCGTTGAAGCAGATCTTGGATATGGGGATGTAGTGAGGGCGGGAAGAAATCAAACAACGAGCGCCCTTCCATTTCCTCCGCTGTGTAGCCCAGCATCCTGAGTAGGGCATCGTTCCCGAATTGATGCTTGCCGTCTGCATCAATGGTCCAAATGCCCTCCTGGGCGGTTTCGATAATCTGACGGTATTTGGCTTCGGTGGCTCGCAGGGCTTGTTCGGCGGCTTTTTTGGCGGTAATGTCTCGCAAAATAGCGCGGGTGGAAACGGGGCGCTGGTTCCCCTGGGCATCTACATCAACCCGACAGTTGATGCTGCCTTCTACCACCACGGGCTGCCCCGACTGGTGAATAAAGGTGAGTTCCACCTGTTCCAGTTGGGTGAGGGTGCCAGCGCGCATTTGTTCGAGCACCTGTTGGCAATGGGCTATACAGTGGGGCGCTAGTACATCAAACAGGGTGAGGTGATCCACATCGGCGGCGGTGTAGCCCAACACCTCGCGCCACGCCCGATTGACAAACTCAAACCGTCCGGTGTTCACATCCACCATCTGGATCAGGTCGTTGGCGTTGTCTAAAAAGTCTTGCAGCAGGGTTTCCCGTTCGGCCAGTTCGGCGGTGCGCTGGGCAACGCGGGTTTCTAGATCGGCGTTGAGTTGTTCCAGCGCCTGGGCGGTGACTAGGCGTTCTAGCTCGGCTCCGGCGCGGGCGGCAAAAATGGAGAGCAGGGTTTCCGTCCAGACAGGATCCACCAAGGGGCGGTCGTGGAGGATACAGAGGTTGCCCGTGGCTTCCCCCGCTGCATTGCGCAGGCCAACCCCCAGGTAGCTTTCGGCGTCTAATTCGGCAAAGAGGTCATGGTCGGGATACAGGGCTTGGAGATTGGCGGGATGACGGCAGCGCCCCGTTTGGAACGACTGATGGCAACAGGGAACCGCCTCGTAGGGCAAGAACAGCGGGGGACGCAGCTCGCCATCGGCATAGAAGGCTAGCACCTGAAACCCTTCGTCCACGGCTTGGGAAACCACCACATAGCGAATGCCCAAGGCTTCGGCAATGTGGCGCACCAAGGCCGGAAAGAACTCTTGCCCGGTGAAGGCGGCGGTGCCCTCAATGACTTGGCGCAAGGAGGCTTCGGCGCGATCTCGCCGCATTTCAGCTTCCTGTTGCTGGGTAATGTCTTGCACCGTCCCCCGCGACAACAGGGGGGTGCCGTCGGCACTGAAGCTGGTTTCACATTGCTCGCGCACATACTTGATTCGGCCATCGGCCATTTGCAAGCGATGCACCACGTTGTAGGGCTGACGGTCGCGCAAATGCTGGGTGTAGGTGTCATTCACCGTGGGGCGATCGGCGGGATGCACGAGGTTCAAAAAGTCTTCGTAGGACGCGCCAAAGCCCTGGGGATCAATCTCAAAGATCCGAAACACCTCATCCGACCAATGCAGGGTGTTGTGTTGCAGATCGAGTTCCCAATCCCCCAGGTGAGCGATGCGCTGGGCTTCCTGAAGCCGTTCGGTACTCTGGCGCAGTTGCGTTTCGATGTGGTGCCGTTCTTGCAGTTCGGTGTGCAATTTCTCGTGGATAGAAGCCTGTTGGATGGCAATCGTGAGTTGGGTGGTGAGGTGTCGGAGCATCTCAATTTCGTCGGGTTGCCAATCGCGGGGGCGGGTGCTTTCGGCAACGTTGAGCAACCCCCACAATTCTTCGCCACAAAAAAGCGGCAGCAACACCTTGGCGCGGGTTTGGAGGCGGATCAACAACTCCCGGTGGCAATCGGTCATCTCGGTGGCGTAGATGTCGGAGACAGCACGAACATGGCCCTGGCTATAGACCTGGGTAATGTATTGCTGGTAACACCGATCATGCACCCGTTCCCCCATCAGCGAAGGGGGCAATGCCGCCGATTCGGCCACCACCACCGTTGACCAGTCGGGTTCAAATTTCCAGATATTGACGCGATCACACCCAATCATCTGCCGGATTTGCTCCACCGCTGCATCCAAGATGGTTTGTAGGCTCAGGGAGGAGCGAATTTGGCTGGCGAGATGCGCTACCACCTGTTCGCGCTGAAGCTGTTTTTGTAAATGGTCGGTACGGGAAGCCACCTCCTTTTCTAGCTCAAGGTTGCGACTTTCCAGTAATTCCACCTTTTCGGTTTCTAATTGCTTGACCTGGGCTTCGAGGACTTCCGTGAGCTTGTAGAGTTCCAGCGGGTTGAGCGCTTGCAACACATTGGTTTGGGTAACGATGCCCCGTAGTTCCCCGGCCTCTCCGACGGCTACCAAACGGCGGATCAGGTGGCGTTTCATCAACTGCTGCACCGTCAGCAGGGTGTCGGTTTCGGGAACCGTGATCGCGGGATGGCTCATCACCTGGGCCGCCGTGTAGCGCTCAAACGCTAGCTCCAGCGCTTGAAACTGCACAAGATCCCGCTCTGTCACAATGCCCACCGGAACCGGGGCAGCCCCTGGGCTATCATCACCCACCACCACCACCGAACTCACCCGCTGGGTGGCCATACACTGGGCGACCTTCAGCAGCGCATCGGTGGGCGCAACGGTGATCACCTTCGGCGTCATCACTTCCTGCACTAGGCGCAGCCGCAGCAAATCTGTAGGCTGCAACACCTGCCGCAGGGTTTCGTGGGTGAGCAGCCCTACCAGATCCCCCTGCCCCTCAACGATGGGCAAATGCCGGATATGGTGCTGCTGCAACACATTAATGACCGAAAACAGATCGGTAAAGCTTGACTCTGGCAAGGTCAAGACTGGCGAAGTCATGGCCTGCCCGACGGATAATGCCTCCAAGGATTGCTGATTAGCGCACAGCCGCACCACATCTCGCTCCGTCAAGATGCCAATCACCTTGGGGCTGTCGTAGGTTTCCAGCACAATCGCACAACTAGCCCGAGCTTCTAGCCGCACATGGGCCAACTCAGATGGCGCTACCGTCTGATCCGCCGATGGGTCTCCAGAGGGATTCGCCGTTTGGGTATCGCAGTGCGCCCGAGCACCACTCATCAGGGCGATAGCTTCTCGGACGGTTGTGTGGGGAAAGACCGTGATTGGATCGCGAATGATGGTCCCGGATAAGTCCTGATGGAGGGGTGCTGCGGCTTTAGCAAGATTTGACATGGTCTTAGGGGCATCCATTGAGTCAGAAGCAGATGAGCACACCTACTCATTTCATTATTCTTACGCTGATCAGGAAATTCCGAAACCTGGAAAATACACTGATTGGGAAGCATTTAAATCCGTAAAATTACGCAACGCTCAACTCACCTTGGCGGGCTGATACAACGCCGAAAAGCATTGCTCTCTCCTAGGTTCAGTAGATCACAAAGATGTCTCTTCGTATGGGCTTGGCCCTCACCCCCAGCCCCTCTCCCAGGGGGGAGAGGGGAGCCGGAAGTCCTTCAAAGTCCCTCTCCCAGCTTGGGAGAGGGATTGAGGGTGAGGGCCAAGCTGAGGGCAGTAAAGAGAGTTTGTGATCTACTGAGGTTGGGTGGCGTGATGTCAGAACCGAACAAGCTCGAAATCCTCGGCGAGGGTTAGGTTATGCTTCGCTGCGCCCAACCAACTTTGGAGATGTGTCAGGCAACCAGCAACTCACCTTCATGAAGTCCAGATCTAGCCTTCAAGATTCCATAGAAATTTTACATTTCACGCCAATCTCCTTAGCTTAATTAGCACTATAGCAGTTCTCAATGGAGCGAGATACCGTCGCTGGGTTCTAGATCCCCCCAGCACCTAGTGGCCTAAGCTTCGCTTTTTACTGGCCCCGAATCAGAGGGTAGGCGGGTATCACAATGTATTTTACCCAAGTAAAGTTTGCCATATAAATCTTAAATTTAACCTCAGCTCGGGTTAAGCCAAACGCCAATTCAAATTTGAAGTGCAACAGTGTCTGATTTATCTGCATAGAATACTTCAAATGGCGTTTTGTAGTCAAGCGATTTCCTTGGCCTACTATTAATCCACATGACAGCTTTCTCTAATGCCTC
>QLAH01000817.1_pt1 | contig 11317 bp, 10 predicted proteins | sample 4693081 | NCBI WGS metagenome assembly QLAH01 (sample SAMN09425401, study PRJNA476045) | Lake water metagenome, whole genome shotgun sequencing project.
GAAGATCTTACCTTTCCAGAGCATACGGAATCTCTAATCTGCCTTGTGGTGCTGTCCCAATGGCCAGATGGTGAGTGGCAGCAATGATAATAGCCTCCGGGTCTGGGATGTAAGTACGGCGCAATGCCTGCAGACTTTGAATGGGCATACGGATTATGTAAGCCATCTTGGGGTGTTGCCCAACAGCCAGGTGGTGAGAGGCTATCGTGATAGTATTATCTCCAAATCCATGACTATTGATTCAGACTACTCCTATCAGATGATAAGGCCGGTACTGAAAGCGATTATTCGCTGGTGCGGACTTCAGAAACTTTCCTTAGGAAAAGTATATATAGGACAAAAAAATTATGAGCATCTCCGACAGCTAGTACAAAACGTACCTTCCTTAACGACCCTTGACTTATCGTTTTAGTATTATAGTTTAAAGCCCATACAAATTGATGCTTTGCAGCGAATTGTGGACCAACATCCAATACAGAAGGAGCAAGCTGAATTATCCAGCGACTCTTAAAACGCCATCCAGGATGGATACTATATTAGCCAGATTAGCCAGATGCTGTATATTTTTCATCAACTTATGAGGTCACGGTGCAGACGGCCATTTCGGTTAATGATACTACTGCGCTATTACGGGCGATTGACCAGGAACCGAGGCTGCTGACGCGTTCGTTAACGCAAGGCATGTTAATTGATCAGGTTTGGCATTAGGCTGAGTTCTTAGCTGCTGTTGTTAAACGCCTCACACCGTCATACTTGATTCAGCAAGAAAGCAGTATCTTAAACTGGTTGGGCAAATTGTCTAAGCTTGCCGTCCCCTCTTTAGCACCTCAGGTACAGAGATTTACAGTCTTTTTACAAGCGCTGCAAGCAAAATTATCCTGTGAATACCCTACCGAACCGAGGCGCTGATAGCACAAGGGTTGCATCAGTCGTTGCCGGTATTACTACTATTGGGGTTAAACCGGCTTTCTGGGATTAATGCACCACTAGATGAGCAGCAAAACACGGTTTTGCATTATGCAGCGTCCTCTGGAGACTTGCCACTGGTGACCACCTTAGTAGAACAAGGCGCAACTATCACGCATAAGAATCGGAGAAGCCAAACCCTTAAAACCTTGGCTCAGCTAAGAGGGTATGATGAGGTGGTAGCCTATTGCCAGGAAGCTAAGTTACAACCATCCCTATCACGGCTATTAGACAATCTAGGTTTTCTGAGTCAATATCAAGCCCTGAAAGAAAAGGTAGACCAACAACAGACGACTATGTTGCAGTTAGAAGCTTAGATTCAAGCCCAAGATCAAGAACTACAACGTTTAAGAGGTGACCCTTCGCCCAGCTTGTTCGCAGTGACTCCGACTGGGAATTAAGGAGTATCTCAAGGAGACGGATCCGAAACTGTCTATGATGAGTTAGGCTGTTTATAAATGCTGAAATATTCTTGAGAATAAATGGTTTGGAAGTTTTCAGACACTGTTCACCATGGATGAACAGATTAAACGAGATGAACAGCCTCTCTCTGGAAGGCAAAAGGCAATGAGTGTTTTAATAAACTCGGGGGGTGATGGGGTATAATCTTGTCTCTATTTTGGCTTATCTGATAGTTGTTTTTGCACATCATACATTTTCTTGTTAGTTAAACTATCTGGTTAATAGTGTTTAGATACCCACTTAAATTATGAGCAATGATAATGCGTATCTATTTGTCAAAGGCTCACTGAACAGGTATGATTAAATTCTTATTAAACAGTAAATTGAACTGAAAAAATAGCGGTAGCAATCACGATATGTTAACTAAACTCCAACAAATTTGGATCATGGCTCGGACTCTCTGGATAACACTGTATTATTCATTAGCTGTAATGATCTATTCAGTTATGGGAAAATTAACGCGAGAACGAGTCAATTGCTTGGTTCAACGCTGGGCAAATAAGCTATTAAATATCGTCAAGTTGAGGTGTGTGGTAGTAGGGGATATTCCTCAGCAAATCCCAGAACGGCGCTACATCTTAATGAGCAACCACGCTAGCCATTATGATATCCCCATTACTATTACAGTATTTTCACATTATTGTATTCGTATGATCGCTAAAAAAGAATTGTTTCAAGTTCCCATTTGGGGGCAAGCAATGCGTCATGCAGAATTTATGGCAATTGATCGAGAAGATCGTAAGCAAGCCTTGCAAGATTTAGCATATGCTAAAGCGAAATTATCCAGCGGCATTACCACTTGGGTAGCACCAGAAGGAACGAGAACTCGCACGGGTCAAATGGGAGATTTTAAGAAAGGTCCTATGGTGCTTGCTATTCAGACTGAAGCAATTATTATTCCCTTTTTTATTCAAGGCTCTTTTAAAGTATTGCCTGCAGATAGTTGGAATTTTAGCGTAGGAGAACAGGTAACCGTGAAGATTGGAGAACCTATTGATACTCGGGGCTATGATTTAAAACAACGCCATGAGCTAATGGCGAAAGTGCATGCAGTATTGCAAACCTTAGAAAAAGCCCTGGAAACCTGAAAAGTTTGGTTTTATTAGATAACGAAGATGAAAAAAAACAGAAGGACTTGCTATTATTGAGTGCTCTTAGTTATAATGAGTCTATGTCGAATTATATACCACAAGACACTGCTGTCCCTGTCATTACAATAGATGGCCCTAGTGGCGCAGGAAAGGGAACTATCGCTTTTGCTTTGGCACAACATTTACATTGGCACTTTTTAGACAGTGGCGCGCTTTATCGTAGTCTTGCTTATCTGGTTAAGCAGACAAATACACCGGTAACCGCTGTTGACGAGATTAGAGTGCTGGCAGAGAATTTAGATCTCCAAATACTACCTTCTACTACGCAACGCTATGGAATTTGGCTACGCCATCGGGAAATAACTTCCTTAATTCGTGCGGAGGAAATTGGTCAAATTGCCTCAAAAATTTCTGTATATCCTAAAGTCCGTGAAGCATTACTTGCTTGTCAACGCCGTTTTGCGCAACTGCCAGGATTAGTGGCCGATGGTCGAGATATGGGAACAGTGGTATTTCAATCAGCGCCATTAAAGATTTTTTTAGATGCTTCATTGCAAGAGCGTGCTAAACGGCGTTATTTGGAATTACAAACGATAGGGGATACTAAATCGTTGCAGCATATTATGAAAGAATTGGGTGAACGTGATCAGCGAGATTCTGAGAGGAAAATTGCTCCATTATGTGCAGCCAACGATGCAATTACGATTGATACAACCAATCTAAGTATTGCAGCCGTTATTGCTAGGGTTATCGAGTAGCAGTAGCTCGTCACTTAGCCATAACATTACAAGCGGAAGCTTGTTAAAGGGGGATCGTTAGTTGTCTAACGATAAAATGTTTAACGAACCTAACAGAGGATAGTGTTAGTAGAAAACTTTAAGGTTCACTGGATGAATCCTAACTAGGATCAACGAATGACTGAAAATTTTGCTGATTTATTTGCCGAAAGTATTAAAAAAGATAATATGCAGGTGGGAAGCGTAATCCCTGCTATCGTAATTCGAGTTGAAAAAGATTATATTATTGTAGAAGGTGGATGCAAATCCGAGGGTGCGATTCCAATCGCTGAATTCCAAAATGACCGTGGCGAAGTCCATGTCAATACAGGTGACACAGTTGATGTTGCGTTAGTAGCATTAGAAGATGGTTATGGTGAGACCCGATTTTCCCGTGAAAAAGCTAAACGCGCTGCTGCTTGGATTAAACTTGAAAGAGCCCATGAGACAGGCGAGACTGTGACAGGGGTCATTACTGGTAAAGTCAAAGGTGGCTTCACAGTTGAGATTGATAGCATTCGCGCCTTCTTACCCGGCTCACTCGTCGATATTCGCCCTGTTCGTGACATGTCCCATCTAGAAGGTAAAGAAATTGAATTTAAAGTAATTAAAATGGATATGAAACGTAATAATGTTGTCGTTTCTCGACGTGCGGTAGTGCAGGAAGAAACCACTGCAGAACGAGGAGCGATGCTTGAAACGTTAAATGAAGGTATGGCAGCTAAAGGGATTGTTAAGAATTTAACAGATTATGGCGCATTTATTGATTTAGGCGGAGTTGATGGTCTATTGCATATTACCGATATGTCATGGAAACGTATTAAACATCCCAGTGAGATGATTAGCGTTGGTGATGAAATTTCAGTACTCATCTTAAAATTTGATAGAGAGCGTAACCGTGTTTCCCTGGGCTTGAAACAACTAGGGGACGATCCATGGGTTAATATTAGCAATCGTTATCCATCGGGATCTCAGTTACACGGTAAAGTGACCAATATTACAGATTACGGTTGTTTTGTAGAAATTGAAGAAGGTGTGGAGGGATTAGTCCACGTTTCGGAAATGTCGTGGACCAATAAAAATATCCACCCCAATAAAGTTGTGCAATTAGGGCAAGAAGTTGATGTAGCCATATTGGAAATTGATCAAGAACGACGGCGTATTTCACTAGGTATGAAACAATGTCGACAAAATCCATGGCAAGCATTTTCAGAAAAATACAAAGAAGGTGAGTTGGTGACAGGTGCCATTAAAACCTTGACAGACTTTGGTATCTTTATTGGCCTGGAAGGGGATATTGATGGTTTAATTCACTTGAATGATATTTCTTGGACTGAACCTGGAGACCGTGCAATTCGTCATTATAGTAAGGGAGATGAAATTCAAGCAGTAGTATTAGCGGTTGATCCAGACCGAGAGCGCATCTCACTAGGTATCAAGCAATTGGCATCGGATCCTTTTACTGCATTCGTTGAACAATACCCTAAAGGTAGTGTTGTTACAGGTACAGTGAAAGCAGTTGATGCTAAAAGCGCAACACTTGCTTTAACCGATGTTGTTGAAGGGCAGCTTAAAGCAGGAGAAATTTCATTTGATCGAATTAAGGATGTCGCTGAGCACTTAAAAATTAATGATACGGTAGAAGCTCAAGTTGTAGGGGTTGATAAGAAATCACGAACTATTACCCTATCCATGAAAGCGTTGTTAAAAGAAGCTACTGCAAAAACTGCTACTCAACAGCCTCATGTGAATGCAAAATTAGGGGATTTATTGAAAGAGCAAATGGATAATAAAAATGAATAGCCACAGTTAATCAATACTATTGCAGTAGGGTATTTTTAGTATCCTACTGTAATGCCGATACTAAGAACGGGAGTTAAAATGCGTATAATATCGGTATTAAGCTTCGTAACGCTATTATTGATAGTTATCGCATTTGCTTGCGTTAACGCTCAGATTGTAACGATTAATTACTACGTTGGTGAAATTCATATAGCGCTATGCTTAGCTCTCGCTATTGCGCTTGCTGCTGGCGCCCTTATTGGGATGCTTATGGGATTATGGATATTGATTAAGCAAAAACAGCGGCAATTAGGATTAAAGCATGAACTCCATCAGTTGACTCAACAGCTACATAGTTTGCGCGCTAATAGTCATCTCTCGAATTAGCTATTTATGTTAGAATGGCTCCTAATTTTACTTCCTTGTAGTGCTATCTTGGGGTGGTGGCTGGGTAAGCGTAGCTCGCAGACTGCTATTCCTAAAATCAGCCCTGTGGCTCGTGATTATTTACAGGGGATTAATTATGTCTTAAATGAAGAATCTGACAAGGCAGTCGCATTATTTATCAAAATGATCACTGTAGATGCTGATACGGTAGAGGCTCATCTCGCGTTAGGTAACTTATTCCGTCGCCGTGGCGAAGTAAGCCGAGCCATTCTGATTCACCAGAATGTAATAGCGCGACCTCAATTAGCAAAATCTCATCGCATTGAAGCATTATTAGCACTTGGGCGAGACTATATGGAAGCTGGATTATTTGATCGGGCTGAAAAATTGATGCTAGAAGTAGTTGAGAGTGGTGAGTATGTCGCCGATAGTTTAAGGCATTTGTTGGCTATTTATCAACAAGAAAGAGACTGGGAGCAAGCAATTATAATAGCGCAACGGTTAGAAAGCGTCACTGATCAACCAATGCATACCGAAGTTGCCCATTATTACTGCGAATTATTCTTAGTTGCCTTAGGTACTAGTAGTCGTTATGAACAAGCAATACGGTTTTTAAAACGAGCTTTAGCATTAGATAAAGCATGTGTTAGAGCATCTTTATTAATAAGTCAATGCTATATTGAGTCTGGAAAATATCGTCAGGCATTCCGTATATTACAGCGGGTTCACCAGCAAGATCCAGACTTTTTATCTGAAGCGATCCCAGGATTATTAAAATGCGCGCAACATCTACACCAAGAGGCCGATCTATTGGTGTTTTTACAGAAATCATTGGCGCAACATCCCCAAATTGCAGTGGCCTTATTAATGACAGAGTATTTATCCCAAACGCAAGGCGTTGCAGTAGCATGTGAATTTGCAGCGACGCAACTAAAACAGTCTGCTTCACTACGCGGATTACACCAATACCTTAGTTTAAAAGTGATGCTGGCCCAAAACCAAGAGCAGCAAACGCTGACGTTAGTCAATGGAGCCGTAGAATATATGCTGATTAATCAACCTCTATATCAATGTAGTCAGTGTGGATATTCAGGTAAAGTCTTGCATTGGCAGTGTCCAAGCTGTAAATTATGGGCTACCACAAAACCTATTTATAGCAGGCAAGGACGGTGACCAATCACCCACGAATTTTTGTTGCTCTTGACTATGCAGATGTTCACCAGGCTTATGCATTTGTTGAGCGTATTTCCCCAGACCAATGTGGCTTAAAAGTGGGCAAAGAATTATTTATTCGGGCAGGTGCTGAATTTATTAAACATTTGGTTATGGCTAATTTTCGCGTATTTCTCGATTTGAAATTTCATGATATTCCAAATCAGGTAGCCGGTGCAGTTAAAGCAGCTGCTGATTTAGGAGTAAAACTATTAACAGTACATGCCAGCGGAGGCAGTAAAATGCTAACAGCTGCTCTAAATGCGGTCGCTTCCTATCCATGCCCTCCGCAGATCATTGCAGTTACTGTATTGACTAGTTTAGCTGAAGCAGATTTTCAAGAATTAGGAATGGGGCTTTCTTTGGCGCAGTTTACTCAACGATTAACGACACTGGCTTATCAAGTAGGAATTCGAGGATTCGTATCTTCGGCCCATGAAGTGGCTACTTTAAAGCAATTAGCGCCCGAAGGGGTGTTTATTACGCCAGGAATTCGCTTAGATAATCATAATACGGGTGATCAATCTCGAGTGATGACACCAAGGGCAGCTTTAGCTGCAGGTGCTGATTATCTCGTCATAGGTCGGCCTATTACGCTAGCGACTGACCCAGTCGCAACCTTACATGAATTAAATACCCTAATCAATAAAGGAGAACTTTAAACAATGATTATTGAACCCAGAGTACGTGGATTTATTTGTACGACAGCTCATCCAGCAGGATGCCGAGAACATGTTAAACAGCTGATTCAAGAGATTCAACATCAACCTCCTATTAACCATGGACCTTCAAATGTCTTAATTATTGGGGCTTCAACTGGTTATGGTTTAGCCTCATGGATTACAGCTTTATTTGGAGCTCGTGCCAAGGCTGTCGGTGTTTTTTTTGAGCGTAGTGCCTCTGGCAATCGAACGGCTACAGCAGGTTGGTATAATGCGGCCGCTGTCGAAGAATTTGCACGCCAGGAAAACTTATTTGCAGCCTCTGTGAACGGTGACGCTTTTTCACAAGCTATTAAACTACAAACTTGTGATCTGCTAAAACGCACCTTGGGAAAAATAGATCTCGTGATTTATAGTTTAGCTTCCCCTCGACGGGTGTTACCGGCCAGTGGGGAAACAGTTAGTTCAGTATTGAAAACCGTCGATAAGCCTTTTCACAGTAAAACAGTGGATCCGCTTACCGGTAAGATGAGTATGGTTGAAATGATGCCTGCATCTCCTGAGGAGATCCAAGCAACAGTACAAGTTATGGGAGGAGAAGACTGGTATTTGTGGCTTGAAACATTGCAGCAACAACAATTACTGGCAGAAGGAGCCTTAACCGTAGCATATTCCTATGTAGGTCCTGAAATGACTTACCCAATTTATCGACAGGGTACTATTGGTAAGGCAAAAGAACATTTAGAACAGACTGTGGGTAGATTAAATGAGTTATTAGAACCTATTCAGGGGCAAGCATATGTTTCCGTCAATAAAGCGGTAGTAACTCAAGCTAGTTCGGCAATCCCTGTGGTTCCATTGTATATTTCGTTATTGTTTAAGATTATGAAAGAAAAAAAACTGCATGAAGGCTGTATTGAGCAAATTTATCGATGATTTCGCGATAAATTGGATAAAACTCAGCCCATAGCTACGGATCAAGAAGGTCGAATTCGAATAGATGATTTAGAAATGAGCGTAGAGGTTCAAGATGCTATTCATCAGGTATGGGAAAAGGTAAATCAGGAAAATATTTTACAGTTAGCAGATATTACAGGTTACCAACAAGATTTTTATCGCTTATTTGGCTTTGGCTTCACAACGATAGATTATACAGCGCCTGTGAATATCAATGTGCAAATTCCAAGCTTAGTGGTGACCTAGGTCTTTCGTAACATGGATAGAGGAGTATGACGATACACTTAGTAGGCCCTTAATAATGCCAAAATTTGTTCATTTGAATCTGCATTCTGAATATTCCATTATGGATGGAATGTTGCGAATTAAGCCCTTATTAGAATATGCACAAGCTACTGGTATGGCTGCAATCGCCTTAACAGATCACATGAATTTATTTGCTGCAGTAAAGTTCTATAAGGCTGCAGTGGCAGCTGGAGTTAAACCAATTTTTGGGGCTGAGCTCATGATCGTCGATCAAAATACGCCTCATCCTCCATTTCATATTATTGCCTTATGTATTAATCAAATAGGGTATCACCATCTGACGACCTTAATTTCTAAAGGCTATACTGAGGGTCAGCAAATGGGGAGCCCACATATTCAATTGGAGTGGTTAAAGCAATACCATGAGGGATTAATCATTTTATCGGGTGGTATCAGAGGAGATATTGGCTATCATATCATGAATAATGATACTAGTGCCGCTCAGAATTGTCTGACGCGTTGGCTAGAGTGGTTTCCAGATCGCTTTTATCTTGAGATTCATCGCCTAGGTTTCCCTAAAGAAAATCATTATTTACAATCTGTATTACTACTGGCACAAGCATTTAACGTGCCTGTAGTGGCTACTAATACAGTCCGCTTTTTTAAAGCCGAAGATTTTGAGGCGCATGAAGCACGAGTTAGTATTCAGCGAGGAGAAACTGTCTCGGATCCTAATCGGGCACGTGATTATACAGCTAATCAATATTTGCGTAGTGAAGTAGAAATGCAGCAGTTATTTGCGGATCTACCCGTGGCGCTTAGCAATACGGTGATCATTGCCAAGCGCTGTAATGTATCTCTAAAGTTAGGGACCTATTATTTACCAGATTTCCCAGTACCTCCCGATAAAACAATTGTTGGTTATTTCACAGAATTGGCACAAGCAGGATTAGCGCAACGTATGCAGGAATTATATGGAAAGGATTGCGATGCTTCTTATTGGCCAAAGTATCAAGCGCGCTTACACCAAGAAATTGAAGTGATTACGACAATGGGATTTGCGGGTTATTTTTTAATTGTAGCTGACTTTATTCAATGGGCGAAGCAGCAAGGGATCCCAGTGGGGCCAGGGCGAGGTTCAGGCGCTGGATCGCTAGTAGCTTATGTTTTACAAATTACCGATTTAGATCCTATAACATATGATTTGCTTTTTGAACGGTTTTTAAATCCTGAACGAATTTCAATGCCTGATTTTGATATCGATTTTTGTATGGATGGGCGTGATCGCGTCATAGAATATGTTGCTCAAAAATATGGCCGAGAATGTGTGTCACAAATTATTACCTATGGCTCAATGGCTGCTAAAGCAGTCGTGCGCGATGTAGGTCGAGTATTAGGCTATCCCTATGGTTTTGTGGATAAGATTGCTAAATTAATTCCCTTTGAATTGGGGATTACGCTACAGAAAGCGTTAGCTCAGGAAGAATTATTAGCAAAACGTTATCAAGAAGAAGATGATGTCAAAGATTTACTGGATCTTGCCCAAAAATTAGAAGGTCTAACTCGTAATGCTGGAAAACATGCGGGTGGTGTCGTGATTGCTCCCACTCCTTTAACAGATTTTTGTCCTTTATTTTGTGAGCCAGATTCAGATCAGGTCGTGACTCAATTCGATAAAGATGATGTTGATGCCATTGGATTAGTGAAATTTGATTTTTTAGGACTACGGACACTGACTATTATTGATTGGGCCATGCAGGTGATCAATGCGCGATTGATGAGTGCTCAGTTACCTAAAATTAATATCAATCGAATTCCACTGGATGATACTCAGACCTTTGCATTATTATGTGCTTGCCAAACTACCGCTGTATTTCAATTAGAATCGCGAGGCATGAAAGATTTAATTAAACGTTTACAGCCAGATCGATTTGATGAAATTGTCGCTTTAATGGCGTTATTTCGGCCTGGTCCTTTGCAGTCGGGAATGGTCGATGATTTTATTAATCGCAAACACGGTCGTGCTAATGTCAATTATCCTCATCCTAGCCTAGAACCTATTTTAAGCCCTACATATGGTGTCATTTTATATCAAGAGCAGATTATGCAAATCGCGCAAGTTTTAGCGGGATACACCTTAGGCGGTGCAGATTTATTACGCCGGGCTATTGGTAAGAAAAAAATCCAGGAAATGGCTAAGCAACGGCAAGTATTTATTGAAGGTGCTCTGAGCAAAGGTGTTGAAGCGAAAACCGCGACCTATATTTTTGATTTAATTGAAAAATTTGCTGATTATGGTTTCAATAAATCACATTCAGCTGCCTATGCCTTAGTAGCTTACCAAACTGCTTGGCTCAAGGCACATTACCCCGCAGAATTTATGGCAGCAGTATTATCTTCAGATATGGATAATACGGATAAAATTGTGATTTTACTGGAAGAATGTAAGCAACTTCGCTTATGTTTATTACCGCCCGATGTTAATCAAAGTTTATATAAATTTTCTGTAACTTCACAGGGAGAAATTCGATATGGCCTTGGGGCGATTAAAGGAGTAGGCGAGGGCGTTATAGAAGCTTTAGTGCAAATTCGACAGACTAGTGGGATATTTAACAGTTTTTTTGATTTTTGTCAGCGAATGGATCAGAAAAAAACCAACCGACGTGTATTAGAAGCTTTCATTAAAAGTGGTGCCATGGATTGCTTTGGAATAGAGCGGTCATGGCTATTAGCTTCGGTTGATAAAGCATTAAAGTTAGCAGAACAAATCTTACGT
>QLAH01000818.1_pt1 | contig 11311 bp, 9 predicted proteins | sample 4693081 | NCBI WGS metagenome assembly QLAH01 (sample SAMN09425401, study PRJNA476045) | Lake water metagenome, whole genome shotgun sequencing project.
TAGGGGGCCGGTAGATCTTGTCGGGCTGCAATCGCTCGCACCGAAGTGAGATTATGGTTGGGCTGCAGGGCTAAATCGAGCAGCGCTTTGACACTGTAATGGCCTTTGGTCGTCAGTTTCATCAGTCCAGTCTACTGCAAGGAAATTGGTTGGGCAGGACTTGAGGCAATGGTTTGATCGAGCACAAACCGGCGGCTCAGACGTCCTAGCGGCGAAAATTTTGATTTAAAAGTGACAAACCTAAACCCAATCCAGCCTCGATTGATCGCAGCTTCAATTATTAGCTATCAAGCAGATTCATGAATACAGTCAATTCTGTTCGCAGGACAATCAAAAAACTCCTGATCAGGGTAGGATAGTTTCAAAGTTGATACAAACCTTGACGAAGAAAAGGCAAATAGGCATCAGCATTGATTCTATTCCATCGGCTTTTTGTCAACAGGTTTTTTATCGTCATTTATCTGGCATCCATCTGGGCGAATGATCAAGAAGAAGCGAAACGAACCTTTGACTGGCGAGGCCCTGCTCGCTAAAGTGAAGCAGCTTGAGCACCTGACGAAAGAAGAAAAAGCGAAAGAGTGCGGCTACTATACCATTACAAAAAATGGTCTAGAGCGCGTCAACATGATGAAATTCTATAACGCGCTTCTTGAGGCAAAAGAAATTGAAATCGACGGCAAGCAAACCGGAAATGGCCGAGGTGGACGCAGCGCTAGCTATCGAATCACAGTTCAAGCTAACGGTAATCTCCTGATCGGTGCTGCCTATACAAAGCAAATGGACTTAAAACCCGGTGATGAGTTTGAGATCTCCCTGGGCCGCAAGCATATTCGTCTCAAACAAATCGACGGTGACCCTGTAGAAGATTAGTTCTTGGTGACCTGCCTTGAAATAGCGCCTCAGATATCACTTGAGATAGAAACCGAATTGCACCCGTTTGTCTAAGATATGCCCTAAGCAACTGCGTTCTAATCCGGTCCTTATCCGAGAAACTACAGCAGACCGTTCAAGAGTAAACGTTGGGCAAACCGTTGGACGATAAGCTAAGCATTGAGCCGAACTTAGAACGCAATCAGGCGCAAGAGGGACGAGAAGCGCGAGGTGACGCCATTGCCCTGGCTTCCCGAAAAACGTTAGAAACCTGGCGCTCCCAGCTTAGAACCTGCTTAGAGCAAAACAATCTGGAGGCAGCTAAAAATCTCCTGACGCCCGCCCAGCCCGCCGATGTGGCGACAGTGATTCGAGATATTCCCAAACCCCTTCAGGCGCTGGCGTTTCGTCTGCTGCCCAAGGCAGAGTCAATTGCGATCTACGAATACCTGGATAAGTCGATCCAGCAGTCCCTGATCGAAGAGTTTAAGGGGCCAGATGTGCTGGAAGTTGTGGAGCAGATGTCGCCCGACGACCGGGTGCGGCTATTCGATGAGCTGCCAGTGCCTGTAGTCAACCGCTTGCTGAGCGAGCTAAGCCCCGAAGAACGACAGGCCACGGCCCTGCTGCTGGGCTACGAAGCGGGCACGGCGGGCCATATCATGACGCCGGAATACATTGCCCTACAGGAAGATTGGACGGTGAGTCAGGCGCTTGATCAGATTCGGCGCTTGGCCAATGACAGTGAAACTATTTACTACCTCTATGTCACCGACCCGGTGCATTACTTAACTGGGGTGCTCTCCCTGCGCGGCTTAGTCGTGGCTCAACCCAACCAGACCATTGCTGAGGTCATGGTGCGCCGAGTGATCTACAGCCAAACTGATACGCGCCAGGAAGAAGTGGCCAGACTGATTCAGCGCTATGACTTCCTGGCCCTTCCAGTTGTGGATCTGGAGCGCCGACTGGTGGGAATTGTCACGGTGGATGACGTGCTGGATGTGCTGGAACAGGAGACGACCCGCGATATCTATGCCCTGGGAGGCGTACAGTCCGGCGGAGACGGCTATTTTCAAACCAGCCTGCTGACAATTGCGCGGCGGCGAGTGCTGTGGCTGCTGGTTCTCCTGATTACCAATACGGCGACATCGGCAGTCATTCGCAGCCAGCAGGATATTTTGCAGCAGGTCGTGGCTCTGGCCGCCTTTATTCCGCTGCTGATTGGGACAGGCGGCAATGTCGGTGCCCAGTCTTCTACGGTTGTGATTCGCGGTTTGAATACTGAAGAAGTTGCCAACCTCAGCGCGGCTCGAATTGTAGGACGCGAGGCGCTGGCGGGCGTTTTGCTGGGGATCATGCTGGGCGCGGTGGTTTTGGTTTGGGCCTATTTCCTGCAGGGAAGCTGGGCTGTTGCGACAGCAGTTGGAGTCAGCCTGGTGGCAATTTCAGTTCTGGCCTCAATTGCCGGATCGGCTCTGCCGCTCGTGTTTCAAAGCCTCAAGCTTGATCCAGCCCTGATGTCGGCTCCGTTTATCACTACAGCAGTCGATGTGCTGGGCGTTTTGATCTATTTAAGTTTGGCGTCTCTGATTCTCAATCTTTGATTCTCAATCCTTGATTCTCGACCTTTGATTCTCAACTTTTGATTCTCAACTTTTGATTCTTAATCACCGACAGGTTTGGCCTATCCTCTCAAGCCAGCCCGCTCTCCTAACCAGATCTCTCCAAGCTGGCGACGCTTGCCAATGCCAGCCCCGGCTCTGGCGGAAATCTTGAATCTTTCAATAAATTTCGCCTTAGCAAAAAATTATCGAGTACTTTCTGGAAGTTCGGTCTAGCCACTCCTGGGGTGTGATCGGTGCATTTGCGTGGAAATCGCCTAAAATTTTAATTTGTGCAGAGAGTTTAAAGGTCTTCTGCAAGCTTCATTAAGAAAAGGCTTTCTGAGATTGATGACTGATTGCGCTGTGGCTGGTTTCGAGTTTTCTGAGTTGAAAATTTTGGCTTAACGGTTTCTAATTGTGCCCTGAGTAGCGCTGATTTAGGTCTGGATTCTGGTCAAGGACGACTCTCTTGACGGAATCCCGCTCATGCCCCCACATCATCCAAGCGGATTCAAATTCCTCGTAACCTAGTTCGGAGTTCCTTCGTTTGAGCACATGAGTTGGATTATGTCCCTATAACTGATAGCCATGACTATGACTTTTTCTCAATCTCCGTCTTTGCTGTTAATTGACGCCGCCGTCGAAGATTATCAGCACTTTATAGACGGCGCAGGCCACGAGTGTGAGGTCGTGCGACTGAACCCAGCGCAGGATGGCATTCGCCAAATTACCGCCTTGCTGGCAGAACGACAGGATCTCGAAAGCCTGCACATTCTGTCCCACGGTGGTCCGGGTACCCTACAGCTTGGCTCCACCCAACTCAACTTGAACAGCCTGAACCAGTCGGCTGAAGCTGTGCAAAGCTGGGCCAAGGCGCTGGCCGAACGGGCTTCGATCTTTATCTACGGCTGTCAGGTTGCTGCCGGACCGGGCAAGGCGTTTTTGCGTCAGCTCCATCGCTTCACGGGTGCCGCCATTGCTGGGGCCACCACCAAAATTGGCCGCTCTCAGCAGGGCGGTGGCTCAGTTCTGGATGTGGTTATTGGTCAAGGACGGGGTAAAGTCCTGTCGCCAGAGCGTTTGGCCACCTACCCCCACACGCTGCCCGTGATTTTGAACGAGACGTTTACGGGCGACACGGTCACGGGCAGTTGGCTATTTGGGCAGGGGTCAGGCTCAGACCAACCTTTTTTGACGGCCAGCTCGAATACAACGCCTTCTTCCGGGCAATTACCGGGCAGCACGACACCGATTGATCCAGCCGGGGCAGGAACGCTGCGCTTGACCGATAACGGCAACAACCAGTCGGCCTTTGTCATCTACAACGAGCCCTTTGCCTCCAGCGCTGGGATTAGCATTGAGTTTGACTTTTTCGCCTACGACGGTACCGGTTTAGGCACCGCTTCCGGCGGGGATGGCATCAGCTTTTTCCTGATTGATGGGGCGACGTCAGCCGTCACAGCGGGCGCATTCGGCGGCTCGCTGGGCTACGCTCAAAAAATCGTGGATGGCATCACAGGCATTGAGGGCGGCTATCTGGGCATTGGTCTGGACGAGTTTGGTAACTTCTCGAACCAGCGCGATTTTTCGGGCGGAGGAATTCAGCGGAGCGGCCCGGCTGGCAGCAATGACCCGGTGCCCGACTCGGTTTCCCTGCGTGGACGAGTGGGGGCAACCGGCCTGCAAGGCTACGACTTTCTTGCCGGCTCGGGCACCTTGCCGGGGGGAATTGACAACGCCGCCGCTACCGTCCGCGCCGATGCACTGCGTCGAGCCCGACTCGACATTTCGCCCACAGGCATTCTGGGCGTCCGGGTTGACCTGAACGGCGATGGTGATTACCTGGATGCGGGCGAAGTGCCCCCCGCCTTGAACGGCCTCGACATCAACACGGTCAACCCTGGCGGCATTCCCACTACATTCAAATTTGGGTTGGCCAGCTCCACCGGCAATGCCACCAATATCCACGAAGTTCGCAACCTGACGATTTCCACGTTTTCGACGCCGCCCACGGTGACTGATACCAGCGTTTCCGTCACGCCCAACTCGATTGTGAATCTGACCGGCCTGTCGGGCACCGACGCCGAAACCAGCATTGCTTCTTTCACGGTAATCACGGTTCCGCCTGCTGGCCAGGGCACGCTGTTTTTAGGCAATCCGCTGGCCGGTGGAACGCCGCTCGCCGCAGGCCAGACGATCACGCCAGCTCAGCTACCCCAACTCTTCTTCCAAGCGGTACCGGGCTTTACGGGTAGCACCTTTATCTACACCGCCACCGATACGGATGCTGACACGGCCCAGACGCCCGGAACGGTGACGCTCATCCCCAGCAACAACCAGGCTCCCAGCGGCACCAACACCACGGTTAACGTCACGCCCGGCAGCCCTTCGGCGATCAACGACCTGCCCGCTACCGATCCAGACGGTTCAGTCGCCGCCTTCACGATTGTGACACTGCCCGCACCAGATCAGGGCACGTTGTTTTTGGGCACAACGCCTGTGACCGCAGGCCAGGTTCTAACTCCGGCCCAGGTGCAACTGCTCGGTTTCCTGCCGTCAGCCAACTTTAGCGGCAGTTCGTTTACCTTTTCTCCAATTGATAACCTAGGTGCAACCGATGCGACCCCCGCAACGGTAACGCTAACCCGGATCAACAACCTACCGCCAACGCTGCCCGGTGACTCGACCACCCAGGTTTCCACCAATGACCCGGTTCAGATTCCCGGTTTGAACGGCAGAGATCCGGACGGCACGGTGAGTGGCTATGTGATTGCCGCAATTCCGCCAGCCGACCAGGGCGCGCTGTTCATTGGCGATCCAACCGAGGGAGGCCGCGCCGTTACGCTGGGCCAGCGGGTAACGCCTGCTCAGATCAGTCAGATTTTCTTCCGCCCTGCCGCTGGATTCTCAAACACCAGCTTCACCTACGCGGCCATCGACGACCAGGGGGCGCTCTCCAGTCCTCGTACCATCACCCTATCGCGGCTGCTCACACCGGGGCCAACCGGGGATTGTGGTCCAGGCCGCACTCTGCGGAGCCGGAGCAACGCTAATTCGCGCTTGATTGGCGGTGTTGGCAACGACCGGCTGACGGGCCGCAACGGCAACGATACCCTGGAGGGCCGCAACTGCGACGACCGGCTAGCCGGAGGCAGAGGCCGCGACCGGCTGCTGGGCGGCAACGACATCGATACGCTATTGGGCCAGCAAAATAATGACCGGATGTTGGGCGGTAGAGGTGCTGACCGGCTGTTTGGCGGTCTGGGTCGTGACCGGCTGAACGGCGGGGCCGGCAATGACCAGCTCACCAGCGGACGCGGCAATGATTTCCTCAAGGGCGGTGGCAATGTTGATGTGGCTAACGCGGGTCGAGGCAGTGATCGGGTGGAAGGCAACGCCGGGGACGATAACCTGACGGGTGCCCAGGGCAATGACCGTGTAGACGGTGGCACTGGTTTCGACATCCTGAATGGCGGTTTGCAACGTGACCGGATGCTGGGACGCGGCGGCATCGATGAACTGTTTGGCCGGCGTGGCAATGATGCCCTCAGGGGCGGCAGTCAGGCCGACTTTCTCTCTGGTGGCCGCAACTTTGACACCCTGGTTGGTGGCGGTGGGGCCGATACGCTGGTCGGTGGCGGCAACCGCGACCGTTTTGTCTACCGCAATGCTCGCCACGGTCTGGATACAATTCTGGACTTCGAGCGGATCGACCGGATCGATCTGCGTCGCATCTTTGCCGGTGGCGACTACACCCGCACGCCCCGGTTTAATCGCTATGTCCGATTGGCGGCGGCGGGCAGCGACACGGTGGTTCGGGTTGATGCTAACGGCAACGCGCCCCAGGGCTTTGTCGATCTGGTCCGACTGGCGGGTGTTGCGCCTGATCAGGTGACTTCTCGCAATTTCCTGGTCTAGACCGTTTGCTTAGCGATCGTTCCATGTCACGTTTTAATTCGTAAAGGCTCAAGCCTAATCAAGTCTCAGCTTCGACGAGGGTGCCCTGCGCATCCTCGTTTTTTGCGGCGATTGTTTTTGCGGCGATTGTTTTTGACGGCGATTGTTTTTGACGGCGATTGTTATTTGCGGAAATTACCAGGCTAGGCGTTCCAACTCAGTCTGAGCAACGGTCAACCCCTACCCAACTGGTTCAAGTTTGACCCCAGTACAGGCCAATTCAGCGGCACTCCAACCGCAGGCGATGCCGGCAATCTGAGCCTCAAGGTGAGCGCTACCGACTCCTCAGACAGCAGCATCAGGAACGAGTTTGTCCTCAGCATCAGCGAATTCCTCGGTTCCAATCCGCCTGCCCTCACCAATCCGGGCAACTCATCCGCCAACTCCGCTGGTCCGACTGGAAACAATGGCTTTGCTCAGTCAACCCCAATCGATTTCAAGGCAGGCAAATCCGGCAAAAAGATCGACGGCACGCCCCAATCAGACAACCTCAAAGGTACCGATGACAACGATACTTTCAACGCCAAAGGGCTGAACGACAAGGTGAATAGCGGCAAGGGCAACGACATCCTCAGAGGCCAACAGAGGCCAACAGAGGCCAACAGGGCAACGATACCTTGAGAGGCGGCAGCGGCGATGATTTGTTGCAGTGTGGCACTGGCAGTGACAGAGCCAATGGCGGCGCTGGGCAAGATATCCTGGTTGGTGGCCTTGGGAAGGACAGCTTGACGGGCGGCGCTGGGGCAGACACCTTTGTGTTCAACAACAATAAAGCCTTCACCGACCTGATTGTGGACTTCAAAGTGGGCGAGGATCTGATCGATCTGCGGCCCATGATGGTCAAGGAAATCTACGCTGGAGCGAACGCTGCGGAGAAGTTTCAGAAGTATGTGCAGCTTGAGCAGGTGAGCGGTGGCACCCTATTAAAAGTAGACACCGACGGGAATGGTCCCGGTACTGCCCTGACCAATTTGGCTCTGCTGCAAGGAATTGAAGCCAACAGCCTCACGGCCAGCAGCTTCATCGTCTAATTTGGTTTGGCTAGTTTGATGTTCTGACTGGTGGTACTACAGGGGGCAAATTGTCCCCTTTTTCTGACCCAGATTTTGCCTCAAAGCACGCCTTTCGAACTGGGAATTAGATGGGCGCGGCGCGGGTCAATTTCGACCGCCATCCGCAGGGCGCGGGCGAAGGCTTTGAAGGTGGCTTCAATAATGTGATGTGAGTTGATGCCATCGAGCTGACGGATGTGGAGCGTGAGTTGGGCATGGTTCACGACCGCCACAAAAAACTCGCGCACGAGCTGTGTATCATAGGTGCCTACCCGCTGGGTCGGAATTTCCAGACCATAGCTGAGGTGGGGCCGACCCGAAAAATCGAGCGATACCTGCACGAGAGCTTCGTCAAGCGGGGCAATGAAATGGCCAAACCGGACAATTTCCTTGCGATCTCCCAAGGCTTGCGATAGGGCTTGCCCCAGGGTGATGCCAACATCTTCATTGGTGTGGTGATCATCGATCTCAATATCGCCCTTTGCATAGATATCCAGATCGATCAAACCGTGGGATGAAATTTGGTGCAGCATATGATCCAGGAACGGTACACCCGTTTGCACCACACAGGTGCCCTGACCGTCCAAATTGAGTCCTACTCGTACGTCGGTTTCTCCAGTGGTTCGCTGCACCAAGGCAGAGCGGGTGTGCTCCTGACTCGCAGGGGTATTCAGAGAAGCAGACTGAGCAGATTGGCTAAAGTTGCTGCGCGAATCGCGGGTTTGCATAATTCAAAGGGCTGAGCGGGCAAAGGGCTGAGCGGGCTGATGTCTTCGCCCAACGGTAAACCATATTATACCTGTGGATGGGCTGCTGATGGGCGAGCACCTCGCTGCTTTCTCTTTCGGCACCGCAGGCTCTGTTGCTAAAAGCTGTTTCACCTACAGCAAAAACGCCGCCCCAGGGAGCGACGTGCAGTAGATTTCTTTAAAAGCCCACGATTTTGCGGGAGCTGGAAGAAATGAGGCAAATTTTTGAGCGAGTCAGCAGAACTGCAAAGGGCTAGAAGCTGAAAGAGAACAAACTACGACAGCTGGGTCTTGAGAGGCACTGGCGCAGGCTTGAGCAGCTTCTTCCGTAAAATTGAAGGTAGAGCCAGGGGCCAAAGCAGCGTTGCTACCAGGAGCACCATCCAGGAAAGCAAATCAGTTTTGGGCGTAGAACTATCTTTTAAAAATGCTCGTAGCGAAAGGCCAAACACTAAGAGAGCGCCTGTGGTGTAGAGTGCCATACGATTTCCTTACGACCTATGCTGAGGTATGCGTTCGATATTCTGATCAAAGCATTCCTGACCCTTTACCCATCAGGGAATGATCACTGATTTGAATTTCGAACTTTGGTTGAAGCGAGTTCCCATGATCGGAGAATACCGACAAACAGCATAGAAAACGTCCGTAAGTTTACGAATTGTCACAACATCCTCAGCAAAGTCCTGCGTGAAATTGCCCCTTTAACATCAAACGGGATCAGGCACTTCTATCCTGATCCCGTTGATCACACTCTTCTGGCTCAAGCTAGCTCTTCATCTCTGGTTGTTCTTTTGCCAGTCGCTCCTCTGCCAGGTCGTACATGCCCATGATTTCATAGCCTGCATCGACGTAAAGAATTTGTCCCGTAATGCCACTCGCTAAATCGCTGCACAGAAAAGCGGCGGTGTTGCCGACTTCGATTTGAGTCACGGTTCGCCGCAGCGGCGCTACTTTCTCCACATGGTGGATCATGTCTAAAATTCCGCCCACGGCTGAAGAAGCCAGGGTGCGAATTGGGCCAGCCGAAATTCCATTTACCCGCACGCCCTTCGGCCCCATCTCATTAGCCAGGTAGCGGACATTCATTTCCAGGGCAGCTTTGGCAACCCCCATGGTGTTGTAGTTGGGGATCACGCGAACACCGCCCAGGTAGGTGAGGGTTACAATACTGCCGCCATGGGTCATCAGAGGTTTGGCAAAGCGGCCCAAACTGACTAGCGAATAGGCGCTAATCTCCAGAGCTGTGGAGAAATCTTGTCGCGAGACGCTGCTAAAATCGCCGCTGAGACAGTCTTTGCTGGCAAAGGCTAGACAATGGATCAACCCATCTAGCTGGCCCCACTTGGCCTGAATTGTATCAAAGGTTTCCTGCACCTGGGCTTCGTTTTGCACGTCACAGGGTAGAAACAGCGACGGTTGCAGCGGCTCAACTAGCTCGGCCACTTTCTTCTCGGCTCGCCCTCGCTCGTCAGGCAGGTAGGTGATGCCCAGATTGGCCCCAGCCGCATGGAGCTGCTGGGCAATTCCCCAGGCAATCGAGCGGTTGTTGGCAATTCCCGTAACCAGAATGTTTTTCCCAGACAAATTCAGCATTTCTCTTCACCCAATGCCCTTATTGACGATACGAACTACGACGGTACAAACTACGAAGCTGACATAGCAGAAACTTGTAATCAAAGTTTCATCAAAGCTGATTGCATTCCGTTCTAGTCACCCAGTTCACCGATTACTAAAACCCTAGCAGGTGTCACTACACATAAATTCTGAGGCACACTTTAGGCTACAGAAAAATGGGGACAGTTGGCTAAATTAGCAGCGGGTGAAACGATTTGTACTTTTGGCTACAAAAAACAATCGCATTCTTAAGTTTAGTTTTTAAAGTCAGAGTTCTATCACAGTATGATTGTGTTACCCAACACAATTTTTCTGCTGAGGTTGACTTAGATAGTAAGCTTAACGAAATTCTCCACCGGGTTTGCCAATCTCGGCGTTAGACAAATCTGATTTTTCCTACTACGGGCGAAGGATAGAGGCATGGTAGCGTTGCAAGATAGACCGTTAGCAAATGTGTTCCGCCAGCTCAGTGGGGGTGCATTTCCGCCTGTTGTGGAAACCTACGAGCGGGGTAAAACCATCTTCTTCCCAGGCGATCCCGCAGAACGGGTCTATTTCCTGCTCAGGGGAGCCGTTAAGCTTTCACGGGTTTACGAGGCCGGCGAGGAGATCACCGTGGCCTTGCTGCGCGAAAACAGCGTGTTTGGCGTGCTGTCCTTGATTACGGGCCAGCGAGCCGATCGATTTTATCATGCGGTGGCCTTCACACCGGTAGATCTGCTGTCCCTGCCCATTGAACAGGTCGAGAAGGCGCTGAAGGAGAATCCTGAGCTATCCATGATTATGTTGCAGGGGTTGTCGTCGCGGATTTTGCAAACCGAGATGATGATCGAAACCCTGGCCCATCGTGACATGGGATCGCGTCTGGTCAGCTTTTTGCTAATTCTCTGTCGCGATTTTGGCGTCCCGGCCCAGGATGGGATCACGATTGACCTGAAGCTTTCCCATCAGGCGATTGCCGAGGCAATTGGCTCAACCCGCGTTACAGTCACACGCCTGTTGGGCGATCTGCGCCAGGATAAGATGATCTCGATTCACAAAAAGAAGATCACGGTTCACAACCCGGTCACGCTGAGCCAGCAGTTCACCTAAAAGCTCACTTAAATAAAAGCTCACCTAAAATGAGCTCACACGGCTGCTAATCAGGTTTGGCTAGGGGGCTTAGGCCAGCGCTTGCTTCAGCGCCTCGCCCATCTCCTGACAGCCGACCTGCTTCATGCCTGCTGACATAATGTCGCCTGTGCGGTAGCCAGCATCTAACACCTGCTGCACGGCCTGTTCGATCCGGGTCGCGGCTTCGGGTTCGTTGAGGCCATAGCGCAGCATCATCGCCGCACTCAGCACCTGGGCCAGTGGGTTCGCCTTATCTTGACCCGCAATATCCGGCGCGGAACCATGCACGGGTTCAAATAAACCGGGGCCAGCAGCACCCAGACTGGCCGAGGGCAACATGCCGATACTGCCC
>QLAH01000819.1_pt1 | contig 11300 bp, 7 predicted proteins | sample 4693081 | NCBI WGS metagenome assembly QLAH01 (sample SAMN09425401, study PRJNA476045) | Lake water metagenome, whole genome shotgun sequencing project.
GATGAGGATAAACCCAAGCGTTAGTATGATTTAACCAATACTCATGAAAACCTTTATAACCCCAGCTCGATTGAGAAGGAATAGCCACCTGTTGAGTAGGATGTCCTTTCAAATAGTCCGCTAAGTGAATCATATACAAGGAATCTTGATCAAACCACGCTTTACGGAACAGAAAATCAATGAATTGTGGACCTTCATACCACCAATGACCATATAATTCTGCATCATAAGGAGAGACGATAATTGGCTCTCGTTGCATCATTCCAGCAAGGTGTTGCACCTGTTGAACACGATTATATAAAAAGTTTCCTGCATATTATCCCCATGTATATAAAAGATTTAACAATTAAAATTGGCCCGATGGGCGAATAAAATATTAATAACACCGGGTTAGTTATGGTATAATTAATAGGCCGGGCCTCCTTTAAGAGTTTTTTATATCTGTTCCTTCTTCAGGTAAAAAGAGGGTAAATTAAAGTAAAGCGTGTAAATTAAAAATAGCTTAACAAAAATTAGAGTAATTCCATGCAAACGGCTAAGTTATAATAGATCAACTTAAGCTGATCAACGGCATTAAAATTGTTAATAGTTAAAACCTAAACTAAGAGTAAATTTGGCCCATGAGTAATTAGCTAAAATGTAGCCCAGCAGGCTAAGCTTGCGGGGCTTGTAAAGTAGCGAAGCTCGAGTTAGACCCCAAGACACGAGCGTGAATTGGAGAAGTAGGAGCATAAAGCGGACTAACTATATTATTTAAATGATCCCAATTAAATTTAGTTCTTTTATTGTTCATATTATTTTTAAGATTAGCTATAAATTTTTGACCTTTATCGGTCTTATGTTTTTTAGTAAGAATAAAAGATAAAGCACGTTTCCATGATAAAAAGTCTAAATATTTACTACTAAATAAACAAAATTTATCTAAATAATTAACTAACAATTGAGCAGAATGTTTACTTTCAATACGAATAATAAAATAACGTTTATCAATACTTTTTCTAAAACGAGTATATAATTTAACTTGAAAAAAAGAAGTAATTTGAAGTAAAGAATTTTCAAAAGATTGATTAGTTTTAGGATAAAAAATTCTCTGTTCTAAAGAAAATTTACAAATAATTTGAGTGGGAGAAATACCTAGATAAAAATAAGAATAGGCATCAAAAAAACCAGATAACCAAGCATTAGAAGAAAGAGGGGAATTATCAAGTGGAAGTTTAACAATAGAACAAGAATGATTATGATTAAGCCAATCAATTAAATTATAAAGTTGATCAATTTTAGGAGTACGAAGTTTACCATTAATTAAATGAACTAAAAGAATCAAATCTTTAACAGAAGTGATTCGCATTTCAACAGAACTACTTTTACGATTAGAAATATGTCCGAGATAAAAAAAAGATCCCGGCCGCGAAGCGGCCGGTGGTCCCCGCCGGCCTTACGGCCGGCGGCGATAAAATTTTTACAGCTAATGGTTTATCTTTAACATTAAAAGTAATAGCAAAGACAGGATTTTTTTTTAGTTTAGTGGTGTTATTAAATACGGTAATGTAACCATCACCTTCAAATAAACCAGCTAAATAGTAACTAAATTGGCCGGCTGATTCACAAGAAAGGGACGAATAAAAAGAAACTAAAGAAGCCCCACCGCGAACTAAAAGGTGGCGGTTAGAAAAAGAATAAAGAGAAAATAATGTTCCACCCAGAACCGAAGGAGTGTAAAAAAGGAGATGAAAAAAATAAATAATAAATGAGAAATAACAGTCCAAGAAACCATCAAGCTGATGATAAATCTGACAATCAATCTATATTAGATACGATCTCCACTAATAATTAGAAGTCTAAACTTGTTAAAGATGTTACTAATCTTAAGTCAGTAGTATCATAGATGCAAGACTTCGTGACAAAACACCATCACATCATAAAAAACGACCTCATAGACGACACTCGCCTCTAAATCACAGTTGAAATGTTCAAAAAAGAACTGGAACAGAAAATGCTCATTGATCTAAACATATTCCGAGGCTAAATAAAAGAAAAACTGAAGAAAAGGTGCAAACTAGCAGACATAGAGTCGCGGATGGTGGGCAAAGTGCAGTACCAGGAGTTCATGAAGCACATCCAGAAGACCAATGAGAACTTCAGGTTGTTCGAGGGGCGTGTCACGCACTCTCTTAACTTGATGAAGTATGATCTGTAGAAGGGTTTAGATCGTAAAGTAGAGAATAAAGAATTTGAGCAGCTGAAAAGAGTGAAAGCAGAAGTAGAAGACATGCTTGAACTACGTGGGCGCATAGAAGATTTGGAAGAGTTTGCTCGCCAAGCCTAGGAAGAAAGCTCTGATACTGATTCTGATAATTCAGATAATGCTGAAGAAATCAAAGAACCAGAAGAAAATGTAGAATAAAGCGAAAATTCAAAAGTCTCAGAGATAAAGACAGGAGCTGGTGACTTAGAAAGATGGCAGACAAATGAAGAGCAATAAGATACAATTGGTGATAAAAGCAATGAAACATTTGGTGCCACAGCTGAGAGGTTTAAGGTCAGTGTTAAGAAAGTATCTATCAGTAGCAGAGGTGCTGAGGATCAAGTTAAGTTCAAAGAGAGTCAGTATAGTGATACATCTCAAATGCTGACAGGAAATTAGAGACTAATGACTTAGAATACACCAATGATAAAAGTATCAAATCTAAAACCAATATCATCAATGACCAATGGCACAAAAAAGAGTGGGAGTATAATAACTGGAAAGTCAAGTAAGAACCCTTTTAAGAAAAAAACACAGAAAAAGCTGGATAAGATGAATGAATTCATGACTACCATGTTTGATGAACTGCAGAAAAGGCTCAATGAGAATAAGATTGAGATTAGTAAGGTACAAGAATTCATTGGGAATATTGAGAAAGATAAGGAACTTAAAGATAAAATTATTGATGAACACGCTAAGTCTTTAGATAAGACTAAAGAGTAAGTGTCAAAGATGGAAAAAGAAATAGAAAGACTATAAAGGATAGATGTAAAGCTTAATAAAGAGCTAGTTGTTAAACCCTATAACTATATTAATAAAGTAAAAGAGACTTTTGAGAAAGATTGGGTTGAGACTAAGAAAAAACTTACAGAAAATAATGAGAAGTATATGGGAAAGTTCATCACATTAGAAACTAATGTGAATAAATTATTGACTGATACATCGTCTCTAGTTGAGAATTATAAGAAAAAGATTGGTGATATAGGCAAAGATATGGCATCAATTAAGAGTTTTAAGGATTAAATTGAGAGAAAAGTTAATAGCAATAGTGATCTTATAAATGTGATCAGTGATTCAACAAGAAAGGACATAGGATAAATGCATAAAGAGCTTTCAGATATGCGAGAAAAACTAAAGTCTGAGATATCTAACCTCAAAGAGGAAAATAATGGGTTCATGCGTGAGCTCCAAAGAAATCAATAAGTAACAAGAGAGCTGTAATAAGAGTTTATGAAAGGTCTCTCTGAAAAGAAAAAAGCCAATGATGATCTTTTAGCTTAAACTTCAGTAATATCTAAACTCACAGCCAAATAATAAAATAGCCCATTGAACTAAGACTAAAGCTTATCTTATCTACTCCCTTAACTGAAAGCTCAAACGTCAAACTCAAATTAAGAAACTATCACAAAATAAGTTAAATTAGCAAGGCTCTTCAGTGATAAACGAAGTGTTGATTATACCAATACAAGTATCATGAGTTCTGCTTTACGCAAAAATATCTTGAATAACCTATCTTTCCAGATTTAAGCAAATGAGGACTTTTCCACAAGAAATCCATAGACTAACTTGAAACTTATAACTCCATCTGGTAAAGGCAGAGCTTCTAGTTTAACTTAGAGAATAGATAATAAAGCTATTGAGAAGGAAAGGAGACTGTAAGTGCTAGCAGAATATAAACTAACAAGTAATGAGGCTTTTGAAGATAAGGGAAAAATAAAGGAAAATGAACAAGTAAGCGCGGAAGATTTCTAGACATTTCATGAATAAATTGGGAAATAATTATGATGAAAATATGATTAGATGAATGAAGTGAGGAGGGTATTGGATATTATAATACATATTGCTATATAATAAAGAAGGGATTAAATATGGGAGTAAAGAATAAAAAGAGGAAGAGAAAGAAAACAGATGGGTATGAGTCAACGTTTAAACAGAAGGGACAGCTTCTTTTTCCGTGAGCGCCCATTTAATAAATAGGTCAATCTCTGTCAGTGAATAAATTGCTATTAAACTCTCAGACCATCATAGTGAGGCCCTGGTTGCCATCGATAACTTCTTGTTTGTCGATGGCTGCCACACCAATTGCTTAACTGTGGGCCGTGTTTAGTTCTTGTTGACTTGAAGACTCTCCACTTGAAGCTGCTACTGGCTGTGCAACTCCAGCAAAGAATATCTCAAGCAAGTTGATCTTCGCAAAGGGAAGCTCATTGTTCAACTCAGTATTTATAACCCTTTACGCAAGATTGCTGGCCTCGATCTCCTTCGGCTCTTTTTCCAAATGCTAAACCTCATTTTAACTCAAATCTTTGTGAGCAAAGACTTAGTCAGATGAGAATTGAGGAGATTAATTTTCAAAAGGTATCGATGTATTCTAGTCCTGTGAATTCACTTTCTCCAACGCCGAGGTCTAAGAGGAAAGACCAGCGTTGTGAAGCGAAGGATTCATAAGAGTGAGGCTTTTGAGACTGTTGAAGGCGCACTGGAACTTTTAAAGAATCTCTTTCGTGAGGTAACTGTTTCTCGTGGTATTGTTTTGAAGGTTGAGAGGATCTAAAATTACGATGTTGGAGTCTTACAACGAATTCAACTGATAGAATGACCTTTATTGTTATTAGTTAATTACTAAATTACCCATCATTGTAAACATTAATTCCGAGACTCTTAGGATCAAAGTAGTTGCTGTAAAAATCTAAGAATCCCATTAGTAGTCTGGACGGAGTTAAACTCATGTTTGCTCTCACATCAAAGTAGTTCATATAAGCTACTAGAAGGATCACTGTACTATAAGAACTTATTCCACCTAAAATCTGTTAGTTTAAAAATCTACCATAGTAGGGAGCATTATAGTTGTGAATGGCAAGGAATTTTTTGAGGAGTATTGAGACTTCTTTGAGATTAGGGTAGTTTGCAATATAGTATTGAACTAAAGCGCAGCTTTACAATCCAAGATGAGTCTTTGTCTAGTTACTCTATCCTATCAATTCTTGATAGAATAGGTTAGGGTTCATGAAGGGTTAGTGCTCTCCACTATTTGAATCGTCAAAAGTGATATCAACGCTTAGGTATCTGCCTTCATCACTTACAGGTCTCTAGTCAAAGTTTTCTTGAGATGTAAAGAATGACATCTCGATGTCTCTAAGCTTGAGAACATCAATTTTCTAATTGAATCAATTGATATAGTAAGCTTACAAGTTTAATGACAGGAATTGAGGCTGTCTCTATGCATTTATAGGTATCTATCACTTGCCATTTTTGCAAAGCATTTCCAAGTTTATTGAGCTCAATAATAACTGAGTACCGATCTTCCATATACAGTCCAGTAACAGCGACATCCATATCACTAGACTCAAGGGCAAGACCAGTAATTAATGAACCAAAAAGCTCAAGCCTTGGTGCTTGGCCTATGAAAACTTCATCACAGACTTATTATATTCTTTTAAGGACAAAATCTCTTTCAGGCTTTAGCAAATCTAAGTTACTCTGAACTTAGTCTTTGAAAGAATAGATTTCTTTGTCAAGCTTTTCATAGAAAGCATTTTCTCTGCCAATTTGAGTTGTAGAATCAATCATGTTAAGACCAATACTTGTACCATTTTATCCATTTAGATTTTGCATATCTAATAAGGTAGGAGAGTTTATAACTTGAGGAATAGGGCTTAATGATTGCTGATTAAACTTGATAGAGTTAAATATCTGGAGGATAAGATCCTAACTCTAATCGTAGAAAGGCTATTAAACTGGTCTTTTGTAGTTAAAGGGAACTTAATTCATATCAGTAAGTCCTTAGCCCATTACATTTCCAAACTGACCAAGAGGAATTTGTTAATTTGGATAAAATACTTGCTTTTAAGGATTCATAAGGTTTACATCTTCATAATACACTTAGCTGTGAGCCCTTTAAGGATAGAACATGTCCATCATTTGATTTTAGGTATTCATCATCATGGATTAGTCTTGATAGTAAAACTGATTTGGGTCTTAGAATTGGTGAATGTATTATGGCTCCGTTGCTGCTTGATTTTGATGCATTTAAGGAACAAATTAAGGATTTTGTTTTGGAGCTTAGTGATATTCTTTCACTTAATACTATTTGTTATTGCCACCACTTGTAGACTTTTTGAATTGCAAACCAGTTGTTCCATTGTTGCTATAATTGTGGGATTGATTGACACCTCCTTTCTTAGAAATTTAAGGAGGAGTTCTGAAAGTTGCTCCTGAAGCTGATTCTTGACTTGATGAAGACATCTGTGTGAATAATTGAGTTCCTTACACTTTAAATGGATTTTTATTGGCTTAAGAGGCAGATAGCTTTGATGGAGTATTTTAGTAAGACTGATACCCAGAATATTAGCAATTTTCATTAAGTTCAAAATTGCCGACATTAGTATAGTTTTAGCCTTACATCATAGGCATATTTGAGTAGCTGTAGCCTTATGGAGTATATATTTAAGCAGTTGCACTGAGATTAGAACAGGGACTTTATATTTGAGGAGGAACCATTGTAGATTCTTGAATATCTTATAGAGTGGAAGACATTGTATGATGAATTAATTTAGAGGAAAACTGCTAAAGAGTAAGTGCGAGAGTATTATTTTTGAGGAGATTCTTAGCATCGATACTATCTGTCAAGGAAACTTAAATATGATTCTATATAGATTGATCTTCAATCACTATAGCTTCTTTTGTTTCCTCTAAATAGTTAGGCTAAGTTTCAAGTGAAGTATTAACAGCGGTATTTGTTGTACCAGTTTAATAATCAGTGAGAGAATTGTTATCCCATTCATTAGCTTGAGTGAATTAAAGAACTCTGAATGGAGCCGCTTTGGTAGTCTAAGGTAGAGAAGCTGAAGTCTAAGGCAGACTTGTTTGTTACTAAGCTTATTCATTTAGAGATATTGAGCTTTTGTTACGTTGAGTTTCGTGCCTTATTTAGCTTTCATCATATTCTTCAAGCTAAGTCTAAACTTGAGAAGAATCATTAGTAGGTCTTCTTTGTCTTGGATTTTATTGATTCTTTGGAATATTTTTATTATTGCCTTATCGATTTTGAGGTTTCTTGGGTTATCTCATAACCTTTGATTCAGGATTTTTGTCAGCGTCTTAATGGTCAAAGCTGCTTTTAGTAGAAGCTAGAAAATGAGAAAAATAATACTTACATATTTGCATGTTTGCTTATGAATTAATATGATTCCTTGCTTACTTGTATTGTTAATTTTAATTCTAGTTACTCTAATCCTTAATCTACTTTGTCTCTTCATTTTAAGAAACTCTAGAATCTCTGTGATGATAACTTTGTCCTTGAGGATTTTGATGATTGTTGGAGTTTCTCTTCTTATACCCATGACCTTAGTTGTTACCCTTTGGCTCAATGATATGCTTCACTTCTTCATGTGAAGTTTATAAATTTCTCATGAAGTTATTCATGATATCAACTTCATTCAGCTTTGGCTTTTTCCTATTTCTCTTTTTCTTAGCTTATAATGCGCTACTCGATTGATCATTTGATTCTGAAACCTTTGATAAATCCTCATTCTTATTAGTCGGCAAAGGTTTTACTATATTGTTGGGGACTTTAGGCTGATTTTGCTTTTTGTTCTATTACTACACTTTATTCTACTGTTTATTATTATCTTATTGTTTGCTCACTCCTTTAGCCCAACTTTCAGGATTTTAATCCAAACTCTCATTCTGCTATACTTTTGGTTTTTGGCTATCTTTCACAACTCCAGTGTTCAAATGTATACCAAAACCTTTTCTCTAATTTGAACTTGTTGTTGACTATGAATCAATTTAGGATTACTTCCTTTCTCCTATGATTGAATGCGAATCAACTTTTCCAACTTGCTATTTTCCTGATTTGGATTCCCCATAGACTTGCGAACTATTACTTATATTTTCGGCAAAGTCTTCACTATATTTTTTATCATTTTTAAAGCTCTTTCTTGAATTATTGAATGAAATCTTCCTTTTCTCACTGGCATTAAGTGATTACTTAATATAAGCAGATTCTTGATTTGATTAAGAAGTATCGCAACCTCCTTCAGGTTTTTACTTTTTATAGAATTACTTCTTCTTTTGATTGTACTGGCTCTGAGGCAAAGCTCCCAACTGGTAAAGATCTTAATTGACTTTATCTGACTGCACAGTACGGTTTGGTGAGCTAGATTCAACTCTATTGCAGACTTCTGTAATCATATCATTAGTAAGCTCAATAACGTAAAGTCTAATAACTTCGAGTGACTCTCCTTCACTTTCAGTATAGTTTTAAGATTCTTAAAGCTTCATTGAAGTTTTGTCGTCCTCAGAAAAGATGATATTGTCAGAATAAGTATTAGTGACTGCATTTGTCTTATATTTCTTATCAGTCTTAAATCTTTAGTTTTCAGTATTAGATGATTATGATTAAAGAATCTGATAATTCTTAGTTTCATACTTAGAAGAAAGTTTGTTTTGTTTAGCATGAGAGCTATTAGAGGATTTAGATTTTGATACTGGATTTAAATCAAGAGACTTTGATGACTATATTTACAATAAATCAGCTCCTTAGTTAGGAGTAGATGATGAAGTTATTGTCTCTTAAGAATTAGTGTTGCTTATATTATTCGATTGATGAGCTGTAGTAGTTTCATACAATTTAGATCCACTAACGCCCTATGATGTACTCTGAATTTCTGTTTCAAGCTCAAAATCAGGTGTTCTTCTTTTAGATGTGTCTTACTCGTCGCAAGAATAAGAATCTTGATGAAGATTTAGACTGTCTTAAGTCTTATTAGCTTCATCCTTACTTCTCTTTTATTAGGCAGATCCTTTCTTCTTTTTTCTGGCATTTTAGCTTTATTATCCTACAGATGTATTAAGAGTATCGTTAGAGCTCATATTTTAGTCAACTTTAAGCTTCTTTGGATTTTAAGATTTAGCTTTATTTGATGCCAGGTCTGAAACTTCATTGCCAACTAAGCTCTGTAGTATCTCAGATTTTTCATTCTGATTATTGTTGTTAACTTTCTTTTTCTTCTTCTTGGATTAACCTGTGGAGGCAGATCTAAATTGATTATAGCTAAATCCTTACTTGGTTTGTTTAGCTGTCTCCTCTAGTAAAAGATTCTCCATCAAATCATCTTTATACCTTTTCTTGACTATATCAAGGAATGTCTTGCATATCAGAACTTATCTCTAGTGTGTATTACCAAACTTTGTAAAAGCTAGCTCATTTATGAATTCTTATTCATATCCCTACCTTTATGACTGATCAATATAGTATCTCAATTCACTCTCAGCCTAAATTTGAGCACTAGACTTCTCTTCTTTGCGCTCTTTAACTTAGATTGAGTATTGAATATTTTTTGACTAGAAATTCTTGTTAGTCGTCTTTTGATAGCTTCCACCACTTTAGTTTATGCTTGCCTCATGAAGCTCAATTTCTTTGACAGCTGCCGCTTGAAGCTAGCTTATTAAAGCCTTTTTATCAGAATCTGAAGCCTCACCCCAAAATTTGGATAAATCTTTAAGATCTACATCCTAAGTGCCTCTATCAGATTTATCTCGGTACAAGGTAACAAGGTCATTCACTTTTGCTGTGCCAAGATTCAGATTGTTATCATAATTGTAACTAGAAAGAATAAAGAATTGAGATAGCTTACTGAGCCCATAAGTTTTCCTCAAGAGAAACAATCACCCAAGTAGCAAAGCTATGGAAACTTTTTGGCTTAAACCAATGTGGATACTCAATGACATTTTAAGATATTTTTTAGTCAAAGACAAATTAGCACTAGTAAGAAAATGCTTGATTGTTTGTTGCTTTAGCCATCATTGACAAAAAATGATCAGGGTCTTAAACTAAGTCCTCAGTAACAGTTAAAGTGTCAAGAGAATCAAAATAATGCGTAAGTCTGACTTGTTTAATAATTTCCTATTAAGCTGAAAAGGCAAGGCTTACAGATTCTGCATTAATCTTATCACTCTCATTGTATCTAAGCGTTTGTAACTCAGTCTCATTCTATATCCTTTGATAGAAATTCTCATCAAAAGAAGAATTCAAAGAATCACCCAATTGAGTCTGAGTCAAAATTTGAGGAAATTATTGACAGTTCATTAGATACGATTGCTGCTGATAATATTTCTGTTCTAATCGCTCTCTTAACGCAAAGGTACTCGGACCTTTCTGATCAATTCTCTGATGCATCATGATAAATATCTCAGTTAAGTGAGGAGTCACAGTACTTAGAGCATTTACTCTCTCTTCAAGACTAAGCTTCTTAAACCTAAAAAGAGTGTTTTAAGAATAAAAAAGTACCATTCTATTAAGTTAGGTGGATTCTTTGGCTTATAAAAATGAGATGAGCCTCCTCTGTTAGTCTAAGTCTATGAATCTCTTCTTCTCAAGTTGAAAAATAATCTAGTCTCTGGATTAAGCACTTAGGTAGCTGGGACCTTCTTTTTACCACCTCTTCTTGTACTTTGAACAGTAGATGCGGTCTAATTAGATTACATCGCGCTCTAAGCACTTGCGCTTTAGTAGTTGTAAGAAGGTTGATTAGAAGTTTGTGCTAACCCAGGGAAATATGAGCCCGGATAGATGAATGGGTAGGTAGAGAGTCCGGCACTATTCGAGATCAAGTTTGACGTTTACTGAGAGAAACCAGACATAGAATAAGAATGCTCCGAAGCCTTGACTTTAGATTAGGAACTACTCGCACTCTGGTTACTTGAGCTATAAGCAGCTTATGTACTCTAAGTTGAACTCTAGGTGTTAGCGTGACCGTCGGACTTATGCTGAGAAGACGATGTCTTGGAAGAAGCATGCTGATTAGACGATGAGCTGTTGTGAGACCCAGAGAACGATTGAGAGTAGCTGAACTCAAGTTGAGAAGTGGAGGAAGTTTCATTTGACAGAGAAGTTGCCATTTATAATAAGTAATATTAAGGGAACTCTGGATGTTTAGACTTTAAATTAAGGTTTGAGATATATATCAGAGTAGAGTACTCTCTCACTATATATTATTAGCTTAATCATAATCATGTTTATTGGCCTAAATGGGGTTTTGGGGTTTTGGGG
>QLAH01000820.1_pt1 | contig 11298 bp, 10 predicted proteins | sample 4693081 | NCBI WGS metagenome assembly QLAH01 (sample SAMN09425401, study PRJNA476045) | Lake water metagenome, whole genome shotgun sequencing project.
CCGCGCGGCGGAGGATCCTGAATTCGAGACGTTCTACACCAAGAACATCCTGCTCAACGAAGGTCTGCGTGCCTGGATGGCGCCTGCCGACCAGCCGCACGAAAACTTCATCTTCCCTGAAGAGGTTCTGCCCCGTGGAAACGCCCTTTAATTCCGGTCTCATCTCGGTCGGGGGCAAGGACCTCGACTCCACCGGCTATGCCTGGTGGGCGGGTAATGCCCGGCTGATCAACCTTTCCGGCCGTCTCCTGGGTGCCCACGTGGCCCACGCAGGTCTGATGGTGTTCTGGGCCGGCGCCATGATGCTGTTCGAGGTGAGCCACTTCACCTTCGACAAGCCCATGTACGAGCAGGGCCTGATCCTGTTCCCCCACGTCGCCACCCTCGGCTACGGCGTGGGACCCGGCGGTGAGGTCACCGATCTCTATCCCTTCTTCGTGGTCGGTGTCCTGCACCTGATCAGTTCCGCCGTGCTCGGTCTCGGCGGCCTGTACCACGCCCTGCGCGGCCCCGAGATTCTGGAGAACTACTCCGCGTTCTTCTCCCAGGACTGGCGCGACAAGAATCAGATGACCAACATCATTGGCTACCACCTCATCCTTCTCGGTGTGGGTGCCCTGCTGCTGGTGTTCAAGGCCATGTTCTTCGGCGGTGTCTACGACACCTGGGCCCCCGGCGGCGGTGATGTCCGTCTGATCAGCAACCCCACCCTCAGCCCCGGGGTGATCTTCGGCTACCTGACCCGCGCCCCCTTCGGTGGCGAGGGCTGGATCATCGGTGTCGACTCCATGGAGGACATCATCGGTGGCCACATCTGGATCGGCCTGATCTGCATCTTCGGTGGCATCTGGCACGTCATCACCAAGCCCTTCGGCTGGGTGCGTCGCGCCTTCATCTGGAACGGTGAGGCCTACCTGAGCTACAGCCTCGGCGCCCTGAGCTTCATGAGCTTCATCGCCTCGGCCTACATCTGGTTCAACAACACCGCCTATCCCTCGGAGTTCTACGGCCCCACCAACGCCGAAGCCTCCCAGGCCCAGAGCTTCACCTTCCTGGTGCGCGACCAGCGCATGGGCGCCAACATCGGTTCCGCCATGGGCCCCACCGGCCTGGGCAAATACCTGATGCGCTCCCCCACCGGCGAGATCATCTTCGGTGGTGAAACGATGCGCTTCTGGGACTTCCGCGGTCCCTGGCTGGAGCCCCTGCGCGGCCCCAACGGTCTGAGCCTTGACAAGCTCCAGAACGACATCCAGCCCTGGCAGGTGCGTCGGGCGGCCGAGTACATGACCCACGCCCCCAACGCCTCCCTCAACTCCGTGGGCGGCATCATCACCGAGCCCAACTCGGTGAACTTCGTCAACATCCGCCAGTGGCTGGCCTCCACGCAGTTCGTGCTGGCCTTCTTCTTCCTGGTCGGTCACCTGTGGCATGCGGGCCGGGCCCGCGCCGCCGCCGCCGGTTTCGAGAAGGGCATCGACCGTCAGGCCGAGCCCACCCTGGCCATGCCGGACCTCGACTGATGGCGATCGGGGAACCAATCCGTGGTTCCCTTCCGATTCGTCTTTCCTTCAGCCTCCGCCCACGGGCGGGGGCTTTTTTCTTTCGGCGGCCATTCCCAGGCTGCCTAGCATGGTTCTGCATCGGTGTGGCAGGACGATCGGATGGGGGGTGATCCTGCCCGAACAGAGGACCTGGGCCTGTGGAGGAGGATTTACGGCAAGGTTCATCGCTCACCGCGCACCCTCAGGACGCTGCTGGAGCCGAAGATCCAGCGTCGGGCCCAGGCGATCGAGAAGCACATCAATCGGCGCAAGTTCTCAGCCACCGGCTCTTCGCTGCGGCGTCAGAATCCCAACGCCGAAGGCCTGGTTCTGAACACGCGGATGGTGACGGCCACCATCCCTTCGCTGGCCCACTGGGCTGACTGGAGCCTGACAAAATATGGCTTCAGCGGGCATCGCGGCCGACCACCCAAGCTGATGTATGTCAAGGCGATTCCGGAATGCCTGACGCTGTTCCTTGACCACTATCTTCCCCTGATTCCGGCCTCGGCCCGCTTCGTCCTGCTCACGGGCGATGCCGACACCACCCTGCCCCAGCAGGTGGATCAGCGATTCCCTGATTACATCGTCTCAGGGCTTCAGGAGCGCCTGCTCAATCTCCTGGATGATCCCAGGCTGCTGCATTGGTACGCCGAAAACCTCGACACGCCCCTGGCCGGGGTCACCCCGATTCCGCTGGGCTGCATCAACAGTGATGGTCATACGCATTACCAGCGGACCATCGCAGAAGCGGCGCCGATCGACCTGCGGGCCCGGCCCCTCAAGGTTTTGTGCGCCCATTATGTCCGCGAGGGACCGCAATGGGAGAACAGAAAGAAGGTCTCTCAGCTGGCAAAAGAGAACTGGCATGACTTCGTTGATGTTCTTGAGCAGATTCCCTACAACGCGTTCTTCCCCACCCTCAAGACCTATCCCTTTGTCCTCTGCGTCGGTGGCGGCGGACTGGACCCCTCCCCGAAGGCTTTCACGGCCCTGCTGGCCGGTGCGATCCCGATCATCGAAAGGAATTCCACCACCGCCGCCTACGCCGACCTACCGGTGGCCTACATCGAGAGCTGGGACGCCCGGAGTCTGGATCCCGCCCGGCTGCAGGACTGGCTCGAAGCATTGCGGCCCCAGTTCGAGGATCCCGTCCGGCGCCGCCGCGTGCTTGAGGCCATGTCCATGGCCAGCTGGCTGCGTCGAATCCGCGCCCATCACGGCGCCCCATGAGCCGGCACCCCGGGGTCAAGCCAGCGCCGCAGCAGCGGCAGGCTGAGCCCGATGACGTTGCTGACGCAGCCCTCCAGCCGCTCCACCACCAGGCCGCCGCGACCCTCAAGGGCGAAGCCACCGGCGCAGGCCAGGGGCTCCCCACTGGCCACATAGGCCTCGATCTCCCCGGCGTTGAGGGCGGCGAAGTGCACCCGGGTGGTCACCACCGCCTGCCGGGGGGTGGGGCTGCCCACGGGCCCGGGTCGCCTCACCAGGGCATGGCCGGTGTGCAGATCGCCCCAGCCACCGGCCATGCGCCGCCAGCGGGCCACCGCCTCGGCGGCATCCCGCGGCTTGCCCCACACCTCCCCCTGCACCACCAGCAGGGAGTCGCAGCCCAGCACCCCCATGGGCGGCCACAGGGCCTCGGATCCCAGCGTGCCCGCGACGGCCTCCGCCTTGGCAAGGGCCAGCCGTTGCACCAGCCGCAGCGGATCCAGTTCCTGGATGGCCTCCTCATCCACCCCGCTCACCTGGACCCGATGGGGCACGCCGGCCTGCTCCAGCAGGCGACGCCGGGCCGGGGAAGCGGAAGCCAGCAGCAGCATGGTGAAGACCGGTCTGGGCCTCCAGCCTGCCCGTCGATTGGGGAGAATGGGTCGATGGCACAGGTCGACACCGAGTCCCTTTCGCTGGCAAGGGCCGCCCTATCGCTCCGCTGCCTTCCCTTCCGCCGTCGCTTCTACGAGGCGGTGCAGGGCCAGGCCCTCAGCAGCGAGGAGCTCGCCCGACCGAGCGGCACCGCGTCCCCCCTCACCTTCCTGCCGCTCAGCAGCGAACGGGCCGAAGACCATTTCCTCTGGCTGATCCGGCTGGGGGTGCTGAGGCGGGAAGTTGACGGCCAGGGACTCACCGAACGGGTACGGCTGACGCCCATGGGGCGCCAGCTGCTGCAGCGCTGGCCCAGCGAGATTCCCCGGGCGGGACGGCGGGAGCGGATCCTGGAGGCGCTGCGCCGCCACCGCCCCCGCCTTTGACCCGCCCCCACCCCACCTCCCTGCGGCCGCTGATGGTGCTGGGCACCAGCAGCGGCGCCGGAAAATCCCTGATGACCGCCGCCCTCTGCCGCGTGCTGCGGCGGCGGGGGGAGCAGCCCCTGCCCTTCAAGGGGCAGAACATGAGCCTCAACGCCTGGGTCGACCAGCAGGGCGGGGAAATGGCCTACTCCCAGGCCCTGCAGGCCTGGGCGGCGGGCCTGGAACCGCGGACGGCGATGAATCCGGTGCTGCTCAAGCCCCGGGGCGACAGCACCAGCGAGGTGATCCACCTGGGCCGCTCGGTGGGCACCGCGCGGGCGGAGCACTACTACCGCGACTGGTTCCGGCCCGGCTGGGCGGCGATCCGCGCCGGCCTGGCCGAGCTCCAGGCCGCCCACCCGGGCGGCCGGCTGGTGCTGGAGGGGGCCGGCAGTCCGGTGGAGGTGAACCTGCAGGCCCGGGACCTGACCAACCTGCGGCTGGCCCAGTACCTGCGGGCCCGCTGCCTGCTGGTGGCGGACATCGAACGGGGTGGCGTCTTCGCCCAGATCATCGGCACCCTGGCCCTGCTGCGGCCCGTGGAGCGGCCCCTGATCGGCGGCCTGCTGATCAACCGTTTCCGCGGCCGCCGGTCCCTGTTCGATGCCGGTCGCGACTGGCTGGAGCAGGAGACCGGCCTGCCCGTGCTGGGGGTGATGCCCTGGCTCGATGAGCTGTTCCCACCGGAGGACTCCCTCGATCTGCTGGAGCGGGGCAGCCGCAATTCCCGCAGCGAGCTGCGCATCGCCGTGCTGCGGCTGCCCTCCCTGAGCAACTTCTCCGATCTCGATCCGCTCGAGGCGGAGGGCAGCGTGCAGCTGCAGTGGCGGCGCCCGGGGGAGCCGCTAGGCCAGCCTGACGCGGTGATCCTGCCCGGCAGCAAGCAGACCCTGCGGGACCTGGCGAGCCTCCGCAGCAGCGGCCTGGCGGACGCGTTGCAGACCTATGTGGCCCAGGGGGGACAACTGTTCGCCCTCTGCGGCGGACTGCAGATGCTGGGCCAGGAGCTGCACGACCCCGAAGGACTGGAGGGGGGCCGGGCCGGGGACCGGGTGGCCGGTCTGGGCCTGCTGCCCCTGCGCACCGTGTTCACCGGCGGCAAGGCCCTGCGGCAACGGCACAGCCGGGCCCTCTGGCCCCCGGGGCCGGGCGAACCGCCGCCGGTGGAGGGGTTCGAACTTCACCAGGGCCGCAGCGAGCGGACGGACCCGGCGGGCTGCGCCCCCCTGGCCGAGGACCACCAGCTGGGCTGGTGGGCAGCCTCGGGGAGCCAGGGGGGCTTGGTGGCCGGCACCTATCTGCATGGCATCTTCGAGAACGGCCCCTGGCGCCGACGCTGGCTCAACCAGCTGCGCCAACGGCGCCAGCTGCCGCCCCTGGAGGAGAACCAGCCCCACCACGCCCGCCAGCGGGACGCCCTGCTGGACCGCCTCGCCGATGCCTTCGAGGCCCACATCGATCTGTCGCCCCTGCTGGCCGGACCGGTCGATTGAGTGCCGGCCAGGTGGCCGTCAGACGTCCCAATGCTGCGCTCATGCCCTGATCTGAATGAAGGGACAGTGAACGTCGCCATCATCCAATCAGCCTGGCTCAGAATCGTTGCGTTTGGCTTACATTTGCCGGCTGAAGTGCAACGGTTCCTATCAGTTCCGGCCATCCAACCTTGGCGTTTGTTCCCCATATGACGATCCAAGATCACACTGGAGTTATCCCATCGGCGAAGCCGAACACCATGACTCCTCGCAAATATCTGCGTGCTGATCTGCGCACGAGTGGGCGCCATATTCTCAGCGCCGCCGCCGCCCTCGGCCTGGTCTTGACTGGCTACGGCGTGTTTGTTCCGAGCGCCGATGCACAGACCGTTTCAGGCCTGAGCTCCAAGTGGGGACGAGCCTGCAAGATGCGGGTTGTGGAGCAATTCGATGTTCCCAATTCGGATGCTGTCGTGAATCTGGGTGCAACCGAACAGAAGAGCATCGACGAAGGCAACACATCCTTGGCTGACGTCCAGAAATATGGCCTCAGCTTCAACTGGGAGGTCCGCGGCAAGAAGATCAGCGGCTACTGCAATGTTGACGGGAAGGGCAAGATCACGGAATTCAAGCAGGGCCTCTGAGGCCTGGGACCAGCCCGCTTCCGCAGATCGCCGCCAGAGGCCGCACCCCTGATCGCTGCGAAGCCCCTAGATTCGCAGCAACGCCAGTCCAGACCCATCGGCCTCGCCCGTCCTGTCATCACCGTCACTTGGCCGGACGGGCGGACCACCCCTGCCATCCCCGGCCAGGACTGGCTGGAGGCCGCACGCCAGGCCGCGGTGGTGATCCCCACCGGCTGCCTGGGGGGCAGCTGCGGTGCCTGTGAGATCGAGGTCAACGGACGGATGGTGCGGGCCTGCATCGCCACCGTGCCGGCGAGCACAAGCGGACGGCTGACCGTGAGCCTGGCCAGCGATCCCTACTGGTAGCCCCTGTGAGCCCCCCCCGCCGGTGCCACATCCTGTCGATCGATTTCCAGGATCTCGATGTGATCTGGAACGTGCGGCTGTTCTATCTGGCGGCCGGCTTTTCGCTGGTCCGCCGGTGGGACGGCTCGGAGCTGGAGCTGCTGGTGATCCTGCGGGGCGACCCCGGCCTGACCCACCGGGACTTCCGCGGGACCGTCCATGTCTATGACTACGTGAAGGAGCTCAAGGTCGACTGGCGGGCCTGCTTTCCCCACGCCCGCGAGATTCGGCTGATTTCCCTGCTCCAGCCGGCCCCACAACCGGAGGGAGTCCATTGGGTGCGGGGGTATCTGCCCGTAATTCCGGAGTTCTGGCAGCAGCTTCCGTTCCGCAAACGGGCCGGCAGGCCCCTGCACATCGCCAACTTCAAGCCGATGGGCGACGACCATTACCAGCAGGATCTGGCCCATCTCGCCCGCAGGGGGCTGGTGGAGGTCCATGGGGGCCACTGGGACAGGCTCGGCCTGCGCACCCACGGGCTCAGTTATCTGGAGGCGAACCGGCGGCTGGCGGAGGCCTACTGCTGCTACGGCCTGATGTATCCCTACCAGCGGGGCACCACCCTCTCCGGCCGGATGTGGCAGGCGCCCCTGCATGGGTGTCTGGTCATCAGCGAGATGGGCACCAATCCCTTCGGGCTGCCGGGTCTGCTCGAGGTGGAGCGCTTCTCCCCCGACACCCTGCTGAGCGTGGCGTCGATCCGGGAGTGCTGGCAGGTGCGGCTCGAAGCGACCCACTTCTGGCGGGAGGCCACCGCCGAACTGGCCCGCCAGCTGGACCTGCCGGCCTACCGGGGGCCGTCGGCCGCCCAGCTGGCGCTCTGCCGGCGGGACAGGCGCGCCCAGCACCGGCGGGTGGTCTGGGGTCGGCGGCTCGATCGGCTGGGGCACTGGCTGACCCCTCCCCCGATCAGCTGCTGGTGGCGACGGTGCCAACGGATGCTCCGGGCGCTGGGGCGACGCCTTGGCGCCGGAGCCAGCTCAGGCAGCGGCAGCACGGGCTGACCGTCCTGTCCCGCCCCGTCGTCCAGGCGACATCGTGGAACGGAAACCCTGGGGACTTCAATGTCAGCGTGCAGGAGCTACCATGTCAAGACATAAATCGCTCGGGTAGAGAACTAGATGGCCCTGCCAACAGTCCTGAAGCGCGCTGTTCCCAGCAACGTGCAATCGGCGGTCAAGCGTTTCCTGTGGCCTGAATACTCCCCTCAACCTCCCGGTCAGAAAGTCATTGAATTCTGGGTGGATGTGGTGAGTGGCTGCAACCTCCGTTGCACGGCCTGCCCCGTCGGCATGCCCGAGTACACCAACAGCATCGGCCAGAAGCTGACGGAGATGCCGATTGAGCTGTTCGAAAAGATCTGCCTCAAGGCGAAGGCGGACACCGATGGCAACTGCCGGTTCGGCCTTTACAACTGGACAGAGCCGACCCTGCACTCCAAGCTCCATGAGTTGATTGCCTGCGCCGAGGGCCATGGCGTTCCCTGCGGGATCTCTTCCAACCTCAACTACGACTACGACTGGTCGCTGCTCAAACCGCTGCATCTGTGGAACTTCACCATCACGGTGTCCGGCTTCACCCAGCGCACCTATCAGATCAATCACAAAGGGGGGCGGATCGAACCTGTCCTCGCCAACCTGATCCGCATCTCGGAGACCCTAGGCGACTGGGAGTGCTACAAAAACATTGATGTGCGCTACCTGGTGCACAAGGAAAACCAGCACGAAGTGCATCTCTTCAAGCACTTCTGCGACAAGCTGGGGATGAAGTTCTCCCCCTACCACGCCTACTACATGCCCATCGACAAGATGTTTGATGGTCTGGAGAAGATCCCACCGGAACTGGAGTACATCTATTACAGCCCCCAGCTCGTGCAGCAGGCCATCGGCAACCACCGATCCCAGAATTGCTTCATGCGCGAATCCCAGGTCTGCCTGGATCACGAGGGAAACTTCTCCGTCTGCTGCGTGCAGTCCCCTTCGGCCCCCTCGATCGCCAACTATCTCGACACGCCCTACAAGGTGATGCAGACCCAGCGCTATGCCAGTGATCTCTGCAGGAAATGCACCAGCAGCGGCATCAACATTTTCGCCACCTACGGCATGCAGGAACCACCGGAAATCCAGCAATCGATCGAAAACCTTCTGCCCGTCGACCTGAAGGATTTTCGCTGATCAGTGACATCCAATGATTCAGCCTCGCGCAGCGAGACCGACACGCCCGCCTACGACTACCTGATTGTTGGCTGCGGACTGTTTGGGGCCACCTTCGCCCGGCTGGCCACCGATGCGGGCAAACGCTGCCTGATCATCGATCGCCGACCACACATCGGTGGCAACTGCTATACGGAGAAGCAGGAAGGCATCAACGTCCATCGCTATGGCGCCCACATCTTTCACACCAGCAACAAGGCCGTCTGGAGCTTTGTGAATCGGTTCGCCGAGTTCAACAACTACATCAACTCGCCCAAAGCGATCTCAGGGGGGAAGCTCTATTCGCTTCCCTTCAACATGAACACGTTCTATGAGCTCTGGCAAACCCGCACGCCCGCGGAAGCCCGACAGAAAATCGAAGCCCAGCGATTCACTGGAGAGCCGACCAACCTGGAAGAGCAGGCCCTTTCCCTGGTGGGCAAGGACATCTACGAGGCCCTGATTCGCGACTACACCCGCAAGCAATGGGGCAAGGACCCCCGTGAGCTGCCGGCCTTCATCATCAAGCGCCTGCCACTCCGCTTCACCTACGACAACAACTACTTCACCGACCGCTACCAGGGCATCCCCATCGGCGGTTACACGGCTCTGTTTGAGGCCATGCTGGAGGGCATCGAGGTCCGCCTGAACGTCGATTTCCTCGACGACCGGCCCCAGTTGACGTCCCTGGCCCGGAAGGTGGTGTACACCGGTTGCATCGACCAGTTTTTCAACGACGCGCTTGGCCGGCTGGAGTACCGCTCCCTGGACTTCGAGAACAGCATCGAAGAGATCGAGAATTTCCAGGGGAATGCCGTCGTCAACTACTGCGACACCAGCGAGCCCTTCACCCGCATCATCGAGCACAAACACTTCGAGGGTTCAACCTCCCCGGTGACGGTGATCACCAGGGAGTATCCCAAGGCCTGCAGCGGTGAAGCCATCCCCTACTACCCGGTCAACGACCCTGCCAACCAAGCGTTGTATCGGCGTTACCAGGAGCTGGCCCACGCCACCGACAACGTGATCTTCGGGGGCCGGCTCTCCGAGTACAAGTACATGGACATGCACGTCGTGATCGAATCGGCGATGAACCGGTTCCGCAGCGAAACCCGTCAGCCGGCGGCCTGAATCAATCCGCCGCCGAGCAGCACCTCACCGCTGTAAAACACCGCCGCCTGGCCCGGAGCCACCGAAAACTGGGGCTCGGCGAAGTCGAGCCTGGCCCGGTGGGGCCGTTCGGCGGCGTGGTCGGCGGCCGTCTCCGGCAGGGGGGTCAGCAGGGCGGGCTCCGGCAGGCTCCGGTAGCGCACCTGCACCTCCACCGCGATCGGCTGGTCCGGCGGGGCGATCGACACCCAGTTGATGGCGCCGACCACGCAGTCCCGGCGGGTCGCCTCCCGGCGGGGAGCCACCACCACCCGGTTCATGGCGCCATCCAGGCGCACCACATGGAGCGGTTCGCTCCACGCCACCCCCAGCCCCTTGCGTTGGCCGATGGTGAAATGCTCGATGCCGTCGTGGGAGCCAAGCACGGTGCCGTCGGCCAGCACGATCTCCCCCTGGCGCGGCGGCAGGTAGGCATCGAGGAACGCCCGCATCGAGCCGTGGTGGTCGGCGAGGCACAGGTCCTGGCTTTCGGGCTTCTCGGCGGTGCGCAGGCCGAGGCGGGCGGCCTCGGCGCGGGTCGCCTCCTTGGTGAGCTCACCCAGGGGAAACACCAGTCGGCCCAGCACCGCCTGGGGCAGGTCGTAAAGGAAATAGCTCTGGTCCTTGAGGGGATCCAGGCCCCGCAACAGCTGGTGGCGGCCGGTCCCGTCCCCTGGCAGGGGCTGGCCCTCGGCGGCGCCAGCGGGCCGTTGCCGGGCGTAGTGGCCGGTGGCCAGACGGCTGAGTCCGCGTTCCGTCTCGGCCCAAGCCAGCATCGGTCCGAACTTGACGGCCCGGTTGCAGCGGGAGCAGGGCAGGGGTGTGAGGCCCTCGCCGTAGCCCTCCACCAGAAACCCGACGATCTGCTCCTGGAAGCGGGCCCGGCTGTCGACCACGTGGTGGGGCACCCCCAGCTGGTCGCAGATGCCGGCCGCATCCACCAGGCCCTCGGCGCAGCAGGAGCCCTTGCCGCTCATCAGCCACAGGGTGAGCCCCTCCACCTCCCAGCCGGCGGCCACCAGCAGGGCCGCGGTCAGGGAGCTGTCCACACCGCCGGACAGCCCCACGGCCACCCGCCGCTCGCCAGGCCAGGCGCCCAGCCGCGCCAGCACCGCGGCCACCTCGGGGGAGGAGGGAACGGTGCCAGGGTCGGTCGGGGCGGCGGTGGTGGCGGGGGCGGGGCGCAAGGATCCCGGTGGGTGGAAGGAACGGATCCCTCCATCATGGGAGAGCACTGCCCAGGCCGACGTGGACTTCCGGCCGATGCCCGCCCCCTGGCCGCCGCTGGATGCCGACCACGTCCTGGTGAGCGGCTCCACGATGGCGGCCATCGAGCAGGAGCTGTTCGACAGCGGCCTGCCGGTGGAGGCCCTGATGGAGAAGGCCGCCCTGGCGGTGAGCCGCCGCCTGGCGGAACGGCCGGGCCGGGACCGGCAGGACGGCCTGCTGGTGCTGGTGGGACCGGGCCACAACGGCGGCGATGGGCTGGTGGTGGCCAGGGAATGGCACCTGGCCGGAGACCGGGTGCGGATCTGGTGCCCCTTCGAGCGCCGCCGGCCTCTCACCGAGGCCCACCTGCGCCATGCCCGCTGGCTGGGCATTCCCCTGCTGGAGGCCCC
>QLAH01000821.1_pt1 | contig 11271 bp, 9 predicted proteins | sample 4693081 | NCBI WGS metagenome assembly QLAH01 (sample SAMN09425401, study PRJNA476045) | Lake water metagenome, whole genome shotgun sequencing project.
CGGAACTCAACCCCATAGAACGCTTCTGGCAGCACCTCAAAGCCACCTGGAAAGGGGAGAATTTCCCATCCTTGGAGGCCCTTCAACAGCGGGTTGACCAAGAACTCGACCGCCTGACCCCAGAGCAGGTGCAGTCCATCACGGGCTATGACTTCATTCTCGATGCCCTACTCCAAGCTGAATTCCAGAAATCAGCTTGAATTATGCTCAGCTTCATTTTTTATTGGTATGAGGGCTAAGCCCACACTAAGAGACATCTTTGTGATCTACTGAAACTGGATGACCACCTAGGGTAGGGGCACAGCCGCAAAGTCAAGGGGCAGCTTAACCCACGGTTAACCTAAAGCCAAAGCATTATTAATGTTGGCTCAAACATTTATTAATGCGCCCGATGTAGCATACCTCGTGTAAAGGCCAAAATACCGTTTCCAAGGTGGTTTGACTTTAAAGGAGTCAAGCTCTTCCTGTGGTGAAAACCTGAGGCTTAATCGAAAAGCCAAAGGTTGTCTTTAGCGTGCTCTTCATCCGTTATAAAGCAAATGTGATGACCGACAGATAAAGACATCAATCGACATCGATTTAGCCCTTGGCGACTTGATTGAAGACTAGCTAGGGTCAATCTTGCATTAGTTCTATCGATCCTTGATTTGATAGTGCAAAGATCCTGCGTCCTTCGTTTAGAGTTTTTCAGGCGTTTTTGATAAATAGCAACATCAAAAAAGATATCGATTAAGTCTAGCTATCATCGTGAAAGGAGAACTTAATCTTGGGGTAATCAATGCTATATTTGGCTGAGAAAAAGTAGGTTTTTCACTACAGATAGCCTTTTGTAAGGGCGTTTTAGTGATGGATAAAACCTTGCTTTTTTAGATTCAAAACAGCCCAAGATTTGTCTGTTTGTATCGTGTTTTAGGTGAAACTGAGGAAGCTATGTTGTCCAATCGTGAAATCTTTTCGGTCGGTCGTTCTGGTCTGCTCTTAGCGGGTGTGCTAGGTCTTGTAGCCTGTGGCGGCGGTCAGCCCGCTGCGGATGCCCCCGCCGATGGCACCGCTGCGGCGGGCGGTTCCGACATCACGGGGTCGGTGCTAGTGGATGGTTCCAGTACCGTGTTCCCCATCTCTGAGGCAATGGCTGAGGAATTTGGTAAGGCCAACCCCGGCGTGGCGGTAACCGTGGGCGTGTCTGGTACCGGCGGCGGCTTCAAGAAATTCTGTGCGGGCGAAACCGACATCAGCGGAGCCTCTCGCCCCATTAAGCAGGAAGAAATCGACCTGTGTAAGGAAGGTGGTATCGAGTTCATCGAACTCCCCATCTCCTTTGATGGTCTCTCTGTGGTGGTGCACCCCAGCAACGAGTTTGCCCAGTGCCTCACCACCGACGAACTGAAGACCATGTGGGAACCCGCTGCTCAGGGTACCGTCACCAACTGGAACCAAGTTCGGGCCGACTTCCCCGATCAACCCCTCGGTCTGTTTGGCCCTGGTACTGACTCCGGTACCTACGACTTCTTCATGGAAGCCATCGGTGCTGACGGCGAAAGCCGGGGCGACTACACCGCCAGCGAAGATGACAACGTGATCGTGCAGGGGGTATCTACGGATTCCAACGGTCTGGGCTTCTTTGGCTTCGCCTACTATGTGGAAAACTCCGACCGTCTGAAGCTGGTGGAAATCGATAGCGGCAGCGGCTGTGTGGCCCCCAGCCCCGAAACCATTGCCGACGGTAGCTACTCTCCCCTCTCTCGGCCTGAGTTCATCTACGTGAAGACCACCTCTCTGGCGGAAAACCCCGCTGTTCAAGCCTTCGTGGACTTCTACCTGGATATGGCCAACGCCTCCCTCATTGAAGAAGTGGGCTACGTACCCCTGCCTGCAGAAATCAATGCCAAGGTGCAAGAGCGGGCCGCCAATGCGGTAACGGGTTCGGTGTTTGAGGGCGGCTCTGCCGTGGGCAAAAGTCTGGTGGATCTGCTCTAGTAGTTGTCCTTGGTCACGACCTCTAGTGCCAACCTAAGCGACTAGCGTTTAATAGGTGAAAGGGGTCAGTGTTGTCTACGCTGGCCCCTTTAGATGCGCTTACCCCTTTGCCCGGTCTTCCCTTACCCGTAAGAGATGCTGCAATGACTACCAACCTTCCGCCCACAGACCCATCCGACCTGTGGCGTCCAAATCGAGCCCTCAGCAAGTGGAGTCAGCGGGCGATTGTGGCCCTGTTTGGCGTTTTTGCCTTTGTCTCGGTGGCCACCACGGTGGGGATTGTGCTTTCCCTGCTGTTTGAGGCCGTTGAATTTTTTAAGGAAGTGCCCATCTGGCGCTTTTTGACGGATAAGCAGTGGACACCGCTGTTTTCTAACCCGCAGTTCGGCATTTTTGTGCTGCTCAGCGCCACCTTCCTCACCTCGGTGATTGCCATTATTGTGGCGCTACCCCTGGGGCTGCTGTCGGCCATCTATTTGAGCGAATACGCCTCTCCCAAACTGCGGCGGGTGCTGAAGCCAGCCCTAGAGGTGTTGGCGGGGGTGCCGTCGGTGGTGTTTGGCTACTTTGCCCTACTGTTAGTAACGCCGTTTTTGCAGCTTTTTATCCCTGGTTTGTCGGGGTTTAACGGCCTCAGTGCCGGGATTGTGCTGGGCATTTCCATCACGCCGCTGATTGCCTCCCTCAGCGAAGACGCCATCTACGCGGTGCCGGATTCCCTCCGTAATGGATCCTACGCCCTGGGCCTCACCAAGCGGGAAACCATCTTTGGGGTAGTGCTGCCAGCGGCCCTGTCGGGTATCGTTGCCTCGGTGATTTTGGCCATTTCGCGGGCGGTGGGCGAAACAATGATCGTGTCCCTGGCCGCGGGCCAAAACCCCAACCTCACCCTCAACCCCTTCGTGCCGATCATGACCATGACCGCCTACATTGTGCAGGTCAGCTTGGGCGACACGCCAGCGGGTTCCATCGCCTACAAATCTATCTTTGCGGTGGGGATGACGCTGTTCCTCGTTACCCTGGTGTTCAACATCTTCAGCTTCTGGTATGTGCGTAAGTTTAGGGAGACGTACGAATAATGACCTCACTGTCGCCTCAACCCACCAAAATGGACAAGGGCTGGGACATTGACCAGGCCTCCGTTCAAAGCGCCCTGGGCCGCCGCAAGCTGATTGATCAGGTGGTGAAGTACCTCTCCCTAGGGGCGGTAATCTTTTCCCTGGCAGTGTTGGCCATTCTGATTATCGACGTGCTGATCGACGGAATTCCCGTCATTAACTGGAACTTCCTCACCAGCTTCCCCTCTCGGCGGCCCGAAGAAGCGGGCTTGGTGTCGGCCTTGGTGGGCACCGTTTGGGTGATGCTGCTGGTGGCCCTAGTGACCTTTCCCATTGGGGTGGGCGCTGGCATTTTCCTCGAAGAGTTTGTCTCCGATAGCTGGATCGCCAAGGCCATCGAGATCAACATTTCCAACCTGGCTGGGGTGCCTTCCATCATCTACGGTCTGCTCGGCCTCCAGGTGTTTGTGCGGATTCTCTTTCCCATCACCCAGGGGCGCAGCGTGCTGTCGGGGGCGCTCACCCTGTCTTTGCTGGTGCTGCCGATTGTGATCATCGCCACCCGTGAATCCCTGCGGGCCATCCCCAACAGTCTGCGGCAGGCGGGCTTTGCCCTGGGGGCCACCCGTTGGCAGGTGGTACGCGCCCATGTGCTGCCCCTGGCCTTTCCCGGCATCCTCACCGGGGTGATTTTGGCTCTGTCTCGCGCCATTGGCGAGACCGCACCGCTGATCACCATCGGAGCCCTCACCTACATTCCCTTCCTGCCAGAACTATCTCTGCGCGGGTTGCAAAGCCCCTTTACGGTGCTGCCCATCCAAATTTTCAACTGGGTATCCCGTCCTCAACCCGCCTTCCACAACCTCGCGGCTGGGGCCATCATCGTGCTGATGGTGATTTTGCTGATCATGAACTCCCTGGCCATTTACCTGCGCAACCGCTTCCAAAAGTAAGGCCCTTGGGGCTAGGTCGGTAGCGTTGCTGTCCTCGGTTTAGGATGATAGAAACCCATCCCTACCTCACCCTACGATTCCCGCCCTTTCTCTGTCATCGCCAGTTGAGGGGAAGCCTGGGCCTTCATGGCCACCCCCGTTCCCACCCCTGATCGACTGCCTATACAGGTCTTTCATGCTGCCGTGCTTGTGGGATCCCCCTAAATCCCCCTTAGTAAGGGGGACTTTGAGTCCAGTTCCCCCCTTACTAAGGGGGGCGAGGGGGGATCAACCCCGGGCTCAAAGCAAGATAGAGACTGAATATATAAGCGGTAGCACTCCTGAGAGAACCCACGACTCCTAACTGTAGAGATATGGTCGCTATGATGTCAGAATCCATTGACCAGCCTAGGCTTGAGACCCCCCTCGCAGAAGCCACCCTGCGAGCCAAAAATGTCAACGTCTACTACGGCTCTACCCTCGCCGTGCGTGATGTCAGCCTCGACATTTTCAAAAACGAAATCACCGCCTTCATTGGCCCCTCTGGCTGCGGCAAAAGTACCCTGCTGCGCTGCTTCAACCGCACCAACGACCTGATTCAAGGGGCGCGGGTGGAGGGCAAAATCACCATGCACGGCAGCGACCTCTACGGCCCCGGCGTTGACCCGGTAAACGTGCGCCGCCGCATTGGCATGGTGTTTCAAAAGCCCAACCCCTTCCCCAAATCCATCTACGAAAACATTGCCTTTGCTGCCCGCATCAACGGCTATCGGGGGGATTATGACGAACTGGTGGAACGCTCCCTCAAATCCGCCGCCCTCTGGGACGAAGTGAAGGACAAACTCAAAGACAGCGGCCTCTCCCTCTCCGGCGGCCAACAGCAGCGCCTTTGCATTGCCCGCGCCATCGCCATCGAACCGGAAGTGATCTTGATGGACGAACCCTGCTCCGCCCTCGACCCGATCTCCACCCTCAAAATTGAGGAACTGATGCGGGAACTGGAGAAGTACTACACCATCGTCATCGTCACCCACAACATGCAGCAGGCCCTGCGCATTTCCGACAAAACCGCCTTTTTTAACGCCGAAGCCACCGAATCTGGCGGCAAGGTCGGCTACCTGGTGGAATACGCCGACACCGAAAAAATCTTCTCCAACCCCCGCGAAGACGCCACCCGCGACTATGTGCAAGGCCGCTTTGGTTAAGTTTCTTCCCAGCGACGTTCCTCCTCAGACACAATCCATGGCCCTTACTGCTCCGTTCCTCTAGGATCGGCTATGCGGCAGGGGCTTTTTTGTCGGGTGCAAAAATCCGAGGAGGGTGAAGGCTGGGGGGCGAACGAAGATGCAGTTTTTCTAGGGTGGGCCACAATAGAAGGCAACCCGCCGCCGCCACACGCCCATGACACAGCCAACCTCTCCCAACCCCCAAGACCGCATTGCCGAAATTGTGTTGAAGGTAATTGCGGCTGGGGGGCTAACCGCTGGTGGAGCAGGGGCGTTTTGGCAAGTTTTGAAAGACGATGGCAGCATTCCCAAGGCGATTGTGTCGGGGGTAGTTGGTCTGGGCATTGCCTACGGAGCCAAGCTGCTTATGCCTATCCATCGGGGCAATGAGGAACGCTTGGGAAAAGCGGGGGAGTCTGTCAACCAAGCCATTGACCGCACCACAGCGCAGGTGATCACTCGTGCTAGCGGGTTTGAAGACTGGTATCTGCAATGTCAGGCGTGGGATTGCCAGTCCTATCGGGCGGAGGGGGTGGCCCAGTGGGAAGGGATTTTTGCCCCGCTACTAGAAGAAGTCTTTGTCCCCTTGGCCCTAGACCTCAGTGGCACTCTGCCGGGATATCAAGCCGCTTCTAGGCCGATGGAGCTTGACCTACAAGACCCAGAACGCCTTACCAACCTCAACATTTGGCATTTCCTCAAACAGGCGGAAACCGCCCGTCCCTACCGTCAGTTGGTGATCTTGGCCTGGGGTGGCTATGGCAAAACCACCCTGCTCAAGCACATTGCCTACATCTACGGCACCAAACAGCACAGCCGCTATGGAGTCAAGCGCCGCATTCCGGTCTTACTAACGCTGCGGAAGAAGGAATACCGCACTCTCTTGACCCAAGAGGACGCCCCCGATCTGCCCATCCTCATCACCCAGCACCACATCCCTGGCTTGCCCAAGGAGGGCCAAGACCGGACGGTGCCCGAAAATTGGGCCACGGATTTGCTGCGCCGGGGAGAGGCCGTTATCATGCTGGACGGGTTTGACGAGGTAGCCCAAGACCAGCGCCCCGCCGTTGCCGACTGGATTAACCGCCAAATGCGGCTCTACGGCAACTCTATCTTTATCGTCACCTCGCGGCCCAAAGCCTATCGCAACCAAGATGCCGCCCACCGCCTAGAGCTTTCTACGCCGCTGTGGGTGCGAAACTTTGATGACACCCAACGCCGAGATTTTGTCACCCGTTGGTACCAATGCCAAGAACGCTATGCCGCAGGTGGCAGAAACACCCCGGATGTGGTGCAACTAGCCAACCAGAACACCCAAGACCTGCTAGAGCAAATTGAAGCCCGCCAAGAACTGAAAGATTTAGCCAAAAATCCGCTGCTGCTGAACATGATCGTCACCTTTCATCGGCGGTATCCAGGGGCCAAATTACCTCAGCGACGGGTAGAGCTTTACCAAGAAATTTGCCAGCTTCAACTCAAAGATCGCCCCCGTGCCCGCCAGCTCGATACCCTGCTGACCGAGTGCGACGCCCAAATCATTTTGCAAATGGTTGCGTTGCACATGATGCGGCGGCGGATGGAACGGATTCCCCACGAAGATTTGCTCTATTTTGTTGTTCGCTGTTTAGATCAGCAGGAGGAATCCCTCAATGCCGAGGACTTTATTGAACAAGTAACACAAATTAGCGAACTGTTGGTGCAGCAAGAAGACGAGTACGAATTTGCCCACCTGAGTTTTCAAGAATACCTAGCCGCCGCCGAAATCGCCCGTACCGAACTCGAAAGCTTGCTCTATGAGCACTTTGACGATGACTGGTGGAAGCCCACCATTTTGCTCTATGCCGCCCAGGTAAAACCTGCCCACCTGCTGCGGCACATGCTGGCCCAAGGAGCCACCGACCTTGCCTATACCTGCTGGCAAGACACCACCAAACGCCTAGACCCAACCCTAGAGGAAGACCTAAAGGCACTACAGCCAACTGTCACCACGTCCCGCTATCAACCGCTAGAGGACTTGTTGAAAAATGGCCAATGGCAAGAAGCCGACCAGGAAACCTATCGGCTCATGATTACGGCTGTGGGCAAAGAAGAGGGAGAGTTTTTTACCAGGGAAGAGTTGTTAAACTTTCCCTGCGACGAACTCAAGGCGATTGATGGGCTATGGGTGAAATACAGCCAAGGCAAGTTTGGCTTTAGTGTACAGAAAGAAATCTGGCAGACTTGCGGTAGTCCTATGACCAAAGATAAAAAGTGGGATGAATTTTGCGTTAGAGTAGGGTGGCAAGACTCAACCTCTAACCATTATCTACCGCCTAACAGCCTAAAGTTTGACCCAAATTTCTCGCCTGCAGGAGAGTTACCTATTCACGGTATGCCTGTGGTTGGAGGGGTAGCCTCATTACTTTTATCTACTATTCTTCTCTTACGTGCAAAAGCCTGTGAACTATAAGTACATTTGCAGCAGCGTTAAAGAGAGATCCCTAGTTTCTGGCTTCCTAGGGTTTCGTTTATAAACGGCGACGTTCTACACATTTTTCGTCCTTTCAGCGATTGCTTACCTGGCACCACGGGACTGCCCAGCGGGGGCCAATTCCGGGGCCGTAGGGTGCATTCGCGGCACCGTTATCCTTCGCCCCTGCATTACCTCCCCTTGGCCGCAATGCACCACCATCTCGGCCACCCAACACCCCACCCATCATGAATTTCTTTTTGCATGGCTTTGGTGCATTGCTTCGCGAATGCACCCTACGTTTGAATGCACCACCATCTCGGCCACCCACACCCCACCCATCACAAATTTCTCCTTGTCTGGGCTGTGGTGCATTGCTTCGCGAATGCACCCTACGGTTGAACGTTACGGTTGGGCTTTATTTTGTGTATCGGTGGATGGTGGAATAGGGCCAATCGGTAGGAGATTCAACCAACCCATGCTTCACCGGATTGTGGTGAATGTATTCGCAATGGTTGATAAAATCCTGCTCATCTCGAATGCAATGTTCCCAATAACGACGTTGCCAAAGGTTGCCTTCCCGTCGCCGTTCACCGGATGGGGTTTTCTCTGAGGGCAACGCTAATTGTTGGCCATACGATTTCGTTACCATAAGCTTAATTAACCGCCACCGCTTAGCATAGTCGCTGTCTTCCTCTGGCAACGTCCAAATGCAATGGAAGTGATCCGGTAGCAGCACAAAGGCATCCATGGTAAAAGGATACTTTTTGCGAATTGTGGTTATCGCCTCTCGCAGACCTTGCCTACCCAAATCGCTACAGAGCCACGGATAACGTTGATAGGTAACATGGGTGAAAAAATAGCTTCCATCCCCACGATACAAGCGTCGATAATTGGACATAACCCCAGAAGAAGCACCACTCCCAGAGTTCCCGTAGGGTGCATTCGCGGCACCATTATCCTGTGAAATTTACGACAAATCCTCTTCGCCGCAATGCACCACCCCTCGGCCACCAACATCCCACCCATGATGAGTTTCTCCTTATCTGGGCTATATTGTGATGTTTGAATAGGCTAATTTTTAGATATTCTCCTCTGATTTGATAATTTTTGCGACGGGGGCACGGATCGTCCAAAAGCCCCATTCTCTCGTTGAGGCCGTCGATACCTTGGTGTATAAGGGTTTCAGCCGATTCTATGTGTCCAAAACTGGACTTCAGCCCTCCGCCCAACCGACCCTGTCGATCCAGGAAGTTGAAACCCTTACACCGTCTGGGCTTTAATGGGTAGGACTCTCTACTCGCTAGAGCACTCATTTGAAAACAATTTCCAGGGGATGTGGTTGGGAATCAACCACTCCAAGGCTCTCTACTCGCTAGAGCACTCATTTGAAAACAATAGAGAACTCATGCACTCTGTTCTCTATTGCTGGAAGCTCTCTACTCGCTAGAGCACTCATTTGAAAACCCCAGAGTAGAGTTTCACTACCAAACTGAGCTTCAGCTCTCTACTCGCTAGAGAACTCATTTGAATGGAAACAAAGATTTGAAGAGGAGATGATTGGTGTACAAGAGCGTCGTAAATCTGATGATTTTTATAAACTGCTCATGCAGTATGATACTAAGGTTGAAGATTTTGCTGGGCCTTCCGGTTGTGATGGTTCTGCTTGTCTAATGCCGGAAAAGAAACCTAGTTAACTGAGTTGAGTAAAGGGGTGTTTCAATAGAGACACCCCGAGTAAACTTCACACTAATACTAAAAATGAAAAAACTCTTACTACTTCTTCCACTAGTTCTACTTACAGCTTGTGACACTCCTGCTAGTGTCGCTTCTCGTAACCTATCAGAAGCAGCAGACAATTTTCAAGTCCTTCGCAAAATTGTTTTCTACAACAGCATTACAGATACATACATTGCTGAATTTGAAGGCTTCTGTTCTATCCTAGACCAAGGAAACCAGGTTGAAGTTACTTGTTTAGTTGGACAAGACGAGTATTTCAAGCACTTTCAAGGATTATCGGACAACGTAACTTACACGGCTATTCAACTAGAGCCTGGTAATGTAAGTCCTTACCACAATAAAATAACACTAAGACCTGCAACCGTCATTCCTAGTATTCAAGTTGAGTAATAAAAATAATTATTGAAAACCTTGCTTTGATTTATTTACGGACAAACTCAAATAATCTTAACTCTCTACTCGCTAGAGAACTCATTTGAATGGAAACCATAAAGCCAAAACTCCTAAATGTAAAAGACCACGGTACAGGGACAAAACTTGGGGTGAGAGCTGAAGGCTTCTTCCGTGTAGGGTTGACAGAAGGAGGAATAGGGAATTGCGCAGGCGATAGTGAGTTGGAGTCAGATTCCCCACCCCTGGACGTTGAGTCTCGACCGCACGACCTGGTCGTTTGGCTCCGTTCACGTCAATATCTTGATGCTGGGGATCGTCCATGAAGGGGTGGCATTTCCCCTCTTCTGGACCATGTTGGACAAGCGGGGGAACAGCAACAGCGACGAGCGCATTGACTTACTAGAGCACTTTGAGCGAGTCTTTCTAGACGTTAAGGTGCGCTGTCTGGTGGGCGACCGAGAGTTTGTCGGTAAGGACTGGTGCAGCTATCTGCTGTTGCCCAAGACCCTGCCCTTCCGCATCCGGTTGCGGCATAGCGATAAGTTGAGTTCCCGTGCTGGAAAAACGCGGCAATCGGGAGAACGGGTTTTTGCCAGTCTCCGAGTCGGGGAAACGCGGCTCCTGTCCGGTCAACGCTCTCGTCTGGGGTCGACGGGTCTACATCGTCGCCACCCGCCTCGCTGATGGTGAACTCTTGATTCTTGCCACCAACCGTCAGCCGACGACCGCCCTCGCCGCCGACCGACTCCGGTGGGGGATTGAGACCCTGTTCTCAGCCCTCAAAACCCGAGGCTTTAACCTCGAATCCACCCACTTCTGTCATGCGGAACGCCTCAGTAAGCTCGTCCCCCTCCTCGCATTGGGCTTCTGTTGGGCCATGCTCACCGGACTCTGGCAGCAGCAGCACGATCCCATTCCCATCAAATCCCATGGCCGCAGGGCCAAGAGTCTGTTCCGCTACGGGTGCAACTTTCTCCGCCGTACCTGCTGCGATCTCGCTCTCTGGTCTGCCGAGTTCGACCAGGCGATTCAACTTTTGTCCCCGTCCTGAGGATGGGGACAAAAGTTGAACGGGATCGAGAAAATGATACGTACAAAGGCTTTCCTAAGTTGATCATCGAAGTGCTAGCCGATTCCACCGAAGCCTTTGACCGAGGGGATAAGTTTGCCGATTACCAAACCTTGGCCACCCTAGAAGAATATGTGCTGATCAACACTCGCCATCAACAGAGTTGTTGTGAAACAGTGAGTCATTGAACAGGTGTCGTTTGGGGCTAGTGATTTTGTGTCCTGCGCCTATGCCGCCTCTAGATAGAAGTTCCACAGCCCAGCAGCCGTGACCATCGAGCGGTCATCAAAGCCCGCAATCCGGTTGCGATAGACCTGATGGGCAATGCCGTAGCGCTTGAGCCCTGAAAACGAATGCTCACACACCACCCGCTCGCTGGCTAAGGCTCGATTGTCAGCTTTCTGCTCGTCGCTGAGGTGTCCTCCGC
>QLAH01000822.1_pt1 | contig 11270 bp, 14 predicted proteins | sample 4693081 | NCBI WGS metagenome assembly QLAH01 (sample SAMN09425401, study PRJNA476045) | Lake water metagenome, whole genome shotgun sequencing project.
GCAGGTGGTCAACGTTCCGGGCGCCGGCGGCACCATCGGGCTGGCGCAGTTCGCCCAGGAAGCCAATGGCGATCCGTCGCGGCTGCTGGTCGGTGGCTATGTCATGGTTGGCGCCATCCTGACCAACAACGCCCCTGTCAAGCTCGACGCCGTCACGCCGATTGCCCGCCTTACCGGCGAGTACGAGGTGATCGTCGTGCCCGCGGCTTCCGAGCTGCAGACGCTTGCCGATCTGACGGCCAAGCTGAAGGCCGATCCGGGTGCTGTGTCGTGGGCAGGCGGTTCGGCTGGCGGCACCGACCACATCACGGCGGGGCTGTTCGCCAAGACCGTTGGGGTTGATCCCAAGCTGGTCAACTACATCGCCTTCTCGGGTGGCGGTGAAGCCCTGGCAGCGGTGCTCGGCAACCAGGTTACGGTCGGCATTTCGGGTTATGGCGAGTTCCAGGCTCAGGTCGAAGCTGGTGCGCTGCGCGTTCTCGGCGTGTCGGCGCCGGAGCGGGTCTCGGTCATTGATGCCCCGACCTTCACGGAAGGTGGCGTCGAACTCGTCGTGCAGAACTGGCGTGGCGTATGGGCCGGACCTGGTCTGAGCGCCGAGCAGACCGCCGCGATCACCGCTGACGTCGAAAAGCTCGTCAATTCCGATAGCTGGAAGCAGACCCTCGCCACCAAGGGCTGGAACAATACCTGGCTCCCCGGCGACGCCTTCAAGGAGCAGCTTGCCAAAGAGATCGAAGCCACCACGGCTATCCTCAAGGATATCGGGCTCGTGCAATGAGCGAGCCGATGGCTCAATCGAACGAAAGGCGCCGCCCCGACCGGGCGGCGCTGTTTGTCGCTGTGGGACTGCTGGCGCTGGCCGCGCTGGTTGCCTGGGACGCGTCGCGGCTCGGCGCTGGCGGCGCCTATGCCCGCGTCGGCCCACAGACTATTCCTTTCGCGATTGCCATCTGCCTTGGCGGTCTGTCGATCTGGACGGTCTTTGCTGCCTTTCGACATGATTTCCCGCAGCGCGAGCGTCAGGAGTGGGTTCCTGTTCTGTGGATCGTCGGCGGCCTCCTCGCGCAAATTACCCTGATCAAAGTCACCGGCTTTTCGATCGCTACCGGGATCCTCTTTGCCATGACGGCTCGAGGATTGGGCCGGGTATCGCTGCCGCTGGCGCTGCTGAGCGGTATCCTGATCTCCGCGCTGATCTGGTTTGTCTTCGGCCGCCTGTTGCAACTGACGCTGCCTGTCGGCCCCATCGAGCAGCTCATTGCTCAGGGTGCCGAGCTCATCGCCGCACCGTTCAAATCCGCTCCAGGGAGCGCTGTCTGATGGACACTTTTGGGCTTTTGTTGCAGGGCCTTGCGGTCGCCGCGCAGCCGATCAATCTGCTCTATGCACTGATCGGCGTTACGCTCGGCACCGCGGTTGGCGTGCTACCTGGCATCGGACCGGCCACCACAGTGGCCCTGCTGCTGCCGGTGACCTACAAGCTGGATCCGGCCGGCTCCCTGATCATGTTCGCGGGCATCTACTATGGCGGCATGTATGGCGGGTCGACGACGTCGATCCTGCTCAATACGCCGGGCGAAAGCGCCTCGATCGTCACCGCGCTCGAGGGCAACAAAATGGCCAAGGCGGGCAGGGGCGGTCCGGCGCTCGCCACTGCGGCGATCGGTTCCTTCGTGGCCGGGCTGATTGCCACGATTGCGCTCGCCTTCCTTGCGCCCTGGGTTGTCAAACTGGCGCTTGCTTTCGGACCAAGGGAATACTTCGCCCTGATGGTCCTCGCCTTCGTTACGGTGTCGGCAGCCTTTGGTGACTCGGCGTTGCGGGGACTTACGTCGCTGTTCATCGGCCTGACGCTCGGGATCGTCGGTATCGACCTGCAGACCGGTCAGGCGCGTATGAACTTCGGCGTTCCCGATCTGCTCGATGGTATCGAGATCACGACCCTTGCGGTCGCCATGTTCGCCATCGGCGAGACGCTCTACGTCGCTGCACAGGGCAAGCGTGCGCCCGAGACGGTCGAACCCGTCCGAGGCTCGCTCTGGATGAGTGCCAAAGACTGGGCGCGATCCTGGAAGCCCTGGCTGCGCGGCACCATGATCGGTTTCCCGATTGGCGCCATGCCGGCCGGCGGCGCCGAGATCGGAACGTTCTTTTCCTATGCGGCGGAAAAGAAACTCTCGAAGCACCCGGAGGAATTCGGCAAGGGCGCCATCGAGGGTGTCGCCGGGCCCGAAGCGGCCAACAACGCGTCTGCCGCCGGCACGCTAGTGCCACTGCTGACGCTGGGTCTGCCGACGTCTGCGACCGCTGCGATCATGCTCGCCGGCTTCCAGCAATATGGTCTGCAGCCGGGCCCGCTGCTGTTCACGTCCAACCCGCAACTGGTCTGGGGCCTGATCGCCAGCCTGCTCATCGCCAACTTCATGCTGCTGGTGCTGAACCTGCCGCTGATCGGGCTGTGGGTCAGGTTGCTGACCATTCCCAAGCCCTGGCTCTATGCCGGCATCCTGCTGTTTGCGACGCTGGGCACCATGGGCGCCAACCCGTCGCTGGTCGAACTGGGCATGCTGCTGGTTTTTGGCCTGATGGGTTTTGGTATGCGCGTCTTCGGTTTCCCGATCGCGCCCGTGGTGGTGGGGCTCATCCTCGGACCCATGGCAGAGCAGCAGCTTCGTCGCGCCCTTGCCATCTCGCAGGGCGATGTGACGGTGCTGGTGGCATCGCCGATCTCTGCCACCCTGCTGGCGATTGCCGCCCTCGCACTGATCGTGCCGTTGCTGCTCCGCGCCTGGGGCCGTGGGCGAATTCTCTCGGAGGTGGCCGCCGACAACGACTAGGACCATATGTTCATGCATGCCTCACTTGCACGCTGACCGGGTGGTGACGTTCGCCGTTGCTCCCCACATCAGTGGTGCAGCCAGGAGCATCGCAATGAAAGTCCACCTCAGCCTTCTTCAGAACGCCACCCGGATCTTGTCACTGGTCGGCGCTGCCGGGACTGCCGCTTCAGCCGCTGAGCTCGGCCGGCAGCCACGTCGCGGGACACTTGAGATGCTGGGCATCGATCCCGAGCACTACCGCCAGATCGGTCGTTGAGCCCTGTCGGGCAGCCGGTAGAGGGTTAGCTTATAGTTGGGGTCATGCCCAAGGTGCACTCTCGGGGCACTCCTGGCATGATACCAGTTTGCATCCACCACAGAAAAGTGCGAGGGATTTGTCGCGGTGCCTCTGACGAGGTGATATCGACGAGCGACGGGGGCTGCACATGGAAGAATCTGCGCTGCTGAACTACTTCAGCACGGGGATGAGCGCCATTGATGCCGCTGCCCCTCTGCATCGCCGGCTGCGCAATGTCATTGAAAATGCTGTGAAAACTGGCGTTCTGAAGCCGGGGGCGGTTTTGCCTGGCGAACGTGTGATGGCCGAAGGCCTCGGTCTATCCCGCGTGACCGTGCGCAAGGCGATCGAACTCCTCGTTACTGAAGGCCTTTTGCATCGGCATCACGGTGCGCGGACGGAGGTGGGTTCGCGTGTCGAGAAATCGCTGTCGACGCTCACCAGTTTTTCCGAGGATATGTCGGCCCGCGGTCTGCAGCCCGGGACTATCTGGCTCTCCAAGCAGATCAGTCGTCCTTCGCCGGCGGAGATGATGGCCCTCGGTGTTTCCGCTGAGACACAGGTGGTGCGCATGCGGCGCATCCGCACCGCAGATGGGGTTCCGTTGGCGCTGGAAACATCAACGGTGCCAACGCGATACCTTCCATCGACAGATCTTGTGAAGGACTCGCTCTACGAGGCGCTGGATAAGCGCGGCGCCTTGCCTCAACGCGCCATACAGCGGATGCGCTCGCGTCTCGCTTCGGCGACCGATGCGGAGCATCTGCAGTGCGAAGTTGGCTCGCCGCTGCTCGTGATGGAGCGGCGGTGTTTCCTCGCCGATGGCCAGATCGTCGAGCTCACGGAGTCGCGCTACCAGGGCGACGTGTATGACTTCGTGCTGGAGCTGAGGCGATAATACCAGTCAAAAACTGGTTGTAATCTGGTATGCAGTTGCTACCGTGCCCCCATCAAGCAGGGGGTAAGGTTGCTGCGTGAGGTTCTTGAGAACAGTCTGATCGTTTCCTGCCAGCCTGTACCTGGCGGACCGATGGACAATGCCGAGATGGTGGTCGGGTTCGCTCTGGCGGCGCTTGCGGCCGGCGCCACGGCATTGCGCGTTGAGAGCGTCGACTACCTTCGCGCCGTCCGCGCGGCCACCACGGCCCCCATCGTGGGTATCGTCAAGCGCGACCTGACCGATTCTGAGGTGCGCATTACGCCCTGGCTGGCCGACGCAGAGGCTCTTGCCGATGCCGGCGCCGACATCATTGCCTTCGATGCAACATCTCGACCACGACCGGCGAGCGTTATCGACCTGATCGCTCTGATCAAGTCGAAGGGCAAGTTGGCGATGGCCGACTGCTCGAGCGTGGGCGACGCGCGTGCCGCACTCGCGGCTGGTGTGGATTTCGTCGGAACGACGCTGTCGGGCTATGTCGGGGGACCCGAGCCCACCGATCCCGACCTGGAGCTGATCAAGTCGATGCGGGTTCTCACCCCTCATGTCATCGCCGAGGGGCGGATCAGAACCATCGAGCAGGCCGCTGCGGCAATAGAGGCGGGCGCCTATGCAGTGGTTGTCGGCTCAGCGATTACCCGAACCGAACACGCGACCTCCTGGTTCAAGGCAGCGGTCGATACCGCAGTTCGTCACCGCCGCGCCCAGCAGGCTGGCACGCTTGCCATAGATATCGGTGGCACCAAGATTTTGGCGGCGATTGTCCACGGCGGGGTCGTGCAGCGCCAGGCCACCATGGCCACCGCGCGCAATGCAGATCCTGATCGGTGGATTGCGGGCATCGTCGAAGAGACGCGGACCTGGGCTGGCGCGTTCAATACGTTGGCCATTGCCGTCACGGGTTTCGTGGACGAAGGCCGCTGGTCGGCGCTCAATCCGGCCACACTCGGCATCCCCGAAGACTACCCACTCGTCGAACGCCTCACGGCGGCCTTTGGGGTCCCCGTCTTTGCGGGCAACGACGCGCAGTCGGCCGCATGGGGCGAGTATCGCTACGGGGCAGGGGAGGGGGAGGACGTCGTGTTCCTCACCATCTCTACCGGGATTGGCGGCGGCGTCGTCATGCACGGCAAGCCGCTGCTTGGTCTGGGTGGTCATTTTGGCTTGCTGCGACTGCCTTCGGCAGGTGCGGCGCCGTTCGAGGATCAGGTCTCTGGGCGCTGGATCGCCGGCGAGGCCGCAAAGGCGGGACATGCCGTTGAGGCGCCGGCCGTGTTTGCCGCTGCGCAGGCCGGTGAGGCCTGGGCGAACGACATTCTGGATCGCTCTGCCGCCAAGGTGGCGCTGCTCTGCCACGACATTCAGCTGATGTTCGACCCCAAGCGGATCGTCATTGGCGGCGGGATTGGCCTTGCGCCTGGCTACCTCGCACGCATCGAACACGCACTTCCGCAATCTCGGCCTCGGCTGCGGCCGAAGCTGGTTGCGGCACGACTGGGAAGCCATGCCGGGGTGATTGGTGTGGCCGACCTGGGGACGACGAAACGCTAGCCGAGGTCTGCTGCGGAGAACCGCAGCGCCTGAGGCTTGCGCACTCGCTTTGCAACAAGGAAGGGAACCATGCTCAACTCACTCAAGACTAAGGCGTCCATAGCTGCTCTGTTTGCGGCGGCGCTCGCATTCTCATCGGCGGCTGAAGCTGCCGTCACTGTCCTCGGCTGGCCGGGCGGCTCGGAAGAGACGGCCCTCCGTGCTGCTGTGGAGACCTACAACGCTAAGGACACGGTCTCTGCCGACGACAAGGTTGAACTGCTGTTCTTCAACCGCGACGGCTTCTACGACAAGCTGCAGGCCGATATGGCCGCCGGGTCCGATGCGTTCGACATCAACCTCTTGGCCACCTACGCCATCGGTCGCTATGCGCCCTACATGGAGCCGGTGGACCTGGGTCCGGATGCGGTGACCACCTATGGCGAGTCGGTGCTCAAGACGATGCAGTTCGAGGGCAAGCAGTATGGCGTGCCAACTGACCTCTCGCTGCACTTCATGTACTATCGCAAGGACCTGATCGACGCGCTGCTCGCCGACGATGCGGCCAAGGCCAAGTTCGCCGAGATCAGCCAGAAATATCTGGGCAAGGCGCTCGAGCCGAAGGACCCGGACAGCTGGACCTGGGACGACTGGGCAGCGACCGCGCTCTATTTCAGCAAGGACGTGAACCCGGATAGTCCGGTGCGTTACGGCACGGTGCTGCAGCTCAAGAACCTGCTGTTCAACATGATGATCTTTCAGTCGCTGCCGCGCTCCTATGGTGCCGACTGGCGCGATGCGTCGGGCAAGATCACTGTCGACTCCGAGGCCTATCGCACCGGTCTGCAGCTCTACAAGACGCTCTATGACGCCGGCGCTTCGCCCAAGGACTCGCTGAGCTATGAGTATGCCGAAACCAACGCTGCCTTTGGCGCTGGCCAGGCCGCGACGGCCCTGCAGTGGAATGCTGCCGCCGGTGAACTGACCGATGCCGAAAAATCGCCCGCAATTGCCGGTGCCGTCGGCATCGTCGCGCCGCCAGCGGGACCGAATGGCCGGGCTGATCATATCCACGGGCTTGGCCTGGGGCTCAACAAGATGGCCAAGAACAAGGAAGGTGCCGTCAAGTTCCTGCAGTGGCTCGCCACTGAAGAAGCAGCGCTGCTCTATGCAACCAACGGCGGCTCGCCGGCCCTTGCGCCTGAGCTTGTTGCCAAGATCGCCGATCAGCGCCCTGACCTGGTGCAACTGGGTGAGTTCGCCGGTGCCTATGGCTATGTCATGAACGGTGGGACCTCGGCCAACGCGCTCTCGATCTACGAGCTGCAGGCCAAGGAGTTCACCGGCTACTGGTCCGGTCAGCAGACCCTCGATCAGGCGCTGGCCAACACCACCAAGGGCATGGAAGAGCTGCTGAAGTAGCAGACCTTTGAGCGGGCGGCTTCGTGCCGCCCGCCTCTCTTGCGAAAAGGACGACGATGGAACTCGCACGCCGCCCCGAATGGAAACTGCTGACGACGCCACTGGTCGGCTTTCTGCTGTTGTTCCTTGGCTTTCCGGCTCTCGTCAACCTGCTCTATTCGATCTCGACGGTGACATTCGAGACCCTGCGCAGTCCGACCATCTCGGGGTTCGGCAACTATTTTGCGGTGCTCTTCGACCCGGAGTTCTGGCAGGCGAGCTGGTTCTCTTTGCGCTTTGGTGTGCTGACGGCAGTGGTCGAATGTCTGCTTGGGCTCACCCTCGCGATCTTTCTTTCGCCGCTCCTGGAAAAACGCTCCGGGCTGATGGCGCCGCTCATGCTGCCACTGATGGTGGCGCCGGCCATGGTTGGCCTGATGTATCGCCTCGTGCTGCACGAGTTCGTCGGTCCCGTTCCGCACTACCTCTATGCCTGGTTCGGCGACAGCCCGGCCTTTCTCAACGTCGAGAATGCGTTCTGGACATTGTCGGTGGTGGAGACGCTGGGCTGATCGCTGGAGCAGGGCGGCAGAAGTATGATGGGTGGTGGTGAAGCGGACAGGTGTGGCCGAGCTGTTGGTGGCGGACACGGCTGGACTGGCGGAGGAGTTCGGCGAGGGAGTGGGGGAGGTGGTGGGGACGAGCAGCGAACGGCTGGTGGAGGTGCGGGGCAGGATTTACTTTTCGCGGAGGCTGGTGGAAGTGCTGGTCGGGGAGCTGAACGAGATGAAGCAGACGAATAAACAAGGAGAGGAGTGAAAGAGAAGGGCACATGGAGTGGACGAGGAGAAAGGGGTGTGGATGGGAGGGAGCAGAGAGAGGGAGAGTGGGAAGCTGGGCAGCGATGGACATGGCAGTATTGAGCAACAGTGTTGGGCTGGTTGTCGATGTGGTCGGTGAGATGGGGGACAGCGACACGTTGAGTGGGAGGTGTGGTCGGTGAGATGGGGGACAGCGACACGTTGAGTGGGAGGTGTTGAGTCGGGCAAGTGGAAGGAGGCGTGGCAAGGACAGATGGGGGGCGAGTGTGTGGTGGAAGGGATGCGAGCAGCGGAATGGACGAGTATTGGCGGCAGATCGGAATCGAGGTGATGAGGATTCTGAGTGGATCGGCATGTCGGGGTTGGTCGGCGGGGTCGCGGGTCAGTAGGTGATGAACAAGTGGGGCAAGTGGGCAGTGTCGGGTGGACGAGGAGGTGTGGGGATGGTGGAGGGCCAGGTGAGGGCGTCGGGCAGGGGCGCTACGATGAGATTGGGAGAGATTGGGAGAGATTGATGAAAGAGGAAAAAGGGATAGAGAAAGAGAATGGAGAAGAGAGAGTGGACGGGGATGGAGGAGGGGGGAAAAAAGTGGGGAGGAAGCAAGTGGAGGATATTGACATTTGCGAAAAAAAGAAGAGGGAACAGACAGAGGGCTGACGAGAAGCAGAGTTGATGATTGGCGAGAGAGGATGATGGACTTGGCGATTGGAGGGGAGAAGTGTGGGAATGGATGGTGGAGAAGAGGGGGGAGAAGAGAGGACAAGAAAGCAGAGTGAAAGCAACTTGTAAAGAGAAGAAAAGATAAAGTAGAAGAAAAGAAAGAAACAAAGAAAAAAACAAAAATAACAATTAATTTTATTTATTTATCTGGTTGATCCTGCCAGTTGTCATATGCTTGTTTCAAAGATTAAGCCATGCAAATGTAAGTATAGGTCGACAGAATCTTTCGGGGTTGAATGTACGACGAGACTGTGAACGGCTCATTAAATCAGCAATAATTAAATCGGTGGATGTTGGAAGACGGAGACGGATAACCGTGGTAAATCTATAGCTAATACGTGGAAAGAGAGATATTGACTGTGATGGAGGAGTGAATATGAAGGATATTAGGAGAGTAGACAGAAAAGGAAGGAGAGTGATTGATAGTATGTGAGTGGATCGTAGAGAAAGAGACGACGAGCCGAACAAATTTCTGCCCTATCAACTGTGGACGGTAGCATAGAGGGCTACGGTGGTGATGACGGGTAACGGAGAATTAGGGTTCGATGTCTCGATAGGATATTTTTTTCCCCACCAATCGCTTGACGCTAGCCGCAGGCTAACGAAAAAATTAGTAATTTATTGTTATTTATTGTGTTTTTTGTTATTTTTTATCCATTCAATGGATTTTTCCCCTCCATTCAATGGATTTTCCAGCCAATGGATATCCAGTCAATGGATTTCCAGTCAATGGATTTCCAGTCAATGGATTTCCAGTCACTGGATTTTATTTTTCAACGGTTTTTTCTTTATTTTTTTACAATAATAATAAAAAAAGGAAAACTATTTTTCAATGACTGATCAACTTCATTTTCTTTGTCCTTTTGATTCTACGCATCGTCCGCGTTCAACATCATCTGCTCTTTCTGCTCATAAGCTTGATTGTCGTTCATCGCCGCTTGCTTTTCGTTCATGTTCGTTTTGTGGTCTTGCTTTGGCTAGTCGCCGTCTGATGCTCGCTCACGCCAAACTGTGCGACGGCAAACGTGTGCTGGAGCCAGGCCGGGCGCTTGTCCATCATCAACCACCACCACGTACACCACCACGTACACCACCACGTATTACACCACCACGTACTCCACCACGTACTCCACCACCACGTACTCCACCATCATCTCAATGTCAACCTCGTCAACGTTCTCCGTACCGACCACTTTCCATGGTCCATGAAATCTCACCTCCTCCACCAACCATCGACCTTGATGACTTTGACGATATTCAAGCAACCACCTTTTCACCTTCATCTTCACCTTCATCTTCATCTTCATCTTCATCTTCCTCTTCTCCTTTATCATCCAATTTTATTGATGATGAACCCAATCGCGAGTCGATTCGATTGTGGTGCTGGCTTGCTCGCGATTCGCCTATTCGTGCCGGGCTCAAGACACCTGCCAACTACCGTCTGCTGCGTCAAGAGACCGGCAAGAAAACTGAGCTGCCACTGCCCCATCGCATCGTTGCGCATGTCAATGCCGCCTTCACCTTGCTGTCCAAATGTGCCAGGTATGAAGTGCCCGACGCCAGCGCTGAACTGGCCCGGCGCATGGAACAGGTGGGCAACTTCAACAAGCTGCAGCGCGCCCGCGAGCAGGGCTTCTACGCCGAGGCCGCGCTGAACCTTGCCCGTGCGCAGCAGGCGCATCAGGCGGCGCGACGGCGCGCGGGAATGGACGCTGGCGCGTGATCTCGAAAATCCCGAGATCTGGGTCGAGACCTACCGCACGCCGACCTGGCACGAATACATCAGGCACAATCTGCGCACGACGCATTCGGACGCCGTCGTGGGCGACACGCTGAGGCGGCTGCACAGCGGCAAGGAGCCGATCAAGGTCCGTCGCATGATCGAGCGTCCGACGGACTGGGCTGCATCGCAGGATCAGCTCAAGCCGATGCTGGATATCCACGGTTCTTCGTGATCGTTCAGGCGTTCCCGTAGATGGGTACGAGCGCGCCGCTGATGGTCGCGTTGCCAGGCGACGCCAGGTAGACGATCGCCTCGGCCGCCGCTTCGAGGCTCACCCATTTCGAGAAATCCGCTTTCGGCATTGCCTTGCGATTGGCCGGCGTGTCGAGCGTCGAGGGGGCGACCGCGTTCACCAGGAGGCCGCTGCCCTTGAACTCCTCGGCGAACGCCAAAGTCATGGCCGCGACCGCCGCCTTGCTGGCGGCATAGGCCGACATGCCAGCCCCCTTGCGGGCATCCAGCCCAGGCCGCGCGGTAACGTTGACGATGCGGCCGGCCGCGCCGGATGCGAGCATTGCGCGCGCCGCGGCGCGACAACAGAGAAAGGCGGTTCGCGCGTTGGCGTCCATCATGGCGGCAAAAGTGTCGTCCGAAGCGTCCGAGCCCGGCTGGCCGAGCGGCGACATCGCGAAGCCGCCGGCGCAATGGATCGAGGCCCACAGATCCGGGATGGTTGCGTAAAAGGCCTCGACGGATGTCGGATCGCCGAGCTCGACATTGGCCGAGAGCGTGACGCGCCCGTGCCGGGCGAAGACGAACCCCCTCGGTGCGGCCGTGTGGCTGGTGGGAACGTGGCAAATCGCGCCTTCGTCAAGCAGCCTGTCGAGCACGGCGCCGCCGAGCGCGCCGGTGCCGCCCGTCACCACCACCGTCCTGCCTTCGAAAGCGCGCGCCATGACTCAGTCGACCGTGATCTCGATGAGGTAGGGACGTTTGGTGGCACGAGCCCGCCGA
>QLAH01000823.1_pt1 | contig 11269 bp, 10 predicted proteins | sample 4693081 | NCBI WGS metagenome assembly QLAH01 (sample SAMN09425401, study PRJNA476045) | Lake water metagenome, whole genome shotgun sequencing project.
CCCCACCTGGACCGCCGCATTCAGCGAGGGCAAGGTCGGCGTGATGCCGTTCCCGGCGACACTGCTCCCCTCCCTCGAGTTCGACGCGGGCGTAGCCGGCATCCCCGGTGTCGACGGCGGCGCCTCGACCTTCGTCGGCGGCGACGGCAAAGCCTTTTTGGCGGAGGACCTCGGCAATGCGCTTGGCGGCGTAGCCGCCGGCCTCGACGACCCAGCGCAGCGGCGCCGGATGCACGGTTTCGGGCGCCAGCCGTGTGTCGAAGGCGGCGGCCCGGATGTCTGCGGGTACAGAGGAGAGTCCAGCCAGGAACTCGTTGATTGCCGGCGTCGCCGCAAAGCCCCGCGTCGGCGAACCGACAATCAGCAGATCGCCCGATGCCAGTTCGAGGGATCTGGCTTCAGTGGGAGAAAGGAGCCGCACTGAAGCGTCGTCCGACCGCCCGGCCGCGATGGCCGTGGCGATGGTCGCGGTATTGCCGAAGATGCTGTCGTAGACGATGAGGGTGGTCACGTGCGCCTCCCGGATCAGTTGCCCGATCCTAGGCGCGGGACGGAGCGCGCTACATGACCTGCGTCAATTATCCGCCCATCGTGGGCAGCAGCAGATCACCCGAGACGAGCTTGTCGGAGGTGATCTTGGTCTCGGGGCGTTCGCGCGGGAGTTCGAGCGAGGCCCAGACGCTGACCAGCGCGTGGCGGAGTTCGATGATCATCTCGTCGCTATGCATCGGCGTCGGCGTGATGCGCAGCCGCTCTGTGCCTTTGGGCACGGTGGGGTAGTTGATCGGCTGGATATAGATGTTGTGCTTTTCGAGCAGCATGTCGCTGGCTGCCTTGCAGAGGCGCGCGTCGCCCACGATCAGCGGCACGATATGGGTCGAGGTCGGCATCACTGGCAGACCGGCATCGCCCAGAATATCCTTGGTGAGCTGCGCCTGCCGCTTGTGCAGGCGGCGCTCCTCGCTCGAGGTCTTCAGATGCTCGATCGAGGCGCGGGCCGCGGCGCAGAGTGCCGGCGGCAGGGCGGTGGTGAAGATGAACTCGGGCGCATAGGAGCGCACCGCGTCGATGATGGCGCGGTTGGCGGCGATATAGCCGCCCATCACGCCAAAGCCCTTGGCGAGCGTACCCTCGATGATGTCGATGCGGTCCATCAACCCGTCGCGTTCGGCAATGCCGCCGCCGCGCGGACCGTACATGCCCACGGCATGCACTTCGTCGATATAGGTGAGGGCGCCGAACTCGGCCGCCAGATCGCAGATCTCGGCGATCGGGGCCACGTCGCCATCCATCGAGTAGACGGATTCAAAGCAGATCAGCTTGGGGCGCTTGCGGTCGATGCCGGCGAGCAGCTCGCGCAGATGCGCCACGTCGTTGTGGCGGAAGATTTTCTTTTCCATGCCCGACTGACGCACGCCCTGGATCATGGAAGCGTGGTTGAGCTGGTCGGAGAGAATGATGCAGTCGGGCAGGAGGCGCGCGATGGTCGAGATCGCCGCTTCGTTGGAGACAAAGCCCGAGGTGAAGACCAGAGCGGCTTCCTTGCGGTGCAGGTCGGCGAGTGAACGCTCGAGCTCGACCAGCGGCCGGTTGGTGCCGGAAATGTTGCGCGTGCCGCCAGCGCCGACGCCGAGCTTGCCGGCCGTCTCCTGCATGGCGGCGATGGTCACCGGATGCTGGCCCATCCCCAGATAGTCGTTCGAGCACCAGATGGTGATTTCGCGGGCATTGTCGGAGGTGTCGCGGTAGACCGCTCGGGGAAACCGACCGGCGATGCGCTCGAGGTCGGCAAACACCCGGTAACGCTTCTCCTGCCGCAGGGCATCGACAGCGTCTTCGAAAATTCCGCGATAATCCATGTCTCTCGTCTCGTCTCGCGGCGGCAGCCGCTGGCCCTTTGAGTACACGGAGCTTAGCTAGTCCCGGTCAGCCGGCTTTGATATAGGTCAAGATGACGCGCGACCATGCTCCGCTAACCCATTGTGGGTACTCGAAACCGGCGATCAGCTTAGAAGCATACTAAACAACGCGGCTCAGGCTGCCAACCGCCGCACTGTAGAGTTGTCTAGGTTGTGACCAGCCAGGACGGCGGCCCCATAAGGGCCCAACGGTGAATGGCGGCCCTCGCGCCTGTTCATCTTCGCTTCAGCTTGACCCGTGCAAGTGAGCGCTGCTGCCCGGTAGGCGGCGCGCGTCGCCGTTAACGTCGCGCTAGATAAAGCGTTGACCCGCTGCCGTCAGGCGCTAGTGTAGCGGGCAGAGACTAGGGATGAGGGGATCTCGCGTGAAAAGTTTTTCGTCCTCCAGCTTCGCAAGTGATGATGCACGGGCTCTCGAACTTGCTATTGCTGCTGTAGACAAGCACCCGCAGGCGCTCTTTAATGACTTCCAGTGGTTCCTGTACGAAGCGCGCGACACGGTATTCTTTACCGCGTTCAGCAAGACTGCCTTCGACAAGGAAAGTATCAGCAATCTTGTTGCCGATATGGTCTCTCTGGCGCCACAGCTGACGCATGGTTTTGTCGGCGCCCGGCCGGGTCAGCCCTTCCCCAAGCATCTGCTCGATGCCATCACCCATGTCGAGGAAGTCGACGAGTTCGACGGCTACCCCGATAAGTGGCTCTCCAAATCCACCGATATCTTCGAGCGCAACGACCTGCCGCTGTTCCGCGTCATGGCGGCTGTCCGCAAGGGCGGCGCCGATGCCGAGGGTCGTGTTTCGATCATCCAGGTGCGCTCCAGCCATGCGCTGCTCGAAGGCTCGGATTCGGCGCTGCTGACCCGGTCGCAATCGGCCAGCCACGGCGTCATGTCCAACAAGGACAACAAGGTTTCGCTCGGATCCAGAATCGCCAGCACCCTGCAGGGCTGGTCGATGACCTGGATGTATGTGGCGCTGGCCAATCTGCTTGCGCCCAAGGAACAGCCCTGGGGCTTCCGCACCCTGGCGCTGAAGCGCCACCGGCTGCGCCTCCTCGCCAACAAGCTCGGCGTGCGCCAGCGGTCGCTCTACTTTGCCCTGGTGACCTACGCGCTCAATGGCGATGGTCCGGACAAGCACATGAGCAAGAAGGTGATCGGCGCTGCCTACACCATGCTCGACGGCAAGCGGCTCGAGACCGACGACGACTTCTTCCGCGTCCGCGCCCTGCAGGCCAAGTTCAAGGTGCTCGATGACTTTGTCGAGTATGTGCGGATGATCGACGACACCGTCGCCGGCATCGAGCAGAAGGACCTGAGCAAGTTCCAGAGCGTGATGCTTAACATGTTCAACATGCTCCGCCGCCTTAACGGCATGTGGAAGGCCTTGCCGGGCAAGCGCTTCTGGCGCTTCAATGGCGGCATGCACATCGTGCTCACCCTGGTGCCGCCGCATCGGACCTACGGACCGATGACCCACGGCATGGTCGAGCCGATCTATTGCGGCGCCTGGCACCCGGCCGCCAATATCTGCACTTTCTGCCCCGGCCGCGAATACGTGACGCTCAACTTCTCGATGGAAGAGCGCCACATCGCCAATGTCGGCAAGATCGAGACCCTGCTCGAGCGGATCGAGGCGATGGACCTCGCTCCGACCGGCCGCAAGGTGGTCGAAGACGAGGCCAGCTGAGACCGCGCGCGGCTAGCGCGTGAGGCCTGAGATGGTCAGCACGATCATCTCGTGGTCCGAGAGCACCTCGCCGTCAGGCGCGAGAGCCGGAACGATCCGGCTCTCGGTCGCCTCGACGCCGCGGGTGAGAAACCAGTCCAGCTTGTAGGCCCGCTTGGGCGTCCGGCTGACCCGGCTGGCGCGCGTGGTCATCTGCTCCAATTGGCCCGAATGACGGGTGAAGCCGCGCGCGGCGGCAAGGGCAAAGAGCGGCTCCTTGTCGAAATCGCCGTCATCCGCCAGACCGGTATTGAGGTCGCCGCCCAGGATGACGGGCATGGTGCCGACCAGCGTGTCGATGGTTTCGAGCAGCACCTGCATCTGGTATCCGCGATGGGCTCCGTCACCGCGGCTCTCAAGGTGCACCGAAACGGCGCAGACCAGCCCCTCGGTCGTCATGATCACCGACGCGATGGCGCAGCGGCTGCCGATGCGGGCCGAGACCTCGTTGTTGAACCAGAAGAGCTGGTCGGGCAGCCGGATGACCACCGGGGTCTGCAGCGTCGTCGCGGCCAGAATGCCGTTGCCGTGAAAACCATGGCGGTTCTCGTCGTCGACGCAGAACTCCAGTTCGACGCCGTTGCCCAGCTCAAGTTCGACAAACTCGACCCCATAGGCATAGGTCATGCCCAGGAGGGCGGCCATGTCACGGGTGGTGTGCCGCTGGCCAGTGCGCGCCATGCCGTTGTCCATCTCCGAGAGCAGCACCAGCTGCGCACCTGTGGTGCCGACAAGCGCCGCGGAGGCTTCGACCGCGTAGCAGCGCTCCATGTTCCACGCGGCGACCGTGAGCGGAAATGCCAGTTGCTGGGTCTGCGCGCTGGCGGGAGCCTCGACCCGATTGAGACAGGGCAGTGAGTCAAAGGCCGCCTGATGGATCGCATGCGTGCGCTCCAGCTGCAGCACGGCCCGACGGGTCGACTGGTCGGGCGTGTCCAATGGCGCCGCCTGGGCGGGCTTGACGAGATCGAGGTGCATAACCGGTACCCTTGTCGAAGAAGCGCTTCAGCTAAGCCATTCCGGTGTCAGGCTGGTGACAGGCCGGCGCGGCGTTGCGCAGTTCTTGCCCGCTTGGGCGCTGCGCGCTAAGACGCGGCACCGTTTGCGCCCTTAGGAACCCCGATGTCTGATTTTGCTGTCTACCCCAGCCTCAACAATCGTCCCGTCATCATCTCCGGTGGCGCCTCCGGCATCGGGGAAGGCATTGTGCGCGAGTTCGCCGCACAGGGCAGCAAGGTCGGCTTCGTGGATATTGCCGACGAGGCCGGCCGCAAACTGGCGGCCGAGCTAACCGGCAAGGGCCACACGGTCAAGTTCATCGCCTGCGATATCACCGATATCGCCGCCTACAAGGCCGCGATCGGCCAGTTCGAGGCGGCGCATGGTCCCGCTCTGGCGCTGGTCAACAACGCGGCCAATGACGTTCGGCACAAGTGGGAAGATGTCACCCCGGAGTTCTGGGACAAGTCGATCGCCGTCAACGCCAAGCACGCCTTCTTCGCGGCGCAGGCAGTCCTCCCTGGCATGGTCGCTGCAAAGCAGGGCTCGATCATCAATTTCGGCTCGATCAGCTGGATGATCCTGACCGGCAATCTTGCCGCCTACACTGCCTCCAAGGCTGCCATGCACGGGCTTTCCCGCTCGCTCGCCCGGGATGTCGGCAAGCACGGCATTCGCGTCAACACCATTGTGCCGGGCTGGATCATGACCGAGCGGCAGCTGACCCATTGGGTCGATGACACAGCCAACCGGCTCATCGACGAGCAGCAGGCGCTGGCCGGTCGTCTCTACCCCATTGATATCGCGCGCATGGCCCTCTTCCTTGCTGCTGACGACAGCAAGATGATTTCTGCACAGGACTTCGTTGTCGACGGCGGCTGGGCACACGGCTAGATTGCCCCCAAGCGCGTGGCGGGCGACACCGTGCTGCCGCAATCGGCGTTAAGAAACGCGCAACCAACCTGATGGGGGACGTTCTATGAAATCGAAGGTGATCCTGGCCGGCCTGGCGGCGCTGTCGCTGACCGCCTGTACGTCGATCAATCCCTATACCGGCCAGTCGCAGGTCTCCAATACCACCGGCGGAGCCGTGTTCGGGGCGGGCACCGGCGCGATCGTTGGCGCCATCGCGGGCGCCGCGACGGGCAACGACCCGCGCGTCGGCGCACTGATCGGCGCCGGTATCGGCGGCCTCTCGGGTGCGGCCATCGGCTCCTACATGGACCAGCAGGAAGCCGAGCTGCGCGCCCAGCTGCAGGGGACCGGCGTCTCGGTCACGCGCGTCGGCAACCAGATCATCCTCAACATGCCTTCCAACATCACCTTCGCGGTGGACAAGGCGACCATCCAGCCGCAGTTCAACGAGACGCTCGTGTCGGTTGGCCTGGTGCTCAAGAAGTTCAACAAGACCGTGGTGGACGTTTACGGCCACACCGACTCGTCGGGTTCGGACGAGTACAATCAGGATCTCAGCCAGCGCCGCGCCGTTTCGGTGGCGACCCTGCTCGCCAACCAGGGTGTAGACCAGCGCCGCTTCTTTATCGAAGGCCGCGGCGAGACCGATCCGATCGCTTCCAACTCGACCGAGACCGGCCGGGCGCAGAACCGCCGGGTCGAGATTCAGCTCTCGCCCATCCAGGGCTGAGATAGTCTCTTGGAATAAAGAAAGGCCCGGAGCGATCCGGGCCTTTTGTCTTGGGCCCCCTGGTCAGGGCTGCGGCGCGGGCTCCTGTGGTGCGGCGACCGGGGTGTCCGGTTGCACGTCGGTGCCCGGCGTGCCGCTGAAGACCTGCATGATCAGGAGAACCAGCGCCACGGCGCCGAGCGCAACCAAGCTCCAGCGCCACCAGCTGGCGGGGGAGGTGGCACCAATGGCGCGTTCGCTGTCACGCGTCGGCTGCACGCCGCTATCATCTGGCACATCAATCCTTTCGCCGTTCTCGTCGACCAGGAAGTCGACACGGGCTGCCTCACGCCCCGGGCGTGGTGACATTATGATAACCGTCGCCATCAATTGTCTCCCCAGACGACCGTCCGCACCTGCTCGCCTCTCTGTGCACCGAGGCGGACTGCCGCGATGGCGTCATCCACTTCGCTGGGTGGAAACCCCAGTTCCCGCTCCGAGAAGTATGTGCCGCGGATTTCGGCTCTGATTTTGTTCAGTAAATCGATCTTTTCCTTGGCGGTGAACAGGCGGTGCCGGGCGATCTGCATCGGCGTAAAGCGCGCGGTGCTGCTCGCGGCTGGGCTTGGGTTTGTCTCGGCCATTCGGCGTCTCCCACAAATGCGAACGTTGTCTTGCTCCCAAAATGACCGGGACACCGCAAAGGTTCCGAGAGCCCTTTGGATCGAGTTAACGGCATCTTGAGGTTTCGCTCAGCAAAACTACGGTGGAACAAAAAGAGCTCTACGGCCTATGGCGCAGTTCATTTCTCTGCTGATCGACAAGTCTCACGCGAGACTGCTCGGCTTTGGCCTCTGGCTGGCAATGCTTCTCCTGACACTGGTGCTGGCCGCGGGGCTGTTTGCATTCCAGGTCAACCAAACCATGGTCAGGGACAGTCAGAAGGCGCTTGAGCCGCATATTCAGTTGCGCTTGAATATCGCCTCGACCATGGCGGTGATGCAAAAGCAGCTCAGCGCCGAACCGTGCTCGCCGCTGTTCCACGAGCAGTTGCGTGAGATCGCCTTCCTGCCCGACGGGCTCAATGAATTCCTCTATGCCCCAGGTGGCGTAGCGCAGTGCTCGGTATCGTCCGATTTTGCCCCCTATGATCTGGGCCCCGCAGACAACGGGTCGCTCGAGGTCGGCTTTCTCGTCTGGTACGACAAATCACTAGAATTCCTCGGTCGTCCTGGCCTGACCGGCAATATTGTGTTGTTCGGCGATTTCGCGGTGGTAGTGCCCTACCAGCCGGCGCCGGTTGTCAGCTCAAGCTGGATGCAGATCGAACTTCTGTCCTTTGGAGAGGGCGGCCGGTTCTGGCATCGTGACGGGAGTTATGGCCTCTACGATGAGTTGCGCGAGGCAGGTCCGATGGCCAGTATGCTGCCGGTGCATGAAGGTTCATTCTACACCCGCGTCTGCGTGCCCGATGGCGGCACCTGCCTTGTCGGCAAGGCGCTGCTGACCGATGTGCTGCTCGCCGAAGTCAACCAGATCCTACTAGGCATTGTTGTATGCGCCATCGTTGCGATGGGGATCAGTGGGCAGCTGCATACCATGCTGCGCAAGTTCTGGTCGTTCGAGGCGCGCTTCCTACGTCACTTCAAGGCGCAGAACATTGTCTGCACCTATCAGCCGATCAAGGCGTTGGCGTCGGACACGATTTCGGGCTGCGAAGTGCTGGTGCGTTGGCGCGACGTCGATGGCAGCATCATCTTTCCCGATCAGTTTCTGCCCATCGTCTCGCGTCACAACCTGGGCCGCGAGCTGACCAGGTTCGTGGTCGAGCGGGCCTGTGCCGAGCTCTCGGCCAATGTGCCGCCGCAGCTCAAGCTGCAGGTCAACGTCAACATCTTCCCAGCGGACCTCAATGCCGCCTGGCTGCGTGAAATCCTCAGGTGCTTCGACCAGGTTTCCGACCGGTTTACGGTGGTGGTCGAGATCGTCGAGAGCGACGAGGTGGATATCGAGCATGCGCAGCGTGAGATCGAGTCGCTGCGCAGAGCCGGGTTCAAGACCCATCTCGACGACTTCGGCACCGGCTACTCCAACATTCAGAACCTCGCGAGCCTCGCGCTCGCCGGGGTCAAGCTGGACCGTTCTTTTGCCATGTCGACCGACGGCAGCCTGATGAGCAAGATGCTGGTCAGCACCATCGAGATGATCCACGCCGCCGGCCACCGCATCACCGTCGAGGGTGTCGAAACGGAGGACCGACTGCGCATGCTCAAGGCCACCGGCATGGTGGACTTCGTGCAGGGCTACCTGATCTCCCGTCCGCTCGACATCGGCCGCTTCACGACCTTCCTCGAAGAGCAGAATGTCCCCGAGAAGCGCCGGCCGCGACTGGTCGCCTAGAGCAGCACCACGCTTTCCTGTTCGTTCGGATCGGTGCGCGCGATCAACGCCTTGGCTACCTGATCGGTCGGGTTGAACGGCTGGTGCGGCACGCCCGCCGGGATGTAGACGAAATCACCCTGATGCACCGTGTCGAGATGCTCGAGATTGGGTCCGTGGTAGAACGAGGTGCTGCCCTCGAGCTGGTAGATCGCCGTCTCGTGCGCCTCGTGATAGTGGGCCTTCGCCTTGGCGCCGGGCGGCATCACCAGCAGATGCATGCAGATGCCATCCGAGCCCGATGATTCGGCCGAGATGCCGGCGAAATAGTCGAGCCCCTGCTTGCCGTGAAAGCCCTCGCCGCCACGCACCACCTTGCACTGCTTCATGCTGCATTCCCTCCGTATGCGGAGACGTTAGCCGCGGATTTGTGGGCTCGCAATCGGCACACATACGCGCGGTCCGCAGTTCATCTGCGGTGCGGCGATCAATGAAGTGCAAGACGTGGTGTCGGCGGTGCCGCAGCACGCTCGCTACACCTGATGAAAGTAGTTCGCCCGCATCTGGCGGGGGGTGATGCCGTAAGCGTTGCGGAACTGTTCGTAGAACTGGCTGAGCGCGGAAAAGCCACTCTGGAAGGCGACGTTCTCGATCGAGAGGCTGCCCTCGAACAGCAGCGAGCGCGCCCGGATCAATCGCATCCGCACCACGAACTTGTGGATCGAGACGTTCATCACCGAGGTGAAGAGATTGAGCGCATAGTTGGGGTGGAGACCCACCACCTGCGCGATGTCTTCCGAGCGCAGCGGATCGGCAAGGTGCTCGAGGATGTACTTGATCATCGCCACCACATAGCGCAGCGGCGTCGCGCCCTTGGTGGCCGGCGTGACGGCCTCGATCCAGGGCGTCAGCAGTTCGTCCCAGCCGTCTACCGCGGCACGACGCAGCATCAGTGCGATCTCGGACTTGAGGATGTCGGCGCGCTCCGCGTCGCCACGACGATAGTCGTTGTACCAGCGCACCAGTGTGTCGTTGCCGATGGTGTCGAGGGGCAGGGCGACGACACCGCCGCCCATCATCGTCTCGGTGAGCTTGCCCAGGTTCGGCATGTGCAGGAACGCATCGAGCGGCAGGTAGACATTGCACTGCCGGCCATCGTTGCGCGGTCCGCGATCAACGCTGATGGTGCGGTGCGGAATGCCGGCCCAGAACATCACCAGCCGGTTGGCCGGCACGGTGAGCTGGTGCCCATCGATGACATATTCCATGCTGCCGGCTGTCAGCCAGTTCATCTCGATATGGCCGTGGAAATGTTCCGCCGGCATCAGCTGCGGATCGAACCAGCGAATGCCGAAGCGCCCAAACGCCGACATCTTGGCGTAGAACTGCCGGTCTGGGCGCGGCAGCGGCGCCGTTCCGGGCTTGGTCGGGGAGGGGACTCTGGACGTGCTGAGAACGGGCGCCACGACGTTCACCTTTAGAAACCGGAAGAACTGATCCAGATAACCGCATTGTTGCGGCCATCGCAAGGGCTACCATTTTAGACGACCGGAAAGGACTGTTCGACTGCATCGGAAATGCAGCGGGCACTCCGTTTGTCGCGTCGATCGAATGGGAGGAACCATGATCAAACGCAATCTCGCCCTTACGGGCGCACTTCTGCTTGGCGTGTCCCTGAGCGCTTCGCAGGGCTTCGCGCAGGTGGCACCGACCACCCCGCCGGACCCGCCGAAGTTTGACGCACAGGGCGAGCCTGTGTTCGTCAACCGCTCGGACATCTATGACTACATGGCGCTGCCCGCCTATAGCGAGCCGGCCTTCGTGAAGGCCTTCGTCGACGCCGGCAAGCTGCCGCCAGTGGCCGAGCGCCTGCCCAAGGAACCGCTGGTTTTCAAGACCGCCAACCAGCCCGACGGCACGGGTGCGTATGGCGACGTGATGCGTCACGTCATTGGCGGCCGTCCGGAAGGCTGGAACTTCTGGGCCGGCCAGTCCTATGGCTGGGGCGGCATTGATATCGGCCTCGTCGAGTGTCTGACCCGCACCGGTCCGCTCTTCCAGGTCAACCCCGACGACCTGCAGCCCATGCCAAACCTCGCCAAGGCCTGGGAATGGTCCGAAGACGGCAAGACCCTGACCGTGCACCTGATCGAAGGCGCCAAGTGGTCGGACGGCGCGCCGTTCAACACCGCGGACATCGAGTTCTACTGGAACGACATCGTCCAGGATCCCGAAGTCACGCCGCTGATGGCGGCATCGGCCGAGACCTATTCCAGCGGCACGCTGGCGGTGGTCGATGACTACACCTTCACGCTGACCTTTGAGACCGCCTTCCCCGAAAGCGTGCTCTACAACATGGCCTACGGCAATTTCTGCCCCGGCCCGTCGCACATCCTCAAGCCGCTCCATCCCAAGCATGGCGGCGAGAGCTATGAGGCGTTCCAGAAGGCCATCCCGTCCGACTACATGAACTTCCCGGTCATGGGCGGTTGGGTCGTCGTCGAACACCGGCCGGACGACATCGTCGTGCTGCGCCGCAACCCCTACTACTGGAAGGTCGACGAGGCCGGCAACCAGCTGCCCTACCTCGACGAAATGCAGTATCGCCTCTCCACCTG
>QLAH01000824.1_pt1 | contig 11266 bp, 13 predicted proteins | sample 4693081 | NCBI WGS metagenome assembly QLAH01 (sample SAMN09425401, study PRJNA476045) | Lake water metagenome, whole genome shotgun sequencing project.
CCGCCTCCAGCCGCTCGCCCACCGCTGCGGCGGTGGCGTCCCCATCACCGGTGAGATCGGCCACCGCCAGGGTGGTGATCCGCAGCCGGTGGCGCCGGGCCAGCTCCTCGAGGGCGGCCACCACCCCGTAGTGCTCGGCATCGCCGATGAGCAGCTCATCCCCCGGCTCCCAGGGCAGGCCCCAGAGGGGCAGCACGCACCCCGAGGTGACGTTCTCGGTGAAGGCCACCCGCTCCGGCACCACGCCGAACCAGGCCGCCAGCCGCTGCCGCAGCCCCGAGACCGTGCGGTTCACGTAGGGCCAGACGCTGTCGCTGAAGGGGCCCAGCTCCTGGATGGTGGCAAAGGCCCCGCTGATCGCCGCCAGCGATGGGGTGGGCAGGGGCCCCTGGCCGCCGTAGTTGAAGTACGTCTTGTTGGCCAGGGCGGGCATCAGATCCCGCAGGGGAACTGGGGCGTTGGCCTCTGGGCGTGGCTCGAGGTGGGGCCCAAGGTCGGTGCTCAAGGAGGGTCGGCGGTGACGTCCAGGCAGCTTGGCAGTGGGGTCCCACCGGCCGGCGGCGCCGCTCGTTGATTCGCCTGCCGGATCAGTTCAACGCCCCGAGGCCCGAACGCTTGCGGCGGTGGATCCGTTGACGCAGCCGGCGGCTGTAGCCGAAGGCCACGCCGAGGCCGACGACAGGCAGGGGGGCGGGAACGCCTGCGGCCACCTCGCCGTGGAGAGCCTGGCCGATGCGCTGATGGAACGCCGTGGTGGGATGGAGATCGTCCCAGAACAGGCGCCGGGCGGCCGTCTGGGGATCGCTCAGGCAGGCGATGTCGCGGGTGCAGGGCACCAGGGAGTCATCCAGGCCAAAGGACCCTGGATCGCCGTAGATGCGGTTGCTCAGGCCGTGGAAGTCGAACAGCGTCAGGCTGGATCCGGCCAGCGTGGGGCGCACCTGATCCAGGGCGTTTTCGATCGAGGCGTTGAAGACGTTGGAAAAGAGGCTGAGGATCTGTGATTGCGGCCCGCCCGGCGGGCCTGCACCGGGGAGGCGACCCAGGTCAGGGGAGTTGAACACCAGGATGTTGCGGGCACCCCGTTGATGGAAATCAACGGCCGTCGCAACGACGTTGTTGACGGCGTTGCTGATGATCTGTTGAAACACCTGCGTCTGGACCGGCGGCGGCGGGGCCTGAATCGTCGGGGGACCAGGCTGGATGGCGCCGTCGAAACTGCCCGCCAGAAGTCCCGGCGATTGGGTCAATGCCGCGGTGGTCTGGGTATAGAGAACGTCATTGGGAAACAGCTGGATCACGAACAAGGATGTGGCCGGATGGAAGGCCGGTGCTGCGGCAATGAAGGCATTCCGCTGCCAGGCATTGCCGAGATTCTCGAAGAAGCCAGGGATCACCGGGCCGAGCACCGGCGACACGCCGTTGTTGTTGGCCACGCCGGTGGTGGCCCCGCCGATCGCGTAGTTGGTGCCCCCAGCCAGAGAGGGCCGGAAGGGGGCCAGCGGGCTGCCGGCACCGAAGAAAGGATCCCGCGGATGGAAGCGATTCCAGAGATGCTCCACCGCCGTTGGGCCGTTGCTGAACCGTCCATCGGCATAGGGGGGCGGCGGAAAGACCACCGAGCCACCCGACTGCATCTGGGTTCTCAGGCCGGCGTTGCCACCGTCCAGGACGCTGTCGCCAATCACAAAGAGGCGCTCAAGTCTGGCGATGCGTGCCTGGGCGGGCAGGGGCTGCAGCAGCGCCGTGAAGGCGGCGGCCAGACCAAGCCATGGCAGAACGCTACCCATGCCCGCATCCACGTCAGACCCGGAAGCCTACCGGGAAAAAACGGAAGTCCTTGGCGCCTGGATCACACCATCGGATCGATCAGTTGCTGGAAATGACCTGTCCCACCACCACGGCCGCCACGGCCGAGAACAGGGTGATGCCGAGGGCCGTCAGGGGGCTCTGGCCCTGGGCCACCGCCAGGGTGGTGATCACGCCGGCACCGAGGCTGGCCACGGCGAGCTGGGAGGTGAGTTCGCTGCCGGAGCGGGGGCTGGGGCTCGGGGTCACGGCGGCTTCGTCACGATTGATGGCCTGACGCTACGGGCGATGAATCGTTCGTCACCGCCAGCCCGGCGAAGCTGTTACCAGGCGTGGTTGTTCTTCATGAAGCCGTTACATCGGGCCGTGTCGATGCAACGAAAGTCTTCCACTTTGGTGCCGATTCGCCTCAGGAAGGCCGCCCGGCCCCGGAAGCCGGCCGGGCCCGGCCGCTGCTGGCCCAGCTGCGCAGGGCCTCCAGCTGCTCCCGGGCCGTGCGCGAGAGGGGCACCACCTGGCTGGCCGCCGCGATCAGGTCGGCCTCCCCCAACTCGCGGCCCTCGCCGAAGGCCAGGTGCATGGCCTCGATCACGGTCTGCTCCAGTTCGGCGCCGGAGAAATCGGCGGTGCGGTCCACCAGCACCTCCAGGGGGATGGCATGGCGGGGCCGCCGCCGCCGCAGCTGCAGATCCAGGATCGCCCGGCGTTCCTCGGCATCGGGCAGCTCCAGCAGGAAGATCTCGTCGAAGCGGCCCTTGCGCAGCAGTTCCGCCGGCAGCCGCTCCACGGCGTTGGCGGTGGCCACCACGAACACGGCGCTGCTCTTCTCCGCCATCCAGGTGAGCAGGCTGGCCAGCACCCGCTGGCTGGTGCCGCCGTCGCTGCGGCCGTCGCCACCGCCGAAGCCCTTGTCGATCTCGTCGATCCAGAGCACGCAGGGGGCCATGGCCTCGGCCCGCTGGATCATCTCCCGGGTGCGGGCCTCGCTGGCCCCCACCAGACCGGCGAACAGGCGCCCCACATCGAGCCGCAGCAGGGGCATGGCCCAGCTGTGGGCGATCGCCTTGGCGGTGAGCGACTTGCCGGTGCCCTGGGGGCCGATCAGCAGCACCCCCCGGGGCAGGGGCAGGCCGTAGCGCTGGGCCTCCTCGCTGAAGGCGCGGTGGCGTTGCTCCAGCCAGTGTTTGAGGGTCTCCAGGCCGCCGATGTCGGCGGGGGTGGCCTCGGTGGGGCAGTACTCCAGCAGCTCGCTGCGGGCGATGGCCTGGCGCTTCTCCTCCAGCACCTCCGACAGGTCCTCGATCCCCAGCTGGCCGCGCTGGGCCAGGGCCCGGGCCGCCAGCTGGCGCACCCGCTGCTCGCTCAGCCCGTGGCAGGCGGCGGTGAGCTGCTCCAGCACCCCCGGGGCCAGGGGCTGGCCGCAGGCCTCGGCGATGGCCCGCAGCAGCCGGCCGATCTCCCGTGCCTCGGGCAGGGGCAGTTCCAGCAGGGTGACGCTGTCCTCCAGTTCCCGCGGCATCTGCCATTCCGGGGCACTGATCACCAGGGTGTGGGGCACCTGCCGCAGGCTCACGGCCAGGTTGCGCAGCCGGCGGCAGATCCCCGGATCGTCGGCATAGCGGTGGAAGTCCTTGAGCAGCAGGATTGCCCCCTGCTCCGGGGGGAGCCCGTCCAGGCCGCCCAGGGCGGCCATGGGCTGACGCACCGCCTGCCCCTGCAGGTTGGGGGCCCCGGCCAGGCCGCCGATGAAGTCCCAGCGCAGCAGGGTGCGGCCCCCCAGGCGCTCGGCGGCCCGCTCCAGAAGCCCCTCCACCCGCTCCTCCTCCAGGCTGCGGATCCAGAGGATCGGGGTGCGGGAGCGGATCAGAAGATCCAGCTGATCGGCCAGCTCCTGCGCCATGGGCTCAGCGCAGGGAGCGGAGGGCCGCCCAGCGGGGGTCGCCGTCCCCCTCCCCGCTGGCCTCGCCGGTGGGCAGCGGCGGTCCGGGACAGTCGGCACCGCAGCGGTTCACCAGGGGCAGCTGCAGGCTGAGCTGCTCGAACAGCCAGCGCTCCGGATCGAAGCTGCCGCCGGGATCGAGGCATTCCACCGGATCCTCGGCCGCGAACACCACTTCCTCTTCTTCGGGGCCGGCCACGGCGATCTCCAGCAGCTCACGGGTGGTGGCGGCCAGGGCGTGGTTGTAGGTCTGCAGGCAACGGTCGCAGCAGAGGGTGACGATCGTTTCGGCCGTGCCCTCCACCTCGAGCACCGTGCCGTGGTGGAGGGCACGCATCCGGCCCCGCACCGGGGTGAGGCTGGCCAGACCGGCGATGGGCTGGTCCACCGTCCAGCTGCGGCCCTCGCTCAGCAGCCGCAACTCCTGCAGGGGCAGCGGCTGCAGCCGGGTCATTTCTTGGTCTTGGGCTCGAAGGGCAGGCGGCCGCCGGTGCCGCCGCCGCCGGCCGTGGCGGTGGCCGGCTGCTGGGCGAGCTGCTTGTCGAGGATCGCCTGCAGGTTGTCGGGCAGGGCCTCACGGGTGAGCAGGAAGGTCTGGACCCCCTGGAACACGTTCGCCACCACCATGTAGAGCAGCACGCCCGCGGGCAGGGGGAAGAACAGGAACATCGCCGTGATCATCACGGGCGTGATCTTGTTGGCGGTGGCCTGCTGGGGGTTGGCGGGCATGCCCATGCCTGAGAGCAGCTGGGAGGCGAACAGGGTGGCGCCGAAGGCCCCCACCAGGATGGCGATGTCCCAGTTGACGGCGCCATCGGTGTAGAAGCCCACCTGGCCCAGGGCCTTGATGAACAGGAAGCAGCTGCGGGCCGCCAGGCCGGGAATGCGCGCCTCCACCGTGGCGTCGCCGGGGGCCAGGGCCGTGATCCTGCCCTGGTCATCCACCTGCACCACGCTCTCGCCCTTGGTCACCACCCAGCTGGGGGTGAAGCTGTCGCCGTGCTCCACGGTGCCCAGCAGGGAGGCGAAGCTGGTGCCGTCCTTGCCGTGCAGGGACACCTGGGTGCTGTCACCGACGCCGAGCTTGGTGCCGCCCTCGAGGCTGGCGATCACCGGCACGTGCTCGGTTTCGCTGATGAAGATGGAGTGGCTGGCGCTGTTGAAGGGCTTGGCCTCCACCGCCGCGATCTCCTCGGCCGGCAGCACCTTCAGGTTGATCGGGTAGGGGACATCCGCAAAGGGGGATCCCCGCAGGGTGGCGAACAGGGCAAAGAGGATCGGCATCTGCACCAGCAGGGGCAGACAGCCCGAGAGGGGGCTGCCGAACTCCTTCATCAGACCGCCCAGCTCCTCCTGCTGCTTCTGGGGGTTGTTGGCGTACTTGGCCTTGATCTCCGCCTGGCGCTGCTGCATCACCGGCTGGGCGATGCGCATGCGCCGGGCGCTGCGGATCGAGCCGGCGCTCAAGGGGAACAGGGCCAGGCGGATGACCACGGTGAGGGCCACGATCGCGAGCCCATAGCTGGGGACCAATCCGTAGAAGAAGTCGAGGATCGGGAGCAGCAGGTTGTCGGAGATGTAGCCGATCACGGCAGGGGTGCGCTGGGGTGGGGAATCTCGGCTGCCAGTGTGCCCGACCGGGGAGACCGGATGGGGGTCCGGTGGTCAGGCGCTTTCACGGGCCGGGGGAGCGAAGCCGGCCGGACCGCTGGCGCCGGACGCCCGGGGGGCGGCTTTGCTGCGGCTTTCACGGCGCTCCTCGATGTAGGTCTCGAGCTCGCGGAAGCGCGGCACCGCACGCATTTCGAGCTTGGCACCGTCGTTCAGCACCAGCACCATGTCGCCCCAGGCGCCGAGGCCGCGCGGGACGGAGCGCACCTCGCGGATCTGGCTGTAGACCACCTGGGTGCGGTCGCGGCCGAGCCAGCCGCCGCTGACGCTGATGCGCCGGCTGGTGATGCGGAACCGCAGCCAGAGGGCCCGCACGATGGCCCCCACCGCGAAGGGGATGCCGATCAGCGTGAGGCCGAACAGCAGGTTGATGACCAGGTCCCCCTTGGCGGGTCCTCCCTCGTAGAAGACCGTTTCATTGATCTCGAGCTTGTTCTCCACCCTGTCCTCCGGGGTCAAGGAGCAATCCTGCCTGGCGCAGCAGATGGGTGCATTCTCCCAGGAGCTGGGCTTCACCGCGTTCCAGGCAACCGGGCTTGAGCGTGATCAGCAGCCACAGGGGATGGGAGGGCGCCGGGGGGTCACGCAGCAGCTGGTCGTGGAACAGGCGCCGCAGGCGGTTGCGGCGCACCGCCAGCTTGCTCACCTTGCTGCTGACCACGATCCCGCAGCGCCAGGGGCTGGCGGTGGGGGGCGTGCTGGGGGTCCCGGAGAGGGGCGTACCAGGGGGCAGAAGGGAAGGCTCCGCCGCCAGGACCCGGAGCAGCAGCCCCGGCCCCTGGAAGCGGCGCCCCTGGCGGTACAGACGATCGAAGACCCTTCGGCCCTTCAGCCGGTGCTGCTGCGGCAGGGCCACGGACCTTCCCGGCCGGCCTCAGACCGCCAGGCGGGCCCGGCCGCGGCGGCGGCGGGTGCGGATCACGCGACGGCCCGTGTGGGTGCGCATCCGCACCCGGAACCCGGACACCCGCTTGCGCTTGCGGCTCGTTCCTTCCAGTGTGCGCTTCGTCATGCTGCTGCTTGCTCAGTGGGCCACCCTATCAGTTGGTGTTGTTGGGCACGATCTGGATCAGCCAGCTGCCCAGGTAGCCCGAGACCGGGATGTCGCCGGGGGCCTGGGCCAGGGCGTTGAACTGATACATGCCGGCGTTGAACGGGTTGAACACGTTCATGTACACCCCGATGGTGTCCTTGTCGGAGACAGGGGTTTCCGGAAAAATGTCGATGGATTTGCCGTTGGCCGCGACTTCGATCGTGGCGGGGATCGTTTCCAGGCAACGGGTTCTCTTGAGCATTCCCCCTTCGCTCATCCTGCAGAGCTTGACCTGCTTGGGGTCGATCGTGGAATCGAAGTGGCTGGGAATGCTGATGCTCAACTTGAGGATCGCGGTCTTGCGGTCCTTCGGCCGCAGCATCAGGTAGTACTCCGCCCGCTGCATGCGGGTGGTGTCGGTGGTGAAGAAGTAAAGCTTGCGGTAGTCCTTGTTGTTCTCCCAGCGGAATTCCATCAGACCGGGCGTGCCCTGGGCGATGGACGGGGAGGTGGCGACAGGGGAGAGCACGGTGGCGGTGGCGACCGCCAGCGCTCCGAGGCCGGCGGTGCCCAGACGGCCGATCAGGGCCAGCGGATGGGACCGCTCACGCGGAAAGGAAGGCATGGCTGGGAGGAACTTCATGCTGAAAGTCTCAACACGCCCGTGCGTCTGCCGCGCCTTCAGTGGTCGGCGGGGGAGCTGGCTGGGGCCGAAGGCGGCACCGGATCGGCCCGATCGGGCCGCAGCCGGGCGGCTTCCCGCAGGTAGGGATGCACCACCTCCCGATGGGCGTCCATCCAGGCATGGGCCAGCAGCCGGATGCAGCGGGGCAGGTCCCCGGCCACCGCCATCTGCTGGCAGTCCAGCAGGGCCACCCGTCCCCAGTCGGCCCGGCGCCTGGCGATGGCGGCCGGGAAGCAGGCGTCCAGATCGGCGGTGACGGAGAAGGTGACCGAGAGCACCCGGTCCCCCGCCAGGTCGTTGCGGTGCAGCAACGCCTCGATCAGCTCGGCCACGGCCTCCGCGATCGCGTCGCCGGTGTTGGCGCTGGCGGTGGTGGCTCCCCGCAGGGCCCTCAGCTCGAGACCAGGCTTCATGACGTCAGGGGCGATGGAGCCAGAGGGGCTGGCCGTTCCAGGCGAGCTCCAGGCTCAGGGACTGGGACAACTGCTGCAGCAGTGTGGCCCCCGGTAGCAGGCCCATCAGCTTCCTGGGCGGTTTGCCGAAGGTGACCGCGCGGGTTTTCTCCGGATCCAGCCCGGCCAGTTCCGCCGCCAGCCGGCGGGCGGTTTCCTCGTCCCCCAGCACGTCCACCAGGCCCAGGGGCAGGGCCTGGGCGCCACTGAACACCCTCCCGTCGGCAAACGCGCGCACCGCCGTCTCCTCGAGGCCCCGCCCCGCGGCGACCGCGGCGACGAACTGGCCATAACTGGAATCGATCAGCTCCTGCAGCAACTGGCGTTCCGCGTCGGAGAGGGCGCGGTCGGGGGAAAGGATGTCCTTGTAGAGGCCGCTCTTGACGGTTTCGAAGCGGATGCCGATCCGCTTCAGCAGGCGCGACAGATCATTGCCCCGCAGGATCACGCCGATCGAACCGGTGATGGTGCCGGGGTTGGCGACGATCTTCTCCGCCGCCACCCCCACATAGACGCCGCCGGAGGCGGAGATGTTGCCGAAGCTGGCCACCACCCGGCAGCCCTTGTCCCGCAGCCGCGTCAGGGCGGCATGGATCTCCTGGCTGTCGCCCACGGTGCCGCCGGGGCTGTCGATGCGCAGCAGCAGCGCGGGGCACTCCCGTTCCTGCACCTGTTCAATGGCCTTCAGCACCCGGACGCGGGTGCCCCCGGCGATCGGCCCTTCGATGGCGATGCGCGCCAGGGTTCGTCGGGACTTGCGGCGCCAGGGCCAGGGCATTGTGAGGATGCACGGTGGCTGGATCTTAAAAAGAAGGCCAGGACGGGCCTGCTCGCCGCCCTCCGTTCCTCCACCGCCGCCCCAGGACCCACGCCCCATGCCCCGGACCCTGCGCTGGGTGTTGATGCTCCTGCCCTTCGCCCTGTGGGGCACCGCGATGGCGGCGATGAAACCGCTGCTGGCCGGGGCGTCGCCGGCGATGCTGGCCAGCCTGCGGCTGCTGCCGGCCGGGGTGGTGCTGCTGCTGGCGGCTCGCCTGCTGGGGCGGTCCTGGCGCATCGATCCCGTGGATTGGCCCTGGCTGCTGCTGTTCGCCGCCGTCGACGGCAGCCTGTTCCAGGGGTTGCTGGCCCGGGGGCTGGGACAGACCGGGGCGGGCCTGGGCTCGGTGCTGATCGATTCCCAGCCCCTGCTGGTGGCCCTGCTGGCCCGTACCCTGTTCGGCGAGGCGATCAACCCGGTGGGCTGGCTGGGCCTGCTGATCGGCCTGCTGGGCATCCTCTGCCTGGGGCTGCCGGGGGAGGTGCTGCGCCACTGGTGGCTGCAGGGGCCGCCGGCCCTGCAGGGGCAGGCCTGGAGCCATGGGGAGGCCTGGATGCTGGGGGCGGCGGCGGCGATGGCGGTGGGCACGGTGCTCTGCCGTTTCGCCACCCGCCGCAGCGATCCGGTCGCCGTCACCGGCTGGCACATGCTCCTGTGCGGCGTGCCCCTGGTGCTGGTGGCCGGTGGTGAATCCCTGCTGGGGCCCCAGGCCGTGGCCTTCTGGCCCCAGTGGAGCCTGGGCCAGTGGGGCCTGATGGCCTATGCGGCCCTGCTGGGCAGCGCCCTGGCCTACGGGCTGTTCTTCTGGTTCGCCAGCAGCGGCGATCTCACCGGTTTCACTGCCCTCACCTTCCTGACGCCGGTGTTCGCGGTGCTCTGCGGCGTGCTGCTGCTGGACGAGCGGCTGGGTCCGCTGCAGTGGCTGGGGGCCGGGCTCGCCCTGGTCTCGGTGCTGCTGATCAACCAGCGCGGCCGGCTCTGGCAGCGGGGCGGACGGACGGAGCCGGTCCCGCCATGACCCGCACCGTTCTCTTCGTTCACCAGAACTTCCCGGGCCAGTACCGGCACCTGGCGCCGGCCCTCCAGGCCCGCGGCGACCGGGTGGTGGCCATCGGCGGGCCCACCAGCCAGCCCCTGCCCGCCATCCCGCTGCACCGCTACGACCCCCTGCCGGCCGGTGGGGTGCCCCCCTGCCACCCCTGGGCGGCCGATTTCCAGACCAAGATCCTGCGGGCCGAGGCGGTGGCCCGTTGTCTGGAGCCCCTGCTCAAGGACGGCCTGCGTCCCGATCTGGTGGTGGGCCATCCCGGCTGGGGGGAGCTGCTGGTGGTGAAGGACCTGCTGCCGACCGTCCCGGTCCTGCACCAGGTGGAGTTCATCTATCAGCTCCAAGGCGGCGATGTGGGGTTCGACCCGGAGTTCGCCGACGGCGACTGGCGGCAGCGGGCCCGACTGCGGCTGCGGCGGGCTCCCCAGCTGCTGGCCCTCCAGGACCTGGACTGGGGGATGGCACCCACCCCGTGGCAGGCGAGCACGGTGCCGGCTCCGTACCGCCAGCGGCTGAGCGTGATCCATGAGGGCATCGACACCGCCGCGATCGCCCCCGAGGGCCCCGCCCGCCTGCAGCTTCAGCGCGCCGGCCTGAGCTTCGGGCCCGGCGATGAGGTGGTGAGCTTCGTGGCCAGGAATCTGGAGCCCTACCGCGGCTTCCACACCTTCATGCGCATGCTGCCCCTGCTGCAGCGGCTGCGGCCCGGGGTCCAGGTGGTGATCGTGGGTGGGGACGGGGTGAGCTACGGCGCGCCCCCTCCCGGCGGCGGCAGCTGGAAGGAGGCGATGCTGCGGGAGCTGGGCGACGCCCTCGACCGCCGCCGGGTCCACTTCGTCGGCCGCGTGCCCCACCCGGTGCTTCACGAGCTGTTCCGGGTCACGGCCTGCCACGTGTACCTCACCGTTCCCTTCGTGCTCAGCTGGAGCCTGCTGGAGGCGATGAGCTGCGGGGCCCTGGTGATCGGCTCGGCCACGGCCCCGGTGCAGGACGTGATCGAGGACGGCCGCAACGGGCTGCTGGTGGACTTCTTCGACCACCGGGCCCTGGCCGAGCGGCTGGCGGCGGTGCTGGCAGGCCCCGAAGGCCACACCGGGCTGCGGCGGGAGGCCCGCCGGACGGTGGTGGAGCGGTTCGACCTGGGCCGGGTCTGTCTGCCCCGGCATCTGGAGCTCGTGGATCGGCTGATGGCCGATGCGGCGACACAGGAGCGAGCGACTGGGGAGCGATAGGTTCCCTCCGATTCGCCCAGCCGGTTTGACCGCCCTGCCCCGCCGCCAGCGCCGCCGGTTGCTGCTGATCACCCTGGTCCTTGGCCTGGCGCTGTTCGCCTGGCAGCTGGGCACGACGGGGCTGGTGGATGAGACGCCGCCCCTGTTCGCGGCCTCGGCGCGGGCGATGGCGGAGACGGGCGACTGGCTGATCCCCCGGGTCAACGGCCTGCCCCGCTACGACAAGCCGCCGCTGGTGTACTGGCTGATGGGGCTCGTCTACGCCCTGCCCGGCCAGCAGCAGTGGAACCCCCTGGGGACCTGGGCCTCCTGTTTCCCCTCCGCCCTGGCCGCCATCGGCGTGATGCTGGCCCTGGCGGACACCCTGCTGCGCTGGCCCCAGCCCCCGTTCCAGGCCGCCCCCGCTGCCCCTGCCGCCAACGCCTCCCCACCGGCGCCGGAGCGTCCGGGGCTGACGGCCCTGACCGCCGCCCTTGCCTTCGGCCTCTCGCCCCTGGCGCTCGTCTGGGGCCGCACGGCGGTGAGCGATTCCCTGCTCAGCGGCCTGGTGGCCCTGGCGCTGCTGCTCTGCTGGCAG